>Ga0209267_1000016_pt1 | contig 108710 bp, 106 predicted proteins | sample GraSoiAngelo_137_FD_185894 | JGI IMG/M metagenome (GOLD analysis project Ga0209267, IMG submission 185894) | Grasslands soil microbial communities from the Angelo Coastal Reserve, California, USA - 14_0929_09_30cm (SPAdes) (version 2) | ecosystem: Environmental > Terrestrial > Soil >... | reverse complement strand
GGCGGTGGCCACGCAGACGAACATGCTGGCCCTGAACGCGGCGATCGAAGCGGCGCGCGCCGGGCCGCAGGGACGCGGCTTCGCCGTCGTGGCGGACGAGGTGCGGAAGCTCGCCTCGGTGGCGGCGTCCGCGGCGGGCGACACCGCCGACACGGTGCGCGGGGTGCTCGCCCGCGTGCAGGCGACGCGCGACCGGCTGACACAGCTCGCCCAGGGTACAGGCATCGCACGGGACGCGGCCCAGACGGCGGCCCAGGGCCTCGGGACCGTGGCCGCGGAGGCTCAGGCGAACGACGTGTGGGGCCGGGAGATCGCGAAGATGGCGGGCGAGATGCGCGCCCTGGTGGAAGAGATCAGCGCACGGCTCGGATCGGTCGCCCAGGGGACCGAGACCCTGCTCGCGTCGGCGCAGGAGATCGCCGCCTCGAGCGAGGAGCAGAGCGCGTCCACCGAGGAGATCGCATCGTCCGCGAACCAGCTCGCCGAGGCGGCCGACAAGCTGACGGGCGCGGTGAAGTCGTTCCGCCTGCTGGCCGACGAGGAGCCGCCGCCGGAGCGCCAGGCGGCGGATTAGTTTGGGGCCTCACGAGACGAGCTGCCCGATCGGCAGCTTGCGGATGCGATTCCCCGTTGCCACGAAGATGGCGTTGCATACCGCCGGGGCAATCGGCGGGACGCCGGCCTCGCCGGCTCCTCCCGGGGGCTCGGTGCTCGGCACGATGTGCACCTCCACAATCGGCATCTCGTCGAGGCGCAGCATCGGATAGTCGTCAAAGTTGTGTTGCTGCACGCGCCCCGCATCGATGGTGATGGCTCCCTTCAGCGCCGCCGTCAACCCGTACACGATTGCGCTCTCCATTTGCGCCTCGACCACGCCGGGGTTGATGACAAAGCCGCAATCGACTGCGCACACCACGCGGTGCACCCTGACGACGCCGGTGCTCGCGACGGACACCTCCGCCACTTGAGCCACATAAGTGTCGCACGACTTGTAGGGGTGACAGGCGATACCCCGGGAGCGCCCTTCCGGCAGCCGAGTACCCCATCGGGCCTTGGCGGCGGCCAGTTCAAGCACATGCTTGAGCCGGGGCGAATGAGCGAGCAGCACTCTACGGAGCTCATAGGGATCCTGACCGCCGGCGGCCGCCAGCTCGTCAAGGAACGATTCATTGGCGAAGCCGTTCTGCGAGTTGTAGACTGAGCGCCACCAGCCCACGGGGATGCCGATTTCGGCTCGCACATAGTCGACGTGCAAGTTGGGAATGGCGTATTGGAGATTGGCCGCCCCGTCCATCGTCTCTTCGGGAATCCACTGTTGCACCTGGGCGGGATCGACGCCTGGCCAGGGCCGGCCGGCAGCGACGGCGGCGTCCCAGTTCTGTCCCACCATGGACGTACCGACCACTCGGTGCATCCAGGCGACGGGCCAGCCGGAGGCATCGAGGCCGCCCCTCAGCTTGTGGTGGCTCGCGGGTCGGTAGTGATCGTGCTGCAGGTCGTCTTCACGGGACCAGACAACCTGGACGGGAAGGGACGTCACTTTGGAGAGTTCAACAGCGTCCGCGACATAGTCACGCATTTGCTTGCGGCCAAACCCGCCGCCTAACAGCGTGGTATGAACCGCCACTCGCTCGAGCGGGAGTCCCGTGATCTCCGCGGCGATGTCCTGCACGCTACGTGGCGTCTGGGTCGGAGCCCACACCTCGCAGCCATCCGGGCGCACGTGGGCGGTGCAGGTCATCGGTTCCATGCACGCATGCGCTTGATAGGGCACTTCATAGTCCGCCTCCAGGGTCCGCACCGCGCCGGCGAGCGCAGCCGGGACGTCCCCTTCGTGCCGTCCCGTCACGCCCGACCGCTGGGCCAACTCTGCCAATGTGCGGGCGATATCGGCGCTGCTCAGATGGGCGAGGGCTCCTTCGTCCCACACCACACGGAGCGCGTCGCGACCTCGCATGGCCGACCACGTGGAGTCGGCGACGACCGCCACACCCTCTTCGATTTGCAGCACCTCGCGGACGCCACGGACCGCCTTCGACTTCGTCCCGTCAAACTGAGTGACCTTGCCGCCAAAGATGGGGCAGCGCGTCACGGTGGCGTAGAGCATGCCGGGGACCCGAACGTCCATACCGAATCCCGCGCTGCCGTCCACCTTTTCGGGGCTATCGAGACGGCGGATGCGCCGGCCGAGGATGCGGAAGGCGGCCGGGTCTTTCGGATCCTTGAGCGGAACGTCCCGCGGAACAGGGAGTCTCGCGGCGGCTGCGGAGAGTGCTCCGTAGCTCAGGCGCCGGCCGGTAGCGGCGTGGACGACTACTCCGTTCCGCGCGTGGCAGCTCGCTGGCTCCACACCCCAGGCCTGCGCGGCGGCAGCGATCAGCATCTCCCGAGCCGTGGCGCCCGCGTTGCGCAGCGTGCTCCACGACTCCCGTGTGCTGCGGCTGGCATTGGTCGATTGCTCCTGGCCGTACAGCGGATTCGCGAGTGCCTGCTTGATGCGAATGGCAGTCCAATCGGCCTCGAGCTCTTCGGCCACGAGCATCGGCATGGTCGTGAGAACCCCCTGGCCCATTTCCGACCGGATCACGGAAATCGTGATCGTTCCGTTTCGCTCGATTTCGAGGAAGGCGTTCGGGGCGAAGGGCGTGCCGGAAGCAGGTGATGCAGCCCGGCTGGGCAGATAGAATCTGAGCACGAGGCCGGCGCCGGCCGCCGCGCCGACCTCGACGAACTCGCGGCGAGTTAGGGCGAGCGCTTTGGGCGGCTTCATTCTGAGCTGCGTTTCAATATTCACCGCCTCGCCCAGTCCGCAAGCTGGGGCCGCGCTGCGCTAGTCGCCGAAATTCACCAGCCGGACGAGCGCGATGTCCGAGACCTTCGCCAGCGCGTCGAGCACGCCGTTGGTCAGGGGCTGATCCACCGTGATGGCCGCGAGCGCGTCGTGCCCCGGGAAGGCAACGCGGGCCTGGTGGTAGCTGCCGATGTTGATCCCGGCCCCCCCCAGTAGCGTGCCCACCCGGCCGATCACCCCCGGGACATCGCGATTCCGGATCACCAGCATCCACCCCTCGGGCGCGACGTCGACCTGGTAGTCGTCGATCCGAATTACGCGGCCGTGCTCGTTCCCCATCACCGTGCCGGCCACCCGGGCCCGGCCGCGCGCCGCCTCGAGCGTGACGCCCACGGTGGTCTCGAAGCCCGGCTCCGGGGCTCCGGTGCGACGCGCGTGGCGGATGCCGCGTTCCTCGGCGATGAGCAGCGCGTTCACCAGGCTCACCGGCTCGACGCTCATCCCCGAGAGCAGCCCCTCCACCGCCGCCATCAGTACCGGGCGCGGCGCCGCGTCGTCCTTGCCGCCGTAATCCACCTCGACCGCCTTGACCGGCCCATCCACGAGCGCCATCGCCAGGCGGCCGAGCCGGCGCGTCAGGTCGAGCAAGGGCCCGAGCCGCCGCAACAGATCGCCCGAGATACCGGGGACGTTGATCGCGAACGAGAGATCGCCGACCAGCAGCGCGTCCCGCACGGCGCCGCAGATCTCCACGCTGACGCGCTCCTGCGCTTCGGCCGTGGAGGCCGCGAGGTGCGGTGTGAGGATCACGCGCTCGAGCTTGCGGAGCGGCGCGTCCGCGGGCAGCGGCTCGACCGCGAACACGTCGATCGCCGCGCCGCCGATGCGTTTGTCACGAACCGCCTCGGCCAGCGCCGCTTCATCCACCAGCTCGCCCCGCGCCGTGTTCACGAGGACGGCCGTGGGCTTCATGAGCTTCAGCCGCTCGGCGTTGATCAGGTGATGGGTCTGCTCGGTGTGAGCCACGTGGAGCGTCACCACGTCCGCCTGGCCGAGCAGCTGATCCAGCGGGAGCAGCTTGAGTTGCAGCTCGGCGGCGCGCTCCGGTGACAGGTACGGATCGTGCCCCACCACGTGCATCCCGAACGCGCGGGCCAGCTGAGCCACATGGCCGCCGATGCGGCCCAATCCGACGATTCCGATGGTCTTACCGCGGAGCTCGGTCCCCTCGAACCGCTTCCGATCCCATTCGCCGCGGCGCATCGCCTCCGCCGCCCACGGAATGTGACGGGCCTGCGCGAGCAGGAGGCCCATGGCATGCTCCGCAGCACTGACCGTATTCGCGCCAGGCGCGTTCATCACGGCGATGCCGCGCCGCGTGGCGGCATGCACGTCGATGTTGTCGACGCCGGTCCCGGCGCGCGCGATCACGCGCAGATTCGGGCCACGGGTGAGCAGATCCGCCGTCACGCGGGTCTCGCTCCGCACGATGAGCGCGTGCGCGCCCGCGAGCGCGCGCTCGAGCTCCTCGCGCGGCTTGCCGGCGCAGTTGGTGACCTCGATCTCCGGTGTCTGCGCGAGCAGCTTGAGTCCGGCCTCCGCCACCTTGTCCGCCACCGCCACGCGGTAGGTCACGCCACGAGCCCGGCGAGCAGGTCCAGGAGCTGATCGAGCGCGGCCACGGTGTGGTCTCCCATGTGCCCGATGCGGATGGTGGACTCCTTCAGGGAACCGTACCCCGAGCCGATGGTCCAGCCCGCCTGTTTCAGCGCGCCGACGATCTGCTTCGCGCTCTTCCCTTCGGGCACTTTGAGACACGACACGGTCCAGCTGCGGCGTCCCTCCCGCGGCAGATACGCGATGCCGTGCTGCTCGCTCCATTCCTCCACGCGGCGGCGCATCGCATCGTGCCGACGCCAGCGCCCCTCAGCTCCGCCCTCGCGCTCGATCCGGGCGAGCTGCGCCTCGAGCGCATACAGCAGGGAGATCGCGGGCGTGTTGGTCGGCTGATGCTTGGTCGTGGCTTCCAGGAAGCTGACCAGGTCGAAGTACAGCCCCCGCGCGGGGAGCGTCCGGGCCCGCTCGAGCATACGATCGGACGCGGCGCCGAGCCCCAGGCCGGGCGGTAGCGCGAGCGCCTTCTGCGAGCCGGTGAGGACGAAGTCGAGGCCTCCTCCCCACCGATCGGTCTCGACCGGAGAGCCCGCGAGCGAGGTGACGGCGTCCACGAGCAGCAGCACGTCGTCGAACTCGCGCACTACGCCGGCGAGCGCCTCGACGTCCTGGAGCACGCCCGTCGACGTCTCCGAGTGGACCAGGGTCACCGCGTCGACCGGCGTGCGGCGCAGCGTGTCGCGCAGCATGTCGGCCTCCACGGCGCAGCCGAGCGGCACGTCGAGCCGGACGCACTCCTTGCCGCACGCGCTCACCAGCTTGGCGAACCGCTCGCTGAACGAGCCGTTGACGAGCGACAGCGCGCGGTGGCGCACGCCGTTCCGGACCGCCATCTCCATGAAACCGGTCGCCGAGGTGGTACCGACGAGCACCGGCCGGGCAGTCCGGAACAGCCGGGCGAGCGGCGCTTCGATGCCCGCGAGCAGCTGCTCCATCGCTCCCGAGCGGTGTCCGATCATCGGCCGCTGCATGGCCGCGAGGACCTCGGGATGGACGTCGGTGGGACCGGGCAGAAAAAACCGCCCGAACGCGGGCGGCGGCGGGACCGGTGCGGTCATGCGCTGGCGCGGGCGAGATCTTCGACGAGCCCCTCCTCCACGACTTCCTTGGTCTTCACGAGGCGCACCCCTTCGTCCCCCCAATCTTTGAGCAGCTGCTCCGAGACGTCCTTGTCGATCCCCTTCACGGCGTCGGTGACCACGAAGAGCCGGGTATGCGGGCGACGCTCGAGCAGGCCTTCGACCGCCGCCTTGTCGCACACATCGGTCGCCACGCCGTACAGCACGATGTCGTCCGGCGCGAGCACGTCGAGCACGGTCGGCACGTTCTCGTTGGTGAACACGTCGAAGCGATGCTTGTGGAACAGGACATCCCCCTGGTGCGCCCGTAGCCGATCGGCCAGAGCCTTCGCATCGGTCCTCGCCGGCTCGATGACGAGCGGATCCCTGAGTGCCGTCTCGGGAATCTTCATCTGGCCGGCGGTGTCTCGCATACAATGTGCCGGGAAGGTGCTCTGCCAATCGGGACTGTCGGAGATCTCGGGATGCCCCATGACGTGATCGTCCGCGCTCGCCACGATGCGGATACCGTGGCCGTGCGCGTAGTTCGTCAGGCGCTGCAGGTTCGTGATGATCCGCTCCGCCTCGGGCACGTACAGCTTGCCGTCGGCGTGCATGAAGTCGTATTGGGTGTCGACATCCCAGAAGATGACGCGAGCCATGGCGGGGAATCTCTCCGGGGATGTAGGAAGGTGTCAACAGGATGGAGGACGGGCCAAGACTAGACGCAAGGAAAAGCCTTCCCAACCCCTCCAAACGGTTCACCACTGTGCGTCTGTGCGCCTAGTTGTTGCCGTTCCTACAACCGAAGGACTACTGCTACCTCGTCGCAACAGTTTTCCCTGGGACAGCGCGTGCAGTCCGCCCACACCTTGAGGGGGAAGTGCTCGCGCTCTGCGGGCACGAAGCCCGCCTTGAGAAAGAACGCCGGTTTGCGGGTCAGCGCGAGGACTTCGGCCAGCCCGTGCGCGCGCGCCTCGGCGATCAGGGCCGCGAGCAGCGCGCCGCCGACGCCCGTCCCTTGCCAATCCGCCCGGACGGCGAGGGCGGCGAGCTCCGCGAGCTCTCGAGAGTAAACCTTGAGCGATCCGCAACCGATGACCTCGCCCGCCGAGGCCTCCGCGACGACGTATTCCTTGATGTGGCGGCAGAGGTCGTAGTTGCTGCGCGGCAGCAGGTCGCCGGTCTGAACGTACGGAGCCATGAGGGCTTCGAGCTGCGTCACGTCCGCCAGCACCGCTTCCCGCAGCGCTACGCCGGGGAGCGGGGAGCCGGGAGCAGGGAGCGGTGTGACGCTCTGCTCCCCGTAGATGGGTACTGCGCTCACGCCAGGATCTCCTCGAGAATCGCGAGTCCGCGCTCCAGCTCCGGCACCGTGATCACGAGCGGCGGAAGCAGGCGAATCACCTGCGGCCCCGCCGTGACCACCAACAGCCCACGCTCCCGCGCCGCGGCGACGATCGGAGCGGCCGGCTCGGCCAGCTCGAGCCCCCACATGAGCCCCCGCCCCCGCACCTCGCGGACCCGCGGCGCCCCGGCCGCGAGCCGGGCGAGGTGCGCGCCCAGCCACTCGGCCTTGCGGCGAACCTCGGCGAGAAACGCGGGATCGGCGATCGTCCGCACGACCTCGAGGGCCACGCCCGCGACGAGCGGCCCACCGCCGAACGTGGTGGCGTGGTCGCCCGGCCTGAGCGCCGCGGCGACGGCGCTCGTCACGAGGACCGCCCCCATGGGTAGCCCGCCGGCGAGCGGCTTCGCGAGGGTGAGGATGTCGGGCACCACGCCGGCCTGCTCGTACGCGAACAGCGTCCCCGTGCGACCGAGGCCGCATTGCACCTCGTCGAAAATGACCGCCACGCCTCGGGAGTCGCACAACTCGCGCAGGAATCCCAGCCACTCGGCGTCCACCGGGCGCACCCCGCCCTCCCCCTGCACCGGCTCGACGATGACCGCCGCCGTGCGGGACGCCGACACGGCGTGATCCACGGCCGCCCAGTCCTCGCGCGCGACGATGCGGATGCCCGGCACGAGGGGCTCGAACGGCTTGCGATAGTCGGGACGGTCGGTGGCCGCGAGGGTCGCGAACAAGCGTCCGTGAAACGAGCCCGAAAACGCGACGATCTCGCTCTTGCCCGACCACTTGCGGGCGAACTTGAATGCGGCCTCGTTCGCCTCGGCCCCCGAGTTACAGAAGAAGGCGCGGTCGGCGAAGGAACGCGCGACCAGCTCCTCGGCGAGCCGCTCGCCGGCCTCGCTGCGGTAGAGGTTGGAAACGTGGATGAGGCCGGAGGCGAGGGCGCGCTCGAGAGCCACCCGGATGACGGGATGATTGTAGCCGAGCGCGTTCACGCCGATCCCGGCCACGAAGTCGAGATACCGTGTCCCGTCTTCCGCGATGAGCTCGGCGCCTTCCCCCGCCACGAACAAGGGGCCGACGCGGGCGTATACGTCGAGCAGCGCCTGCGCGGCCTGCGTCGCCGGCGCGGTCGGCACGGCCGACGCGCCTGGGGGAAGGGTCGTCACGCCGGTTGGACGGCGGGGGCGAGAATGCGGGTGCCGGCTCGGGCGTCGTCGAGGAGATGCACGTCGCCGATGCGGACCGCGCGCGCTCCGGCATGCAGCGCGGCAGTCGCCGCGCGGAGCTTGGCCGCCATGCCATCGGCCGCCACGCCCAGCTCGATGAGCGTCTCGACGTCGGCCACCTCGAGCGTGGGCCGCACCGCCCCGTCCACCTCCACGCCCGATATGTCCGAGACCAGCAGCAGCTCGGCAGCCCGGAGCGCACCGGCGATCGCCGCCGCCGCGTCGTCCGCGTTCACGTTGAGCGGGGGTCCCTCCGCCCCGGACGCCTCCGGAGCCATGGGGGCGATCACGGGCGTGAGCCCCGCGAGCAAAAAGCTCTCGAGCAACGCCACGCGCACCTCGGCGATATCGCCGACGTGCCCCAGCCCGCCGGAGGCTGGCTGGGCGGTGAGCAACCCGCCGTCCACGCCCGACAGCCCCACCGCGTCGAGTCCCGCGGCGCGTAGCGCCGCCACCACCTGTCGGTTCACGGGTCCACCCATGACCAGCTCGACCACTTCCGCCACCTCCGGGGTCGTGACCCGCCGACCGTCCCGCTTCTCGACCGGCAGCCCCAGCCGACGCGACAGCGCGCTCACGGCCCGCCCGCCGCCGTGCACCACGACGACGGGGTCGAGTCGCACGAGGGCCCGCGCGCACGCGGCGAGCCACGCGGGGCGATGGAGCTCGTTGCCGCCGAGCTTGACGACCCGAGTGCTCAGCATGTGAGGCCCGCCGTCTCGGGCAGACCAAGCATGACGTTCATGTTCTGAATCGCCTGCCCCGCGGCGCCTTTCACCAGGTTGTCGATCGCGGCGATCACCGTCAGGCGCGGCCGGCGGACGTTCGCCACGGCCGCGACGCCGATGGCCACGCGATTGCGGTACACGACGTCCTTGAGCGACGGCAGCGCGCCGTGCAGCACCGCCACGCAGGGCTCGTCGGCGTACACCGTGTCGTAAATCCCCTCCGCCGTCGTCCGATCGATGGCGCGGGTGAGCGGGACGTGAATCGTCTCGAGGATACCCCGCTTGACGGGGAGCAAATGGGGCGTGAAGACGAGGTCACCCCTGAATCCGCTCTCCCGCGCGAGGGTGGCCCTCAGCTCCGGGAGGTGACGGTGCTCGTTTCCGGCCGCGTAGGCGCGGAAGTCCTCGGCCACCTCACCGAACAGGAGGTCCCGCTGGAGCGCCCGGCCCGCGCCCGTGACGCCCGAAGCGGCGTCGATCACCACTTCCCGGGACTGGTCGATCAGCCCTTCCCGAGCGAGCGGGAGCAGGGCGAGCAGCGCCGCGGTCGGGTAGCAGCCGGGGTTCGCCACGAGGTCCGCCGCCGCGACCTGGGGACGGGTGACCTCGGTCAGGCCGTACACCGCATCGGGGGACAGGCGGAAGTCGGCGGACAGATCCACCGCGCGCTTGCCCAGGCCCCGCGCCTCCTGCACGTGGCGCGCCGACACGCCGTGCGGCAGGGCCGACAGCACGATTTCGGCCCGCGCGAGGGGCGCGTCCTCGATCCGGACGAGGGCGATGCCGTCACGCCGCTCGCCCGCGGCCGACTCGGCCGTCGCGAACGCGACCGAGGCACCCGGATGACCGGCGAGGAGTCGCAACAGCTCCTGTCCCACGTAGCCGGACGCCCCGAGCACGCCCACCGGCACCGGTGCATTAATATTCATCGTTACGTAAAAATATTCACTCTGGCACGAAGTGCAAGACCTGGGTTAGCCTCCCGCATGATCGCGAAACTCATTCCGACCCTCGCCGGGCTGGCGCTGGTGCCGGCACTCGGCGCGCAGGCTCCCACGGCCGTCTCCCGCTCCGCCCCGCCCCGGCCGTTCTCGCTGGACGACGTGCTGCACGTACGGGACGTGCGCGATCCCGAGATTTCACCGGACGGCGCCTGGGTGGCGTACACGGTTTCGACGCCGGACACGGCCGAGGATCGGAACAAGAGCGCGGTCTGGATGGCGAACTGGGACGGCACGCGCAACGTCCGCTTGACCACCTCGAAAGCGGGTGAGAACACGCCGCGTTGGAGCCCCGACGGGCGATGGCTCGCGTTCCTCTCGAGCCGCGACGACGAGCACACCCAGCTCTGGCTGCTCGACCGCCAGGGCGGCGAGGGGCGCAAGGCCACCACCCTGCAGAGCGATGTGGATGACTACGTGTGGACACCCGATGGGAAGCGGATCGCACTGGTCGTGGAGGACGCCGACACGGCCAAGCCCAAGACCCCACCTCCGATTGTGATCGACCGGTTCCAGTTCAAGCAGGACGAGGGCGGATACCTCGGCAAGCAGCGGCGGCACCTCTACGTCCTGGACGTGGAGTCGGGGAAGACGACCATGCTGACGTCGGGGGACTACGACGAGCTCTTGCCCGCCTGGTCGCCCGACGGCAAGTCGCTCGTCTTCGTGAGCAAGCGGCGTCCCGACGCCGATCGCGACAGCAATTGGGACCTGTACGTGATGGACGCCGCGCCCGGGGGAAGCGCGGCGCCACGCCAGCTCACGCTGTTCGAGGGCCCGGACAACGATCCCGACACAGAGAGCCGACCGGCGTGGAGCCCCGACGGCCGGTCGATCGCGTACCTCCAGGGCGGCCCGCTCAAGCTCATCTACTACGCCGTTCAGAAACTCGCGGTCATGCCCAGCGCCGGGGGCGCGCCCCGGATCCTCACGGCGGCGCTCGATCGCAACGTCGCGAACCCCGTGTGGTCGAGCGACGGGTCGTCCATCTACTTCCAGCTCGAAGACGACCGCACGGTCGGGCTCGCGCGCGTGCCGGCGGCGGGGGGAGCGATCGAGCGCCTCGTATCGGGCCCTCGGGTCGTGAGCGCGTTCGCGGCGGGAGCGAACGGTAAGCTCGCCGTGCTCGCGTCCACACCGCTCGCGCCCGCCGAGGTGTTCGCGCTGGACGGCACGACGCTGCGGCCGCTGTCGCGCCAGAACGACGCGTGGCTCTCGCGGGTCAGGCTGGGCCCCGTGGAGCCGATCAGCTTCAAGAGCCGCGACGGCACGGCGATCAACGGCTTCGTCGTGAAGCCGCCCGACTTCGTGGCCGGAAAGCGTTACCCGACGATCCTGCGCATTCACGGCGGGCCCGTGTCGCAGTACCAGAACGAGTTCGACTTCCAGCTCCAGACCCTCGCCGGCCACGGCTATCTCGTGGTCGTCGCGAACCCGCGCGGCAGCTCCGGCCGGGGCGAGCAGTTTTCCACGGCGATCTTCGCGGACTGGGGGAACAAGGACGCTCAGGACGTGCTCGCCGCGGTCGACTACGCGGTGGCCCAGGGGCTCGCCGATCCTGCGCGGCTGGGCGTCGGCGGGTGGAGCTACGGCGGGATCCTCACGAACTACGTGATCGCGCAGGACCGCCGCTTCAAGGCGGCGGTCAGCGGGGCGAGCATCTCCAACATTCTCGCCGGGTACGGTACCGATCAGTATGTGCGGGAATACGAGGCCGAGCTGGGTGTGCCGTGGAAAGCCGCCGACACCTGGGTCAAGCTGTCAGTGCCGTTCCTGCACGCGGACCGAATCAGTACACCGACCCTGTTCCTGTGCGGCGACAAGGACTTCAACGTCCCGCTCCTCAACTCGGAGCAGATGTATCAGGCGCTCAGAAGCCTCGGCGTGGAAACCCAGCTGGTGATCTACCCGGGCCAGCACCACGGCATCAACAAGCCGAGCTACCGGCGTGACCGGCTGGAGCGATATCTGGCGTGGTACGACAAGTACTTGAAGCCATAGGGGCGCAGCAGGCGGCGCCCCTGCATCATTCGACGCGTTCGAGGCGCGGGTTAGGCCGGTAGCTCCGACCCACCTTCGCCAGCGGTTTCCCCTCGACCCGGACGACGTCCGCGGTGAAGTCGAAGCGGCCCTGGAACAGGCTCGACCCCACGCCGTACATGTCCACCGGCACCTCCTGCTCTTCGAACTGCCGGATCTTTTCGACGGTGAAGCCGCCCGAGACGACGATCTTCACGTGTTGGAACCCTTCCCCGTCGAGCGCCCGGCGCACGTTCCAGACGAGCTGCGGATTGACGCCCGTCGGCTTGAAGGTGCCCATCTGCGGAATCACCGACTTGTCGACGAGCGTCTCCGACGTGTCGATCCGCACGCCATAGAGCCGCTCGCCCAGCGCGCGCGCCACCTTGAGCGCCGTCCCGACACAGTCGTTCTCGAAGTCGACGAGGGTGATGAGGCGCATGTTCCCGTCCATGAGCTCGGCGAACTTCTTCGACGCGAGCACGGTGTCGCCGCCGTAGGCGGCGATGAGTGCGTGGGGCACCGTGCCGACACCCTCGGAGCCCCACCACGATGCCTGCGCGTCGGTCGACACGCCGATCGCGCCCGCGATGTGCGCCGCGTACCCGTCCCCGGTCTGGACCAGCCAGTGGTCGTGCCGGGCCGGGAAGAACATCACCTGCTTCGGCCTGGCCGCTTCCACGACCAGCCGGGTGTTGGTCCCGACCTTCGTGCGGCGGGCGAGCACACCGAGGTACAGGGTCTCGAGGTGGGCGAACGCGTCGTACGGGCCCTCGATGAGGAGCACCGTCTCCCACGGCGCGATCTCGTCACCGTCGTACAGCGCGTACACTTCGAGCTCCGGCCATTCCATGCTGCAGAGCTTGAGGATCGCGATCGCCTCGTCGATGCCGCCGAGGAACGCGTGGGCCTTGCCGAACACCTGCATCGTCACGCATGGGCGGTGGTCGTCCTTGAGCAGCAGCTCGCGGGTGCGGACGAAGTATTTGTCGGAGTAGTAACCCTCCCGCATCTTCTCGACGGGGAGGTGGAAGATCTCGGGGTCGAGCCGTGGCCTGCGGACCATTCGTGGATAATACGTCGCTCAGCGCGCCGGTGGCCAGCCGAACGTCGCCATCAACGTGTCGCCGCTGACCAGCGCTACGCGGCGCGCGATGTCGTCGAGTCGGCCGCAGCGGACGCGAGCCGCCCCGGCCGACTCGGGCGGAACCACGCGCAGGCAGACGACGTCCACGGCGACGGCGAGCGCGCTGTCGCGGCCGGTCCGGGGCGGCTCGGGCCGCTCCAGCGCGACATCGAAGTCCAACCTCTCACTGCCCAGCCTGAAGCTGACGCGCCGACCGGTCGTCTCCGGAACGAGATCCACGACCTGCCGGCTGGACGCGGTATCGCCCCGCACCAGCCACATGCGAACGGTCACGCGGCGGGGCGGAATCACCGCCTGCGCACTGAAGGCGACGGCACTGTCGATGATGGTCGCTTCTTCGCTCGCTCGGGTCTCTCCCGCGGCGAATGCGCGGCTGACGGTGATTTCCACCCAGACCACGCGTCGCTGGCCGACGCCCGGCGGCCCGAAGGGGTACAGCACGGTCGTTCCGCCCCACGGGACCCGAGACCACCGACGATAGCTGTCCTCCTCCCACAACGGCAGGCCACGACGCGAGCGTCCGACCTGGCGCCGGCTGAAGAACAACCCTGCCAGGTTCACGGTGTCAGGCTCAGGGAGCGTGCCGAGCAACCCTTGGAGCTCGGTCGCGCCGGCTCGCAGCGCGAGCCGCATGTCCGTCTCCGGCGGGCCGCTCACGGCCGCGCTGGCGAGCAAGCGCGTCTCCCCGGCCCTACGCTCGACCACCCGCAGGTGGTACGTCACGCGGTAGTTCGGGGCCTGCGAGGCGGCGCTGACCCCGACCCACGCGCTCATCCCCAGCGCCGCGACCATCAGGTTAGCGCGTGACGAATGTCGCACGTGTGGCCTCGATCGCTTCCGACCCCGGCCCGCCCCAACGGTTGTGCCCCAGCCAGCCCGCCGCCGCGCCGGCAACGAGGCTTGCGGTCATCCAAAACGCCAGCGTGCGCCCGCGGATCCGCGGACGCGGCACCGTGCGCGCGTGCGGCTCCCCTGCGGAGCGGGCGAACGCGACCCGCAGCTCGAGATGGCTCACGCGCGCCTCGGCGCAGTGCCGGCACCCGGCGAGGTGGCGCGCCAGCGAGGCGCGCTCCGGGAGACTCAGCTCGCCGTCCAGCTCGAGGTCGATCTGCTGTACCCATTCGTCGTGGTTCACGGCAGCTCCTCCCGCACCCGGTAGCGCAACGCCCGACGCTGCATCCAGCGCACCGCGAGCGCGTCGATCAAGGCGCGGAATACGCGGTTCCACATCCCGTACTTCGTCTTCCCGAAGCGGCGGGTCCGGTGGTGCACGGGCACTTCGGTGACCTGCCCCCCCTGCATCCTGACGAGCGTGGGCAGGAACCGGTGCATGCCGTTGAACAGCGGCAGCGCGCGCAGCGCCTCGGCGCGAAACGCCTTGAGCGAGCAGCCGGTATCGCGGATCGTTTCGCGGTTGAGCCGGTTGCGCACGCCATTGGCGATACGGCTCTGCAGGCGCTTCCAGCCCGAGTCCCGCCGGTCCACCCGGTACCCAACCACCGCCGCCGCCCCGCTCCGCTCGAGCTCGGCGACGAGGACGGGAACGTCGGCCGGATCGTTCTGCAGATCCGCGTCGAGCGTGACGATGACGCGCCCGCGGGCCGCGCCGAAACCCGCTGCGAAGGCGGCGGTCTGCCCCGCGTTGGCCGCGAACGCCACGATGTGAATCTCGGGGTGTTCGCGCTTCAACGCCTTGAGGACGTCGAGCGAGCCGTCGGTCGAGCCGTCGTCCACGGCCACGATCTCGTAGGGTTCTCCGCCTCCCCGGCCGGCCAGCGCCCGGCCGATCTCCTCGACCAGGACCGGCAGATTGTCGCGCTCATTGTACACCGGGATGACCAACGAGAGCTCAAGCGGGGCGGACATACTTGAGCTCGGGCGCGTCGGGGTACCGGCTGATCAGCCGGGCAATGACGGCCTCCGCTTTGGCGGCGTCGTGCTCGTGCGTGCGGTAGATCTCGGCGAGGCGGATGCCGGCGAGCACGACCCGGTGGGGTGGTGGTGGCGGATCGGCGTCGACCAGGCGCTCGAGCGTCACCGTCTCGTCCTGGATGGTGATCGCGGTGCCACCCGGCATTACCCCGCCGGTCAGCGCGTTACCCACGAACTGACCGAGCGGCTCGAGCACCCATCCGAACAACGAGTCGAAGAAGCCCCACGCGCTCCACAGCGCGAGCACCAACGCAGCGAGCCGCCATTCGATGTGCCCCGCACCGATCGATACCACGACGAGCGCGAGGCCGGCCAGCGCCATCGCCACGCCCAGGATCCCGCGCACCACCCCGCGCAGGCTCGGCGGATCTGCGAAGTCCACGGGGAGCAAGTTGACAGGGCCCGCCCGGCCGCGCAACCTACGCACGCGCACTTCACCAGGAGTCTCTACGTGTCCGACTTGCTGTCGCGCCGTGAGTTCCTCGCCTCCACCGCCGTGGGCGTCGCGGCCACGGGGGCCTACGACATCCCGTTCCCGATGCGGCCGCCGCGGCCGCTCCCGCCGCAGAGCCGCTGGGCGGCGAAGCCCGTGGCGGTCGCGAGCGCCAACGGGTTGCGGGCCGTGCAAAAAGCGTTCGACCTGCTGCTCCAGGGGGCGGACACCCTCGACGCGGTGATCGAAGGGGTGAAGATCCAGGAGCTCGATCCGAACGACGACTCGGTGGGCTACGGCGGCCTCCCCAACGCCGAGGGCGTGGTGCAGCTCGACGCCTCGTGCATGCACGGACCGACCAAGCGCGCCGGCGCCGTCGGCGCGCTCGAAGGGATCAAGACTCCCTCCGAGGTCGCGAAGCTCGTGCTCAAGTACACGAATCACATCTTTCTGGTGGGGGAGGGCGCGAAACGGTTCGCGCTGCAGTACGGCTTCAAGGAAGAAGATCTGCTCACCCCGCACGCGCGCGAGGTCTGGCTGCACTGGCGGGCCAATCTGAATCCGACCGACGACTACTTGGACGTGCCCGAGGCTCAGGACATGTCCGTACGGCCCACGGGAACCATCAACTGTGATGCCGTCACACCCCAGGGCGATATCTCCTCGGTGACGACCACGTCTGGCCTGGCGTTCAAGATCCCCGGCCGGGTGGGCGACAGCCCGATCATCGGGGCCGGCCAGTACACCGACAACGACATCGGCGCCGCCGGCTCGACCGGGCGCGGCGAATCGAACATCAAGGTATGCGGCGGCTTCCTGACGGTTGAATTCATGCGCCGGGGGATGAAGCCCACCGACGCGTGTCTCGAGACCCTGAAGCGCGTGGTACAGCTCACGGAGCCACGACTGCTGGGCCCAGACGGCAAGCCGACGTTCGATCTGAAGTTCTATGCAGTGAACAAACGTGGGGAGTTCGGCGCCGCCTCGCTCAACCCGGCCCGCTACGCCGCGCACGACGGCACCGAGGCCAAGCTCCGGGACATGGCCCATCTCTACGAGCGGCCCGCTGCGAGCCGCTAGCTTCGCGCTCGTGCTCCTGGCGGCCGCCGCCCCGGGGCTCGCCGCGCAGCGCTACTGGCGCAGCACCTTGTACCCCAACCTGTCCCACAGCCCGGGCGACGGGTTGTGGATCGGGCTCCACTATGGGCGGTACAGTCCCGTCGGCTTCGCCGAGCGGCCGGAACCGAACTTCGCGTCGATCAACCTCGATGCGGGCGCCAGTACCCAGGGCAGTTACGCGTTGGTCGTGGACGCGCAGGCACCAGCGTGGTGGGCGGGCTGGCGGGTCGGACTCACCTTCGGCGCCGTGCGGGTGAACCGACTGGGCTATTACGGCCTGGGGAACGACACGCAATACTCGCGCGACAGCCTCACGACCGCAGGGTCCTACTTCTACAAGGTCAGCCGCACCACCCAGTTTGCGCGCGCCACCGTGCAACGCCGGGTGATCGGACCGCTGCGGATCCTGGCCGGCGCTTCGATCGACCACTCCGACTTCCGCGCCCTGCCAGGCCGGAGCGTGTTCAGAAACGATCTCGCGGGCGGAGTGGTAGATACGGGCACGATCCCGTTCACCGACAAGGTGCTCCGCGCCGGCATCGTCCTCGACACACGGGACAACGAAATGGACCCGCATCGCGGCGTCGCCGCGGAAGCGCTGTTCGCGAGCGGCACGGGCTATACGCGCACGACGACGAGTGCCCGGGTCTATGTGCATCCGTTCCGGCGGCTGGTTCTCGCGGGGCGGCTCGCGGCCGAGGGCACCGGCGGAAGCCCGCCCCTCGCGGTGATGGAGCTGATGGAGACGTCCGAGCGGCCCTTCGTGGCGGTGGGCGGCTACAACTCGCTCCGGTCATACTACAACGGTCGCTTCACGGGGCCGGGCAAGCTGATCGGCGGGCTGGAAGCGCGCTACGCGGTGCTGTTGGTGCCGAGCCTGGTGGAGGTCAAGCTGGTGGTGTTTTACGACGCCGGTCGCGTGTTCGGGCCGGGCGAGGAGGTGCGGCTCACCGCCACCGGCCTGCACCGCGCCGGCGGCGCCGAGCTGGCGGCGCGCCTGCTGCGCAATTCACTCCTGGTGATGGGTTACGGCCAGGGGAGCGATGGAGGACGGTTCCTGCTGGGCACGAGCTGGAGTTACTGAAAAGCGCCTCGCTACAGCTCCCGGATTTCGACGCCCCGCTTCGCGAGCTCGGCCACGTAGTCGCCGAATGGCACCGCCTCGTCCGGTGTGTGCACCCCCTTCGTGGCGATGCGGCCGTCCACCTGCATCAGGCCGGTGATGGCAAGGGAGTATCCCGTGGTGCGCATCATCGCGCTGATGCCGTGCGCCTCGTCGGAATAGTCGAGCAGCTGCCAGGCCACCGTCTTCCCGTTTCTTCCCCGCACCTCGACCCGCAGCGCGACCAGGTCGCGCCCCTCGGGCTTTGTGAGCTTGGGAGACACGGTGGCGATGAATGCGTCGCGCGGCACGACGTCTTTGCCCTTCACCTTGACGGGAGTGAGGTCGAGGAGGCCGAGCTCGCGGATCGGCCGCATGATGCCGATGTGCCCCGGATAGCGCAGCGTCTTGTATTCCATCGTGCGGACCTTGCCCTCGTACGCCCACGGCAGCGTGGAGATACCGCCGCCGGTGTGGAACGCCTCGAGCTGGCCCACCGGCGGCGGAAAGGTCACGTGCTCGAGCTCGGAGAGGGCATCCACGCGCGCCGGCTTGCCGTCGCGCAGCACCCAGGACGGCGTCGTGTAATAGTCGAGCGCCCCTTCGAGCGAGTACACGATCTGATAGTTGAGCGGGGGCTCGGGGTGCTGCGGCAGGCCGCCGACGTAGATCTTCACGCACTCCGCGTCGCCGACGCGTCGGATCCCCTCGGCCGCGAGCACGTTGACCATCCCGGGCGCGAGGCCGCAATCCGGGATGACCGAAACATTCCGCTGCTTCGCTGCGGCGTCGAGCTTCTTCTGCTGGAAGACGATCTCCGTGTTGCCGCCCAGGTCGGCGCAATGGACACCGGCGTCCACCGCGGCCCGGGAGACCTCGAGGTTGAAGTAGTACGGCGCCGCGTTCTGGACCGCGGCGTGATCGGCCATCGCCGCGCGCAGCGCGGCGCCATCCTGCACGTCGAGCTTCAGGAGCGCGAGCCGTTTCCCGACGTGGGGCTTGAGGAAGGCGGGCATGCGCTCGGGCTTCAGGTCCGCGATCGTGACTCGCTCGACGCCGGGCTGCCGCAACAGATCATAGGCGCAGGCGGATCCCTGAAGTCCCGCGCCCAGCACCAGCATGCGCATCGCGCAACTGCCTCCGCATGAATACGAGGAAAAACGAGCGGCGGAAAGCTAGACGGTCCCGGCAGGCGACGGTAGGCCGCGTTAGATTCGCCACCGATGACCCAGGCCGACCTCACCCGCGAGCGGCTCGAGCGAGCGGCGCTCGAGCTCTTCACCGCGCACGGCTATCACGAGACCACTACGCCACAGATCGCGAAGAAGGCGGGCGTGGCGGAGGGGACGATCTACCGCCATTTCACGAGCAAGCAGCACTGCTTCAACGAGCTGTACCGCACGGCGGCTCGCTGGGCGGGACAGCTCGTGAAGGACGCCGACGCCCTCAAGGTGGGACCGCGTGAGAAGCTCGCCGAGCTCGCCCGCGGGCTCGTGACGGGGGCGGCGCACGAGGGCGCCATCGCGCGGCTGTTCTTCATCCAACGCCACGAGGATCTGCTGGACGACGAGAGTCGCAAGACCGCGCGCGACTTCCGCCTCGGCCTCGAGAGCCTGATCGCGCAGGGAAAGGCCGACGGCTCCGTGAAAGCCGGCGCCGCGGAAGTATGGGCCGGGGTGTGGCTCGGCGTGGTGACGCTCGTGATCGATCGGGTGTCGGCCAAAGAGTGGCCCGATACCCACGCCGGAGTGATGCTCGCGCTGGATGGCGCATGGGATGCGATCGCTGCTGCGCGGGGGTGATCGCGCCCCGGTGAGGTCGTCGGGGTTCCGCGGAGCGACTGTGGCGTTTTATCGCGAAGCGGGACCCCGACGACCTCACCCACGGCGCAGTTCGAACAGCTCGATTTCCGGCGGCGCGAGCACGCGGATCGGCACGCCCACCACGCCGATCCCGCGGCTCACGTACAGCTGGCTGGTCCCTCGCCGAAAGTGCCCCATCACGTACTTGGTGATCAGACTTCCCGGCGACCACCCGATCAAGGGCAGGTAGAACTGGCCGCCGTGGATGTGGCCCGCCAGCGTGAGCGGAATGCCGCGCGGGGCGGCCGTATCCCACGCTCCGGGACGATGGGCCAGCAGCACGTGAAACGCGTCCGGCGGCGCGGCACGCAGGGCCGCGTCCACATCGGCCTGCTGCGGATCGTCCGCCGTCCAGTTGTGCGGGTCGTCGATGCCGAGCAACCCGAGCGTTGCGCCGTTGCGCTCGATCACATGGCAGCCGTTTTGCACGAATACCTGGCCCGCATCGCGACAGCCCTGGATGACCTCGCGCTCGCCGGTGTAGCGGTCGTGATTACCGAGCACCGTCACCACACCGAGCGGCGCCGAGAGCTCGCGGAACGCGCGCACGTAGGGCGGGATGTAGGAGCGGGAGATGTCGATCATGTCTCCCGTCTGCACGATCAGATCGGGCCGGAGCCCGTTCACCTGCGCCACGATCTCCTGCATCGCGTCCTCGCCGAGGTGCATGCCGGCGTGCAGATCGGAGAGGTGAAGCAGCTTGAGGCCGTCTAGCCCCGGTGGGAGATCGGGAAACACGAGCGAGCGACGGGTTACCTGAGGAAGGCGATAGGCGCTCCAGATGCCGTAGGTTGACAGGGCGACGCCGGCACCGGCGTAGGCATAGGTCGCGCGGGCGAGGAAGCGGCGACGAGAGAGCAGGGGGCCGGGAGCAGGGAGCGGTTCGTCCCGATGCGCCGCGTCCTTCCTTGCACCAAAGAGTACCGCTCCCAGCTCCCGGCTCCCTCGAACGCTCGCCTTGGCGAGGACGTACAGCGTGACGAGCGCACAGTAGATCCACCCCAACAGCTGCCACGCGATCCACGGGCCGGTGAACGGGATGCGGCCCACACCCCACATGCTGCCGCCGAACAGCACACGCTGGCCCACGACCAGCCATGGTAGGTTGAACACAATGAAGACCGCGGTCAGCGCGACACGCACGCGGTGCGCCTGGGGGGGCCGGGTGGGGTCGGGAAGGCGCTCGCGCAGGTAGAGGTAGATCAGCACCTGCGGTGCCAGGAAGAGAAGGAGATAGATTAGGCGCGTGAAAAACACTGCGTCGAGGCTCCTCGCGTGTCTGGCCGTAGCGGCGATCGCGCCTTCCCCCGAGAGCACGGTCGCCGCGCAACAGCTCACCGCCCCCGAGCGCGCGGCGACGGTCGCCTCGGTGTGGGCGGAGGCGCGCTACAACTTCGCGTACTGGGACCGCGTGCGGGCCGATTGGGACTCGGGGCTCGTCGCCAACCTAAAGCTCGCGGCCGAGCCGCAATCGGACCTGCTCTTCTACCGCCGGTTGCGGCGCCTGCTCGCCTTGCTGGCCGACGGGCGGGCCGCGGTGATCGCGCCCCCGACGCTGCGGTCGCGCATCGCGCGCCCGCCGCTGCTCGTGTCCAGCGTCGAGCGGCGCCCGTTCATCCTGGATTACGCGGAGAACGACGAGATGCGCGTAGCCCGTCCCCCGCGACTCTCCGAGATCCTCGCCGTCCAAGGTGTTCCAGCGGAGACGTGGATCCGCGACTCGGTGCTGCCGGAGGTCTGCGCGGCCACCCCCGCCGACCGCTGGCAGCGCGCCGCCGCGTGGATGCTCCAGGGTGACAAGGGTACAACCCTCCATCTGCTCATCCGCGTGCCGGGCGGCGAGCCACGCGGTCTCAGCGTCACCCGCAGCCTGTCGCTCAACGACCGCTGGCCGCTCGACCCGCCGGCGTTCGCCACGGAGTCGCTACCGGGTGGCATCGCCGTCGTGCGGATCGCCTCCCTGGGGGACGAAGAAGTGGTGCGCCAGTTCGACCGCGCGTTTCCCGACTTCACCCGCGTGCAGGGACTGGTGTTGGACCTGCGCCGCGCCACGGACGGCAAGACTGAATTCGCCTACCAGATTCTCGCCCGCCTCACCGACCGCCCGTTCTCCGCCGTGCGCTGGAGGACGCCCCAGTATCGGGCCGTGTTCCGAGCGTGGAACCTGGGCGACTCCGCTACCACGTGGTACGGACCCGAGGCGGAAACTGTTGCGCCCCGCGCGGACCGCCCCGCATACGGGGGCCCGATCGCGGCGCTGGTGTCGAGCGCCACGGCCGGACCGGCGGAAGACCTGCTGGCCGCGTTCCGCGCCGCCGGTCGGGGCCTCATCATCGGGGAGCCGACGGGCGGGAGTCCGGGAGACGTCGCCACGTTCGCACTCCCGAAGAGCTGGGGCGTGCAATTCTCGGTCACGCGCCACGAGGCTCCCGACGGCACGGGGTTCGCCGGTGTCGGCGTGAAGCCTCATCTCGTCGTGATACGGACGGTGAACGACCTGCTCGCGGGAAACGAGCCGGCGTTGGAGAAGGCGCGAGAATACCTCAAGGGCGGCCTTCCGCCGCCCTAGTGCTCCAGACTCTCCCGGAAGAATCCCACGACCGCCTTCCACGCGCTGTCCGCGACTTCCGGCTTTTCACGGGCGCGCAGGAAACCGTGGCCGACGCCGGGATACACGGTATAGCGGTAGCTCTTGTGGTACGTGCGGATCGCCGCGTCCACGTCGGCCAGGCCGGCGTTGATGCGCGCGTCGTTCTCGGCGTAGACGCCGAGTCCCTTGGCGCGGATGCGCGCGATGGACAAGGCGTCGGGACCCGCTCCGTAGCACACGACGAACGCGCCGAGGGACGGGTTGTTGGTGGCGTAACGGAAGCTCTGGCCGCCGCCCCAGCAGAAACCAATGACGCCCACCCGGTCGCCCCGGGCCGCCTTGATCCGCTTGACGTACGCCAGGGTCGCGTCGAGATCCTTCGTGACCGTGTCGGGGTCGAGCCCCGCGATGAGTTTGCGGGCGTCGTCCGGCGACGGCGGCGTGCCGCCGCGGCGCGACAGCAGATCGGGCGCGATCGCCACGAAGCCGTCCTTGGCGAGCTGCTCCGTGGTCTGGCGGATGAAGTCCGACATCCCGAAGATCTCGTGGATCACCACGACGACGGGCGCCGGATCCTTGCGCTCGGGATAGGCGAGGTAGGCAGTGATCGTATCCCGACCGCTCGGGAATTTTACGTATTCGGTGTGAATGTCAGCGGCCGGAGGTCGGTGGAGGTTGGTGAAGGTCGGTGAAGGATGGTGGAGGCCGATCAGCAAGAACCCTCCGGCCGCCGCCGCGATCCCGCCCACCTCCACCATCCTCCACAACCCTCCACGACCCTTCACAACCTCATTTGACATAGCTCACTCTCCAGATCCGATCGCCTGTGTCGTCGCTCACCAGCAGCGCTCCATCCGGCATCACCAGTAGCCCAACCGGTCGCCCCCAGCGCGACCCGTCGGCCAACTGCCATCCCGTGACGAAGTCCTCGACCGAGACGGGACGGCCGTTCTGCACATGCACCCGCACAACTTTGGCGCCCGTTGGTACCGAGCGATTCCAGGAGCCGTGATACGCCATGAACGCATCACCGGCGTAGTCCGCAGGAAACCGGGCGCCCGTGTAGAACGCGAGCCCGAGGGGCGCCGAATGCGCCTGTACGGTCAGCGCCGCGGGCTCGACGCCGGAGCAGTCGGCCCCGGTGAACTCGGGGTTGGGCTGGTTCGGAAGATAGCACTGCGGCCAACCGTACCACCTGCCGTCCTTCAGGATGTTCAGGTGCTCAGGCGGGACGTTGTCGCCCAGGTAGTCGCGGTCGTTGTTGTTCGCCCAAAGGTCACCGGTGGTGGGGTGAAAGGCGAGGCCCACTGAGTTGCGGAGCCCCCGGGCGAAGATGCGCCCGCCTGACCCGTCCAGGTTGAACCGCGTGACCGCCGCGCGCATCGAGTCGCCCGCCAGCTCGACGCACACGTTGCACGACGAGCCGGCCGCCACATACATGAAGTTGTCGGGGCCGATCACGAGCGTGCGGGTCCCGTGGCCGCCGCTCGGCAGGCCCGACACCAGGGTGAGCGGTGTGGTCGTGCCGGGGTCGAGCCGCTTCACCGCAGTCTGCTCGGCGAAGTACATCGTGTCGCCCCGGAACGCGATGCCGAAAGGAGCGTTGAGGCCGCCGAGCACGGCTTGCGCCGGCGCGTCAGCCACGCCGTCACCATTGGCGTCCACGAGTCGGACGATCCGGCCCGCCCCGGGCAAGGAGGCGTACACGGCACCACCGGGACCGAGTGCCAGGTAGCGGACGCCGTTCAACCCTTCGACGAACAGGTTGACCGTGAAGCCGCGCGGCACGTACAGCGCGTGGCCGGCGATGAGGATCGTGTCCTGCCCACCCAGCGGCGGGGGCGGGGGAGGCGGCGGGGGGCGCGTGTTGTCCTCCGCCGGCATGGCACAGGCGAGCACGGCCGAAGCGAGTACCAGGAGTCGATTCATCGCAGTCTCTTCCCTGGCGTCGCTACCCCGGCCGAAGAGGAACGTTCGGGTCTAGGGGTGACGCTTCGCGTACACACCCTCCAGCGCACTCTCGCCAGGCGGCATCTTCTCGCGGCTCTGCACGGCTGCCTCCGCGGCGCGCTCGACCTCGGCCGTTATCGCCGCTTCGATCTCGGCGAGCTGCTTCACCGTGATCCCATCCGCCTTCAGGTATTCCTCGTACATCCCGATCGGATCCCGCTTGCCCCAATGCTCGAACAGCGCCGCGGGGAAGGTGTCGCGCGCCTCGCGCTCGTCGTGGGTCGCGTGCCCGCCCATCCGGAACGTCTCGGCAACGAGCAGCGCGGGTCCGTCGCCCCGGCGGCAGCGCTCGGCGGCAACCCTGGTCGCGGCATACGCGTCGAGCACATTGTTGCCGTCGAACGCCGCACCCGCGATACCATAGCTCGCCGCCCAGTCCTGGAAGTTGCCGGGGAGGTGATGTTGGTCGAGTCGGGTGCCGAGGGCGACCTGATTGTTCTGGATGATGAAGATCGCAGGGAGCTTCTGAACCGCGGCGAAGTTCGTGCCCTCGTGCGCCGCCGCGGTCTTGGTGGAGCCGTCGCCTACCCAGGTGAGGGCGACGCGCGGCTCCCGCCGGATCTTGAACGTGAGCGCGATTCCCGTGGCCACCGGGACCATATCGCCCACGTGCGAGATGGGTTGCAGCACGCCCTGCGCCCAGGCGCCGACGTGGAGGTCGCGGCCGTGTGCCGGCGAGTCCTCGCTGCCGAGATAGGCGCGGAGCATGTCGCTCACGGGCAGCCCCAGCTCGCAGCAGGCCGCGGCGTTCCGGATCATCGGGGCGACCACGTCCCGACCGCGCTCGAGCGCATGCACGGGACCCACGGTCGTCGCTTCCTCCCCGGTCCCGAGCCACGCCTTGGAGATGACGCCGGTGCGCACCCAGCGCTTCAGCTGAATGTCGTGCAGCCGCGCGCGCAGTAGTCCGGCGTACAACCCGAGCCTGGTCTCGACCGCGAGGCCGGCAACGACGGCGGCCCGCTCAGGATCCCGCTCGATCGTCTCCCGGAAGGCGCCCACGAGCGCGGGGTCCGGCTTCCACTCGACGTACTCGGGCGGATCGAAGGCGGGGAAACGCCTTATTTCAGCTTCTCCTTGATCTTCGACAGGAAACCGCCGGTGTGAGACGCGGTGAGCGCGTCGGCGAATTCGAGCGCGGTGTTGTAGCGCGCGTCGGGGTTCGCTTCCATCGCCCGGGCCAGCGCGCTCTCCAGGCCTTCGGAGAGATCGGGCCGGAGCTGCCGCAGCTTCTGCGGCTGGCCGCGCAGCCGGGCGATCATCATCTCCTGTGCGTTCCGCCCCTGGAATGGCAGCTTGCCCGTGAACATTTCGAAGGCGACGATGCCGAGGGCGTAGATGTCGGAGCGGGCGTCGAGCGCTTTGCCCCGAATCTGCTCGGGACTCATGAATTCCGGCGTGCCGAGGATGATGCCGGTGGCGGTGAGCTTGGCAATCGCCGGATCGGCGCGGCGCTCCTTTGCGAGGCCGAAGTCCATGACGACGGCCCGCTCGCGGCCGTTGTCCTCGGTCTCGAGCATGATGTTCTCGGGCTTCAGGTCGCGGTGCACGATCTGGAGCTCGTGCGCGTGGTGCAGCCCGGCGCACACCTGACGCAGCACGTCGATCCCGGCGGCGAGCGCCATCGGCCCACCCTTCACCTCGCGGTCCGAGAGCAGCTCGCCCTTCAGGAACGGCATGACCAGATAGATCAGCCCATCCTCGGATTCGCCGAGGCGGAGGATGCGACAGACATTCGGGTGGTCGAGTCGCATGGCGAGCCCGGCCTCGCGTCGCAGCCGCTCCACGGAGCTCCGGTCGGTGGCGAGCTTGGGGGAGAGCACCTTGATCGCCACGTCGTGCCCGGTCGACACCTCACGGGCGAGGTAGACGAACGACATCCCCCCTTCGCCCAGCTTATTCTGAACCTGGTAACGCGAGTCGAGCACCTCTCCCAGGAGGGAGGAGGCGCGATCGAGCCCCGGCTTCGCCTGGGGGGGCGTACGGACCGCGGTGCCGCCCTGCGACGGGGGGCCGGGCGCGGGCCGCGGCGTCGCGGCCTTGGCCTGCACCTCCACGAGCATGTTGCCGTCGCGGGGGCAGAACCGGGCGCTGTCGACGTACACGGTCCCGCACTTGGGGCAGCGTCGTTCGCTCATTGACGCACCAAGTTGCGCCCTTCGTTCTTCGCGCGATAGAGGGCCTGGTCGGCGAGGGCCACGAAGCTGTCGGCGCTGGTGACGCGGTCGTCGGGGAAGGAAGCCACCCCGATCGAGATCGTCAGGTTGAGCGGGTCTTCGCCCGGGTCCGCAAAATCGTGTTGCATCACGCGCCGCCGCAGTCGCTCGGCGAAGATGGCGGAGCCGTGGAGCGCCGTCTCGGGCATGACGATGACGAACTCTTCCCCTCCGTAGCGGGCGACCAGGTCCACCGACCGCGCCTCCCGTCGCAGGATCTCGCCGACTTGGCGCAGGACCGAATCTCCCGCAAGGTGGCCGCGCGTGTCGTTCACCAGCTTGAACCGGTCGATGTCGGCGAGCAGGATCGTCAGGGCGAGATTGTACCGCCGCGCGCGGTCGAGCTCCGCCGCGAGCTCCTCCGACAGGGCGCGGCGGTTCAAGCAGCCGGTGAGCGCGTCCGTCGCCGCGAGCTTCTCGAGCCGTTTCTTGTCGGACACCGCGGTTTCGAAGTCGTACGCCTTTTCGATCGCCGCGACTGCCGTGCGAATCACCGTCTCCGAAAACTGGGCATCGGCGCGCGTGAGCGGCGGGTCCTCGCCCGTGGTCCGCAGGAAGAACACGCCCAGCTGCTGGTCCTTCATCGAGAACGGCAGGGCCACCGCGGAGCGGGTGGGTACGGTGATCTGCTCGCGCTGCCACCGCACGCGCTCTTCCTGATACAGCGGATCCGTCGTCACGTCTTCGACCAGCACGGAGCGACTGGTGGTCAGCGCCCGCTGGATCTCGGGGTAGCGGACCAGCTCGATTTGGAGATTGCGGAGCATGGGGTTTTCGTACGCCGCCACGACCACGCCCAGCTGGTCCCCGGGCTTGGCGAGCACCATCGAGCACTTCGAGATCTGCAGCACGCGCGCCACGCGCCGCACCAGGATGTGATAGATCTCGTCGGGCTTGAGGGAGTCGGTGACCTCGTGCAGGATGTCGACGATCGCGGCGCGGCTCTGCGCCTCGTCGCGCGCCCGCGCCAGCTCCTGCGCCGAGCGGATGTGGGCCTTGACGCGCGCCAGGAGCTCCCGCACGCGGAACGGCTTGGAGATGAAGTCCGCCGCCCCCAGGCCCAGCGATTTGACGGTCGCTTCCTCCGGAGGCATCGACGAGATCATCAGGACGGGAACGTCCCGGAACCGATCGTCGGCCTTCATTCTCGCGAGCAGCTGGAGCCCGTCGACCTTCGGCATCATGATGTCGAGCAGCAGCAGGTTGGGGCGCTCGTCTTCGAGCTTCCCGAGCAGCCCTTCGCCGCCGGGCGCGGTGACGACCTCGTACCCGTTCTCCTTGAGGATCCAGGTCAAGGTCCGCACCAGCGACTGATCGTCGTCGGCGACGAGGATCTTGGCAGCGGGCTCTGGCATCTCGGGTCTTCAGTCCTCGAGCAGCGAGGGATCGACGTTGCCGCCGCTCACCACGAGCACCGTGGGGGGGACGGGGTGGACGGCGCCGGAGCGCACTGCGGCCGTGGTCGCGGCGCCCGACGGCTCCACCGCCAGATGGCAGTGCTGCCAGAGAAAATGCACCGCCTCCCGCAGCGTGTCATCCTCCACGAGCGCCACGCCGGCCACCCGATCGCGCTGCGCCGCGAGCTGCGCGAACGGGATGTCCCCCACGCCGAGCGTGATCAGCCCGTCCGCGATGCTGGCGGTGCGCTCGAGCCGCACCGGGTGGCCGGCCTCGAGCGAGCGCTTGAGCTTCGGGGCGCCGACGGGCTCGACCCCCCACACCGTCGCGCGACTCCCCGCCGCCGCAAGCCCGGTCACGACGCCGGCGATGAGGCCGCCCCCGCCCACGGGCACCACCACCGTCCGGACGTCGGGCAGCTGCTCCGCGATCTCGAGCCCGACGGTCGCCTGCCCGGCCACGATGTCCGGATGGTCGAACGGGGGCACCACTGCGAGCGCGTCCCGCACGGCGATGGCTTCGGCGGCGCGCTGGCGGTCGTCCGAGGTGCGACCGGCGAGCACCACCTCTCCCCCCCACTTCTTTACACCCGCGACCTTCACCGCCGGCGCGGTCTCGGGCATCACGACCACCGCCCGCACCCCCACCAGCTGCGCTGCGTAGGCCAGCGCCTGGCCGTGGTTGCCGCTCGAGTAGGTGATGACCCCATTGCGCCGCGCGGCTTCCGGTAGGCGTCTGACCGCATTGTACGCGCCCCGCAGCTTGAACGCGCCGATGGGCTGCAGGCTCTCGAGCTTCAGGTAGGCGTTGAGCGGCTCCACGAAGCGGAGGGGCGTGCGAACCGCCACCCCGGCGAGCCCCGCGGCCGCGTCCCGGACGTCCTGGGCGCTGACCACGCTACTTTTTCTGCTTCGTCGGCTTCGCCTTCGCTTTCGCCTTGGCCGGAGGCTTCTTGGCCTTGGCGGGCGCCCGCGGGGCATCGCCGTCTTCCGCATCACCCTCCCCGTCATCCGCTTCGTCTTCCTTCACGACCCGGGCCACGTCCACCACCAGATCGCCCGCCGTCATGTTCATGATCTTCACGCCCTGGGTGTTGCGGCCCGAAATGCGGATGCCCTCGACCGGCACGCGGATCATGATCCCCTTCTTGGTGATCATCATCAGCTCGTCGTCGGGGAGCACCTCTTTGAGGGCGACGATGTTGCCCGTCTTGTCCGCACGCTTCAAGGTGATGATGCCCCGGCCGCCGCGGTGCTGCACCCGATACTCATCGAGCTCGGAGCGCTTGCCCATGCCCTTCTCGGTGACGGTGAGCAGCGTGGACTTGCGGCGCACGACCACCATGTCGATCACCTGGTCCTTCTTGTCGAGCTCGATCCCTTTCACGCCGGTGGCCGTGCGTCCCATGTCCCGCACGTCCTTCTCATGGAAGCGGATGCTCATGCCGTGGTGCGTGGCGAGCACGATGTCGTTCCGGCCGTCGGTCACTTGCACGTCGATCAGCTCGTCGCCCTTCTCGATGTTGATGGCGCGAATGCCGACCGAGCGCGGGTTGCCGAACTCCGACAGTCGCGTCTTCTTCACCACGCCCTGCTTGGTGGCGAACAGGAGGTACTGGTCCTCCGAGAACTCGCGTACGGGCACCAAGGAGGCGAGGCGCTCGTCGGGCTTCATGGCGATGCAGGAGATGATGGGTTTGCCGCGCGCGGCTCGGGCCGCCTGCGGAATCTCGTGCACCTTGAGCCAGTAGCACTGCCCTTGCTGGGTGAAGAACATCACGTAGTCGTGGGTCGAGGCGATGAACAGGTGCTCGACCCAGTCGTCTTCCTTCGTATGCGCGGAGATCACGCCCCGACCGCCGCGCCGCTGGCGCCGATAGGCCGACACCGGCAGTCGCTTGATATAGCCCGCGTGGGACACGGTGATCACCATGTCCTCTTCCGCGATCAGGTCCTCGATCGAGAACTCGCCCTGGTCGGCCACGATTTCGGTGCGCCGCTCGTCGCCGAAGCCGTGCGCCAGCTCCGAGAGCTCTTCTTTGAGGATCTTCAGGCGCCGCGGCTTCGACCCGAGGACCTCCTTGCACTCCTTGATGAACTTGCGGACTTCCTTGAGCTCGTCGTCGAGCTTGGTGATCTCGAGGGCGGTGAGCCGGGCGAGCCGCATGTTGAGGATTTCCGCCGACTGCTTTTCGGACAGCTTGAAGCGCTTGCGCAGGCTGGCGTCCGCCGTCGGCGTGTCCTTCGACTTGCGGATGATCTTCACGACCTCGTCGATGTTGTCGACCGCGATCTTCAAGCCTTCGAGGATGTGCTCGCGGTCCTGCGCGCGCTTCAGCTCGAACTCGGTGCGGCGAACGATGACGGTATGGCGATGCTCGATGAAGTGCTCGAGGATCTCCTTCAGGTTCATTTCCTTCGGCGCCCCGTCGACCAGGGCGAGCATGATCGCGCCGAAGGTCGTCTGCATCTGCGAATGCTTGTAGAGCTGGTTCAGCACGACGGCCGGCACGGCATCGCGCTTCAAGTCGATGACGACGCGCATCCCCTCGCGGTCCGAATAATCCTGGATGTCCGAGATCCCGTCGATCTTCTTGTCGTTCGCGAGCTCGGCGATCTGCGCGATGAGATTCGCCTTGTTCACCTGATAGGGAATCTCCGTGACGACGATCTGCTGTTTGCCCGTGGACTCCTTCTCCTCGACGACGGCGCGGGCCCGTAGCACCATCCGCCCGCGACCCTTCTCGTAGCACTCCTTGATCCCCTCGCGGCCGTAGATGATCGCGCCCGTCGGGAAGTCCGGCCCCTTGATGAACTTCCGGAGATCCTTGAGGGACGCGTCCGGGTGGTCGACCAGATGGTTGATCGCCTCAACCGTCTCCGCCAGGTTGTGCGGCGGGATGTTGGTCGCCATCCCCACCGCGATGCCCGACGTGCCGTTCACGATCAGGTTGGGGAGCCGCGCCGGCAGCACCGTCGGCTCCTGCAGCCGGTCGTCGAAGTTGGGGACGAAGTCGACGGTATTCTTGTCGATGTCCTCGAGCATCGTCATCGCGATGCGGGTGAGGCGGGCTTCCGTGTAGCGATAGGCGGCCGGCGGATCGCCGTCTACAGAGCCGAAGTTCCCCTGGCCATCCACCAGCGGATAGCGCAGCGAGAAATCCTGGACCATCCGCACCAGCGAGTCGTACACCGCCACATCGCCGTGCGGGTGATACTTGCCGAGCACGTCGCCGACGACTGTGGCGCTCTTTTTATAGGGGCGCCCGGGCACGAGCCCCAGCTCGTGCATGGCGTACAAGATGCGGCGGTGCACGGGCTTGAGCCCATCGCGCACGTCGGGAAGCGCGCGCTGCACGATCACGCTCATCGAGTAGTCGAGGAACGACTCGCGCATCTCGTCTTCGATGAGGCGCGGGAGGATGCGTTCGCGGGTCGGTGCGGTCATGAAACCAGGTGTCAGGTGTTAAATGTCGGGTGTCAGCAAGCCTTGGCGAGACTGCCTAAGTTGCCCAAAAATAATCACTTAGGTCCTGAAAGGCAACGCGAAAACGGCCGCTAACTGAGGGTGGGGGCGGCACTTACAGGCTTGGAGCGTGACCCCGCTCTCCCTCCTAATTGACGCCCCCACTTTTGAGGATCGGTTGATGTGCCCCCCCTAGAGTACTTCCCAGGCTGCGGCCTGGGCTCGGCCGACACTCTGCTGAAGCACACGGAGCGAAGCGGCGCTATCGAGCGGGAGTGTCCTTCAGGATGGTGCTTCGCCGAGCCCAGCCTTCAAGCTGGGGAGATCGCAATCGCAATCTTCCCGAACTGTTCGCCCCGCTCCAGCCGCTCGAACGCCGCGCGCGCCTCAGCGAACGAGAACACCCGATCGATGGTCGGTCGCAACTCGCCCGCGCCGAGTACGCGCACGATCTCGCGATACTCGGCGTCGTTTCCCATGGTGGACCCCATGAGGCTCCACTGATACCAGAACAGCCGGCGGATGTCGAACGCGACCTTGGGCCCCGTCGTCCCACCGCAGCTTACGAAGCGCCCTCCGCGCCCGAGCGAGCGGAGTGACTCCTCCCACGTCGCCTCGCCCACGTGGTCGATCACGACGTCGGCGCCGCGCTTGTCGGTCAGGGCGCGAACCTCCTGGGAAATCTTCTGGGTCGTGTGATTGAGCGTCACGTCCGCACCGAGCTTTTGCGCCTCACGCAACTTGGCGTCGCTGGAGCTCGTGACGATCACTCTCGCTCCTTTGAGCTTCGCGATCTTTAGGGCGGCGAGGGATACGCCACCCCCGATGCCCCAGACGAGCACCGTTTCGCCCCGCCGAACCTGCGCCCGCGTGACGATCATCCGCCAGGCGGTGAGGGTCACCAGCGAGAACGCCGCCGCCTCGGCCCACGTGAGCGGCGTCGGCAACGTGGGAATAACGGCGACATTCTGCTCCGGCACCACGATCGCCTGGGCGAGAGTACCGGGCAGGTGCTCGCCCAGAATGCCGTAGTTGAGACACAGCGAATGCTCGCCAGCACGGCAGTACGCGCAGCTGTAATCGGGGATCCCGGGGTTGATCATCACCCGGTCGCCGGGCCGGACCGAGCGAACCTGAGCACCCACCGCCTCCACGACGCCGGCTCCGTCGGCACCGAGGATGTGCGGGTAGCGGTATTCGTGAGGCAACCCGCGCACGACGAAGAGATCGAGGTGGTTGAGCGCCGCCGCGCGCAGCGCTATGCGTACCTGCCGCGCCTCGAGGGGCCCCGCGAGGTCAGGGACGTCGGCGGGTTGGAGTTGGTCGAGGCCGCCCGTGCCGCGGATCACCCAGGCGCGCATGGCGTGGGCGCGGCCCGCTACGGCATGAAGGCGGGGGACACCATCTGCTCGGCGCCGGTCGTCGGGATCGGCACGGGCGCGCCGCTCCCGGCCGCACCGACCGGCTGGACGTAGACCCTGAATACGTTCTTCTGGACCCCGACGACGAGCCCCAAGAGGTCGCCTGCGGGCGAGACCGTGAAGTCCGCGACCACGAGGTCCACGCCCGAGAGCGGGGTCGCCTTTCCGCTGGGGAGGTCGACCTTCACGACCTGCGTGACGGTGCGGCCGCTCTCCTTCTGCTCCACCAGATAGACGAGCGAGCCGTCACGCAAGAAGTGGGGCGCGGTCTCCTTGCTCTGCTGACCCCGGGTGAGGGGACGCTGGTTCGCGCCGTCTTTCGACATCAACCAGATATGGTTGTTGCCTTCGCGGTTCGACACGAACGCGATGGTCTCCCCGTCCGGCGAAACGGCCGGCTGGGAGTTGTCGGCGGGCTCCTGGGTCAGCTGCACGGCGTCCGAGCTGGTGATCGACTGCAGGAAAATCTGGCGGTGACCGGTGCGCTGAGAGTGGAATACTACCGACTGACCGTCGGCCGTGAACGACGCGTCGCCGTCCGCCCCCGGTGAGTTGGTGAGCCGCCCCGCGCTCGTGCCGTCCGCGTCCATGATGTAGATCTCGGGTTGCCCGTCGCGGGTCGAGGTGAACGCGATCCGCGATCCGTCCGGGGAGAACGCGGGCTCGGTCGCGACCGCCGTGTCGTCCATGATCTTGCGGAGCTGCGCCAGGTTGGCACGCTCCGCGGCATAGAGCTGGAAGCGGCCCGTGCGCGAGCTCGCGACCACGATCTCACCCTGGACGAATACTTCAGCGGCGGCGCGCCTCCCGCCCGGCGCCGTGGCCGTGATGTGCGCGTGGCCGTACGACGCCGTCGACACCGTGCCGTCCTCAGCGACGGCCACCACCTGCGGGTTGTCGGAAGTCCAGGTAACCCCGGTCGCCGGACCGATGATGACGCCCGCCTCGTCGGCGAAGTTCGCCTTCAGCGGATACCGCCGGTTGAGCGGCAGGCCGAGCCGCGCGGCGGTGAGCTTCAAGCCCGCCGCGATGACTCGGATCTGCCACGTGACCACCAGCCCCGGGCCCGGGCCCTTGACCACCAGGGTCGTCTTTCCGGCGCGCTTCCCCGTCAGCGTCCCCGACGTCGGGTCGAAGCTCGCGAGCGACGTGTCCCCGACGGTCCAGCGGAACGGCGCTTCGGGCACCGGGGTCTTGTCGGCCGCGAGTGCCTGTACCTGGAATTTCACCGTACCCTGTATCGGAAGCGGGAGATCTGTCTTCGAAGTCGGGAAGACGGTGAGGGCCTCGACGGTCTTATGCACCAGGATGTCGACGGGCTTCGTCTGCAGCAACCCGACAACGTTGAGCGTTGTTCGGCCGGGAGCCACCGCCGTAACGACGCCCGTGAGGCTCACCCGCGCGACGCCCGGGTCCGCGGCGGACCACTGTAGGGCGAGCGGGCTGACCAGGCGACCACCCTGAGCCGGCACCACGACATGGAGCGTGTCGACGTCTCCCGGCGACATGACGAGGGGGATCGGCTCCTGGATCGCGATATCGCTCGGCTGCACGACCACCGGCGCCGTCGCGGTGAGGCCGCTCGAGCCCGTGACCTGCACCGTTCCCTGGCCGGGCGCGAGCGCGACGACCACGCCGTTCTGGTCCACGCTCGCAATGTCCGGGCGGAGTGACTTCCACGTCACCGTCACCGGCGCGGCAGGAGAGCCGTCCTCCCTGAGCGCCCGTGGCAATACACGCGTATTCTCGGACGGCAGCAGATACACGGTGGGCGGCTCGATCCGGAGCACCGCGGCCGGTCCGGAGCCCACCACCTGACCGGCGAACGGGTCCACGCCGGTAGCGGGCGGTTGAGCCTGGCCTCCTGCCGGCGGGCTCCCGGGGGGCGTCTGCGGAGGGGCGGCGGCCGCGCCCACAACCTGGACCGCGGCCTGGCCTTTCCGCGTGCCCGCCCGGGCCTCGACGATCGCTACCCCTCCGCCCACACCTGTCACGGTCCCATTGTTGTCCACCCGCGCCACCGCGACGTTGTTGGACGACCAAATGATGCGCACCGTGGGGATCACATTCCCCGCGCGGTCGAACGCAGTAGCGAGCAGCCCGCTCCGCTCCCCGATTCGGATCGTGACCGAAGGGGGGGCCACCTGGACCTCAGCGATATTCTGTGCCGACAACGCGCCGGGGTAGGCGAGGACCGTGAGGAGGAGGCTGCGCCGAGCCGTCATAGCGGCGCGAAGGTAAGCGCGCCTAAGTGCCGTTGTCAAGCTAACTTGTCACGAAACACCCGAGACCACTCGCGCCGTGGCGGCCGCGTCCGCATCCACTTGCGTGGGAGCATTCCCGGGGTAAGCTATAGGCCACGCCACCGACACCCAGCGGAGGAGAGATCATCCGATGCTCGCGTCAACCGATTTTTCGGAGAGCAGCTGGACTGGCTCGGGGATGATGGAGCCGATGTACCCGCCGGCACCCTCAATGCCGCCGGCCCCTGCGCCGATGCGGGATGAGCCGATGTCGGCGCCCCGGCCGAAGCCGGCGAAGAAACGGAAGAAGCCGTCGAGACCCAAGGCCAAGAAGAAGGCGGGCAAGAAGCGGCCCAAGGCCCGGGCGAAGCGAGGCGGCAAGGCGAAGCGGAAGAAGGCGGCAAGGAAGCGTCGCCGCTAGAGATCCTTCAGCGTCAGTGCGCGGGAGCGCCTCTTGGATGGCTCGACCATCTCCTCGAGGCGCTCCCGCGGCACGTTTGGCATCCCTCGAGCGAATCGGTGAACCATGAACATGCGGGTGGCATGTCGGACCGGTGGCGTGGGCGCTGCGCTGTTGCTCGCTTGCTCCGCTCCGCGAGTCGTCTCAGGAAATCCCCAAGCCGAGATCGCGGCGATGCTGCAACGGAGCGCTGCGGATTGGAACCGCGGCGATCTGGCGGGCTTCATGGGCGACTACGCCAAAGACTCGCTGACGAGCTACGTCTCGGGCGGCCACCTGCAGTATGGCTGGCAGAAGCTGTACGACCGGTACCAGACCACCTACTTCGCGCCGGGCAAGCTCCGCGACTCGCTCACATTCGACGAGGTGCGCGTGCGCCCCCTCACGCTTGACCTCGCGCTTTGCACTGCGCGCTTCGCGCTGCGGCGCGGTGACTCGGTGACCGCGAGCGGACCGTTCACGCTCCTCCTCCAGAAGCGTGGAAATCGGTGGCTGATTCTGCACGACCACACGTCGTCGGATCCCAAGTGACGCATCGCGTATCCCGCATCACGCATCCCGGCCTCTTGCTGCTCGTCACGCTCGCCGGCTGCAGCGGTTCCAGCGACGGCGTGATCGCCCTCGAGGGTGCGACCCTGATCGACGGATCCGGGGGGGAGCCGATCAAGGACGCGCTGGTCCTCGTCCAGCACGGGCACATCCAGGCGGTGGCCCGCGTGAACGAAATCCGGGTGCCGCGCGGCGCGCAGGTGGTGAACCTCATCGGCAAGACGATCATCCCGGGGCTGATCGACGCCCATGCGCACGTCGAGCGGTGGGCGGCCCAGCGCTACCTCGCCTGGGGCGTCACCACGGTCCGCGACCTCGGCGCCTCGAGCACCGACTCCTCCATAGCCCTCAAGAACGACTTCGACCTGGGCTCGGTGCTGGGCCCGCGGATGCTCACGTCGGGGGCCATGATCGACGGCCCCGGTCCGACCTATGCGACGGCGACCGCGGTGAGAACGGCCGCCGAGGTGCGTCGGGCTGTGGATCTGCGCGCGGTGGCGGGAGCAGACCACGTCAAGATCTACACCAAGTTCACGGCCGACCTGCTGCGACCGCTCTTGGACGAGGCGACCACCCTTCGCCTCCCCGTGGCCGCGCACCTCGGCAAGATCGACGCCCTCACCGCGGCCAGGGCCGGCGTGGCGTCGCTCGAGCACATGGCCGGCGTCGTGGCTGCGGCGAGTCGCGACCCCATCCCGTACTTCAGGGCGCACGACCAGTTCCTGCGCGGCTGGACGACCGAGGAGATGGGCTGGGCCGGGCTCGATTCCGGCTCGCTCGCGCGCACGGCGCGTGCGCTCGTGGCCACCCGCGTCGCGATCGTGCCCACCCTCGTGGTGCACGAAATGCTCTCGCGGCTCGACAACCCGACGCTCTTGTCGCGCCCGGGCATGGAGGACGTTCCGGCCAGCGCCGCGAGCGTGCGCGATGTCGCGGGGCTGTTGCGTCGCACGGGGTGGCGCAGCGCCGAACTCCAGGCGTTCCGGCGATCGCGTGTTCGTCAAAACCAGTTCGTCCGCGAGTTCAAGCGCGCGGGCGGGCTCGTCGCGGCCGGCTCCGACGCCGCGAATCAGCTGCTCATACCGGGCTTCTCGCTGCACGAAGAGCTGAGCCTGCTCGTCGCCGCCGGCCTGACGCCGGTCGAGGCGCTCACGGCCGCGACGCGGAAGGGTGCCGAGCTGCTGCGCGCCGACTCGCTCGGCCAGGTGGCCGCGGGCAAGGTGGCGGACCTGGTGGTGCTCGACGCCAACCCCGCGGCGAACATCGCCGCCACGCGCCGCATCGCGTGGGTCATGCTCCGGGGACGGATCCTCTACCCCGATTCGCTGAGGGACACATGGACAAAGTGAGACTGGCGCTCGTGGCCGCGGCGGTCATCGGTGCTTGCGGGAAAGGAGAAACGGGGAACGGGACACGTGCCTACGACCTCATTCTCAGAGACGGCTGGATCGTGGACGGCAGCGGCAATCCCCGTTACCGGGGCGACGTGGCCATCCGGGGCGACCGCATCATCGCCGTAGGGTTCTTGAACGGTGCGGCGGCGCGGGAGACCCTCGACGTGCGCGGGCTGGTCGTCGCTCCTGGCTTCATCGACATGATGGGCCAGTCGGAGATCTACGCGCTGATTGACAACCGCGTGTTCTCGAAGATCACGCAGGGGATCACGACCGAGGTCACGGGCGAGGGCGGCTCCGTCGCACCGTTGACCGACCGGCTCGTGATGGACGACTCGGATGCCATGAAGAAGTGGCACTACCGCGAGGACTGGCGCGACTTGGACGGCTACTTCGTGCAGCTCGCGAAGCACGGGACGGCGCTCAACATCGCGACCTTCGTGGGGGCGACCCAGGTACGGCTGGCCGTGATGGGCAAGGACGACCGACAGCCCACCGACGCCGAGCTCGCGCACATGGTGGCCATCGTGGATACGCTGATGCAGCAGGGGGCGCTGGGCCTATGGACCGCGCTCGAGTACGCCCCGGCGAGCTATTCCAAGACCGAGGAGATCATCGCGCTCGCCAAGGCGGCGCGGCGGCATGGCGGCATCTACGCGTCCCACATGCGGAACGAGGGCGGGCGGATCGATGATGCGCTGGATGAGGTGTTTCGCATCGCACGCGAAGCCGACATCCCGGCCGAGATCTCGCACCTCAAGGTGTCGGGCCGGCAGAGCTGGGGCCGCATGCCCCGCGTGCTCGCGAGGATCGATTCGGCGCGGTCCGCCGGACTCGATATCACGGCCGACCAATATCCGTACACCCGTGCGGCGACCGCGCTCGACGCCTCGATTCCGACCTGGGCGGAGAGCGGTGGGTGGGACTCCCTGCTTGCGCGGCTGCGCAATCCGGGAACCAGAGCCCGGCTGCGCGAGGAGATGCTCAATCCCAAGGGCCCGGAGAGCTTCTACTACGAGGCAGGCGGCGGCGCGGGCGTGCTGATCACGGGCACGTTCCAGGACTCGCTCCGCTACCTGCAGGGAAAGACCGTCGCCGAGATCGCCGCGGCGCGGCACCGCGACCCCGTGGAGACCCTGTTCGACATCGTGCTCGCGGAAGGCGGCCACCGCACCGACGCGGTGTACGCGGTCATGGACGAGCCGGACGTCCAGGCCGCGATGAGGAATTGGTGGGTGGCGGTGAACACGGATTTCGGCGGCGTGGCTCCGGACGGCCCGTTCGGCACGCAGTCCGCCCACCCGCGCGCCTACGGCACGTTCGCCCGCATACTCGGCCACTATTCGCGCGACCTGAAGCTCTTCCCACTCGAGTTCGCGGTCCATAAGATGACGGCCCTGGCTGCTCAGCGCGTCGGGTTATCCGACCGCGGGCTGCTCAAGTCCGGCCTGGCGGCCGACATCACGGTGTTCGATCCCGCGACCGTGGCCGACAAGGCGACGTTCGAGCAGCCGCACCAGCCGTCGGTAGGGTTTGCGTACGTGTTCGTGAACGGACAGAAAGTCCTGGACCATGGGAAGCTCACGGCGGCGCGGCCCGGCCGCGGCCTGCGCGGGCCGGGATACGTGCCGCCGGAGCAGCGCGGCAGGAAGTGACGCTCGGGCGGCTGGTGCTGGCGTGGCTACCGGTAGCGGTGGTGTTCATCGTCATCGGCGGGCTTGGCACCCGATTCTACAGTGCCAGCGGCGCGGAGCCTACCAACGAGTGGACGAGGCCCGAGAAGGTCTGGATGTTTACGAAGTGGGACATCCTGTGGCGCTCGCTTGAGGCAGCAGCCGTCACGTTGTTCGCGTCACTCTGGTTCGACTCGCTCGGCCACGGGGGCTGGTGGCTGCTGTTTTCGCTCGTAGGCCTCATCGTCTCGTTTGCCCGCCTTCAAGGCGCGACCACGTGGCAGCGACGCGAGGCGCTCATTCACGCAACCCGCGATGTGGTTCGGTACGTGCTCGCCGGCGCCATTCTCGCCTGGAGACTGGGATAGAGTATCTTCGGTAGACCCATGTCTACCGAACCCATGACCGCCATCCGGCTGACGCGCTACTCGCACGGCGCGGGCTGAGCCTGCAAACTCGGGTCATCCGAGTTGGCGCAGGTCTTGCGCCACGTGCCGGTCGCGACGGATCCCCGGATCCTCGTCGACGCCTCGAGCCGCGACGATGCCGCCGTCTTCCGGATGACGCCGGATCGCGCGATCGTGGCGACGGTGGACTTTTTCACGCCCATCGTGGACGATCCCTACGACTTCGGACGCATTGCCGCGACCAACGCGTTCTCGGACATCTACGCCATGGGCGCGACGCCGCTGTTCGCCCTCAACCTCGTGGGGTGGCCGCGTGACAGGCTCCCGTTCGATTTGTTGGGCGAGGTGCTGCGCGGCGGGGCAGACGTGACGCGCGCGGCGGGCGCCTTCCTCCTGGGCGGGCACTCGGTGGACGACCCCGAGCCCAAGTACGGCATGACGGTCATTGGTGAAGTGCATCCGGATCGCGTCGTGAGCAACGCCGGCGCGCGGGCGGGCGATGCCCTGGTGCTCACGAAGCCGATCGGCACGGGCGTACTGACCACGGCGCTGAAGCGCGACTTGTTGAGTGAGGCCGATGTGGCGCCCGCCGTCGCGGCGATGACCACGCTCAACGCCGGCGCAGCGCGTGCCATGCTCGGCGTCGGAGTGCACGCCGCGACCGACGTGACCGGGTTCGGCCTGCTGGGCCACTTGCGGACGTTGCTCGAGGCGAGCGGGGCGGCGGCGGAGGTGCGCGCAGCCGCCGTCCCGCTCCTGCCGCGCGCGGCCGAGGCGGCCGGGCGCGGGGCTATCCCGGGCGGCACCGAGCGGAACGTCGCCAGCGTCGCCGATGCGGTCAGCTTCGCGGCCGGCGTGGATCAGACGACGCGCCTGCTCCTGGCGGACGCCCAGACCTCGGGCGGGCTCCTGATCGCCGTGGCGGCGGAGCGGGCGGACGCCCTCGTGGCGGCGCTCCGGCGTGAAGCGACTCCGGCGGCGGCGGTGATCGGGCGGGTGGTGGCGGGGACGCCAGGCGCGATCGCCGTGGGGTGACCGAGCCGTGAAGAGCGCGATCCGCGAGTTCCGCAGTCTCACGCCCGACGCGCTCGATGCGCTCGAGCGGGCGGTGCGGGAGCGGCGCCGGGTGGCGCTGCGGCGCCGCGGGACGGAGTATGTAGTTGTCGCCGAGGGGCTGAATACGCTGGAGCGCGACGAGGCGCTGGAGGGGAGGCTGCCGATGACGGGTGAGGTGCTGGCGTTTCTGTTGCGCGAGATCGAGTCGTTCGCGGTGCTACCGTAGCCGTGTTCACGCGTCTCTTGGTGGGACTCGACGGCAGCCCGCGGGCCGATGCGGCGTTCGAGCAGGCGGTCCTTCTCGGGAACCGGTTCGGCAGCACAATCATCGTGGCCTACGTGCGGGAGCGCCACGGGTATCAGACCGACGGCGCGGCCATGCTCGACCGGGCGCGCGAGCGGGTGCTCGCGGTTGGCCTGCAAGTCGAGGCGACCGAGCTGACCGGCGAGGCGGACGTGGAGCTCGCCGAGCTCGCCAAGACGGCGGACGCCGTGCTGGTGGGCCGCCGCGGGGTGACCACTAAAGGCGGGGCCCTCGGTCCGACGGTGATCTCGCTCATCCGCATCGCCGAGCGGTGCGTGATCGTGTGCGGCGGGCTGCCCTCGCCGATGCAATCGATCGCGGTCGCCTTCGACGGAGGCGACACGAGCCGCCGGGCCCTGGAGCGCGCGGTGCAGTTCGCCACCGTGGCCGGCAGCACCGTTCACCTCATCCATGCGAGCGACGATCGCGAAGCCGGGCTCCAGGTCGTGGGCGTGGCGGAGGCGACGCTCTCCATGCAGCGGGTGGCGTTCGTCACGCACGTGGAATCGGGAAGGCCGGGAGAGGTCGTGGCCCGGGTCATCAAGCGGATCCGCTGCGACGCGTTGTTCGCCGGGGCGCACATGAGCCACACCGAGGGCCGGCCCAGCGCCGTGGTCGTGTCCCACGCGGAGGAGATCCTGCGGCACACCGACATTCCGGTGGTCATCCAACCCTGACGTGGCCGGCGCGCCCACGGGGGGGCGGGGGGGGCCCCGCGTCCTGGTCCACGCGGATGAGAGCTGCCTCGGCAACGACAGCTCCAAACCGAGCCCGGGTGGGAATGCCGCGTTGATCGAGGCGCCCGCCGGAGACAGCGTGGCGCGGTGGGACTTCTACGAGTCCTCGCCACAGACGACCAACAACAAGATGGCCCTGGCCGGGGCGATCGCTACCCTGGAATGGATCCGCCGTCAGTGGAAGCACGCCCGCGTCGTCTACGTTTCCGACTCCCAGTACCTCGTCAAGGGGATGCGCGAGTGGGTAGCGGGCTGGGAGGCCCGCGGCTGGAAGCGCAAGGGCGGCGTGCTCGAGAATCAGGAGCTCTGGAAGAAGCTGGTGCAGGCCGCGGCGGCGCACCAAGTCGAGTGGCGTTGGATCGAGGGCCATGCGGGGCACGCGAAGAACGAATACGCCGACACGCTCGCGACCCGCGCCGCGGAGCGTCAGGAACGCTCCAACGGGCTGGTGCCGTCGGGGTTCGACACCTGGCTCGCCCAGGAGCACGCCCGCGGGCGTTACACGGACTACGATCCCGATCAGGAGCTGCATGAGCGTCTTTAAGGACGGGGTGCCGGCCAATGCGCACTTCCTCAACGTGCTGCCCGACGGCGCGACTGCGCCGCCGGTCGACCGCATTCCATTGTACGAAGTGTACATGCGCATGGCCGAAGAGCTGGCGAAGCGCTCCACGTGCGCCCGGCTGCAGGTCGGGACCGTCGTGACGGACCAGGTGCTCGAGAACGTGCTGGCGATCGGGTACAACGGCAACGCTCGCGGTTTGCCCAACAAGTGCGATTCGGCGGTGCCGGGGAGCTGCGGCTGCATTCATTCGGAGATGAATGCGCTCGTGAAAGCCCCCGGCAGCGTGCGCGACAAGGTCGTGTTCGTGAGCGCCTCGCCCTGCGTGATGTGCGCGAAGTTGATCATCAACTCGGGCGTGACGCACGTGTTCTATCGGAAGGCGTACCGCGACCCGTCCGGGATCGAGGTGCTGGCGCAGGGAAAGGTGACACCCGTGCTGTACGACAAGTGGGTGCAGGATTGGCGGTAGGAGATTGCGGATTTCACACATCTCACTCCATGGAGGCCCCGTGACAAAGCATGCCTGGTTCGCTCTGCTCGCCCTGGTGGTTGCTGCGCCGCTCGGCGCCCAGTCGCTGCTCGACCGCTCGCCCAACATGGGCGGCACATGGGTACCGGACGCCGGCGTGGTGCAGTTCAACTTCCTCCACCGGTTTTGGGTGACGCCGCGTCCCAACAGTGGCGTGATCAACTACCCGACATTTACGCTCGCAACAGGCTTGCCGGCTCACGTCGGCCTCGGAATGCGGTACGCGACGAAAGGCACCGCAGCGAACGAGACTGAGGTTTACGCACGGTTGCGTCGCCAGATTGGACCATGGGCCATCGCGGCCACGCCGGCGTACAACATCACGCTTCGGAGCGCCGACGGTGAGGTGGGCGTGGATTGGACGAGGGGTGCGCTCACGCTCTTGGGAGCGGTTCGCGGCATGTCCCACGCGTTTGGCGAGGACCGCGCCAGGGCGGCCGCTGCCGGTGGCGCCGTTGTTCGCTTAAACAGTTATGTGGCGATCACCGGGGACTTCGCTTCGATGCTCGGCACTGATCCGGGCGAGGACCCCGCTTGGAGTGCCGGTCTCCTCTTCGTGATCCCCGGCTCCCCACACACGTTCTCGCTCCACGCGAGCAACGTGGGTGGAAACACCATTCAGGGAAGCTCGCGCGCCGATCCCTTTGTCAAACTGGCTACGAGCAAGCCTCTCTATGGCTTCGAGTTCACGATCCCGCTGCACTTGAAGCGCTTCAGTCCGTGGTTCCACGGCTCGCCCAAACCCGTTGCGCTCGGCGCGTCCGGCGCCGCGATCGCGGCAGAGGTTAACATGACCGCCGTGAAGTTCGCGGGCGACGCCGTCACCATCTCCACCGGGCAGGCGGTGCGTTGGACTAACCGCGACCCCGTGGAGCACACGGTCACGTTCGACGGCGCCGCCGAACCGGGCTCCCCGGTCATCCCGCCGAACGGCAGCTATGTCCACCGCTTCGACAAGCCGGGCACGTACACCTACCACTGCACGCCGCATCCCTTCATGAAGGGCGTAGTCGTCGTGAAATGACGGACGATCTGGATCGGTTGTTCGAGCGACTGGTGAGCGTCCTGGCCGACGACGCGCCCGGGCGGCTGGCCGTACCGTTCCCCGCGGCCGAAGTGTACGAGCGGCTCGTGCCCTACCGCTCGAACCGCTCGATCCTCAGGGTGGCGACGCATCAAGACTATGAGATGGCGGTGCTGCGACTGCTCGCGGGCGAGCGCGGCTACGCGTCGCTCGAGCCGGCCGAGGTACAGGACGCGCTGCGGCGCGAAGCCGGAGAGTCGAATCCCGACACCACCCTGTTCCGCCAGTTCCCCGACGCGATCCTGAGTCTCAACCGGCTCGCCGCCGAGCGGTTCCTGCGGGGGGACCGGGTCTACGCGCCGCCGCTGCCGCCACCGCCCCAATCGCTCGACGCGGCCGATAGGGAGGAAGATCGGAACGAAAAGCCGCCACTCGCAGGTGCGGCGTTCGAGCTCGCCGAGCAGAGCGAGACGGCCCGCCAGTGCCCTTACTGCGGCGAGACGCTCCCCGGCAGCCGTAAGGTGAACTTCTGTCCGCAGTGCGGGCAGCCGCCGTCGGGAGAGCTGCGTTGCCCGGCGTGCGGTGGCGAAATGGACGTGGGCTGGCGTTACTGTGTGAGCTGCGGACGCGCCACGGGCTTTGAGTGAAACACGACCATCGCATCGCCGTGATCCCGGGAGACGGCATCGGCCCCGAGGTCATCGCGGCGGCGCTCGGGCCGATCGAGAAGGCCGCCGCAAAGCACGGCTTCAGGCTCGACCTCGAGCGCCTTCCCTACGGCGCCGATCACTACCTCGCGACGCGCGAGACGCTCCCGGAGGCGGCGTTCCGCCACCTGCGCGACGACGTAGACGCGATCTTCCTCGGGGCGATCGGCGACCCGAGAGTCCCCGGGAACGAGCATGCCCGGGATATTTTGCTCGGCCTGCGCTTCAAGCTCGACCTGTACGTCAATTTCCGCCCGGTACGGCTGCTCCACTCCGAACTCACACCGCTGCGCGGTCACGATCGTCGCATCGACTTCGTCATTTTTCGCGAGAACACGGAGGGCGTCTACCTCGGCCGCGGCCGCATCGCCGGGAACGACTACGTGGCCGAGGAGGTCAATACCGCAGCCGGCGTCGAGCGCATCATCCGGGCTGCATTCGAGTGGGCGAAGGTGCACGGGAAAACCCGCGTCACCATGAGCGACAAGGCCAATGCCGTACCGGCGCACCGGATCTGGCAGGAGACGTTCCGGTGGGTGGGCGCCGAGTTCTCGGGGATCGAGGCCGAGCACCGTTACGTGGACACCTTAGCGATGGAGCTGGTGCGCGAGCCGGAGCGGTTTCAGGTAATCGTCACCAACAATCTCTACGGGGACATCCTCTCGGACTTGGGCGCCGGGCTCGTGGGCGGGCTCGGCCTCGCGGCGAGCGCCAACCTTCACCCGGGTCGGGCCGGCCTGTTCGAGCCGGTGCACGGCTCGGCGCCCCCGCTCGCTGGCAAAGGGATCGCGAACCCAATGGCCGCGGTGCTCACGGGCGCCTTGATGTTCGAGCAACTGGGACATCCCGAGGCGGCCCGCGACCTCGAGCAGGCCGTACGCGCGACGCTCGCTGCCGGCGTGCGGACGCCCGATATCGGGGGGGCGGCCGGAACCCGGGACGTCGCGGCGGCCATCGCCGCGCGGCTCTGATCGTGTCCGCACCGGTGGCCCCGCGAGAGCTCGCCCGCGTCCTCACGCTGCGCGACTTGGTCCTCATCGTGGTCGGCGTAACGATCGGCTCGGGGATCTTCACGGTGCCAGGCGCGGTGCTACGCCAATCGGGCGGAGACCTGGGCGTGGCACTGCTCGTCTGGCTCCTGGGCAGCGTGCTCGCGCTACTGGGCGCGCTCACGTTCGGCGAGCTCGGCGCCATGCTGCCCGACGCCGGCGGCAGCTACGTGTACGTGCGGGATGCGTTCGGCCCTCTCCCGGCTTTCCTCTTGGGCTGGACGCTGTTCCTGGCGATCAACAGCGGCGGCACCGCGACGCTCGCGGTGGCGTTCGCAAACTATCTGGGTGAGCTCGTTCCGCTCGCGCCGGCGGCGCACAAGCTGGCCGCGGTCGCCATGATCGCCGCCGTGGCCGCCGTGAACATCCGAGGCGTCCGCCAGGCGGCGAGCGTCCAGAATTGGAGCACGGCGCTCAAAGTCGGTGCGCTCCTCGCCCTCGCGGTGGCCGGCCTCACGCTCGGCGACGGCTTTCATCGCTCCGACGCCCGCGCCTTCACGACACCCCTCTCTTTCGCGTCCTTCTCAGCCGCCGGCGTGGCGCTGCTCGGCGTCCTGTGGGCGTACGAAGGGTGGCAGAACGTGACCAATTCCGCGGGGGAGGCCCGGGACCCGCAGCGCACCTTCGCGCGCGGGATCGGATTCGGGACGGCGGCGCTCGTGGCGATCTATCTGACGGCGAACGCCGGCTACGTGGCGGCGCTCGGCGCTGCCGGGGTGGCGGCGACGGACCGCGTGGCTGCCGATGCCGTGCGCACCCTGTTTGGCTCCGGCGCCGCGAGGCTCGTCACGCTCGTCATTCTCGTGTCGATCTTCAGCGCCGCCAACGGGATGGTGCTCACGGGCCCGCGCATGTACTTCGCGATGGCGCGCGACAGGGTGTTCTTCCGATCGCTCGCCGACGTGCATCCCCGGTTCGGGACTCCGGCCCTCGCGGTCGCCTTCAGCGCCGTGTGGTCGATGGTGCTCGCGGTGAGCGGCACGTTCGAGCAGCTGTTCACGTACGTAGTGTTCGCGAGCTGGATCTTCGCGGCCCTCGCCGCGGCCAGTGTCTTCGTGCTACGCCGGCGCCGCCCGGACGCACCCCGGCCGTTCCGCGTCCCGGGCTATCCCGTTACGCCAGCGCTGTTCATCGCCGCCGCGGCGGCGATCGTCGGAAATACGATCGTCGCCCGGCCGGTGCAGGCCTTGATCGGCCTCGGGATCGTGGCGACGGGGGTGCCGGCGTACTTCGTGTGGAAACACAGACCGAAGCCCTAAAACATGTTAGGTCGCCGCGCCCTACCGCCCTCCCCCCATCCCGCCGATATTCCCCTCGTCTCACGTGGAGCTTCCCCCCAATGAAGACCCAGGGTTCAAATACAGATGTCGTGTTCCTCTCGGGCGTCCGGACCGGCTTCGGCACCTTCGGGGGCACGCTGAAGGACCTCTCGGCGATCGAGCTGGGCGCCGTCGCCTCGAAGCACGCGCTCGAGCGCTCGGGCGTCCCGCCGGCCGAGGTGGGCCACAGCATCTTCGGCAACGCCCTCCAGACCTCCGCCGACGCGATCTACTGCGCCCGCCACATCGGTCTGAAAGCGGGGTTGCCGATCGAAGTCCCGGCCGTCACCGTGAACCGGCTGTGCGGCTCGGGGTTCGAAGCGATCACCCAGGGCGCGCAGCTCATTCTCCTGGGTGAAGCCCAGGTGGTGCTCGCCGGCGGCACGGAGTCCATGAGCCAGGCCCCGCATGTCGTGCGCGGCGCGCGCTGGGGCCTGCGGCTCGGTCCCTCGGCCCCGCTCGAGGACCTTCTCTGGGAAGCGCTGAAAGACCCGCAATGCGGCCTGTCCATGGCCGAGACCGCCGAAGGCCTCGCGGAGAAATACAAGCTGACTCGGAAGGAGGTCGATGAGGTGGCCTTCGCGTCGCAACAGCGCGCGAAACAAGCCTGGGACGCGTGCGTGTTCCAGGACGAGGTGGTGCCGGTGACAGTGAAAGGGAAGAAAGGCGAGCCGACCGAGTATCGCGCCGACGAGCACATGCGACCCGGCACAACGCTCGAGGTTCTGCTCTCCCTCAAACCGTATTTCAAGAAGGATGGGCTCGTCACCGCCGGCAACGCCTCCGGGATCGTGGACGGCGCCGCCGCCACCGTGATCGCGAGCGCGGACTACGCCAAGACGCACGGCTTCAAGCCGCTCGGCCGGCTCGTGTCCTGGGCGGTGGTGGGGGTCGAGCCCAAGTACATGGGGATCGGCCCGGCCCCCGCGGCGCGCAAGGCGCTGCAGAAGGCCGGGATGAAGCTCGAGCAAATGGATCTGGTGGAAGTGAACGAGGCGTTCGCGCCGCAGTATCTCGCGGTCGAGCGGGAGCTGGGTCTCGACCGCGCCAAGACCAACGTGCACGGCGGCGCGATTGCCATCGGCCACCCGCTCGCCGCGACCGGGACCCGCGTCACGATCCATCTGCTCCACGCCTTGCGCCGCGCCAAGCAGCGCTTCGGGCTCGGCTCCGCCTGCATCGGTGGCGGCCAGGGCGCGGCGGTCATCGTGGAAGCCTTCCCGGCCTGAAGAGGAGTCGCGATGGATATCGTAGTGACGGTCGTGCTCGGCACCCTGGCGCTGTATCTGTTCGGCGGTCTCAAGGTGCTTCGGGAATACGAGCGAGCAGTGTACTTCTTCCTGGGCCGATCGTGGGGCGCGAAGGGGCCCGGGCTGATCTACGTGCCGCCCCTTTTCGCCAAGACGCAGACCGTGTCCCTCCGGGTCGTGGCGCTGGACATTCCGCCCCAGGACGTCATCACGCGCGACAACATCTCGATCAAGGTGAACGCCGTCCTGTACATGCGCGTGAGAGAGCCGGTGAAGGCGGTGATCGGAGTCGAGAACTATCTCTACGCGACCAGCCAGCTGGCGCAGACCACGCTGCGCTCCGTGCTGGGCGAGACCGAGCTCGACGAGCTGCTGATGAGCCGCGAGAAGATCAACAACATCCTGAAGAACATCATCGACAAGCGCGCCGAGGACTGGGGGATCGAAGTCTCAGCGGTAGAAGTGAAGGACGTGGACCTGCCGCCCGAGATGAAGCGCGCGATTGCGCGACAGGCCGAGGCGGAGCGGGAGCGCCGGGCCAAGGTCATCAATGCGGAGGGCGAGCTGCAGGCGTCGGAGAAGCTCGCCCAGGCCGCGCACATCATCGGCTCGGAGCCCGCCGCCATCCAGCTGCGCTACCTGCAGACGGTGACGGAGATCTCCTCCGAGAACAACTCGACGACGTTCTTCCCGATCCCCATCGACCTCCTCAAGGGATTCTTCGAAGCGGTAACCCGGAGACCGGCGACGCCCGCGCTCCCCGAACGGACCTCGGGCGACACCGTCCCGGCCGAGCCGGCGAAGACGAAGGCCAAGGCGTAACGATGGCGGGCGAGCTCATCCGCCGGGAGGCGCTCGAGCGCATCATCCAGCGCGCGGCGGAGCTGCAGGCTGGCGAGCAGGACATCGGCGAGGGGCTCACCGAACCCGAATTGCTCGCGCTCGGCCAGGACGTCGGGATCCCGTCGCGCTACCTGCGGCAGGCATTGCTCGAAGAGCAGACGCGTCCGCCGGCCGAGGCGCGCGGCGGCGTGCTGGCATGGCTGGTGGGCCCCGCACGGCTCTCCGCTCAGCGCGTGGTCGCGGGAGAGCCCGCCGTGATCGATCGCGCGCTCGGCACGTGGATGCAGCAGGAGGAGCTGCTCCAGGTGAAGCGCCGCTACGCCGACCACACCACCTGGGAGCCGAAGGTCGGCGCGTTCGCGTCGATTCAGCGCGCGCTCGGAGCGGGAGGTCGGCGGTTCGCTCTGGCGCGAGCGACGGAAGTAGCCGGCCGGGTGACTCCGCTCGAGAGCGGCTTTTGCCACGTCCAGCTGGTCGCGGACGTGCGCAACGGCCGCAGGCAACGGGTCGCCGGTGCCACAACGCTCCTCGGCTTGGGGACCGCGGCGAGCGGCGCCCTTTGGGTGATGGGGCTGCTCGCGCCGTTCCCGTTCCTGCCGCTCCTGATCCTCGCTCCGGCGGCCGCTGCGATTCTTCGCAGCCACCGTGCGCAGCACGAGCACGTCCAGATCGGGCTGGAGCAGGTGCTGGACCGGCTCGAGCGCGGGGAGATTAAACCCGGGCACGCCCTGCCGGGCGAACAGGCGAACCCGTTCCTCCGCATCGCAGACGAGATCCGCACATTGATCAATCCCAGGTGAGCGTGGGAGCGCCATGACCGACATCAAACGGGTTGGGGTGCTGGGCTCTGGACTCATGGGAAGCGGGATCGCCCAGGTGGCTGCCGCAGCGGGATACGACACGACCGTGCGGGACGTGTCCCAGCAGGTCTGGGACAAGGCACGCGCCGGGATCGAGAAATCGCTCGCCAAGTTCGTGGAGAAAGGGAAGCTTGCGGCGGCGGACCGCGACGCGACTCTCAAGCGCCTCCGCTTCACGACCACCACCGCCGACCTGAAGACGTGCGACATCGTGGTCGAGGCCGTGACCGAGGACCTGGACCTCAAGAACGCCCTCTGGAAGGAGCTCGACGGCCTGTGCGGCCCAGCCACCATCTTCAGCTCGAACACGTCGAGCCTCACCATCGCGGCGATGGCGGCAGCCACGAAACGAGGCGACCGCTTCGTAGGGCTGCACTTCTTCAATCCCGTGCCGCTGATGCCGCTCGTCGAGGTTGTCCGGACCGTGACCACCTCGGCGGAGACATTTCAACGCGCGTTCGCGTTCGCCAAATCGCTCGGCAAGGAGCCCGTGGCGGCGAAGGACAACTCGGGCTTCATCGTCAATTTGCTGCTCGTCCCGTACCTGCTCGATGCCATCCGTGCAGTCGAGCGCGGCGTGGGGAGCGTACCGGATATCGACAAGGCGATGCAGCTCGGCTGCGGCTATCCCATGGGTCCACTGACGCTGCTCGACTTCGTCGGACTGGATACGACCTACAAGATCGCCGAGATCATGTTCACCGAGTACCGCGAGCAGCGCTACGCGCCGCCGCCGCTCCTCAAGCGCATGGTTCTGGCAGGAATGAATGGCCGGAAGAGCGGCAAGGGCTTCTACGACTATTCCGCCGATCCGCCCAAGGTGCTCGCCCTCGGCGTCTGACACGCCCCACACCCAACCCTCACCCCCAAGGATCCGCATGCTTGGCTACGACTGGCCCCGTTTTCACGCGGCGGTGAACGACCTGCCCGCCGCACTGCTATTCGTGACGGTGCTCTTCGACCTCGGCGCCTGGGTCACGAAGCGCGATTCGCTCAAATCGGCGGCGGTGTGGACCCTGTGGGCCGGAGTGATCGGCGGCTGGGTGGCCGTGCTGGCCGGCCTCCAGGCCGAAGACGTGGTCGAGCACGGCGAAGCCATTCACGAGCTGATGGAGACGCACGAGACGGTGGCGCTCACCACCATGGGGATCTTCACGGTGGTGCTCGGGTGGAAGCTGTTCCGCCGTTCCAAGCTCACCAGCGCCGAGGAGGCCGGACTCCGGGTGTTGAGCGTCGCGGGGCTCGTGGCCGTCATCTGGACCGGTGTGCTGGGCTCGAAGCTGATGTTCGAGCACGCGGCGGGCATTCCCAATGCCACCTTGCAGGCGGAGATCGAGAACCGGGAAGCGGGGCATCATCACGAGGCGGGCGAAGCCGAAGAGCACGAACACGCAGCCCCCGCCGACACGGCTAAGGCCGCCGCGCCCACGCGCGCGCCGGGCAAGCCGCCGCATAAGCCCTGATGCTAATAAGCGTGCGGAGTGTGGAATGCGGAGTGCGGAGTAGACCGACGGACGTCGGTGCGCGGGTCCTCAACTTGTCATTCCGCACTCCGCACTCCGCACTCCGCATTTGTCTGCTGCTCGCCGCCTGCACCCCGATCACCACCCGCCCCGACTTCCGGCCCGACCCGCGTGCTCTCACCGTCGTTCTCGACGCCCGACCGGAGCGGGTCACCACCGTGCTCGACAGCCTGGTGGCGGCCGAGAGCCTCGAGGTCGCGCGTGCGAACGTGCGGGACGGCTACGTCGAGACGGCGTGGTACGACCCGCAGGCTCATCGCACCCGCCACCACGAGCGCGAGATCACCAACCTCGCCGCCACCGTGAAGATCCGGTTCTGGGCCGATCCGTGGGTGCCCGGTCAAACCCGGCTCACCACCGAGCCGGTGTACCGGCCCCGCTACGACCCGTCACGCGCCGAGCGCGATCTCGAGGTGATGGCGTCGAAGGAGGACGAGGGCTACAAGATCGCGCAGCAGTTGGTGGATAAGCTGAAGCAGAAATTCGGGGTACCGAAAGCCGCCCAGGAGGAGGGGCGCCCTACGCCCCCACCAAGCCCCTCACCCACTCCTCCATGATGTCGAGGTCGAGCATCGCGTCGCGGCACGGTCCGTTCGGGAGGCGCATGGTGAGCCCGAGCACCGGTAGCCGGCCGGCCACGTCGCGGAGCCCGGTCATCATGTCCCGCTCGCACGCCACCGCGACGACCGCACGGGGGCGGCGCTCGCGGATCACCCGCCGCGCGAGCTGTCCCCGGGTTGCGACGAACACGGGCACGTCGTAGCGCCCGGCGATCGCCAGCACCCCATCGAGCGCCTGCTTGGAGAGACAGCGCGGGATGAGCACCAGCAACTCGCCCTTGCCCACCGTCCGGCGGCGGCGCTCGGCGAGGGTGTTGTACACGTCGATGGCCGCGTGCTCCACCCAATCCCGCTTGCCGAACGCCCGAGAGACAAAGGAGGTGAGGCTCATCAGGCGGAGATAGGGCCCCCGCTCGAGCCAGCCCTCAGGGAGCGCGAGCACGCCGCCATAGAAGGAAAGGAGCAGGATCCCGAACCACAGCCAGGTCGCCGCGGACGCCGCCCCCAGGGCGAGCCACAGCGTGCGGGGCAGCATCGCCCAGAGGGTGCCGAGTCGCGGGCCAAGCAGGAAGATGAGCGCCGCCCCCACCGCCATGCCGATACCGATCGTCAGGGCGGCAAAGCGGAAGAAGAGTCCGGGAGGCGCGGAGAAGTCCCCGTTCCGGGGGAGAGGCCGCCCGTCCCACTCGTCCCACTCGTGACCGAGACGGCGATCGGTCTCGATGTGGATGAGTTGGGCGCGGGGAGCGTCGGCGGTCATCAGGCGTCAAGCATCACCCGCACCCCCCGCGGTGTCAAGCGCGAATGGTGCGTGGCACGTGGTGCGTGGTAACTTGTGAGCCGTGACGGTCTTGACGCAAGCACCCCTTCCCCTCCTCACCGATCCCCGCAGCCGAGCCGCGTACTCGGAAGGCGCAGGAATCTATCGGATCGTTCCGGCGGCGGTCGCTCTGCCGCGGGGGGTGGAGGAGCTGCAAGAGCTCGTCAGATGGGCGGGAGCGACGGGCACCCCGCTCGTGCCCCGGGGCGCCGGGAGCGGGATGGCCGGGGGAGGCGTGGGGCGCGGCGTCGTCGTGGACCTGAGCCAGGGCTTCCACTGGACCGCGCCCGACTGGCCCCGCCGGAGGCTCTGGGCCGGCGCCTCCGTCACGTGGGCCGAGCTGACGGCGGCCGCGCGACCGTTCGGCCTGCGCCTCCCCCCCGACCCATCCTCGGGTGCGTTCGCGACGTCGGGCGGCATGGTAGCCACCAACGCAGCAGGGCCGCGCTCGGTGCGGAGTGGCAGCGTGCGGAGCTGGGTGGAAGCGATCGAAATCATCGGAGCGGACGGCGAGGCGCGGCGGGTCATTCGGGGGGCGGGGAGCCCTAAAGGAGTCCCTGCCGGTCCCGGGGAGCGGTTCCATCTGTCCGCCGACCAGCGCCGGTTGATCGCGACTCACTTTCCCAAGACGCGCAAGAATGCCGCCGGCTATGCGCTCGATCGCTTTGCCGCATCCGGAGACGAGCTCGACCTGCTCACCGGGTCGGAGGGCACGCTCGCGTTCATCACCGCGGTCGAGTGGCGGTTGGAGCCGATCCCCGCCGATCTGGCGGGCGCCGCCCTGGGGTTCGAACGGCTGGAGCAGGTCGCGGAGGCGGTCCCCTACCTCGTGGCCCTGAACCCGTCGGCGGTCGAGCTGCTGGACCGGACGCTGCTCGACTTCGTGCGGGCTGCGGGCACTCCCCCCGGCCTGCCCGAGGGGCTCGAAGCACTGCTGCTGATCGAGTTCGAGCGTGAGACGCAGGCGGCGGCGCGAGGCGTGGTCGGGGACGCGGTGCGCGGTCTGCGCGCCAGCACGGCGCACGTCGCGACGGCAGTCGACCGAGCGAGCCTCGAGACGCTGTGGGCGGTACGCCGCCTGGCGAGCCCCGCCCTGGCCCGCCTCCCGGAGAACCGACGCTCCCTGCAAGTCATCGAGGACGGGTGCGTGCCGCTCGAGCGGCTGGCCGACTATGTCACCGGGATCCGCGCGGCGGCGGCGGCGCGCGGCATTCCGGTGGCGATCTTCGGACACGCGGGCGACGGCCACGTGCACGTGAACGCGCTCCCCGATCTGACCATATCCGGCTGGCGCGATGCCCTGACGGCGCTCTACGGGGACGCGGCCGAGTTGCTGCTCCGACTGGGCGGGACGCCGAGCGGGGAGCACGGGGTCGGCCGGCTGCGGGCCGGGCTGTTGGAGCGGTTCTACGGCCCGGAGGTGGCCGCGCTGTTCCGGGAGCTGAAACAGGCGTACGACCCGCGCTGCACGCTCAACCCGGGTGTTATAATCCCGTCGGCTGACTGGGCGCCCCTCGCCGATCTCAAGGTCGGGCCGGAGGCGGCCCCGATTCCCGATGACATCGCCGCCCGGCTGCGAGAGGTGGAGCGGACGGCCGGCTGGGCGACACCAAAGCTGGACTTGGCAACCCCAGGCCCCTAACCCCTAGCACCTCGCTCTTATGGAAGTCTTCCGCGCCCCTCGCGTCTCGCTCATCGCCCGGCCCGAGTTCCTCGAACCCGAGCACCTCCGGGTGCAATGGCAGGGTAGCGCCTCCGCCGGAGAGCGCCTCGCCGAGTTCGCCGGCCGGATCTGCTACATGAGCCAGCACAACCCGGCTAACCGGTCGACGGCCGACTACCTCGAGAACATCAAGAAGCAGGGCCATGGCTCGGTACTGGAGCACGCGGTCTACGTGCTGTTGATCGAGGGCATCTCGCGCTCCTGCTCGCACGAGCTGGTGCGACATCGTGCCGGGTTCGGCTACTCCCAGCTGTCGCAGCGCTACGTCGACGAGTCGCACGCCGCGTTCGTGGTGCCGCCGGCCATGCTGGGCGACCCGGCGCTCGAGGCGGAGTGGGAACGGGAGGTAGCGGACGCCCAGGCGGCCTACGTGCGCGCCGTGGAGGCGCTGATGCAGCGCTACGCGTGGATCGCGGACAAGGTGCACCGGCGCAAGGTGGCGCGCGAGGCGGCGCGCAGCGTCCTTCCCAACGCCACCGAGGTGAAGATCGTCGTGTCGGGGAACGCGCGGGCGTGGCGCACGATGCTCGAGCTGCGCTCGAGCGAGGGCGCGGAGCTCGAGATCCGGCGAATGGCGATCGCATGTCTTCGCGTCCTGCAGCGCGAGGCGCCGGCCCTCTTCGCCGATTTCGAGATCTATCTCGCCGACGACAAACACGACGCCGCGCGGGTCGCATACCACAAAGTTTGACGCGCGTCGACTCCGAAAAAAAATCCGATTTGCCTATTGCGCATCGCTCCGGTGTTCCTTATTGTCTACTCGACAACGCGTTTTGATTCACAGACCGCACGAGCGGCCTTTTTTGTAGGAGGTCACCCGAGACCACATGCGAATCGGTCTCGCATACAACGAAAAACCCGATCCCGCGCCCGACGCAGCGTCCGACAGTGCCAGTGACGCGTTTGCGGAATGGGACGATCCGTCGACCATCGCTGCGGTCGAGCAGGCTCTCGGTCTCTTCGGCAGCGTCATCCGACTCGAAGCCGACCAGTTCTTTCCGCAGAACCTCGTCCTCGCTCGCCCCGATCTCGTTTTCAACATGGCCGAAGGGCTCCACGGCCAGAGCCGCGAAGCGCTCGTCCCGGCGATCTGCGAGTACGTGAACATCCCGTACACAGGCTCGGACCCGCTCACGCTGGCGCTGTCGCTGCACAAGGGTCGGACCAAGGAGACGCTGGCGTATCGTGGTGTTCCCACGGCGCCGTTCACCTGCATCGAGGCGCCGGGACAGATCGAGCGCATGGCGCTGACCTACCCCGTGTTCGTCAAGCCGGTCGCGGAGGGATCAGGAAAGGGTGTGTTCGCCAGCAACTTGTGCGCCAACGTTACGGCGCTGCGGGAGCGCGCCCGGTTTCTGCTCGAGCGCTATGCCGAGCCCGTGCTGGTCGAGACGTACCTCCCGGGCCCCGAGTTCACCGTCGCGATCCTCGGGAACGGCCCGGAGGCCTACTGCCTGCCGGTGATCGGATTCGATTTCTCGGCCCTGCCCGAGGGCGCGCCGCCGGTGTACGGCTACGAGGCGAAGTGGGTGTGGGACCGACCCGAAGCGCCGCTCGCGATCTTCCAATGCCCGGCACGCGTGCCGGCGGCGCTGTACCGCGAGATCGAGCGCACCGCGCTCGAGGCCTACCACGCGCTCGGATGCCGCGACTGGTGCCGGGTCGACCTTCGGGTGGACCGATTCGGCGTGCCGAACGTCCTCGAACTGAACCCGCTGCCGGGCATCCTTCCCGATCCGGCCATGAACTCCTGCTTCCCGAAGGCGGCGCGCGCCGCCGGGTTCGGTTACGACGAGCTGATCCAGGAAGTCGTCCGTATCGCCTGGCGCCGGCTGACGGGACAGGAGCTGACGATCGACGCGGGGACCCGCCGCGCGGTACCGGCCCAGCAGCGGGCGGTGGTGGGCGCGTGAAGGTCGTCATCCTGTTCGACCCGGGCGCCGAAGACTGGACGCCGGAGGACATCCGCGGCGTGATGAAAGCCGTGGACGAGATCGGCGCGATCTTCGCCTCGATGGGCCACGAGATCCGCAAGGTCGGCGTCCGCCACGACATGCGCTGGTTCCAGGTGGCGCGCCGGGCGGATCTCGTGTTCAACCTGTGCGAAGGCGTCCACGGGAAGAGCGAGTGGGAAGAGCATGTCGTGGGAACGCTCGAATTCGCAGGGATTCCCATCACGGGCGCGAGCCTCTGGACCCTCGCCGCGTGCCGCCGCAAGCCCATCGCGAACGCGTTGCTCCAGCAAGCGGGGCTCGCCATTCCCCGCTGGACGGTGGCGCAGGGCAAGATCGAGGACGACTTCCCCCTGCCTGCCATCGTCAAGCCGGCGGCGGAGGACGCGAGCGCGGGACTCGACCGCGGCTCCGTCGTGAGCGACCGCAAGTCGCTGCGCGCGCGCCTCGCGGCCATGACGGAGCAGTTCGACGAAGTACTCGTCCAGGAGTACATCGGCGGGCGCGAGTTCAACGTCGGCTTCGTGGGGAACCGCGTGCTGCCGATCGCGGAGATCGACTTCAGTCGCATGCCCGAGGGCGCCTGGCCCATCCTCACCTACGCCGGCAAGTGGGAGCTCGGGTCCGCCGACGACCTCGGCTCCGCACCCGTGTGCCCGGCCGGCATCCCGCAGAAGCTCGCCGACCGCCTCATTCGGATCGCCGAGCTCGCCTGGCGGACCATGCAGGGAAAGGGCTACGGCCGCGTCGATCTCCGCGTGGACGACCAGGGCCGGCCCTGGGTGCTCGAGGTCAACCCCAATCCGGACCTGAACGACGACGCCGGTCTGTCCCGCATGGCGAAGGTCGCCGGCTGGGACTACGCGGAGCTGGTGCGCCGGATCGCGGAGGTTGCGCTCCGCGAGGCACAGGGCGCCAAGGCGGCGCGTGAGCTGCTCGCTCCGTCCCGTCGACTACGCGCAACGCGCACCGCTTGAGCGGCTCACGGCGGCCACCGGCCTGTTCCGGCCGGACGAGGTCGCCATCGCCGTGGAGCTGCTCGACGACGCCCTCGCGGGCGACGACGACTACCGCTTCCTGGGCGCGTACGCCGATGACCGGCTCGTCGGCTATGCGTGCTGGGGGCCGACGCCGGGCACCACGGGCACCTTCGATCTCTACTGGATCGTCGTGGATCCGGTCCGACAGCGGGAGGGAGTCGGCACCCGACTGTTGCGGGCGGTCGAGGAGAAACTGACGATGGACCAGGGACGCCTGATCGTCGTCGAAACGTCGTCGCGCGCCGACTACGCACCCACGCGCGCCTTCTACGAGCGGCGCGGCTACACCCAGGCGGCCCGGCTCCCGGGCTACTACGCCCCCGGCGACGACCTGGTGATCTATCTCAAGGATCTGACGCATGGAGTCCTGGCAACAGCTTCTGCGTAAGCAGAGCATCGCCTCGCTCGAAGCGCTCGTCGCCAAGTTCGGCGCCGAACACTTTCCCGACCTCGCGCGGCTGCGACAGGCGGCGGAGAATTTCGAGTTTCGCATCTCCCCCGCGATGGTGGATCTCATCAAATCGCCCGGCGACCCCATCTGGCGGCAGTACGTGCCCGACCTGCAGGAGCTCGAAGTCCACGACGGCCTCGTGGACTCGTTGGCCGAGGACGCCCACTCGCCCGTGCCGAACATCACCCACCGCTATCCGGACCGCGCGTTGTTCCTCGTGTCGCCGGTATGCGCCGCCTATTGCCGCTTCTGCACCCGCCGGCGGAAAGTGGGCGACCCCGAGAAGATCCCCATGGCCGAGCTCGAATCGGCGTTCCGCTACCTCGAAGAGCACATCGAGATCCGCGACGTGATCATGTCGGGCGGGGATCCCTTACTCCTCTCCGATCGGCGCATCGCCGAGCTCTGCGGGCGTCTGCGGGCCATCCCGCACCTCGAGGTCATCCGGATCGGCAGCAGGGTGCCGTGTCATCTCCCGGAGCGGATCACGCCCGAGCTGTGCGGCATACTGAAGCAATACCATCCGCTCTACATCAACACGCACTTCAATCACCCCGACGAGCTCACACCCGCGGCGGTGGCAGCGCTGGGCCGTCTTGCCGACGCGGGCGTCCCGCTCGGCTGCCAGACGGTGCTCTTGAAGGGCGTGAACGACGATCCTGAGATCATGAAGCGGCTGATGCAGAAACTGCTCGCCGCGCGGGTGCGGCCGTACTACATCTACATGTGCGACCAGGTGGCGGGGGCGGAGCATTTCCGCACCACGGTCGAGAAGGGCCTGGAGATCATCCGAGCGCTGCGCGGGTGGACCTCGGGGCTCGCCGTGCCCCATTTCGTGATCGACGCGCCGGGGGGCGGCGGGAAGATCCCGCTCCTGCCCGAGTACGTGGAGTCGATCAGCGACGAGGCAGTCGTGCTCAAGAACTACGCGGGCCAGCGGTACGTCTACCGGCAGCCCCCCGCGCGGGAGGGCATTCTCGTCGGGTAACACCCTAACCAGCAGGGTGCGACGACACCACATTTCTTGCTCCGACCCCATCGGAGCGCCGCGTGGTCCCGATCTCATCCCTCGTTATCGCCGCGCTGTTCACCCCCGCGCAGTCGGCTGCCGAGCGCTATGAGCCCGTGTTCGAGGAGCTGCGCCACATGACGCAGGGCGAACGCGTGGCGCCGGTTCGGAATGTCACGCTGCGGCGCGACGCCATCGTGTTCCACCTCGAGGACGGTAATCTCTTTCTCGCGACGCCCGTGGCGGGCCGGACGATCGGCGCGGTGTTCGTGGGACGGGGCGCAGTCTCGTTCCTTCCGCCCCTCGCGATCGAACGGGCCGAGGTGCGGCGGGTGCTCGGCGATTCGGTGGTGGACGCGCGGATCTCGGCCGCCGCCTTTGTCTTCACCGACTCGACGCTGGCCGAGTTCGAGCGCCAGCTCAGCTTCGGCCCGCGTCCCGCGGCGAGCCCCGGTACAGACGTGCTTGGCGACGCGATCGATCACCTCGTGGACGGGCGGCGAGTCGTACAACCGACCCTCATCACCGCCTTGCTGAACGGCGACACGAACGGGTTCTTCTACGCCCATGTCAAGCGGGAGCACGGCGAAGACCTGATGTTCGTCGTGGATCCGGACGACGACGAGCAGGTCTCGCTCCTGCGTGGCGGCCGGGAGGGGCTAAAGGTTCAGACCGTCGCTGAGTTCCGGCGGGCGGAGGACTTGAGGGACACGACCACGACGGACCCGGCGCGGGGGCAGGCGTTCAAACTCGTCGCCTATGGGATCGAAGCGACGATCGCCAAAGGGCTCGCATTCTCGGCCGTGACAACGACGCGGCTCACCGCCCGACGCCCTGGAGCGAGCTGGGCCCGGTTCAGCCTGTTCTCGGAGCTGGACGTGGACTCGGTGCGCGAAGAACGGGGCCGGGCCGTGAGCATCTACCGCACCAAGAAGAGCTCCGACCTGTGGGTTCGGTTCGATCCGGCGCCCCGCCCGGGAGACACACTCGCCCTGCGTGTCGCCTATCACGGCGACCTCATCGGGTACACGTCGATCGTGGAAGAGATCACGCGACAGTGGCCGGGCTGGCTCAAGGTGCAGACTGCCACGGCGCTCGATCAGTGGCTGTTCGTCAAGTCGTCCTACAGCTGGTTCCCGCGATACGGGGAACAGGCTGCGGACGTGGACATGACGTTCCACACCCCAAAGAAGTATCGGTTCGCGAGCATCGGCCGTCCGCTCGATTCGCGTCTGGAAGGCGACGTAGTAACATCGCACTGGACCACGGTGCGCCCCACCGACCAGGTGTGCTTCAGCCTGGGTGAGCTCGACGATTTCAAGGTCGCCGATCCTCGCATTCCACCGGTGACCGTCCACACCAACAGCGAGGCGCATCGGCAGCTCAACACGTTCTTTCGCTCGGTGGAAAGACAGCTCCAGGGGTCCGTGTTCCTGTCGAGGTTCCTCTCGAGCCGCTCACCCGAGGAGGAGGTGGGCGCGGACGTGGCGAACAGTCTCGCGTTCTTCACCCGCGTGTACGGTCCCCCGCTGTTCGATCGGTACTATGCGGCTGAGATCCCGTTTTCGTACGGGCAGGCCTTCCCGGGCCTCATGTACTTGCCCGTGTGGACCTTCCAGGCGATGAGCGACAGCGGCTACGACGAGATCCTCCGCTCCCATGAGGTGGCACACCAGTGGTGGGGCATCGGCGTCGAGCCGGCCAGTTACCGGGACGTCTGGCTGTCGGAAGGGTTCGCGGAGTTCTCCGGCCTCTGGTACATGCAGCTCATCCTCAAGGACAACGAGAAGTTCTTCAGGCATTTGAAACACTGGCGACGCGAAATCCGCTCGCGCCGCAACGACGCACCGCCGATTGGGATCGGATGGCGTGCCGAACAGCTGAACTTCCGGGACTATACCCTGATGACTTATCACAAGGGTGCCTGGGTGCTGCAGATGCTCCGCAATCTTCTGATCAACCTCCGTACCATGAACGAAGATGTCTTCATCGGGACGATGCAGGACTTCTATAGCGAGTATCGCGGCCGCCGGGCTGCGACGCGGGACTTCCAGAGAATCGTCGAGCAGCACCTGGGTTCCGACATGAGCTGGTTCTTCGACGAGTGGGTGCGGGGCAACGCCATCCCCAAGTATGTCTTCTCCTGGCGCGCCGAACCCGCTCAGGGCGGGCACTACACCCTGCAGCTGCGTGTACGCCAAGAGGACGTGCCCGAGCACTTCGTCATGCCCGTGCCCGTAAAAATCGGGTTCGCCGACGAAACGATGTACGCATACGTGCGGATCAAGGTGACCGGACCTGTCACCGAGGCGGCCCTGGACCTTCCCGCAGAGCCCACGCGGGTCGAGTTCAACCCGTTGGAATCCGTTCTGGCGGACGTGAAAGAAGAGGAGTGGAACTAGGGGCTGCGATCGGCGAGGATTCCCGTTCGCAGTGCGAACCGCACCAGCTCCGGTCGGTGCAGGAGCCCCAGCCGGTCCTTCAAGCGTGCACGGTACTCGTCCACCGTCCTGGGGCTGACCGACAGCTTCAGGCCGATCTCCTTCGAGCTGTGACCCAGCGCGAGTAGCGCCAGCACCTGTCGCTCGCGCGCGCTCAACCGTCCCGCCGTCACTTTCTCGTCGTCTACCTGACCCGCCCGGCGATAGCGGTGCAGCACCATGAGTCGGGCCGCGTCCTGGTCGAGGAATAGTCGGTCGTCGGCCACCGCTCTGATCGCGCGCGACAGCTCCTCCACCGGAGCGACCTTCTGCATGAAGCCGCTCGCACCCGCCTCGAGCGCATCGCTCAGCTGCGCCTCCTGGGGCAGCGCGGTGAGCACGAGGATTTTGGCGCCGATGCCGAGCGCGACGATGCGGCGCGTGGCCTCGATGCCACCCTTCCCGGGCATGGCGAGGTCCATCAGGACGACGTGCGGTCGCGTGGTCTTGGCCAGCGCCACGGCCTCGCTCCCGCTCGCCGCCTCGCCCACGACGACCAGACCCGGCTCTTTTTCCAGCAGCGCACGCAGACCGGCCCGCAGGACGGCGTGATCGTCCGCCAGGAGAACTCTGATTTCTCGCCCACGGCTGGGGCTACCGGTATCGACCACCGACGCGTCTCCCACTCCAAGTCCCCTAGCAGTCTTAGCAAGATCCGTGCGCTAGCGGAAGAGTTGCGTCGTCGCCACAGGACGTGTCTTACGGTAGCTGCCAAATCTCCACTCGGTTCCCCGAGAAGATGGGGACCAGCACGCGTTTACGCTTGCCGTCGTATCCGATGTCGGCCGGGCTGGGCACGCCGGTAATCAGCTTCACTTCCTGTCCGGTCTCGTAGCTCGACACGGTCGAGTCGCTCCAGCTCGAGATGAGCATCCGACTCCCGGCCATCTCGACGCCGTCGAACCCACCCGGGCCCTTGGCGATCACGCTCGGCGCCTTGTCGCCCGGCTTCCACGCCAGCACCGAGCGCCCCCCAAATTGCACGACGATGAAACGCTTGCCCACGGAGTCCAACGTGATCCCGTTGGGCCGGCCCAGCGTGTCGCCTCGCACCGCGACGGTCACCTGCCGGTCCGTGCCGATCCGGAAGATCCGATCGGGCCCCGGATGCAGCACGTTGCCCACGTCGTCGAACCGAATGCCGGTATCGGTGATGTAGAGCGCGCCGGTCTGCGCGATCGCGATGTCGTTCAGGAATACCGCCCCCAGACTGGCCAGGCTCACGCTGTCCCGCGGCGCGCCGGTCTTCGCGTCGAATGAGCGGACCATGTCGATGTCCGCTACCCACAACGTGTCCCCCCGGAGTGCCAGCCCTTTCGGGGCGTTCAGGGTCGCACCGCCGTGCCCACCCTCGATGAATTTGAGGTTCTCGACGGCGCCATCCGGACGCACACGGCTGATGAATCCGTTGTTGTCCTTCGTCGTGGGACCGCCGTTGATGTTGGAGACGAAGTAGATGTCCTGCGCCGGGTCGTGCAGCACGGATTCCGGCGTCAAGAACCCTTCCACGGTCCCGACCTTGGTCGCGCCGGGACCGGGGGGCGGCGCGGGGGGCGTCAGCGCCGTCGGCTGCGCCACCGGCGCCGAGGGCGTCGTGTCCGTCAACGTCGTGTCTGACTGCGGCGGTGAGCGTCGCTCCATCGGCGGGCACGCGGCGCCAAGGACGGCGACGGCGGCCCAGAGGACGGTCCCTCTCATGGGTGATCTTCCTCCTCGGCTACTGCCTTGATGTGCCGCAGCACTCGCGCATGGATCATCGCGACGAGGCCACCGGCAGGCAGCGTCCAGTAGGTCTGCGGAAACATGTCCACCACGTATCGCGTCCGTCCCTCGAGCCTGGTGCGGTTCCCCGGCAACGCGACGAGTCGGAACTCCCCATGGGTCGCACGGAAGTACCCGGCCAGGTGCGGCGGGTTCACTTCCGGGTAGGGGCTCCATTCCCGCATCGGAGGCGCCTGGGCCGTGATGTCGAACCCGAGCAATCGATTCTCATCCCACACGGTGATCGGCTCCACGAAGCTGCCGGTGGTGAAGTCGCAGTAGCGCGTCGCCCCGACGCCCGTGCCCTCGATCCGGGCGCGCAGCGGCGCCGCGACGCCGGCCCGGAACAGCCAGTCGCGGGGCGGTGGCAGCTCCGGAAACGTGACGACGTGTCGCCAGACGACTGCCGGCGGGGCGTCGATGTCCACCGCCGTGACGACCTCATGTGACGGCGCGGTCTGGCGCGGGCTCGCGAGCACCAGGACCGGCGCGAGCAGCGCCGCGAGTCCGGCCCGCGCCGGCGGCCCCGCGCCGCCCAGCGCGACGGCCCGACCGAGGATCGCTCCCGGAAGGGCGAGCAGCGCGGCGATCGGGAACGCCATCGCGATACAAACGACACCCTCCAGCGCGAACACGAGCATCGCGCCGCCGGCCAGTGCCACGGAGAGCAGCGCGACCTCCATCGTGTGGTACGCGCTCTGCGCGCCCCGCGCATTGAAGACGTAGGCGCTGATGTACCCGATCGTGAAAGGCGTGCCGAGAAACAACCCGGCCGAGTACATGCGCCGCAGGTACACTCCAATCAGCACCGTGGGAATCGTGATGGCGAGCGCCGCGGCGACGCCCAGCAGCCCGGCCCGGAGGCGAAGGTCGACGGCGGTGGGAGGCGCCGTCGATCCGCCTCGGTGCGCGCGCGATGGCAGCAGCGCCAGCCACGCCATCACCGCGTAGTTCACGACGGGCACGAAGAACAGCAGGCCCCACCACGGCGACCGTCCGGCATCCGCGGCCCGGCGCAGCGTCATGCTCACGCCGATCCACAGGAACGGCAGCGTCCACAGGACGAGCGCCGGCGTGAGCCATACCGGCGCGTCTCGCAGCAGCCGCTCGCGCAGGACCCACACGGGGTTTACATACGTGAGCGGCGTCCAGAAGCGATGCGCGAACGCCCACACGAGCGCTACATCGACGCCGTACTTGAACAGCATCAGCCCGGCGCCGTGCACCAGGTAGGTGCGCCGGTCGACAAGCTCGTGGAAAGAGAACCAGAGGCGCAGCCAGCGCCCCCCCCTCACGCCTTCGCCTCCTCCAGCTCCTTTTTCCGCACCTCCGCCACTTTCTGCGCCGCGTCCGGCGGGACCTCCTGGTACACGTGGAACTTCGCGCGGTACGTGCCGCGCCCGTGCGTGATCGAGTGCAGCGTCGTGGCGTAGCGGTCCAGCTCGGCCTCGGGGACCAGTGCCTTGACCCTGACCAGGCGGCCGTCGGGCTCGGTGCCGAGGATCTGGCCCCGACGCGACGACAGATCGCCCATCACAGCGCCCTGGTAGTCGTCCGGCGTCGACACTTCGAGCTCCAGGATCGGCTCGAGCAGCACCGGCCGGCAGTTCGGGCTCACGTTTCGAAACGCGAGGATGCCGGCCATCTTGAACGACATTTCGTTCGAGTCCACGTCGTGATAGGACCCGTCGTACAGCTCCACCTTGAAGTCGACGACGGGATAGCCAGCCACGGGACCGCGCGCCGCGGCTTCCTGGATGCCGCGCTCCACCGCCGGGATGTACTGCCGCGGGATGACGCCGCCCACGATCTCGTCCAGGAACTGGAACCCCGATCCCCGCGGCAGGGGCGCGATCCGGATCCAGCAGTCGCCGTACTGGCCGCGGCCGCCCGTCTGCTTCTTGTGCTTCCCCTGTCCCTCCGCCCGCGCCTTGAAGGTCTCGCGGTAGGCGATCTTCGGCTTCCCGATCACGGCGTGCACCCCGAACTTGCGGGCCAGCCGACCGACGATGATCTCGAGGTGGCGCTCCCCCAGCCCGCGGATCAGCGTCTGCCCCAGCTCCCCCGAATACTCGTGCTGGAACGTCGGATCCTCCTCGTGCAGCTTGTGCAGCCCGTTCGAGAGCTTTTCCTCTTCGCCGCGCTGCTTCACTTCGATCGCCTCGGTGATCACCGGCTCGGGGAAGGGGATCTTGGGGAGCACGATCGCGTGGTCCTTGGTCGAGAGCGTGTCGTTGGTGTGCGTGTCTCGCAGTTTGGCCACGACGCCGATGTCCCCCGCGTGCAGCTCGGGGATTTCGACCCGATCCTTCCCCACCGTCACGCAGAGGTGGTTCAGCTTTTCGACTGCCTCACGCGGCGCGTTGTAGACGTCCTGGCCGTTCTTGACGGTCCCCGAGTACACTCGGAAAAACGTCACGTCGCCCACATGCGGCTCGGAGATCGTCTTGAACACCTGCGCCACGAACCGCCCCGTGTCCTCGGGCTTCAGCGTCACCCGCTCCGCGCTCCCCCACCGCTGCGCTTCCACCGGCGGCCGCTCGTGCGGCGCCGGGATCAGCTCCACGAGCTTCGAGAGCAGGGCGCGCGCCCCGTAGGTCAGCTCGGCGGCGCCGCAGAACAAGGGGAACAGCTCGCCTTTCGACATGCCCGCCTTCATCGCCGCGATCGCCTCGTCGCGCCCGATCTCCTCGCCGCCCAGGTAGCGCTCGAGCAGCGTATCGTCCGTTTCGGCGATGCGCTCGATCAGCTCCTTGGAATAGCGTTCAAACCGGTCCCGGTACTCGGGCGGCACGTCCACCTCATCGTACTCGCCGGCCTTCGTGCCCTTCTTGTACATGTGGCACTGCTTCGAGAAGAGGTTGATGATCCCGTGGAACTCGGGACCTTCGCCGACCGGGATCTCCACCGGGATCACCTTGGGTGTGAGCCGCTCTTTGACCTGACGGTAGACCTTCTCGAAGTCGGCGTGCTCCTTGTCCATCAGCGAGACGAAGAACAGCCGCGGGATCGCCCGCTTCTCGCAATAGTCCCACACCTTTTCGGTGCCCACCTCCACGCCGCCCGTGGCGGAGACCACCACGACCGCTCCGTCCGCCGCGTACACGCCCGCGAGCGCCTCCCCCGTGAAGTCGAGATAGCCCGGCGTGTCGATCAGGTTGAGCTTCGCGTCCATCCACTCGGCGACCGCGATGGCGAGATTGATGGAATACTTGCGTTCGATTTCGTCGGGGGTGTAATCGGTGAGAGCGGTACCGTCCTTCACGGATCCGTGGCGCTTGCTCGTGCCGGCCACGAACGCGAGGGCGTCGACCAGGGAGGTCTTTCCGCACGCGCCGTGGCCCACGACCGCCACGTTGCGGATCTCCGGTGTCTTGTACACGCGCATGGGCGCATGCAGCTCCTGCTGGGGGTGAGGAGAATATGGAGCCCGAAACAGCAGGCAGGCTAGGCATAGGCTAGACGCACTGCTCCCTAGTCACTCGCTCCTCCTGACTCCTCGGCAGCCATAGCGCCACCAGTCCACCCAGCAGCATCACCCCTCCCGCGAGGAGGAACGTGCTTCGCTGGCCGAGCCCGTCGTACGCCCAACCAGCGGCGAGCGGGCCGAAGCTGCGGCCCAGCGCGGCGAATGCCTGCGCGGCCCCGAGGATCGTGCCCTGTTCCGTAGGGTCCGCGTAGAGGGACACGAGACCCGACGCGGCGGGTGCGAACAGGCTGTTCGTGAAGGCGAGCGGGACCGTCCAGGCGTACACCAGGAGACTGCTGCCGGCCCACGGCAGCGCCGCGATGCTCACTCCCATCCCGAACAACCCGACGATGAGCAGGGCGCGCGCGCCCGTGCGCCGCTCGATCCGACCGAACAGGAAGCCCTGAACCAGCGCGGCGATCGCACCGATCAGGACGAACAGCCAGCCCAGCTCCCTCGCTCCCCAGGCGAGCGCCTTGGCGGTGTGCAGCGGCAGGGCCACGGTGTAGCCTGCGAAGGCGAACGGCGCAAGGAACCATACAAGCATCAGCGGCCGCAGCGGCCTTCGAGCGAGCGCTTCCACCATGTGACCGAAATCGAACAACGGCCGCGCCGTGCGGTGCTCGACGGCGAGCGACTCCCGCAAGATGGCGCTCGCCGAGAAGAAGTTGACGACCGACAGCCCGGCGGCGATGAGCCCGGGCGCGCGGTGACCCACGTAGTGGTCGGCGAGCCCGCCGATCAGGGGGCCGAGCACGAATCCGATCCCGAACGCGGCCCCGATGACGCCCATACCGCGGGCCCGCTCCACCGGCGACGTGATGTCGGCCATATACGCCTGCGCCGCCGAGATGTTGCCACTCGCGAACCCGGAGATCACGCGGGCGACGAACAAGACCGCGTACGAAGGGGCGAACGCGAACAAGGCGTAGCCCAGGGCGTTGATCACCATCGTGGTGAGCAAGATTGGTCGGCGGCCGATCCGATCCGACAGCCGGCCGAGTAGCGCCGTCGCCAGGAACTGCATGGCGGAGAAGACGAACACGAGCGCGCCGTAGCCGATCCCCTGCGCCCCGAACCTGAGGGCGTACACCGGCAGGATCGGGATCACGATCCCGAACCCGATGAGGTCGATGAGGACCGTGAAAAAGATGACGGCGAAGCGCGAGCCGGCCGGGCGCGCGGTCACGGGTTGGCCTTGCGCCAGTCGTGCCAGTCGTCGTCGACCGCGTCCGCCAGGCGACGAGCCGAGTCGTAGAGCCAGTGCTTGTCGCGCCGCTTCAAGTCCGCTCGGATGGCGCGGGACCCGGGTGTGCCGAGGTGAACGTTGGCCGTCTCCCAACCCATGGCGGACAACAGCCGTGCTTCGTCGCGTTTGCGTGGGAGCTCGTTCAGCTTGACGCGCGAGCAGTCCGGCGCGAGCCGCCGCACGAGCCAGACACCGTCCACCCTGACGCACGGATCGGGACAGCGAACGCCGCGGCGCAGGATCGCGTCATAATGGATCTTCTCGGCCAAGGGAGCGAGTGCCTTGGCCTCCCGCGCGACCCGCCCCCCACGCCACGCGGCGAGCGCGACGAACCGCTGGCGCCCCAGGCTCCCGAGTCCGGCGACGCGATGAACGATCCTCGCCTTGAGTCCGCGCTCGGGGAGGGCCCGTCGGAGCGAGGCCAGCACGGCGGCGGGGATGGGGGATTGCACCGTCGGAAGCGACTCGAGCTTGTGCCAAAAAGACTCCGGATCGTGCAGGCGATACAGTGCCATCTCGCGCAGCGCGGTGTGATGCTCCGCCAGCACGAACGCGTGTCCCCCTTGCTCGAGGGCCTTCCGGTAGCCGTCGAGAATTGCCCCCACCGCTTCCTTGCCGTCGATTTTCAGGTCGTGATATTCGCGCGCGACCAGCGCGCTGGTGGCGAGCCGCACCAGGTCGTTGGTGTACGGCAGCGGCCACGCTTCGTCGAAGTCGTTGACGCCCCACACCAACCGCCCCTCCGCATCGCGCCAGGTCCCGAAGTTCTCCACGTGCAGGTCACCCACGGCCAGCACGGTTGGCGCCGCGGCGACGTCACCCACGAGCGCCCGCCAGCGGGCCGCCCACCGGTAGAACGTGGCGCGGAGGAACGGAAAGATCCCGGCGCTCATCGCGTGATGCTTGAGCTCGAGATCCGGCTTGACGAGGGGAATCCGCTCGGAGAGCCACGCCTCGTAGCGCGTCGTCGCCGCGACGATCCCGATCTCGCTCCGATCTTTCATGGGGGCTACAATCTACACCGCCCCTAACGGATGCGTCCCATGACCACGTGGCACCGCCTCGGCGACAAGCCCGAGCTCCTCCTTCAAGTCCCCACCGTCTTCAAGCTCGACCGCTGGTCGGTCGCCGTTTTTCACCATGACGGTCGGTTCCGCGCGATCGGCAACGCCTGCAACCACAAAGGCGGCCCGTTGTCGGAAGGCCGCCTCCACGGCGAGTTCGTGATGTGCCCCTGGCACGCCTGGGAGTACAGCGTCATCACGGGGAAGGGCCCGGAAGGCTACGACGAGGAGCAGGTCCCGGTCTTCGCGGTCGAAGAGCGGGAGGACGGCGTCTACGCACAGACGCCGCCGGTGATGCCGCGGAGGCTCGTCAAGCACAAGCCCTCGCACCTGCTCGAGGTCCACGCCAAGCCCGCCGGAGCGCCGCCACGTGTGCTGGTCATCTCCACCACAGCGATGGACGACGTGAACCCGCGCTTCTCCACGTCGGACGCGCTGCTCGAGCACGCCCTGGACCAGGCGAAGCGCCGCGGAGCCGATACGCAACACATCAAACTGCGTGATCTCAAGTTCCGTCATTGTGAGGGCAACTACTCGAAGGCGGCGCGCGCCTGTACGTGGCCTTGTGCCATCACCGAGCGCGATCCCGAGGATCAGCTGACGGCAGTCTACGAGGGGCTGGTGCATTGGGCTGACGTCGTATTGATCGGCACGCCCATTCGCTGGGGGAATGCGTCCTCGCTGTATTACAAGATGATCGAGCGCTTGAACTGCGTGCAGAACCAGGTCACCATCCAGGACAAGGTCCTGATCAGGAACAAGGTGGCGGCGTTCATCATCACCGGTGGCCAGGACAACATCCAGGCGGTCGCGGGCGCGATGTTCACCTTCTGGGCCGAGCTCGGCTTCGTGTTTCCTCCGTTCCCCTTCATCGCGCACTCCCGCGGCTGGGATGCGGAGGACATGCAGAACAACGTGCGGCAAGTGCGGACGAGCGACACGCTCAAGGAAGCCTCCAATGAGCTGCTCGACCGAGCGCTCGACTTCTGGAGCATCATCGACCGCCACAAGGCGGAGATGGACAAGCCGATGGAGCGCGCTGGGCGCAAGGCGAACACCCTGCCCGAGCCCGAAGAGATCGAGGAGATGACCGTATGAGCCGTCGCATGGACGTGGCCAAAGCCTATGAGAAGGCGCTGTTCGCGGGGAACCGAACGGAAACGGGGAGCTACTTCACTGATGACATCGTCTATTGGGTGGCCGGCGCTCCCCGGATCGGCGGCGAATGGCGAGGCCGCGAGGCGGTGCTCGATGCCCTCTGGAACCGCGAGCCCGGACTGGGCGCCGCCGACTGGGGATACGAGGACGTCTGGCGCGATTGGTACGAGGCGGAAGATCGGGTGATCGTGGAGCTGCGCGAGCGCTCGTGGTTGAAGTCCGACCCCAAGGACGTGATGGACCAGCGGACGTGCTGCATCCTTAAGTTTCGGAGCGATCGGATCAGCGAGATTCGGGATTACACAGACAGCCACATTTACGAGGAGTACTTGAAGCGTCACCGCGACGAGTTGCCCAAGTTCAAGCAACGCTAGCACGTGCGCGTGTGACCCACGTCACGCTGTTAACACTCTCCCCGATAGTAGGGTCTTACCTGCGAACTTCAACCGGGACCAAGTATGCGACGTCATATCGCCCTCTTCGTAGTGCTGGCACTCAGCGCACCCGTGGTGCTCTCGGCCCAGGACTCGAACGAGGTGAAGCACGACCGCAAGGAAGTCCGCCACGACCGCCGTGAGCTGCGCGGCGACCGCAAGGACATCCGCCACGACACCAAGGACATCCGCGAGGACCGCCGGGAGGTACGGCAGGACCTGAAGAACGGCGATACCACCGCGGCGCGGCACGAGGCGCGCGACCTGCGGCAGGATCGCCGCGATCGTCGCCACGACGTGCGCGATGCACGTCGGGATCGCAAGGAGCTGCGGCAGGATCGGAAGGACGTGCGCGGGGACAAGCAGGAGAAGAAAGACAGTAGCAAGTAAGAGGCTAGAAGCAGACGGCTAGACGTCGAGACGGCTAGCGGCGCGTAGGAATCAGGGGGGAGGTAGGCCTACCTGAACCCTCGCTCCTCACAACCGCTAGACGTCTAGCCGTCCAGCCGTCTGCCTGACCGTCTAGCCGTCTATCCTATCGTGTCCAAGTGCTGGTCCCTCCGCCGCGCTATCCAATACAGCGGGATGCCCAGCAGTAGCGTCAGCCCGCTCCACGCCCATGCCGTACCGATCGAGCGCGTTCGCGCGAGCCAGCCCCACACCGTCTGCCCGAGCACCCCGCCACTGCTCGCGAACATCGAATCGAGCGAGATGATCGTCGCCCGTTGGGCGGAGGGGATGTGGGCGTTGAGATAGGCCTGCTTCACGGGCAGCGCGAGCCCGACGGCCACGCCGTATAACAGGTACAGCGATACGACCGCGAAAAAGTTCGTGAGCAGGCCGCACGCCACTGCCAGCACCGCCTGGGCCCCTGCCGAGAGCATGAGCAGTCCGGTCCGCGTCCGCACCACGCGAGAGAGCGGCGCGACGCACGCATTACCCACGATCAGACTCAACCCGACCAGCGCGCTGATCACGCCGTCCACCCACACGAGATTCCGTCCCAATAGGTCGAGGAAGTAGCGCTGCCAGCTGTAGAAGCCGAAGATCATGAAGCTCATCGAGACGAGCGATGCGAGCATCACGGGCCGGACGACCGGATTGTGCAGGCCGTAGGTGAGCCCCTCCACGAAGACACGCCGTAGCTCTGCCGGCACCCGCCGCAGCTGCAACGCCCGCGGGGTGAAGCCGAGCTCCGGCATGCGGAACCACGCCAGCAGGAACAGCGGCACGACGAGCGCGGCCCGCACCAGGTACGGGATGTCGAGGCGAATCTGGCCCAGCAGGCCACCGCCGATCGTCCCGACGAGCATCGCAGCCCCGAACAGCATCTGCCCCCGGGAGAACACGCGCTCGAGCGGCTCATCGTAGCCGCTCGCCTTGAGGGCATCGACCAACCAGGCATCCACGGCGCCCGTGTAGAACGTGTATCCCAGTCCCAGGAACACCGAGACCCACATGAACGCCCAGAATCCACCGCCGCGCCATGCGATGGCCACATAGAGCAGCGTCGTCACGAACAGCGTGACGAGGCAGAGCAGCAGCGACACCCGACGTCCGACCGTGTCCGCCACGACTCCCGTGGGGACTTCGAACACCATCGAGCCGAGCGTGAACGCCGCGTTTGTGAGCAACACCTGCTGGATGTCGAGCCCGGCGCCCATCTTGAACAGGGTATCGATGCCCCAGATGAGCGACATCGCCAGGTTGAACAGCCCTGTGATGGCGAAATAGGTCCGAATGATCGTGTGCGGGCCCGTCTTCACGCCGCCACCACCTGAGTATCGGTCCACGCCTTGAGCGCCGTCGCCGTCAGGATCACGGCACCCCCGATCACCGCCAGCGGGCCCGGCGTCTCACCGTGCGCCAGCCACGCCCATACGGGGCTCAGCACCGGCTCGACCAGCAGGAACAGGGACGCCTCGAGCGCGGGCACCCGGGTGATCGCGCGCGACAGGAACACGTACGCGAGTCCGAGCTGAAACACGCCGAGGTAGATCACGATCAGCCAATCGGTGGCGCGGCCGGCCGCGAGCGGGAGCGCCCCCGGCACACAGACCAGGAATACGATCAGGTTGCCGCACGCCGCCGCGGCCGCGATGGGGCCGTGGTCCGCGCCGCCCCGGCGGGCCAGCCAACGGTAGCCGGTCACCGTGAATGCCCATGCCAGCGCGCTCCCCGCCGCGAGCACGTTGCCGAGGAAGGGATCCGGCGCGGTCGCGAAATGTCGCTGCCCGCCGACGAACAACAGGGCGAGGCCAAGAGCCAACACCCCCATGAACGCCAGGTCGGCCGCCCGCACGGGCTCGCGCAACAGCCACGGCGCGAGCGCTACGACGAACAGCGGATTCGTCGCCTGGAGGAAAACGGTATTGGCCGCCGTGGTCAGCTTGTTCGCGAACACGAACAGCAGCCCGGCGGCCGCGTAGGCCAGGCCCACGAGCCCCACGTGCCAGCTCCACCGGTGTCGGGCTTCGGGGATCAGCGCGAGGATCGCCAGCATGGCGACGAAAGCCCGAACCGCGGCGATCTGCCACGCGTCGAAACCGCTCCCCTTGATGGCCGCCCCCGCCGTCGAGAAGCACGCGGCCGCAAGCACCAGCTGCAAGCGGGGCCCCACCCTCACGGCAGGCTTGCCCGCAGCCAGTCCCGCGCGATCGTCGCGATATCCCGGTGCTCGACGTCCGCGAGGGCGTTGAGCCGCCGCATCTCGGCATCCGAGATGCGGCCCGCGAGCTGATCGAGGGCCGCGGCCACTCCCGGGTGCCGTGTGATCGCTGCCTGCCGGATCACCGGCGCAGCTTCGTACGGCGGGAAGTAATGACGGTCGTCCTCCAACACGACGAGGTCCAGGGCCTGAATCTGGCCGTCCGTCGAGTTGCCGGCGATCACGTCCACCTTCCCCTCCGCGAGCGCCCGATATGTCAGCCCCAGGTCCATCGCAGTGGGTGGAGAAGCGAACCGCAGTCCGTATACGCTCGCGAGCCCCCGGAAGCCGTCGGCGCGTTCCAGGAACTCGTAGCCGAACCCGGCCTTCCAGCGCGGCGCCACGCGCGTCAGGTCGGAGATGCGCGTCAGGCCGTAGCGCGTGGCGTCGCGGCGCCGCACGGTGATGGCGAAGGTGTTGTTGAAGCCGAACGGTTTGCCCCAGACGAGCGCGAATCGTTGCGCGTAGTCACGCGCAACGGTGCGATCCACGCTGTCGCGATCGGCGACGGGCGCGTGCTTCAACACGGCGGTGTACGCGGTTCCCGTGTACTCGACGTAGAGATCGATTTGGCCCGACGTGATGGCTTGATGACACACGAACGTGCCACCGAGGTGGAAGCGCCGCTCTACGGGGAGCCCCGTGCGCCGCGCGATCTGCTGCGCCACGATCTCGCCCAGTAGATCGGACTCGGTGAAGTTCTTGGAGCCTACCACGATCCGATCGCGCTGGGCGCATCCCGTCAGCAGCAGGGCGACCAGGCCGAGGGACCACCGAGACCGGCCCGGCGTTCCCCCTCGCCCGAAGAGCCTGCCCTGAGCGCAGCGAAGGGGAGAGGGGGACAGGGGGTTAGGACTCATTTCCCCCGCCACGCGAACCGCCGCGCCGCCACGCCCAACAGGCCATCCGCCGCGAGCGCCATCAGCGCGGCCGGCAGCGCCCCGGCGAGAATGAGCGTGTCGTCCACGACTGCCACGCCCCGGAAGATGTAGACGCCCAGCCCGCCCGCGCCGATGGCCGCTGCAATGGTCGCCGTGCCCACACTCACCACAGTCGCGACGCGCACGCCTGCCAGGATCACGCCGAAGCCGAGCGGTAATTCGACCTGCGTGAGCAGCTGCCAGTCGGTCATGCCCATGCCCCGCCCCGCCTCGCGCACTGCCGGGTCCACACCGGCGACCCCCTCGTAGGTGTTGCGAACGATGGGCAAGAGCGCGTAGAGGACGAGCGCGACGATGGCGGTCCTCGCGCCGATGCCGCCGATGAACGGCAGCGGGATGAGGAATCCGAACAGCGCGAGGCTCGGCACCGTCTGGAACACGTTCGCCATGCCCAGAACGGGGCCCCGCCACGCCGGCCGCCGCGTGAGCAGGACGCCCAGCGGCACTCCGATCACGATCGCCGCACCGGTCGAGATCGCGACCAGATACAGGTGCTGGCCTACGAGTCCCAGGACTTCCTGCGAGTTCCGGGCGTAGAATTCCCAGAGCCTCATGCGGCCGCCATAAAGGCTTTGACCTCCGGATGGTCGCTCCTCCGGAACTCGTCGGGCGTGCCGAGAAACGCGAGCCGGCCCTGCAGCATGAGCCCGATGCGGCTACCGAGCAGCAGGCCCTCCCGCACGTCGTGGGTCACGAAGACCATGCCTTTGCCGAGCCGCCCCTCGAGCGCCGCGAACTCGCGCTGCAGCTCCACCCGGGTGATCGGGTCGAGCGCACCGAAGGGCTCGTCCAGCAGCAGCAGCGGCGGGTCGGCGGCCAGGGCGCGCGCCACCCCGACGCGCTGGCGCTGTCCACCGGATAGCTCGTGCGGGTAGCGCCCCGCGAAGGTGTCGGGGTCGAGTCCCACGAGCGCCAAGAGCTCGCGCACCCGCGCTGCGATGCGCGCCGGCGGCCAGGCTTCGAGCCGCGGAACGAGCCCCACGTTCCGCTCCACCGTGAAGTGCGGGAACAGCCCCACTTCCTGAATCACGTAGCCGATCCGGCGCCGCAGGCGCGTCACCGGCAGGTCGGCCGCGCGCTCCCCCGCGACCCGCACCTCGCCGGACGTCGGCTCGAGCAGCCGATTGATGAGCTTGAGCGTGGTGGTCTTCCCGGACCCGCTCCTGCCCAGCAGGACGAGCGTCTCTCCCGCGCCCACGGTGAACGACACGTCCCGCACGAGGGACCGGCTCTTTCTCCGCTCCCCCTTTCCCCGTCCCGGCAGGTCGTAGCCCAGACCCTCGACCTCGAGCGGCTTCGTCATGCGGGCGAGACGAGCACCATGAGGAACCGCTGGTCGTCGCTCCGTCCCTGCCAGCGCGCGGCCAGCCCGGCGTCGGAGAGAATCCGGAGAAGGGTGTCCGCGGCGTACTTGTACGAGTGATTCATGGCGAGCCGCTCGCCGCGCGCCAGGCGCAGGGCCTCGCCGCCGAGCAGCGCCTCCACGTCCCGGCCCGCCAGGAAATGCTTGGGGATCAGATGCAGGCCGGGGAGGCGCGGATCGTCGGCCGCTTCGAATACCAGCTCGCCATCAGTGTCCCGGATGCCGACGGCGTTGAGCGGCGCCCAGGCGAAGCGACGGTTCAGGGGATTGTCGTAGCCGGCCACCGTCGCATCCCCGGCGTAGATCTCGCCGTCTACGAGGAGCGTGTCGCCCGGCCGCAGCAGCCGCGCCAGGTCGCGCGCCTCGGCGATGGGATCGAAGGCGCCGAGCGTGTTTCCGATGAGCATTACGAGCCGGGGCGGCGTCTCGGGCTCCGCGGCGAGTGCCTGCAAATGGGTGGGGTTCGTGAAGTCCGCTTTGATCCCCTGCGCCGGGAGGCCCGCGGAGAGCGCGCCGGCGCACGCCATCTCGAGCAGGGCCTGGCTCGTATCCACGGGGACGTAGGACACGCGCACGCCCCGCTCGCGCAGCGCCTCGAGCAGCAGCAGGTCCTTGTCGCCCTGGCCCGCGCCGAGGCTCACGACCTCGAGCGGGGCCACCGGAAACAGGCGCGCCAGCTCGGCACCGGAACGCGCGATCAACGACCGTGAGCGCACGAAGTTGCGATACGCGCCGTCCGAGCACAGGGCCAGCCATGCGCGCACCGAGAGCGGGAACCAATAGAAAAACTTCTCCGGCAGCCGCCTCGCGTGAAACGCGGAAACGAATTCGTCTGCGAGAGCGTTCTCGGTCAGGAGCGCATGTATCGATATCATGAAGCGTTGAGAGTTACCGGTTGACGGGTGTGACGGCAACCCGTAGGATTCTCTGAACGGCCGTCTTCCTGATTCTGTCCTAGCGAAGGAGGATGTATGCAGATCGTCGAGATGCAGGAGCTGGTGCCCAGCTGTCATCGTCCCGAGGTCGTCGAGACGGCGGAGCTGGTGCCCACCTGCCACGCCTAAAGGGAGTGGTTCAGATGCGCCCGGGGGCCCGGACTGATGTCGGGCCCCCGCTGCGTTTCTTGACCTCCGGACCGAGTCTGGGATTCGGGGCATGGGCGGTGGGCGGCACGGGGTGGGGCGCGGCCGCGGCCGAACCCGAGCGCCTCGCCGCGATTCACCGCGCGCTCGAGCTGGGTGTCACCTTCTTCGACACCGCTCCCACCTACGGCGACGGCACGTCCGAAACCCTGCTGGGCCAGGCGCTCAAGGCCGACCGCGACCGCGTCGCCATCGCCACCAAGGTCGGCCCGCGCGACGACCCCCGCCGCTCGCTCGAAGCGTCCCTGCGACGGCTGGCGACCGACTATGTGGATCTGATACAGCTGCACGAAACGCTCGACGGCTGGGAGCGGCGCCTCGAGCAGCTCCACACGCTGCAGGAAAAAGGCAAGGCGCTGGCGGTCGGCCTCTGCAACGCCACCTCCCGACAGCTGGCGCAGGCCCTGGAAATAGCGCCCGTGGCCGCCTATCAGGGGCCTTACAACCTGTTCGACCGGGATGTAGAGCAGCGGGAGCTGCCGCTGTGCCGGGAGCGTCGGATCGCGTTCCTGGCCTACCGGCCCCTGGCTGCGGGACTCTTGAGCGGGAAGTATCTCACACCCCCGGAGTTCCCCGCCGCCGATCACCGACGCAAGATCTACTGGTTCCAGGGCAGGGAGTTCGCGCGCCGGCGGGTGGTGGTCGAGCGGCTCGGCGCGATCGCGCATCGGCTCGACATGCCGCGGTCGGCGCTCGCGCTCGCATGGGTCCTCGCACAACCGGGCGTCGGTATCGTTCTGGCGGGAGCGCGCGGCCCCGAGCAGGTGGAGCAGAATCTTGCCGGCGCCCGACCCCTCCCACCCGCTGCACTGGCGGAGGTCGACCGGATCGTGGCGCATGCGTTCCCGTCGGTCCGGGCCACGGAAGCGCTCAAGCAAGAGGCCTCCACCTGGGGCGAGCGCGAGCGTTTCATCGTCCAGCGCCTGGATGGGAAGACCAGCGCGGAGCTGATCGCCGCCCTGTGGACGGACGGTCACGCGACTCCCATGGTCGCGGCGCAAGTCAAGGTATTTTGTGACCAACTCGCGGAGCGCGGGTTAGTAGGGTAGTGCGCAATGCGCAATACGGAACTGATGGTAGGCGCGTTCTATAATCCCCACCTCGGGCGCGAGCTCGCGGTGGCGACCGGCATCGATCATCTCGCGATGGCCGACCCCCCTGCGGCGAGCGATCCGTGGTGGCCGGCGATCAGCGAGCGCTACACCCTCCTGCTCCATGATTACCTGGGGCAGCTCTCCGAACCACTCGACGAACGCTCCATTCAGCGTGCCCGCGCGCTCGCCGAGCTGTACCGCTCACCCTGGGTCGCGGAGCACTTTCAGTGCCTCCACACCGAGGACGGCAGCTACAACCTGAACTATGTGTTCCCGCCGCTCTACACGGAGGAGTTCCTCGCCCGATTTATCCGCAACGCGTGCGCGCTCCAAGCGCGTCTCGAGCAGCCGCTGGTCATGGAGAACATTCCCGGGTTCTTCGACGTGAAGGCGAGCCAGATGCCGGAGCCGATGTGGCTGCGCCGCTTCTTCGAGGCGACGGGCGCCGGCTTCCTGCTCGATCTGCCGCACGTGTGGCTCGAGGCGCACTACCACGACATGGCGCCGGAGCGCTGGCTCGCCGAGTTCCCGCTCGAGCACGTAGTGGAGCTGCATGTCGCGGGCGTCGCGGACGACCGCGACCTCGGGGGCCCGTGGATCGCGCCGGTCGAGCCGTCGGACGAGATGCTGGCCTTCGCGGCACACGCGGTGAGCCGCTGCCCGCGGGCCGAGGCCGTGACCTTTGACGCGTTTGCGCCCTCCCTGACCACCGACGTTCTGTTCCGGACCGTTGAGCGGATTCGAGGCGCCTTGTGAAGGCGATCGCGCTCGCGCTCCTGGCGCTGCTGTCGGCGGACCTGGTGATTCCCGCGGGCACGCGGATCCCTATTCGATTCGTGCAACGGATCACGAGCGGCCGGGACACCGTGGGGACGCAAGTACTGGTGCAGACGATGGGGGCGCTCATGCAGGATTCCTGCGTCCTGGTCCCGCCCTATGTCCGCGCGAAGGGTCGGATTGTGGTCTCTCGAGGCGGCGGCCGGTGGGGTCGGCACGGCCGGCTCGGGTTGCGATTCGACTCCCTGGAAGTCCGCGCCGGGCATTGGGTCCCGATCTCGGGGATACTGGACACGCTCGAGTATGCCAAGCCGGGCGCGCTCACCGACTCCGGGCTCGTGTCCAGCGGCAAGACGTCGGTCGGCGGGGTGGGCAGGAAGCTCCTGCCGGCTGGTGTCGCGGCGGCCGCGGACCTCGACGCCATCCCGGTGGCGGTGCTCGGCGGGTTCTCGCTCATACGCCGGGGCCCCCCGGTGCGCATCCTCGGGGGTGAGATCGGCGGCATCCGGCTCACCGAGCCGCTCGTTCTCCCGAGTCAGGACCAGTGCGACCCCGTGGCGACCCATCGCGAGCTGACCGAGATGCCGGAGCTGCCTGCCTTCGTCCCCCGATCGGAAAACCGCGCGGGGACCATGCTGGGCGACCCGTTCAACGTGCTGATGCTGGGTACGGCTGTCGAGATTGACAGCGCGTTTCGCGCCGCCGGCTGGCTCCCCGCGCAGAAGCGGTCCGTCCTCAGCATCACGCGGGAGGTGACCGCCGCGATCGCGAGCCGGCCCGCGATCACCGCCCCCGTGAGCACGCAGTACTTCGAGGGCCGGCCGCAGGACCTCGCGTACGAGCTGGCGGGTCCGAATGTCCGGATTCGTCATCACATCCGGATCTGGCTGCTCGACAGTCTCTCGCTCGTCTGGGTCGGCGCCGCGAACAAGGACGTCGGGGTGATTTTCAAGCCGTGGGAGCCGCAGGCGACGCATCGTATCGAGTCGCACATCGATTGGGAGCGAGACCGGGTGGTACACGATCTCGAGGCGAGCGGCTGCGGCGATCTGCTGGACTACATGCGCCTTCCCGGCGCGGTCACCGAGGCGCGGAACGTCTCCGGCCAAAGAGTCGTTTCGGACGGCCGAACGGCCGTGGTACGATTGCGTCCCTGCGCTCCGGCGGAGACGCCCTGACCGCCATGCCGAGCGATCGCGCCCTGCAGGACGACGTGATTCGCGCCCTGGCCGACGCGCCTTATCGTGCATCGCACGCCTGGCGGCGCCGGGAGCTCGCTGATCCCGGCCGGGTGGAGCGATATGCGCGGTTCTTGGCGCGGCATTTCTATTACGAGCGGATCGTCCACTTCTTCAAGTACTCGCGCGCCCTGACCCGCGTGACGGGCCGCGCGCCGGAAGCGGTCCTCACGTCTCCGGCCTTCGACGCGCTCCTCCCCACGCTGGTGCTCGGCAGCCGGGAGACGGCGATGGTGGTGGCGGGCCTCGTGACGGGGCACGTCGCGGCCGGCCGGGTGTCCGTTCCCTACCTGGCGGACCTGCTGCGGTACGAGGAAGCGATGATGGTGGTCGAGGCGGGGCCGCGCGTCTGGCGGGATGGTAGTCCGGCAGAGGGAGCGGGGAGCCGGGCGCGGTACGCTCCCGAGACGGTCGAGGGGACGGTGCTGTTGGATCTGGCCTACGACCTTCCCACCGTCCTACCCAAGCTGCTCCAGCCCTGGACGGACGTGCCGCCGGCGCCCGAGCGTCGCACAAAGCTGCTCGTGGCGCGGTCGCCGCACGGACGGGTCGCGGTCGCGAAGAGCGACGAGAGCGTGGCAGCGGTGATCGAGCTGGCCGACGGTAAACGCACCCTCGAGGAGCTCGCGCGGGGAGCCGGTTTGCCAGTGGCCGAGCTGCACCAGACGCTCCAGGGACTGGTGGACCTCGGCGCGGTGCGGTTTTCCACTGGGAGCTGAGTGGAAGTCCAGGTCTTCGGGGTCAGAAAGAGCGCCGACACGCGCGCCGCCCTCCGGTTCTTTGCCGAACGGCGCATCAAATGTCATTTCGTGGACCTGAACGAGCGTGCCGCGTCGCTCGGCGAGCTGCGGCGCTTCGCGCAGAAGTTCGGGGTGCAGGCCCTGATCGACCGGGAGTCGAAGCGCTTCACGGCGCTCGGTCTCAAGTCGGCGCTGCTCTCGGAAGACCGCTGGCTCGAGAAGCTCACGTTGGAGCCCTTGCTCCTCCGGATGCCGCTGGTCCGCCACCAGCAGCAGCTGAGCGTGGGCGCGGCGGAGGAGACCTGGCGGGCCTGGCTCGCCGCCGCGCAAGTATCCCCATAGTTTCCTATCGTCATGCCAACGGAGCCACCCATGACCACCAAATACGAAAGTGCCGATCTGCTGCTCAACCTGTACGACCTGCGCCGCGAGCCGGTGTTGCGCAAGGCACGGGCCTGGTTCCGAGAGGAATTCCGCCCCCGCACGACGCAGGACGTGCTCGTGGCGTATCGCGGAAAGCGCAGTGCGTATTACCGGATGGTGACCACCTACTGGGGTATGGCCGCCACGCTGGTCCTGCACGGTGCCATCGATGAGCAGATGTTCGCCGATGTGAACGGCGAGCACATTATGGTCTACGCGAGGCTCCGGCCGTTCCTCCCCGAGCTGCGGGAACAGCTCAACAACCCGGGCTACCTCGAGAAGCTGGAGCAGGTCATCATGCGGATGCCCGATGCTCAGGCGCGGCTCGCCCGGTTTCCGGGACCCGCCAAGGACAAAGCAGGCACGGCCAAGGGACCGCGGAGGGTCGCATGACCACCGCGGCGATCCCGCGCCCCGAGCCGTCCGAATACGTGCCGTACTATGAGACCTACCTCTCGAAGGTCCCGAAGGGAGACCTCCTGACGCTCCTCGAAGACCAGCGGCGCGAGACCCAACAGCTGCTCTCCGGCCTGTCCGAGGCCAAGGCCTTGCATCGCTACGCGCCGGGGAAGTGGAGCATCAAAGAGGTGGTCGGCCACCTGATGGACACCGAGCGCGTGTTCTGCTACCGCGCCCTCGCGTTCGCGCGGGCGGACGCGAACCCCCTCCCGGGGTTCGACGAAAAGGCGTGGGTCCCGCCCGGACGCTTCGACGCGCGACCCCTCAAGGACCTCGCGGCGGAGCTCGAGGCGGTGCGGCGGGCGACCATCGCACTGTTCTCAGGGCTCGATGCGGACGCCCTGGAGCGCCGCGGGACGGCCAACAACAACCCGATCACGGTGCGGGCGCTCGCCTGGATCATCGTCGGCCACGAGCGCCACCACGTCGGGATCGTGCGGGAGCGTTACCTGGCATGAGCCCGGCGATCTTCCTGTTCCTCGCCGCAGTGGCGGCGCAGGGAGATACCGGCAGCTTCGTCATCCACAACTTTCGATTCGCGAGCGGCGAGGTGCTGCCCGAGCTGCGACTGCACTACCGCACGCTCGGCCAGCCGCGGCGCGATGCCGCTGGTCGGGTGCGCAACGCCGTCCTGGTTCTCCACGGCACTGGCGGTTCGGGCGGGCAGTTCCTGTCACCGCTGTTCGCCGGCGAGCTGTACGGCGCCGGCCAACCGCTCGATACCGCCACGCACTACCTGATCCTGCCCGACAACATCGGACACGGCCGCTCCTCCAAGCCGAGCGACGGGCTGCGCGCGCGATTCCCGCGCTACGCCTACGAGGACATGGTCGCGGCCCAGTACCGCCTCGTCACCGACGGGCTGCACGTGAATCACCTGCTGCTCGTCATGGGCACCTCGATGGGATGCATGCACAGTTGGCTCTGGGCAGAGCGGTATCCCGACGTCATGGATGGGGTCGTCCCGCTCGCCTGTTTCCCGACGCAGATCGCGGGGCGGAACCGGATGTGGCGCAAGATGGTCATCGACGACATCAGGAGCGACCCTGACTGGAAGAGCGGTGACTACACGACCCAGCCCCGCGGCCTACGTGCCGCGCTCCAGCTCCTGTTCACCGCCGGTAGCGCGCCCCTGGTGCAGCAGCGTCTCGGGCCCACCCGAGACTCGGCCGATGCGTACATCACCCGCTGGCTCGACACCCGTTTCGCCGAGACCGACGCCAACGACCTGATGTATCAGGTGGACGCCTCGCGCGATTACGACCCGAGCACCGCACTCGATCGCATCACCGCCCCCGTGCTCGCGATCAACTCGGCAGACGACTTCATCAACCCGCCGGAGCTCGGGCTCATGGAGCGTCTGACCCCGAGGGTGAAGCGCGCCCGCTACGTCCTGATTCCCACGAGCGAGCGGACGCGAGGCCACGGCACGCACACCGCGGCGGCCGTCTGGAAGGAGTATTTCGGGCCGTTCGTCGCGGCGCTGGAGCGGGCTCCGTGAAAGTCACCGTCGGCGAGCGAGCGTCACGCAGCCTCACGCTCACGCCCGAACACGTGAACACGTTCGCGCGCTTGACGGGCGACTACAATCCGCTCCACTTCGATCCCGAGTTCGCCGCCCGGACCAGGTTCGGCAAGCTGGTCGTGCAAGGGGGGCTCACCACCGGACTGCTGCACGCCCTCGTGGCGATGGACCTCCCGGGCCCGGGCACCGTGTTCCTGAGCCAGAGCTGGAAGTTCACGGCGCCGGTCTACATCGGGGACACGATCACCGCCGAGGCGGAGATCGTGAGCGTGCATGAATCGAAACCGGTGTGCCAGCTGAAGATCAGAGTGACGCGGCAAACGGGAGAAACGGTGCTCGAGGGAGAGGCGTGGTGCTACAGGCTCGGTCCCGACGACCGCTAGCGTATCAGCGTCACCACGATGACGGTTACCCCGTCGGACCTCCCGTAGCGGCCCGCAGCCTCGGTCGAGCTTAGCCAGCGGAGCTCCAGGACGGCCTCCACCGGAATCGTGCTCAGGAAATCGGCGCCACCCACGCTAACGTCGTTCACGTAAACGACAACGGAAGGGCTCTCGAGCGCGGCTGAAGTTGGGGTGAGCGGCTCGCGCCTCTCGAGCCAGCGCGGCCGCAGCATCCGCACGACATCGTACGCCGTGCGTGCCGCGCTGTTCGCTCTCGTCCGGTCGATCTCCTCGAAAGTGAGGACGCGACTCGACCGGTGCTGCGCCTGCAGCGGCGCGCTTCCCGCTAGTGCCGCAACCTGCAGTGAGATCAGCGCTACCGTCACTGCCCGCACATGCCCTCCCCTTGATGCCGCTATCGCTTCAGCACGACTTCGATCGCCGCATCGTCAGTAGGCCCGAAGTGGCTCGCCGCCTCGTTCTGGCCGTACCAACGCATCTGCAGAATCCGGTCTGCCGGAATCGTCCTCAGGTAGTCGGGGCCACCGGCGTTGTGCTCATTCACCCAGACCCGAACCGAGGCTCCCTGCAGCGGTGCGCTCGCACTCCCCGGGATCTTGGCGATCCCGCGCGTCGCGAACCAGCGCGGCCGCAGCTGTTCGACGACGTCGTACGCGTTGGACGTGGCCAAGTTCGCCCGCTCGATCTCTTCTGCCGTCAGAACATTCGTCTTGCGTTGCCCGTGCAATGGCACGCCAAGCGCGAGAGTGGCGAACACGAGCGCGAGTAAACCCTGACGCATTGTCGACATGTGCCCCTCCTCATCAATGGGTGACTACCTTGCCGCCAGCGAAGCCGCGTGCCACATCCAGGGCATGGACGCGAGTGCCACGGCGTTCCACGCGAGAAACAGGAGCCGCATCTCCCCTGGTGAGTAAGGGCGATCACCCCACAGGAGCAAGACGTCCACCGCGAACCAGGCAGCGCTTGCCGCGAGGAAGGCGGCGAGCCACGGATCGCGGGCGCTCGTCCAACAGCCACTTGGCCGGTCGTGCTCCTAGGACACCGGCGAGTGTCCGGCGGCCGGCGCGTCGATCGGGTTCCAAGTCCATAAGTTCGCCGAACAGATGGGAGTGCATCGCAAACATGGCACCGAAAAGGAACGTAAACCAGGGCACCTGTGACACGTGGTTCAGCCAACTCGCGAGCACGAAGACGAGCAGGTAGACGTCCCTTGAACGCAAACGGCTGGCAGATGAGCAGACCGAACGGGAAGCTCACGTACACGAGGCCGAGCCAGAACTCGGCTTGATCGAGGACTTGTCGCCCGCCCACGGGCGAGAGGCGGAGTGGTGACGGCCACCTGAGGCTCCATCACTCGAGCAGCGGGGATCATCGATACCCCGCCGCTTGCAGGCTAAACAGCTCGGCGTAGAGCCCGCCCCGCGCCACCAGCTCCTCGTGCGTCCCCTGGTCCACCAGCTCGCCGCCCTGGAGCACCAGGATGCGGTCCGCCATCCGCACCGTCGAAAAGCGATGCGAGATGAGCACCGCCATCCGCCCCTTGGTGAGCTCCGCGAATCTCAGGAATACCTCGTACTCGGCGCGCGCGTCGAGCGACGCGGTGGGCTCGTCGAGAATCAGGACCTGGGCGTCGCGCATGTAGGCCCGCCCCAGCGCGACCTTCTGCCACTCGCCTCCCGACAGCTCGACTCCCCCGTCGAACCGCCGACCGAGCATCTGGTCGTAGCCCTTCGCGAGACGGGAAGCCACTGCATCGGCCAGGCTGCGGCGCGCCGCCTCGCGCACGCGCCCGTCGTCCTCCAGCGCTTCGACCTGGCTCACGCCGATGTTCTCCTTCAACACGAAATCGTAGCGCACGAAGTCCTGGAAGATCACGCCGATGTTCTTGCGCAGGCTGTTCAGGTCGTACTCCCGCAGGTCCACGCCGTCGAGCAGGATGCGACCCTCGTCCGGATCGTACAGCCGCGCGAGCAGCTTCACGAGCGTCGTCTTCCCCGCCCCGTTCTCCCCGACCAGCGCGATCCGCTCCTCCGGCTCGAACGTGAACGTCAGGTGCCGCACCGCCCAGCGGTCCGAGCCCGGGTAGCGGAACCCGACATCCTGGAACTCGAATCCCCGCCGGATCGGCACCGGCACAGGCCGCGCCCCCGGCTTGGACGTGACGCGCGGCTGCACGTCGAAGAAGGTGAACAGGTCCGAGAGATACAGGCTCTGCTCGAACACCTGCGACAGCGAGAGCAGGATGCGCTGGATCAGGTCGCGGCTGGCGCGAAACGAGCCGGCAAGGAAGGTCAGCGCGCCGATCGAAAACCGGCCCAGGACCGTCAGGTAGATCGTCACCGCGTACGCGCCGTAATAGCCGAGGGTGCCGATGGTCACGAACACCGTGGACACCACGTTGCGCTTGATCGCGAGCTTCTTGTTGGCGTCGTAGAACTCGTCGGACAGCTTGGCATACCGACCCACGAGGAAGTCCGACAGGTTGAAGAGCTTCACCTCCTTCGCCATCTCGTCCGACGCACCCGCGTAGCGGAGGTAGTCGAGCAGCCGCCGCTCCGGGGTCCATTGGAACAGCAGCGAATAGCCCAGCGCCGCGTAGTGGGTTTCGCCCAGGAACGACGGCACGACGGCGACCACCAGGAGCAGGAGGAGCCACGGGAGCTGCACGAGCAGCACGGCCGCGAGCGAGATCAGGGTGACGAGGTCCTGCGCCGTAGACAGGAGCAGCGCGACGAGCCCGATCCGGCCCACGGTCTGGCGACGCGCGCGCTCCAGGTGATCGTAGGTCTCCGAGTCCTCGTACTGCGCCAGGTCGAGCGTCGCCGCATGCTCCATGAGACGTACGCTGATGCGGTTCGAAAACAAGTCGCCGAGCAGGCTCTCGAACAGCGACGAGAGGCGGGCCAACCCCTCGCCGCCGATGGCGATGCCGAGCTCGAGCCCCACGAGACCCCCGAGCGACCACCAGTCCACGACGCCTCCGGCCGCGCGCACCTGCATGGCGGCGATCACGCCGTCGATGATCAGCTTGCCGATCCACAGGACGGCCAGCGGGATGAACGACCGGACGACCCGGAGCGCCAGGATCGTCACGGTGTACCCGCGGTGCGTCTGGTAGACGAGCTTGAGGAGGGGCGGCACGTACTTGAGGGCCTGCAGCCGTTCGGACCAGGTCGGCGGTTTGCCGTCGGGCCCGGAGATCGGGCTCCTGGCCCGCGGGACGATGCCGTGCGGGATGAAGCGGGGTGTCGGGGCCGTCACGACCTTAACTTCTCCAAGGGACGGTGCGTCAATATAACCGCATGAAAAACCGGGTCGTGTGGCGCAGTCTCGTGGTCGTGGGCGCCTGCCTGCCCTTGGTAGGGGCGCAGCATGCTGCGCCCCCACAATCCGCCATGCCGGGAGCCGCCCTCACCCCGCAGGACTCGGCGCTCCACGCCCTGAACCGCCTGGCGTACGGGCCCCGACCCGGCGACGTACCACGCGTGGCTGCGGAGGGGGTGATGCGCTGGATTGACCGCCAGCTCTCGCCCGATGGGATCGACGACGACCGTTTGGCCGAGCGAGAGCGTCGGTTCGACATCCTCAGGTACGACCGCGGCGACCTCGCCGCCATGTACACCGCAGCGCAGCGGGAGCGGCGGGAGCGCAAGCTGGCGGCGGGGCAGACCGCGGATGGCTCCGACAGTGCAGGGGCGCAGCATGCTGCGCCCCTACCGAAGCAAGCCGATCCGATGATCCCGAAGAGCAACCGCCTCGCGAACGAATTCGCCGACCTGGCAGTCGTCCGCGCCGCGCTCTCCGAGCGGCAGCTGTACGAGGTCATGGTGGACTTTTGGACCAATCACTTCAACGTCTACTTCGCCAAGGGGGCCGATCGCTTCCTCACGCCCGACTACATCGAACACACGATTCGCCCCCGCGCGATGGGCAAGTTCCAGGATCTCCTGATCGCCACGGCCAGGAGCCCCGCGATGCTCTTCTACCTCGACAATTGGGAGAGCGTGGCGCCCGGTACCTCACCCCCGTTCCCCCTCTCCGCGCGGCGGAGAGGGGGTCAGGGGGTGAGGCCCGTGCCAAAAGGGATCAATGAGAACTATGCCCGGGAGCTCCTGGAGCTGCATACCCTGGGCGTCGACGGCGGCTACACGCAGCAGGACGTGATCGACGTCGCGCGCATTTTCACCGGCTGGAGCATCGAGCGTCCCCAACAGGGCGGAGACTTCGAATTTCACGACTGGGCGCATGACCGCGGGGAAAAGCTGGTGCTCGGGGTACGGTTTGAGGGCGGGCATGACATGGACGAGGGGATCCGGCTCCTCAAGCTCCTGGCCAACCATCCCGCCACGATGCACCACGTGAGCCGGAAGCTGTGCCAGCGATTCGTGAACGACGATCCGCCTGACGGCTGCGTGGACGACGCCGTGGCGGCGTGGAAACACTCGAGCGGTGACATGGGTGAGGTGCTGCGGGCCATATTTCACGGCCCCGACTTCTGGGCGGCGGCGAACGTGCGCGCCAAGGTAAAGACTCCGCTCGAGTTCGTGGTCAGTGCGGCGCGGGCGGTCGCCGCCGAGCCCGACACGTCTCCCCGTCTGGCGCAGGTGGTGGCGCGCCTCGGCGAGCCGCTTTATCTCCACGTCGCTCCCGACGGGTATCCTGAACGGGAAGCGGCATGGGTGAACAGCGGTGCGTTGCTCGATCGGATGAATGCCGCCGTGGCGTTGGCGTCAGGGAAGCTGCCGGGCGTGACCGTCGTGCTCGACTCCATCGTTTCGGCAGGGGACCCCGACCAATTGATCGGCGCGGTCAACGAGAAGATCTTGAGTGGGACGATGTCCGAGAACACGAAGCAAGTGCTCAGACGTGAGTTGGCAGGCATCGGCGATCCCGCGCAAGCGCGTGCCCTGGCCGTCGGCCTCGCAATAGGCGGACCGGAGTTTCAGAGACAATAGGGCAGCAAGGGCGGCAGAGGGCGGCAACGGCAGGAGGACGGAAACATGTCGATCTCGCGAAGAGTTTTCGTGAAGTCCGGCGGTTTGGCCTTGGTCAGTTTCGGTCTGGACCCACTCTTCGTGGCGCGGGCGGCCTTCAGCTCGTACGAGCCTTTGCCGCCCCATGCCGCCTGTTGCCGCCCTGTCTTAGTGTGTCTCTTCCAGCGCGGCGCCGTGGACGGGCTCAACATGATCGTCCCTCATGGTGACCCGATTTATTATCAAGAACGGCCTCGCATCGCCGTGCCCGAGAAGGACGTCCTGGACTTGGACGGGTATTTCGGCCTGCACCCCGGTCTCGCGGCGCTCAAGCCATTGTGGGAAGCCAAAACCCTCGCCGCGATCCACGCGATCGGCTCCCCGGACGCGACCCGGAGCCATTTCGACGCGCAAGACTACATGGAGTCGGGCACTCCGGGCATGAAGGCGACGCCGGACGGCTGGCTCAACCGCTACTGCCAGCACGACCGCGAGCACCAGGACACGCCGTTTCGCGCAGTCGCCTTCGGTCCCCAGCTGCCCCGCATCCTGGCGGGCACCGCCCCGAGCCTCGCGATCGACGACCTGCAGGCATTCGGTCTGCGCGCGCCTCAGCCCGCCGCACGCGACCGGCTCACCCGCGCCTTCGAGGAGCTGTACGCCGGCTCCGCGACAGGGTTGCTCTCGACCTCCTCTCGGGAAGCGTTCGACGCGGTGCAGATGCTCAAGCGCCTGGACCCCGGCCAGTACCGGCCCGCCAACGGTGCCGATTACCCGCGCGGCAGGCTGGGAAAAGCGCTGCTCGAGATCGCCCAGCTCATCAAGGCCGATATCGGGCTCCAGGTGGCGTTCGCGGACGTGACCGGGTGGGACACGCACGTAAATCAGGGAGCGACGGAGGGGCAGCTGGCGGGGCGGTTGAGCGAGCTGGGGGAGGCTCTCGCGGCCTTCACGCGCGACGTGGGCGAGCGGATGCGCGACGTCGTCGTGCTCACGATGTCAGAGTTCGGTCGCACCGTACGGGAAAACGGCAGCTCGGGCACCGATCACGGGCACGCGACGGCTATGCTGGTGCTGGGCGGCCCGGTGAACGGAGGCAGGGTCCTGGGGAAGTGGCCCGGGCTCGATCCCGCGCAGCGCTTCGAGGGCCGGGACGTGGCCGTGACCACCGACTTCCGCGATCTGTTCGCGGAGCTCCTGGCGCGCCACCTGGGCGCCCGCGACCTGTCCGCGATCTTCCCGGGATTCGTTGCGGACTCAGAGCGATTCCCTGGCGCCATCCGCGGGTGAACCCGCGACTCGGCACGTGTCAATAAACTGACGCCGCTCTGCCGCTTGAGCGGTACGCGCCGAGCCGCGGCTTCAGCCGCGCATCAGGCGGGGATCGCTTCTTCCAGCGCCGCGAGCAACGGCTCCAGCTCCCAGGAGTCGTCGTGCCGCACGCCGTTGATGAAAAAGGTCGGCGTGCCGTTGACACCGCTCGTGACGCCGCTCCGGAAGTCTTCCCGCACGCGAGGCGCATACGCTCCGCTGGTGAGCTCTTTCCGAAATCGCGCGACATCGAGACCTAGGTCGCCCGCGTATTCGATCAGATACTCGCCGTCCAGCGCGAACTGCCGTTCGAACAAGCGGTCATGCATCTCCCAGAACTTGTCCTGCGCTCCCGCCGCTTCGGCCGCCTCCGCCGCCTGCTCAGCGTGGGGGTGACTCTCGCGCAGCGGGAAGTTGCGGTACACGAACCGCAGTCTCGGTCCCATCTGTTGCTGGATCGCCTTGACGATGGGGTACGCGCGCCCGCAGTGCGGGCACTCGTAATCGCCGTACTCGACCAGTGTAACGGCCGCATCGGCTGGGCCCTGGATGTGGTCCCGCTCGCCCACCGGCAGGGTCAGTGCCGCGGCCGCGTCGCGCCTGGTCACGCTGGGGTCCGCTCGCCGGCGAGCGCGTCGAGGGCACGCAGGATGCCGTCCGCGCCGGGGTTGACGGCGATGGGCGAGACGTAGCTCCACCGAATGACTCCGTCACCGTCGATGACGAACAACGCTCGCTCGCTGAACCCGTCGCCCTCGCGGTACACGCCGTAGCGCCGCGCCACCGCCCCCTTGGGCTCGAAGTCCGCGAGCAGGGGGAAGTGGAGCTTGCGCTGGTCAGCGAACGCTCGGTGGCACCAGGCACCATCCACCGAGATGCCGAGCAGCCTGGCGCCGTAACCCTCGAACTCCGACCGGATCTCGTTGTACAGCGCCACCTGATCGCCGCACACTGGGCTCCAGTCCGCGGGATAAAACGCCAGGATCACTGGCTGGCCGCGGTAGTCACGCAGCGAGACAGTCTGATCCGGCGCACTGTGCAGCGTGAAGTCGGGCGCCGGCGTCCCGGCCGGAAGCGGAGCTGCGGCAGCGGGATTTGTGTCGGGCATGTGGTGTTCCTTTCTCAGCGGTTCCGAGTCTCAGATTCCTCCGGCACAATCGGCAGCTCGAGACGGTCGGCGTTGCGCAGCACGGCGATCGTCGTGCGCGCACCGATCCGCTCGGTGACGAGCAAGCGGTGCAGGTCGTCGATCCCCGATACCGTTTGTCCGTCGAAGCCGATGATGATATCCCCCGCCTTGACCCCCGCGCGTGCCGCCGGGCTGTCCGGCTCCACCCCCGTCACGAGCACACCGCTCTTCGTGTCCGTGCCGAGCGCCCGCTGCGCCAGCCGCAGCAAGGGCACGTTCTGCCCCGCGACTCCGATCCGGCCGCGGCGGATCTTGCCGTGGCGGATGAGCTGGCCGGTCACGACCTTCGCCGTATTGATGCCCACGGCGAAGCAGATCCCCTGGGCGGGAAGGATCACCGCGGTGTTGACGCCCACCACGCGGCCGCGCGCGTCCACCAGCGGCCCCCCGGAGTTACCCGGATTCAGCGCGGCGTCGGTCTGGATCACGTCGTCGATCAGCCGCCCGCCGACGGAGCGGAACGAGCGGCCCAGCGCGCTCACGACGCCCGCGGTGACGGTACTCTGGAAGCCGAGCGGGTTGCCGATCGCGATGACCAGCTGCCCGACCCGCAGCGCCGCCGAGTCACCGAACTCGGCGACGGTGAGCGAGACCGGCGGGACCCGGATGACCGCCAGGTCGGTATCGGGGTCGTCCCCCACGAGCTCCGCCGCGACGGGCCGACCGTCCGCGAACGCCACCTCGACCCGCGTGGCGTCATGCACCACGTGGCTGTTCGTCAGGACGAACCCGTCGGGTGTGAACACGAACCCCGAGCCCTTGCCCGGCACTTCCCGCGCTGGGCGGCCTCGCCGCTCAACCTTGTGTCGCACTTCGACGCTCACAACGGCGGGACCCACCTGCTCGGCCGCTCCGGTCACCGCCCGGGAGTACGCGTCGAGCAGCTCGTCCTCGCGCGGTGTTGGAGAGCGGGGTGCGGTCTGGGGTGGGACGACCGTCTCGTCGGAAACGAGCACGGGTGCTGCATTCATGGTCTAGATCTCCTCACACCTAATGAGAACGCCGCGGGGTTCCCGCCCCGACCAGGCAGGGGTGCCGTATATTTGTGCCCCTATGGATCTTGCCGCCTCGCTCGCCGTCGTGACCGGCGCAACCGAGGGAATCGGGCGCGCCACGGCACAGGCACTGGGGCGGGCGGGGTCGCGAGTCGCTATCTGCGCGCGCACCGAAGCCAATGTACACGCCACAGTACGCGACCTGAAGGCGGAGGGCATCGACTGCATCGGCATGCCGTGCGACGTGTCCGATCCCGCCCGCGTGGAGGCGTTCGCCGCGTTCGTGACCCGGGAACGGGGCGTGCCGCAGGTGCTCGTGAACAACGCCGGGATCGGGCGGTTCCGGCCCCTCGTGGAGCTCTCGCTCGAGGACTGGGACGCGACGATGGGGGTGAACGTCCGCTCTCTCTACCTCGTCACGCGGGCGTTCCTCAAGTCCATGCTGGACGCGGGCACCGGCACCATCGTGAACATCGCCTCGCTCGCGGGGAAGAACGGCGTCGAGGGGGGCACGGCGTACTGTGCATCGAAGCACGCGGTGCTGGGCTTCTCCAAGAGCCTGATGCTCGAGGTGCGCAAGCGCGGCCTCCGCGTCGTGGCCATCTGCCCGGGCTCCGTGTCGACGCCGTTCATGGACAAGCGGGAGCGCGTGCGCCCCGCCCCCAACCGCGCCCTCGGGGCTGAAGATGTGGCGCATGCGGTAGTCGCGACCCTCACGGTTGCTGACCGGGCGATGATCAGCGAAGTCGACATCAGACCGACTAACCCATAAGGCGTGAGAAGAAATTCGTGGAGGGGAGACGTGGAGGATAGGCGTGGAGGGACGGCGTATCGCCTCAGCGATCGGGCGGCGGATGGTCGTACAATCTGACGATCATCTTGAGAACGAGCGCGCTTCGGTTTTCGAGGGCGGCGATCGTTTCGCGGCGGCCCAGCCCGGATCGCCGCGCAACCTGCAAGAGCGATAACACTTCCTGTGCAGAGCCGCGCGCATAGAGCAGGAAGCGACGAAAGTCCGTGATTGTGCCACGGCCACATCCTTCGGCAATATTAGCGGGCACGGACACCGCAGCTCGGATGAGCTGGTCGCCGAGTGTGAAGCGTTCCGATGAACCGAAGGTGCGCACTTGCCCAATGACGTCCGTGGCTATCGACGAGGCGATGTCGTGCACTAGCAGCGAACCCGCACTGGCACGTAGAACCATGGCCGATTATGCAGGGTCGCAAGAGTCTTCGTCGTACCCGTTTTACGCGGCCCCTCCACGTTTTTCCTCCACGTCGTCCCTCCACGTCGTTCCTCCACGTTTCTCATGTTAGACCCGATCCGTCGCCTCCTCACCGAAGCCGGCAAAGCCAAACAAACCCGCGCCTTCTGGCAGACCGTTACCGAGATCCTCAGCGAGTACGCAGGGGGCGCGCGGGTCGAGCTCATCTACAAGGGATTGAGCGAATCCGGGACCCTCGACGCGGGTGCAGCCGGCACCGACGGCGAGACGTTCCTGACGGACTACCACGACGCCGAGGGCCGCCATGTGAGCGCGCGCTTCGAGGGACTGCGGGCCGGCTTTCCCGGCGAGGTGCTGCGCTCGACCATCGAGATCGCGACGCACCTGGCCGTGATGGTGGCGCGTCGCAGCGGGCTCGAGCGCGAGCGCCGTCTTGGCACGTTCCTGGTGGAGCTGTCCCGCTGGCTCTTGGCGGCGCCGGAGCGCGAGCTGCTGCTCCGCTACACCCTGCAGAGTGTCACGAGCCTGGTCGATGCCCAGGGCGCATACGTGGCGCTGCGGGGCGTCACTCCCGACACGCTGCGCGTGGCGTCGACCGTGGGGCAGTGCGTGGAGCTCGACGGCGCGGAGATCGCGGTCGATGCGAGCGCCACGGGGCGCGTGATCCGCACCGGAGAGCCGTTTCTCACCGACAACATCCTGAACGAAGCGGACGCCCAGCGCGGGTTGTCGCCTTCCGGTTTGGCGCGGGCCGCCATGATTGCGCCGCTGCGGACCTCGAGCGGCGTCGCGGGCGCGGTGGGTGTGGTGCGCTACCTGCGCACGGAAGCGGAGGAGTCGCTCCCGTTCACGCTCATGGAGCTGCAGTACCTCACCGCGGTGGCGGCCTATATCGCGGGCGGGCTCGAGCTGTCGGAGGCGGTGAGCGGCGCGCGCGCCGCGGCGGAGCGGGCACACGCCATGGTGGACGGCAGCCCGCTCCCGATGGCCCTGGTGGACCGGAGCGGCCGCGTGCAGCAGCTCAACCAGGCGGCGTGCCGCCTGTTCGGCATCCCGTCCGAAGCGCAGGCGCTCGGGGTGCACCTCGAGGCGCTCGGCCTCTCCCCCAGCGAGATCTCGCTGCACCTCGTGCTGGCGCGGCCGCGAGACGGCTCGCCGTGGCACGGCCGGGTCCTCGTGACCCAGCCCTCGGGGGACCGCCGCATCTGCGATTGCACTATCACCGGCGTGTCGGGGGTCGGGCCGGACAGCCTGTTGGTGGCACTGTACGACCGGACCGACGAGCTGCGCGCCCAGCGCGAGCTGATCGCCCGAGAGAAGCTCGCCACCGTGGGCGAGATCGCCAGCGGCGTGGCGCACGAGGTGAACAACCCGCTCGCGGCGATCCGGATGGAGGCGGAGCTGCTCGGGCGCGCCAGCAAGGATCCCGATACGAGCACCACGGCGGCGACCATCACCCGCGAGGTAGACCGTGCCGCGCGCATCGTCCGCAGCCTGCTGCGCCTCGCCCGGCGCGCCGACACCACCCCGACGCGCGTTCAGATGAACGACCTGGTGCACGACGTGGCCGAGATCCGCCAGCGCGTGCTGCGCACGGAAAGCGTCGAGTTTCGCACCACCCTCGACCAGTCCGCACCCGCCGTGTTGGGCCTGGGTCAGGAGCTGCAGCAGGTGGTGATCAATCTCGTGACCAACGCGGAGTACGTGGTGCGGGGCCGGAAGCCCGCGATCGTGCAGCTGCGGACCCAGGCGCGCGAGGGATGGGTCCGGTTGACGGTGGACGACTCGGGGCCGGGCGTCCCGCGGGAGATCCGCGGCCGCATCTTCGATCCGTTTTTCACCACCAAAGGCCCTGACGAGGGCACCGGCCTGGGCCTCGCGATCTGTCAGCGCGTCGTGACCGAAGTCGGCGGCAAGATCTGGATCGAAGACTCGGAGCTCGGCGGCGCGCGGTTCGTGGTGGAGCTGCCGGCGGCGCCCGAGAACGTGGAGACGAGGCACATCGGCTGAGCCGACCCTTCAGTGCTCCAGGATGCGCGTGCGGTAGAGGCCGAGCACGATCAGGCCGGAGGCCCCGAGCGCCACCAGCAGCGCGGTGAGTCGCCAGTCGAACCCGAATCGGGCGGCCCCAACGGCGGCGGCGATGAGCCAGGCGACGCTCGCGAGGAAGCCCAGGATCACGACTTCCTTCCGCGCCATGAGGATGCCGAAGACGTAGCCCCAGCTGAACCCGCACACGGCGAGGAACATCAGGCCGTGCGGGATCTTAAGGGGGTCGATCAAGTTGAGCGACCCCGCGAAGAAGCAAAACAGTCCGAGTACCGTGTAGCTCGCGAGGTGCAGCGCGAGCGGGAGGGGAACGGTCCCCATGCGGTTGAAGGTCATGGCGTAAAAATACCTGTATGGAAGCCACGCGTACATATCTCGAGCTGTCGCGGGAAAAGCAATTCAGGCCCGGGTTCGGCACCTTCCCCGACCTCGTGATCGAGCGGGTCGAGCGGCCGACGCCCGAGCTGTATCGCGAGTGTTACCGCACCGTCGGCGAGGCCTACCACTGGCGCGACCGCTGGGATTGGACCGACGCGGAGATCCGCGCGCACCTGGCGCAGCCCGAGATCACACTGCACGTCGCGCGGCGCCGCGGCGCGCTCGTGGGGTGGTACGAGCTGCGGCGGGTGCCCGAGGACGGCTCGGTCGAGATCGCCTACTTCGGGCTGCTCCCGCACGCCATCGGCCACGGCCTCGGCAAGCATCTCCTTTCCTGCGCAGTGCGCGACGCCTGGGCCCTCGGACCGTCGCGCGTGTGGCTGCACACCTGCACGCTCGATCATCCGGCCGCGCTCCCGAACTACAAGAAGCGCGGGTTCGTACCGTACAAGACGGAGACGTACGAGGTTAACTTCCCCTCGTGACTTTCACGCTCTCGCGGACGCACAAGCTGATCATCGCCGCCGTGCCGATCGTGCTCGCGCTGCTGTTCGCGCTGTATACCTGGTCCGCCCTGACGTGGACCTATTCGAGCGGAGAGCGCGCCGGCTACGTGCAGAAGTTTTCCAAGAAGGGGTGGATCTGTAAGACCTGGGAGGGCGAGCTGGCGTTGGTCTCCATCCCGGGGACGATGTCGGAGAAGTTCTATTTCACCGTGCGGGAGGATTCCGTCGCCGCGCGCATCAACCAAAGCCTGGGCAAGCGTGTGGCGCTGAGCTACAAACAGCACATGGGCATCCCGACGAGCTGCTTCGGAGAGACCGAGTATTTCGTCGCGGGCGTGAAGGTCGTGGAATGACGACGTCGAACAGCTTCGGAGCCCGGGCGCCGCTCAAGGCCGCCGGCGGCACCTTCGAGATCTTCCGCCTGGACTCACTCGAGCGGCGCGGCCTCCCCGTCGCGCGCCTCCCCTATTCGCTCCGCATCCTGCTCGAGAACCTGCTGCGCCGCGAGGACGGGCGCACGGTGACACCGGCGGAGATCGAGCGCCTCGCGCGCTGGGACCCGACCAAGACGCCCGACGACGAGATCGCGTTCATGCCGGCGCGCGTCCTCATGCAGGACTTCACCGGCGTTCCGGCAGTCGTGGACTTCGCCGCCATGCGCGACGCGATGCAGGGTATGGGCGGCGACCCGAAACAGGTCAACCCGCTGCTCCCCGCCGAGCTCGTGATCGATCACTCCGTGATCGTGGACGAGTTCGGCACACCCACCGCGTTTCAGGTGAATGCCGACCTCGAGTTCCAGCGCAACCGCGAGCGGTATGCGCTGCTGCGGTGGGCGCAGCGAACGTTCCAGGGATTCCGCGTCGTGCCGCCCGATACCGGCATCGTGCATCAGGTCAACCTCGAATACCTGGCACGGGTCGTGTTCACGACCGAGGGCCGCGCGCCGCAGGCCTATCCCGACACCCTCGTGGGCACCGACTCGCACACCACGATGATCAATGGGCTCGGCGTGCTCGGCTGGGGCGTGGGGGGGATCGAGGCGGAAGCCGCGATGCTGGGACAGCCGGTCTCCATGCTCATCCCGCAGGTCGTGGGCTTCCGGCTCACCGGCAAGCTCAGCGAGGGCGCGACCGCGACCGACCTCGTGCTGACCGTGACGGAGATGCTCCGCAAGAAGGGTGTGGTGGGAAAATTCGTCGAGTTCTACGGCCCCGGGATCGCCACGCTGCCCCTCGCCGATCGCGCGACCATCGGGAACATGGCGCCCGAGTACGGCGCCACCGTGGGGATCTTCCCGGTGGATCAGGAGACCCTGCGCTACCTCGAGTTCACCGGCCGGCCGAAGCAGCAGGTGCAGCTGGTCGAGGCGTACATGAAGGAGCAGGGCCTGTTCCACTCGGGCACCACGACGGAGCCGGTGTATTCCGACACCCTCTCGCTCGACCTCTCGACCGTCGAGCCGAGCCTCGCTGGCCCGCGGCGGCCGCAGGACCGGGTGTCGCTGCGCGATCTGCCCCGGAACTTCCAGCTCGCGCTCCCGGCCCTGGTCAAGCCGACGTCGCCGATCGCGCCGGCCGTGAACTCGGGGCGTTGGGAGGCCGAGGGCGGCCACGTGGCGACGGTGGCGGAAGCGCCGCCCCGCCGCCGCACCCATGTCGATCTCCAGCTCGACGGCGTGGACTGCAAACTGCGCCACGGCTCCGTCGTGATCGCCGCGATCACGAGCTGCACCAATACCTCGAATCCGTCGGTGATGATCGCCGCGGGCCTCGTCGCAAAGAAAGCCGTGGAAAAGGGCCTCAAGCCGCAGCCGTGGGTGAAGACGAGCCTCGCGCCTGGCTCGAAGGTGGTGACGGACTACCTGCAGCAGGCCGGCCTCATGCCGTATCTCGAGCAGCTGCGGTTCCATTTGGTGGGCTACGGCTGCACCACCTGCATCGGCAACTCGGGGCCCCTCCCTGAGGCCGTGTCGGCCGCGGTCGCGGAGGGAGAGCTGGTGGTCTGCGCGGTGCTGTCGGGGAACCGCAACTTCGAGGGCCGCATCCAGCAGGAAGTGCGGGCGAACTACCTCGCGTCCCCGCCGCTCGTCGTGGCGTACGCGCTCGCGGGGCGGATCGATCTCGACGTTCAGTCGGAGGCCTTGGGGACGGGCAAAGACGGGAAGCCCGTCTACCTCCGCGACATTTGGCCGTCCGCCAAGGAAGTGGACGACGTGGTCCGCTCGTCCATCAAGTCGGCGATGTTCCACAAGCAGTACGGCGAGGTCTTTACGGGGGACGAGCGCTGGCGCGGGCTTCCGGTTCCCGCGGGCGATCGGTTCGCCTGGGAGCCGAATTCGACCTACATCCGCCGGGCGCCGTACTTCGACGGCATGCCGCCAACGCCGGGCCCGGTCACGGACATCCAGGGGGCGCGGGTGCTGTGCCTCTTGGCCGACAGCATCACCACGGACCACATCTCGCCCGCCGGGTCCATCCGCAAGACCAGCCCTGCCGGCCAGCACCTGATCGGCCACGGGGTGAAGCCCGAGGACTTCAACTCCTACGGCGCCCGCCGCGGCAACCACGAGGTGATGGTGCGCGGCACGTTCGCCAACGTACGACTCAAGAACCTGCTCGCGCCGGGGACGGAGGGGCCGGTCACGCTGCACCTCCCCGACGGCGAGCAGATGACGATCTACGACGCCTCGGTGAAGTACCAGGCCGAGGGCGTGCCGCTCATCGTGATCGCGGGAAAGGAGTACGGCTCAGGGTCGTCGCGCGATTGGGCGGCGAAAGGCCCGCGGCTGCTCGGTGTGCGCGCGGTGATAGCCCAGAGCTACGAGCGGATCCACCGGTCGAACCTGGTGGGGATGGGAATTCTGCCGCTGCAGTTCCTCCCCAACGAGACGCCGGAGAAGCTCGGCCTGACCGGAAAAGAAGTGTTCGAGATCACGGGGCTCGGCGCCGTGCTCACCGAGGGATTCCCGCGCGGCAAGGAGCTGGTGGTCAGGGCGACGCGGCCTGACCGCTCGCGAGTGCAGTTCACGGTAACGGTCCGCATCGACACGCCGCAGGAGCTGCAGTATTACCGCCACGGCGGAATCCTCGAGTACGTGCTGCGGCAGCTGCTTGCGCAAAGTGCGAAGCCTTGACAGGCCTTCTCGACCCGTCTAGAGTGCGTCCCATGAACCTCGAAACCTCGATGCGGTGCCCGGCGTTGGTGTGCAATCGGCGGTGGGCCGCTCCCTGACACAGCCCGCTGGGCGGCATCCTGTTGCGTCGACGCCCCCCCGGAGCTGCTCCGGCGGGGGCGTCGAATTTCTGGAACCATGGGAAGGACAATGAAGCGATATCTGCTGGCGAGCGATTTTGATCAAACACTCAGCTTCAACGACTCGGGGATCGTCCTGAGCGAGCTGCTGGGCATTTCCGATTTTCGCGAGAAGACCGCGGGGCTGTCACGCATCCACCTGGTACAGCAAGGGGCGGAGCTGGCCTATTTGCTGCTGCACGACCCGGAGTACCGGCGGGTGCGAAAAGAGCACCTGATCGAAGTGGGCAAGCGGGTTCGTCTGAAGCAGAACCTGAGCCTGCTCCCGCGCCTGCTCCGCGAAGTGGACGGGTACGAATTCGCGTTCTACGTCATTTCCGCGGCTCCCCAGGAAGTGATCCAGTCGGCGCTGGAAGGCATCGTCCCCCCGGATCACATCTTCGGGACGCGGTTCCGCTACGATCCCACGTCGGGCGAGATCCAGTCGATCGAGCGGGTCACCGCCGGATACGGCAAGGTGGCCCTACTCGAGGAGCTCCGCGCGCGGTTGCCGGTGAGCCACGACCGGGTGATCTACGTCGGTGACGGCAGCTCGGACATTCACGTGATGCTGCACGTCAACCGTTTGAACGGACTCACGATCGCCGTGTCCGAGAACAAGTACCTCGCACAGATTGCGAAGCGCACGGTCTTGAGCGATGATGCCCTGAGCGTGCTGGTGCCGATTCTCGAGGAGATCGTCGGGATGGACGCGGGCGGCATTCACGCGCTGTTCGAGGCCCGCGGGCTCGTGCTCCAGGAGTGGGACAAGGTGCAGACGGATCTTCTCACCATCCGCGAGACGGACGCGGCGCCACCGCTGGTCGCGTGACCCCCGTGCGCGCGCATGCCTGACTTGGTCGGGTGGCTGGCGACCGCGATCTTCGCAGTCTCATACTTCTGCAAGCGAACCACGACGCTGCGCCGCGTGCAGGGGATCGCCGCCCTGGCCTGGGCGACCTACGGGGTGCTGATCCACTCCCTCCCGATCATCGTGGCCAACGTCATCGTGGCCAGCCTGGCCTTCGGGTCGTCGCTGTGGCGACGGCCGGTCGATCAGGGGTGACCTTGTCTCGGCCTTACAGGCTCAGCAGCAACCGCGCGTAGTAGAACCCACCGTTCATCCCGAACTGCGTCACGCGGCGGCTGTAGACAAAGCGGCCGAAGCTGATGTTGCCCGCGTTGATCTGCTTGTCCGGATACACGTTGAAGATGTTCGAGCCGCCCACGTTGACCTTCACACCGCGACCAACGTCGTATCCTAGGTCAAGGTCGAACAGCGTCTTCGCGCCGAAGCGCTCGTCCCCGGCCGGCCCGCCGGGGTTGCGGTAGTGGATGACGCCATAGTACGTGGCGCGAGCCAACCCGCTGAACCGCCCTACTCCGTACCGCGCGGACAGGGTTCCCTTTTCGCGCGGTAACCCATCCTCAAGCCGATTCCGATCCTCGCGGTTCAGAATGAGATTCTTGATGACATTCGTGTCGCCGTTGGCGAAGATGCTCCGCATGGCGTCGGGAATGTTGATGCGTTCGACCGTCGTATTCGTGAACGACGCCGCGGCGGTCAGGTTCAACGTGCCCTGACCGAGTGCCCTCGCATAGGCGACGACGACGTCGACGCCTCGCGTCCGCGTGTCAACCGCATTCGCGAAGAACTGGGCTCGTGCGACACCGGGGAATGGGGCCAGGATCCGTTGCACGATTGTGTCGTTCGCCGCGATGAACTGGCTCGTGATCACGATCCGATCATCGATCGAGATGTGATAGGCATCAGCCGTGAGGGAAATGTTGTCCCGTGGGCGCCACGTCGCGCCCAGGCTCGCGTTCAGGGACGTCTCCTCCTTCAACGGAGGAATGCCGAACGCCTCGGTGACCCGGCTCAGGTTGTTGCTCGTGAGCACTTGCTGCGGCTCGAGTGCCCCCGCGACCGTCACAAACTGCGTGCTCACGTTGTTGAACCACACCTGGTGGAGCGAGGGCGCCCGGAAACCGTTGCTCAGGGCGCCGCGCAGGGCTAGGCCCGGCACGAGCTCGAGCCGCCCCGCGACCTTCCCCGTCACCGTGCTGCCGAAGTCGCTGTAGTTCTCGTATCGGCCGCCCAAGTCGAGCGTCACACGGTTGCTCAGCTGGCTCTCGAGGCCGACGTACCCGCCGATACTCGTGCGAGGCCGGTTGATCTCGTTGGACGGCTGGAACCCGGGGAATCCCTGCGCGCCTGCAAGCTTGGGCTGCCCGCTTGTCGTCGAGTCCGGCCCCAGCAGCCAGGACGGCTCGTCGCCCGCCTCGATCCGGTAGGTCTCCAAGCGGAACTCGCCTCCCAGCACTAGCGACATCGCCTTCACGGCCGGGAACGTCACTGGCCGCACGAGATCGAGGTTCCCCACGGTCTGCGCGAAGCCCAGCCGCCCGGCGTTGAAGGTCGTGGGACTCGAGGCCCCCATGGACGCGTTGACGGTGTTCTCGATGAGGAACTGGAAGTCGTTCCTGCCATGCGTCAGCGAGAGATCGACATCCCACCCGTTCGTGCTGCCACGAACGCCCGCGCTGACCGAGCGATCGGTGATCCCCGTGTTGATCAAGGGAAGAAAGCCGTAGCGAAAGATCTCTGGCGTGACCTGCTGGTCCTGGTCGGGGAAGCGACGGAACGCGCCTGCGTCGCCCGCGCGATTTGAGAATCCGCCGAAACTGTAGAACTCGGCGTTGGCCGCGAGTGGGAACATCGTGTTGTAGAACACCGTACCGAACGTCGCAGCCGACTGCCCGATCCGCATATCGAAATCATTCCGCGTCAGCCCGTACGCCGTGAGCGAGTCAGTATCGATTTGCCGCAATGAATCCGTGTATGCCGCAGCATTGCTGGGGGCGGGGCGCACGAAAATCGGACCCGTATAGGGTCCCGCCCGATTGGTCGCCTGCCGGTCGAGATAATCGGCGGTCACATTGAAAAAGCCCCGCTCGCCGATTCCGAAGCCGACGTTCATGTCGGCCCTCACTTCCTCGCCGTCGCCCTCCCCCGTGACGCCGGCCGTGCTCGATGCCTGCATACCCGACGCCCGATCCTTCAACACGATGTTGATCACGCCAGCGATCGCGTCCGAGCCGTACTGGGCCGCGGCGCCGTCACGCAGCACTTCGATCCGTTCGATCGCCGCCGCGGGGATCGCATTTAGATCGACGCCCACCGTGCCGCGGCCGAACGTGCCGTTAACGTGCACCAACGCACTCGAGTGGCGCCGCTTGCCGTTGACCAGGACGAGCACCTGGTCGGGGCCGAGGCCGCGCAGGCTCGCCGGATTGATGTGGTCGGAGCCGTCGGCGATGGTCTGGTGCGACGCGTTGAACGACGGCGCGAGCGTGGCGAGGATCTGATTCACCTCGGTATGGCCCGTCTCCTGCACCTCCTGGGAGGTGATGACGTCCACCGGGACGGGCGTCTCGACGGCGGTGCGCGAGGTGCGCGCGCCCACCACGACGATCTCGTTGAGGGAGAGGGGCGTCGCGGTGAGCTTGAAATCGACGGTGACGGTCTGCCCCGCAGGCACTACGACGCGCTCCTCCGCCGCTTCGTGCCCGATGAGCCGCGCGCGCACGCTGTGCACGCCGGCCGGGACGCTCAGGCGGTACTGTCCCTTCTCGTTGGTGAGGACGCTGCGCGCCGTCCCCACGACCACGACGCTCGCCCCGACCAGCGGCGCGCCCGACTCGGTTGCCACCACGGTCCCCGAGACGGTACCGGTCTGTTGTGCGAATGACGGGACGACGGGTGCGACGAGCAAGAACGCGACGAGCAGCGGACGAACGGGGCTCGATCTCACAGGCCACCTCCTGGAGAGCCTAGTAATAAGGCTCCGCCGGCCAGTGCGCTATCCGGTGCTTCCACCCGTCGCATGGCCGATCGTCCGCACCCGGGCTTCGAGCGCGAGCCGCTCGAGTTTCTCGATCGGTAGCGCCAATAGCAGATCGATCCGGCGACTCAACAACAGAAACGCAGCTTCAAACGCCTGCCGCTGCGCGGCTTCATCACCGGCGACGTCGCCGGGGTCCGGCATGCCCCAGTGCGCCAGGATCGGCTGGCCGGGGAAGATGGGACACGATTCCTTTGCCCGATCGCACACCGTGATCACGAAGTCCCAGGGCTCGCGCTCTAACCCGTCGATGCCGCGGGGAGCGTGCCCGGCCCAGGGGACGTCGTAGTCGCGCAGCGTCTCGATCGCGTGAGGATTCACGCGATCGGCGGGGTGCGAGCCGGCGCTCTCCGCGCGGAATCGTCCCCGGCCTTTCCAGTTGAGCAAGGCCTCCGCCATCTGACTGCGGGCGGAATTCCCGGTGCAGAGGAAGAGAAGGCGAAACACGTTCACTCGAGCGGCTTCCGGGCCCGCACGAACGCCCCCATGATCCGGCCCTCCGCGACCTCGTAGATCCGCGTCGGCTCCACACCGATCTCCTCGAACCCGGCCTCCGCCAGCAGCCGCTGATACTCGGCTTCCTCCAACGCACCGGCGACGCACCCCACCCACAGCTCCATGCTGCTCCGCACTGCGGCCGGCACTTCCCCGCGAACGACGACGTCCGACACGGCGAACCGGCCGCCAGGTCTGAGAACGCGGAAGGCCTCGCGCAGCACCTGACGCTTATCGACCGAGAGGTTGATCACGCAGTTCGAGATGATCACGTCCACCGACCCATACGGGAGCGGGATGTGCTCGATCTCCCCCTTCAGGAACTCGACGTTCGTGACGCCCGCCTTGCGCTGGTTTTCCCGCGCCAGGCCCAGCATCTCGTCGGTCATGTCGAGGCCGTAGGCTTTTCCCGTCCGACCCACGCGCTTGGCGGACAGCAGGACATCGATTCCACCGCCGGACCCCAAGTCGAGTACCACCTCCCCTTCGTGGAGCTCGGCGAGGGCCGTGGGATTGCCGCAGCCCAGTGACGCGAGCACCGCCCCCTCAGGGAGCGTCGCCGTCTCCGCGGCATCGTACAGGTTCGAGCTGACGGGATCGCAGCCGCAGCTGCCGGTCCCGCTACAGCTCCCGCGCGCGCCACCGGCCACGCGGAGCGCTGCCTGTCCGTATTTCTGCTTCACCGTTTGCTTGATTTCGTCGCCACCCATGTGCTCACCGCTCCTTATCAACAAATCTTGATGGGTTGGACAAAAAAAGGTTCCTAGGTACAGCAGGCCCGCGCGCAGCTGCCGGCGTGCTTCCCCGGCTTCACGTCGGACGCGAACTCGGCAACCTCGTCGAGCGCGTTGCGGCTCAGCGCGTAGTACACCCAGCGGCCCTCCCGCCGATCGGTTACGAGTCCCGCGTCCTTGAGCGTCTTCAAATGGAAGGACAGCCGTGACTGCGCCGCATCGAGCACGTTCTGCAGCTCGCACACGCAGCGCTCCCCGTGCGACAACAAGCGCACGATCTCGAGGCGGGTCTCATCCGAGAGCGCGTGGAACTGCCGGGCAGCTCGGCTGAGATCGGGAACGGCCGTTGTGGGCATGATGAGGATTGTATCAAGTTTTGTTGATGTGTCAATGGGTGCCCGGCGGCCGCAGCTGCAGGTAGACCGCCAAGCCGGCCACCGCGCGGCTGCCGTACGTGGGTTCGAGGCTCGACGGGACAAGATTGACCGACGCGCGGGCGCCCAGACCCACCGCCAGCCCCGCAACGGTCCCAACCATACGCCGGTAGCCGAGCGCCAACGCGCCGACGTCGTATTCCTCGGCCGGGGGCGTCGAGGGGATCACGAGCTCCTGGGCGCTCTTGCGTACATACTCGGCACGACCAAAGACGGCGTTCGTCCCGTCGAGGTCGAGAGTGGACTCGAGCACGACGCTGTGCGACGGCTGCCCGGCGCCGATCTGGTCATTCGCCCCCCAGATGAGCGCGCCCGCCCATTGCCCGCGTCGACCGAACGGCCGCGTGGTGAGCGCCGCCGCACCGTAGCGGTGGAGCGACTCATCCGGGTGCAGCTCTTCAGGGCTTTTCAAGTAGGCGTACCAGGCCGATGCACTCCAGCGCCGCCCCGGGTTGGCCGTCAACCGGACGCTGTAGGAATCGAGCTTCCTGCCGGTGTAGTCGAAGTCCGTGCGATGATCGTCGGGCTCGCGGCCGTTGAACCACGAACCCTCAAGCTTTACCGCGCGCGTGAACACCCCCGCCGTCACCACCCCGAACGTGATGTGCGTGCCGTCCTGCCAGTGATGGGAGATCGGGGCGAGCGGATCGTCGGCGGCGGAGGGCCGGTGTGGAAAGGCGACCGGCCCCACCGCCGGCTCGCCCACCGGAGCGAGATAGACGGAGAGCCCCAGATTCCGGCCCACGGGCCGCTCGTACAGCGCGGCGAGCTCCATGAACAGGTCGTGTGGGTGCTGGCGATCGTGCAACGGCGTTCCCCGGTAGGACTCGCCCGACTGGAGGAGCAGGGGATAGCCTCGAGCTCCGATGGTCCACGGCTCGGCGCTCAGCATGCCGCGGAGCTCGAGCCGGCCGCCGCCCAACGGGCGGCTTGCAGCGGCCATCGCCCAATTAACGAAGCCCAGCTGATTGCTGCCGCGTGGGCCTCCCTGCCAGTCGTATTGAGCAAAGCCTTTCCCATGCAGCATCAGGGTCCAGTCGCCGAGCACCATGTGGGCGGCGTGCATCGGGGAAGCATCGGGAAGCCACGACGTGCCCGAACCCATCCGTGACTCGGGAATCCCGAGGGGGCCCTCGTTCATCTTCATCGAATGCTGCATATCCATCTGCGCTCGGAGCGGCCACGCCGCGCAAGCGATGAGTGCCAGCAACAGCCTTCGCATATCGGGATCCCTCGAGCCAAAGTCGAGCGCGCGCCGCACGCGCGGCGCGAGCACTCTACACCTGGGATGTCCCACTCAGGCCTGCGGGGGTACTATCGCACTTCGAACGTCAGCGTGGCCCACTTCGACTCGTAGTCCAGTCCCCGCTCGGTGGCCCGCACCATGTGCACGAATTTCACATACCACCTGCCCGGTGCGTCGAGCGTCACCTCTGCCACGCCGTCTGGGCCCGTGCGGGTGCTGCGCTGCGCCGGCGTCTGACCGCCCTGCTCCCCACCCCACAGCACCGTCTGGTTCGCCACCGGGCGCCCATCCATTAGACAGCGGACGCGGAGCGCCGCACCACGGTCCATCCCGTATGGGTTGTCGAGCGGCACGATCTCCGCCGGATACCCGAGGGTCACGTTGAAGCCATCGCTCCGATCCCTCCCGACCTGGAAGACCGCCTTGACGTGCTTGGAATACCGCTCCCGCGCGCCTTTGCCCAGCTCGTTGTCACGCCGCCGTGCTTCCAGTACGTCGGCGATCCCGTCCTCCTCGAGGTAGGCGTTGAAATCCTCGGCTCCGAGCTCGATCTCGCGCGTCTTGGTCGAGACGCCGACCACGTACGTGCCGGGGGCACCGAGTGGAAGACTGAGCAGGCTCGTGCTGTCCGGTCCGCGGCTCCAGGCCGTCGCCGCCCGGAGCCGTGTCCGCCCACCCGGGGCGACCACGCTGATGTCCGCCACCCGGTCCGGCGCCACGAATCCCTCGCTCTTGGCAAACGTGCCGTTGAGGACGGTGACGCGTACCCGGGTGCGCGGCTCGAGGAAGTAGGTGTCGAGCTTGAGGAAGAGGTCGTGCGCCAGCGCGACGGACGCCACGAGAAGCAAAAGATCTTTCTTCATGACCTGAATAGTATTCGCCAAGCCTTGCTCCCGCGACGCGCTGGCGGAATGTTCCCGCTCATGGCTCCGCTGACCCGGCGACTACCCCTGTTGGTGGCCATGACCCTCGTCGGGGGCGAGATGGCGGCGCAGGGCGGCCCCGACGCCTGGCGGCCGCAGACGGTTCCCCTGTTCGGGGCCAGCTACTCTCCCGACATCGGATTGCTCCTCGGTGTGGGAGTCGTGCACACGCGCTACGGATTTCGCGCGCTTCCTCCCAGCACACAGCTCCTCGCGGAAGCCGCGTACGCGACCGGCGCCAACACATACCGCATCGACGTGGCAGGCGAGTTCCGGCGGCCGCTGCTTCCGACGATTCTCTACGTCGAGATGCGAGCGTCGGGTCTTGAGTTCACTCGGTTCTACGGTGTCGGCAACACAACCGTCGGCTCCCAGCCGGACAGCGCGTACCGAGTCCGGCAGACGCAACTGCTCGTCGCTCCCCGCGTGGCCATACCGCTCACGCCGCGCCTTCGGTTCACCGTAGGGCCGTTGCTCAAGTACGCCCATACCCCAGGCGATCCGGGCACGGTGCTCGCCACGACGGGTCCGTACTACGGCGCTGGTGACTTCGGCCAGGTCGGGGTGCGCGCCGGACTCGAGCTCGACACGCGTGACCACACCGCCGCACCGGCCAGGGGCGTCCATTTGAGTATGGTCGGGCAAGGGTATCCCGCCGTCTGGGATGCCGTCCACCCATTCGGCAGTGTCTCGGCGGAGGCGTCGACCTACCTCTCGGCGGGCGACCCGCCATCGGCCACGCTCGCGCTTCGGGCGGGCGGCGCCGCGGTGAGCGGCACCGTCCCGTTCCAGGAGCTGGTCTACGTGGGCGGGGGGACGACGGTCCGCGGGTACGCCGAGCAGCGGTTCGCTGGACGGCGCGGCGCCTACGGGAACGTTGAGCTGCGGCTCCTCGCAGGCCGGTTGCCGTTCGGCGACGTCGGCATCTTCGGGCTGGCGGACGTGGGGCGGGTGTGGATCCCCGCCGAGTCGTCAGACCGCTGGCACGCCGCCGCGGGGGGCGGGCTCTGGCTCGCCTGGCAGCACCGCCGCGTCAACACGCTGTCGATCGCCGCAGCGCGGAGCCCCGAGCGCACGGCGATCTACGTCCGGATCGGGTTCATGTTCTGATGCCACGATGGTGACCGACAGGTCAGCTGGTGGCGTGAAGCAGCGTTCCCGCGAGCAGGACAAGAAACCACAGCACGAGGCTCGCGGTCGATGTCCGGCGGAACCAACTCCATGCGGCCAGCGAGCCCTGGCGCAGGGCAATCTCGGTACGTAGCCGCGCGTAGCCGTTGCCGATCAACAGGGCGACGAGCCCCATCTTGGTCCAGAAGACGACCGAGGTCCCGAAGTTGGCGACTTGGGCCAGCGCCATGAGCACGCCGCTCGCGAAAATGAGGGCGAGGCCACCGACCACCCAGCGGTGAACGGCGGCCAGGCGATCGAGCTCCGTGCGCCAGTCGGGCAGAGTCTCGGGCGAGAGGCGTAGGGAGGCTCGGTCCGCGGCGACCGCGACGCCACCCCCCACCAAGATGCCAACAAGATGGAGGTAGGTCACCGTGGCGCTCACTGGCGTGTGGCCGTAGAGGCGCGCCCATCCCGCGAGGAGCTGTGATACTGTCGTCGACGCCAACATGTCGTGGGTCCTCCTTCAGGGGTCGGGATGCGAGCGCACCGCTCACGCGGAGTTGCCGCGCGAGCAGCGCGTCAGGCATCATCGAGATCATTACCGCACGACGATCGTGCCGGTCATCAGCTGGCCGTGGACGGCGCAGTCGTACTGGTACGTGCCGGGAGCATCAAACCTGACCGCATACGTCCCGTTCCCGGTCATGGTGCTGCTGCTCGCAAAGCTCCGCGAGCCGACGGACTGGACGCTGTGCGGCAGGGATCCGGTCCAGGTCCAGGTGACGGTGCCACCGATCGCGATGGTATCGACAGCCGCATTCGTGCTCCCGTTGTGGCCACTCACGAATTGGATGCCGGGGCCGGCGGTCACCGAGCCCACCGGGCCGCCTCCCCCGCCACCACCGCCCCCGT
>Ga0209267_1000013_pt1 | contig 115175 bp, 96 predicted proteins | sample GraSoiAngelo_137_FD_185894 | JGI IMG/M metagenome (GOLD analysis project Ga0209267, IMG submission 185894) | Grasslands soil microbial communities from the Angelo Coastal Reserve, California, USA - 14_0929_09_30cm (SPAdes) (version 2) | ecosystem: Environmental > Terrestrial > Soil > Grasslands... | reverse complement strand
CCGGTGCGCCGATAGATCTCCGTCAGAGCTTCCACTGGCGTGTACTCATTGGGTCGGATGCGACTCGCATGTTCAAGCAGCGGAGTGGCCTTCTCGAATTTCCCACGCGAAATGTAGACGTCAGCCGACTTGCTAAGCAGATCGTAATCATCCAGAGCCTCAACGAGTCGAGCGCGCAGGGCAGACTCACTGCCGGAACTGTTATCGAAATCTTCGCCCCGGAAGATTTGCCGGAACGCGCGGTCGAACTCCTCCTGCGGGAAATGTTCGCGCGCGCCGGGCAGTCTCCAGAAGATAGAAAGCTTGCAGCCGCTGGCCCTTGTCATACAGCGCCTTCGTCAAGCGGACATGCGCCTGTACTGAAAAGAAGTTAAGCGCGTAGTCATGCCGGGCTGCGTCCAGCGAAACGTCGGCGGCGGAGAAGCCCAAGAGGGATGCAGCGGAAATAACGAACAGCGCGAGCAGCAAAACCGTACAAATCGGCCGTCGACGCTCGCATTTATTCAGCATCAGGCGAGTATATCGTGCACCTGGAGCGCGCCGCTTTGATACCTGGCGACGGGGTGTCTTTGGCTTTACACGTAGAAATGCCCCCGCCCGGCAGATCAGTCCTAAGGCGTGCGTGTCATTCCGTCCAGAAGGGGTCCGCGTTATCAAGGGACGCGAGCCGCGTAAGGACCCTTGCTGGCCTCATGTTTTTCCCTGAGTCTTCTCTCTGCGACCAAGCCGCATTCCGTAGTCCACAGGGCGAAACCGTTTTGGTTCCGCCACTCATCTAGGGAAATCTAGTTTCGCTTTGTGATTTGGCCGCAGCACTTGCCGTTCCATTCCGGTACCCCGCGGCTACGTCACCTTGGCCTGAAGCACTGCGCCACAGCCAATGGCACTGCGCTCGTCTTACCGCGAAGCGTATCGCGGAGTTGAAGGGACTCGCGCCCGCAGGTGTGCATTGACAGCGAGCTGGCGGAAGAATAGCATGCGCGGCTACGGGGTGGCTTCATGATGAGGGCGAGTTGGTCCCAGCTCGTCCAGCCATCACCGTTCCTGCAACTTTAATCCTTCATCGGGAGGTTTAGATGAGCCCTTTTCCCAGTCGAAAAACAGGCAAGATGTTGCTAGCTCTCGCTCTCTTGGGGGGAGCTGGCGTTGTAATGGTGTTAGCAGGAAGCGTCGGAATACCGGCCACGCACGCGCAGCAAAACCGAACCCTGGCGGAAGCGCCGATCGCACCCGACAGACTCTTGGTCCTCTTCAGAGGGAATTCACTGCCCGCGGATGCGGATGCCCGAATCACCGCAGCCGGCGGACAGATGGTTCGCGGGATCGGGGCAGTAGGGATTGCAGTAGCCACTCCGACCACGACTGACGCCGCGACACTGATGCAAAACCTTCGCAACGACTCCACAATTCTGGACGCCGACTACGACCGAATGGTGGGGCTCATCGCTCCAACCCAAATTGCCCCTGACGATACCGCGGACGTCTCGCCGGACATGCTAACTCACCCGCTGCCGACATTTTCCACGGCCCTTCCACCAGATTTCTTCTACACCTCGACGCCTCAGCAGTGGCCGGCCAAGCGCATCGGCGCCGCGGGAGGTGGAATCGCCACCCCGCCGGGCGCTCCGACCTCAGGCGCGTGGGACGTGACGTTCGGCGCGGGCGCCAAAATCGCTATTCTGGACACCGGCGTGAATCCGGTTCATCCCGATGTGAAGGATAACCTGGTGTTTAACCTTGCCCTGACGTCCTACTCCGCGGCGTTCGGCACGCCCAATTGCGAAGTGCCCGATCCGTCCAATGCACCGTTTGATTTACCGGCGGACCAGAACGGCCACGGCACCTGGACCTCATCGCTGGCTGCAGGAGAGATCGGTGGCGGGTTGCTCATTGGCGTGGCGCCACAGGCAAAAATCCTCAACATCAAAGTGCTGCGTGACATTGCGGCGACTCCAGCCCAGCTTGCTGCCAGCGGAATTCCGGACACGCCCTTCAATCGTTGCCTGCTTCGCGGTGGAAGCGGATTCTTCTCCTGGGTGCTGGAAGGAATGGTGGTTGCGACCCTCGAGGGCGCGGACGTCATCTCCATGTCACTCGGGGGCTTTGTGCCGCGCAACGTGCGCGGCGACGCTGCTCTTGTGAGCGCGTTCAACCGCGTCAGCAATTTCGCCACGAGCCATGGCGCTATCGTCTTTGCGGCGGCGGGCAACTCGGCGCTGAACCTAGACCGAATTCGGGCATTTATTGAGCTACCCGGTCAAGCTGCTGGCGTGATTCCGGTGATCGCGACGACCAACCCGGCGCTCTTCCCGCCGACTCCCCCGGCGCGGCAGCCTTGCGCGAATGGCGCCGACTGTCTGGCGTTTTACAGCGACTTCGGAACGAACCTGGGCGGTCTTTCCGCGCCGGGCGGGGACTTACCCTCAGGGGGATGCGCCTTCAGCGGCAATCCATGCAACCCAACCGGGTTCGTCCGGGGTGCGTGCAGTTCCGGACTACCTGGGACGGTCCCGCCGGATCCGGACACCTTCCCAGCGGCTGGGCCGCCACCTGCGGGAACCAGCTTCGGCTGCTTCAGCTTTGCGGGTCTAGCGCAGCACGCTTGGTACGTCCAGACCATTGGCACAAGCGCCGCGACACCGCTAGCGGCAGGAGTTGCCGCACTGGTGAAATCTACCAATCCGGGACTCAGTCCGGCGCAGATTCGCACCATCTTGCAGCGTACGGCGCAGGATATCGGCAAGAATGGTTACGACGAGCTCTTCAATTTCGGACTGGTCGACGCCGACGCCGCGGTTCACGCGGCTGCCAATCGGTAGCGTCTGGCCTCTCGGGCGCTGGAGCCCCGAAGCAACTGCTTCCACATCCACGACCAGTGGCGGACGTGTGGTCCTGGTGCCCGTTTCGTTCTCGCGCGGAACGTCCTGCCGGATTTTACGTTCGGTGAAAACGCACGTCCGATTAATCACTGGCGTCATCGGCCCACAATCGGCTGGCAAGCGCGATTCTCGAGCATGCTTGCCGTCGTGTGCCCGCGATCTGCGACAAGTGCCATCGACTCTTCAGCCTTTCCGAGCCCGATCACAATTGAAACACCAGCGGCAGGTGGGGCCTGAAATCCACGATTTGCTGGTGGCGGTTGCCGTCGAATCCAATTTCGAGGAGAGATTTTGGCCCTTCTTGAGTTGCTAACACGCTACTCTTGACGATTCTTTGAGACGCAATCGAGCGAAGCGGCACGGGCGTAGTCAAAGTTAGCCCGGTGATCTCACGAACACCAGTGGGATGCTCATGGAACTGGTGCTCACGATGTGAGCGCCGCATAAAATCCAGATAGACCCACATCGGCTCCTCGATTCCCGCGTCGCCGATATACATGAGGAGGGGATCTGGCAAGTAGGTCGGCCGATATTGCCATGCTGGAAATGGTGGTTCTGTGCTACTCGAATCGGCAGGGCGCAGGCAAATCCCGAAAGGAGAGGCTTCGGCTTCCCGACCAGACCATCTCTCCCAGAGCAAGGTGCGTCGTGCGCGTTCGCTTTGAGCTTCATGGGCGCCACTCACCCATAGCAACTCGATCATGGCATTGGCGAAAGCAAAACGTCGATTCGCTGTGCCTTGTCCGGGGTGCCGATTTGGAGGTCCCTCATGCAGGCCGAACTCAACAAGTTTTTCTGCCTCGGGAGCGCCTGGAGCGGTGCACACGAACAAATGGTCTAGCTCGAAACGCATGGCCAGCTAGTCTAATTCAATCTTATTCAATCTGAATGATATCAGTTAGAACCAAGCCGGTGGCGCCGGTTCCACAGCCGTCAATTCTCGAGGCGCATGCCCAGGTTCTTCTGACCGCTTTAACCCGGCGAATGCCCGCCGCCAAGTCCACGCTCCAGTAGACACCAGATTTCATTGTGCCATGGGCGAGTTGATGGGATTCGAATGCGAGCGATAGCGCTTGGGGTTTAGCGGAGAATTTCGATGCGTGTAACGGGATGAACTTCATTCCAACCGTTGTCACGGTCGGTGACGTAGGCGCCAGTGACGCGGACACGATCGCCGACATTGGGAATCGTGATCTGCGGATGAAAATCGCCGCATGCTCCTTTGTCGCCGGCATCGGCCGGGGCGTGCTCGCAGATGACTTCCACCACGAGTTGGCCATGGGCGTGCATCACGTTGACCAGGTTCAAAACTGATTTGTGCACTGGATCGAGCGCGATATGCAAGTCGCCATCCGAGGCGCGGTGCAGGGAGACCACGCGACCCTCGACGGCGGTACACTCCTCAACTACATGCAGCCTGTCCTTCTGGTTGACATGTTTCCACAGGTTAAGATCACAGTTTTCAGGTCGCAACTTTACCGGCGACCTTCCTGGATAGCGAAGTCTGGCCATCAAAAACAAAGCCATCAGCGCTACTCCTACGACCAGCGTGATTCGTGAGGATTCGGCTCACCGCGGGCTTCCTACCGGTTTTCCCATGTGATTATCGGTCCTTCCCCGGCGAGTACGGAAGGCGCAGGAAGGCTCGATAGTTGAGAAGCGTCACTTGCGCCGAGTGGCCCGTGATTCGCCCGGGATTGGTGGCACTAAAAGTTACATGAAACGACGAGCCAGAATCGTTCAGTTCGCCGATCGTCCCACACCGACCGGCCGAATATCTGACTTCATCCCCAGCGCTTTTAAGTATCCCTCATTCACGCGACACTTTTGCGGGCGGACACTCTCCAGCAACTCGGCGAAAGCACGGGTGATAGCCTGCTGTTCAGGGCGGGCCTTCAGCCGTTCTTCCACGTGCGCGGTGCCGCGCGGAAGCCTTGCGAACTCCACGATCTTTCCCCAATCAGCAGGTGGGATAATGCTGACCACCGCCGACGACTTTTCCATCTTCTTATACGGCCAGAAGGCCCATCCGATGTTGTTTTTTTCGAGCGCTTTCACGAATTGCGCGATCCACTCGTCGGTATTCTCTCCGGATTCGCCCAGCCAGATCGGCACATCATAACGTTCCCGAAAATCAATGTATTGCCGTAGCACGCTTTCATCTGGCGCCGTCCAGTATTTGTGGAACGTATATACGACGTTGGCATCGAAAGGTTTGCCGAAGACCGAAAAGTTCCCGCCCCACTGCGCGCCACCGAGAAAGAGAATATGGTGAGCATCAATCTGTCGTATCTCGCCCGACAACTTCCTGTAGAGGGGCTCAAGCGAAGAATTCAAAGATGTCAGCTTGGGAAAATGCGGGATGGGCTCATTCAGCAGGTCATAACCGAGCACGGCCGGCTCATCGCGATAGCGCGTCGCCAGCCTCCGCCAGATAGCGATCAGGTGTTCTTGCTCTTGTGGACTCTGGTATAGCCAAGGATATCCGGCGCTGTCATCGATGTTCGTGCCCGTCTGTCCGCCCGGCGCGGCATGCAGATCAAGGACCACATATAGACCTTCGGCACGGCTCCAGACGATCAACCGATCCAGCAGCTGGAAGCCTTCCGCGTCGTCACTTTCAAACAGGCTGTAATGCAAAGGAACTCGAATGGCGTTGAACCCGGCCCGACCGAGGAACGCGATGTCCTCACGCGTAACGTAGTTCTCGCGGTACTTCTGCCAGAACACGGCCGACCCCTCAGGTCCAAGGAGCTCCAACACCAACGCGCGGATTTCGCTAGGAGATTGCGGACCACCTTGGAACAGCCACATGTAACCCTCTGGCACCAACCAATTGCCTAGGCTTGTTGCGCGAAGAAGGAGCGGTTTGCCAGTGGCATCGACGATCTGTTGGTGGTCGGTGTGTGCGAACTGTGTGCTTCCTTGGGAAATCAATGCCAGAACAAGAAGCGGCAACTGTAGAACTCTGAACTTAAGCATGATTTCTCTCGCGCGAAAAGCCTACACCACAGGTCCACTCCTCGGTTCATCGAAAGCGAACGCAAGATCGAGGGATAGCGATGCGAAAGACATCGACCGCCGCGGCCGGCGTTCTAGCGTAATCGGGTCCGGCGAGAAGCGTTTCCCGATGGAGCGCCTGCTGGTAGTGACACGTAATACCCTCCTCGCCGGGTCTGCGCTTCGCCGGGGGTGCGATTCTATAACGGAATCTAAAAGCCGTGTTTGCGTAAGCTGCGATGCTTTCGCTGGCGAAAGAATTCTTCAACTAGCCGCTGCAATTCGGCGGAATCCGTGTCGCTCGGCACATCACCAGATAAGCCCAGCCATCTCAATTTGACTTGTCCAGTGGCCTCGACGACGAACGCCTTGAACTCCTTCATCGAGAAGTATCTGTGTTCCATTCAGGCGCTCCCTCTTGCTCCTGTGCCTCTCGGAGACGACGCCAACTCGGGCGGCTTGTCTGCACGCCTGTCCGGTAGTGGGTCAGTTTCCGATAACGACTCCCAAGGAGTTATCCGGGTTGGATTGAATCTGTTGGTGACACTTTCTCGATAAGCGGTCTTGCTACGCGCTCCCAAGCGCTCCATGCGGGAAACCACTTCCCCTCGACTCCGCGCCAAATCGAACGCACATTGAGTCCCGCCCATTCATCGGAATCGCCGGGCAAATATACATAACCCTGCACTGCGCCGGGACTGAACGCGTAATAGACCACGTAAACGATTTGTTCATTTGGATCCGTGTGGAACGAGACTTGATACCTGCGAAGGGACTCGGGCGGTTTTCTAACCGGACCTTGAAACCAATCGATGATGAGTGACTGCCTGTCGGCCCCACTTGTTCCTGGACCTGTCCAAACCTGGAAATTCTGTAGAATTCTGGGGTCGGAGATTTCAATTGCTGTTTTGAGGTGGGTTCCTTTGATTGTGATCTTGACTGTCTTTCCTTTCGCCAGCAGCGGCGTAGGGACGCTCAGAATCAGCAAAGAATTGAGCAAAACTGCAAGCGCCATCCTCATGGCAGGACCTCCACCAGGTGCCCTTATTAGGAGTCGTCAGTAACGCATTGTACTATGAACTAAGGACGCGCAAAGATTTACAAACGTTAACATCGGCTCAAAGTGGACGTGTGACGGCGTAACCGAAAACTGACCCACTACCGCCTGTCCGGTGGCGGGTCAGTTTGTTTCAAGCAGACATGAGGAGGCGTCGCGCAGCAGCTGCGACGGTAACCTTGCCCTTGAAGATGGTCGGACGATTCGCATTCCTAGCGGGGTTGGTAGTTGCAATGGCTGTTTGGTATTCGGTTGGTTCGGGCGTTACAAGCTGGCGTGAAGCCGTCTCGACCGGCTCAAATCAGCCAGCGCCTGTATTGTTTATCGCCGCTGCGTCCGTGCCTGCATTCTTTGTCATGGCACTGGTCCTTCGCACACTTTGGGCAGAGGATTGATTCGATCCTTCGCGGCTGCCCGGGGGCCCAGATTGTCGGCGACCCGCAAGCTGACACACCACCGCCTGTCCCACTTTCTTGACCCTGTGCCGAAGGGTCGAATACACTAAGGAATTCGAAACCAGCCGCTGAAGAGGCTAGCGGGCTGTTCTGCCGTTGCGGGTGAAAGAGACTGCCCCGCGATGGCGTACTACAAAGGGGGAAGGTTTGCCAAAGCGCACATTTCAACCGCGCCGACGCCGACGCGCCAAGACGCACGGCTTCCGCGTACGCATGAAAACCAAGGGTGGCCGCAGAGTGCTGGCGGCGCGCCGCAAGAAGGGACGCCATCGGCTTACCCCCGACTAAGGCGGGGAACCCGTTGCCCACGGCCAGTTCGAGTGCGCGCGGGAATCTGTTTCCGCGCGAAGCGCGGCTGGTGCGGCGCGGAGAATTTGATGCTGTCTACCGCGCCGGAAAGCGCCGTTCGAGTTCCCATTACACAGTTTTCTTCCGCGCCAACGAACTGCCGCAGAGCCGTTTTGGCTTCAGCATCAAGAAGGCCCTGGGCGGCGCAGTAGTGCGCAATCGTATCCGGCGGCGCCTGCGCGAGGTCGTGCGCTGCCACCGGCTGGAGATACCCGCAGGATGGGACATCGTCATTCACCCGAAGGGCACGGCGGCGCGCGCGCCGTTTTTAGCGCTGACAACCGATTTGCTGCGTCTGCTGAAAGGCCTGTAGCGGCGCACTTGAGTGTGCCCTTGGTTCCCATGGACGCTAACGAGAAGAGCCGACCTACCCCCGCACGGCCACAAGGCAAAGATCGATCCATCGCTCGGCGCACGGCTCTCGTCGCTCTGCAGTTCTACAAAGCGTATTTGTCGATCTTGTTCGCGGGCAGTTGCCGCTTTGAGCCCACGTGTTCGCGTTATGCCTACGTGGCCATTGAACGATTTGGCGTGGCGCGCGGAGTTTGGCTTGGGCTGAAGCGGCTGCTCAGCTGCCATCCACTCTCGCGCAAATTTGGTTACGACCCGGTTCCGGAGAAATGGGAAGAGATGCCGACCAGTTCAGCCGCCAGTAACGTTCTGAAGCCTGAGGTGCGCTCATGACCGCGCCTGGGCAAAAGGACAAGTTCACACCCGAGCTGCGAATTCTCGTAGCTTCGCTGCTGTCTTTTGGGGTGATCATCCTGTGGGCGAAGTTCTTCGGGCCCAAGCCATCCGTCCAGCCGATGCCCACGAACCGTCCGGCAGTGACCGCTCCGCCCGTGCCGGGCCCGGCGACCTCAGCGACGGCGAATCCACTGCCAGTTCCCGCGGCACCCGTAGCGACGGCCCCCGCGGCCGCGGCCGGCGTCGCGGTGAAGAACGATTCCGAGGAACGCACCATCGTCGTTGAAAACAGTCTCTACCGTGTGGAGATCTCGAACCGTGGCGCGGTGGTGAAGAGCTGGCAGCTGAAGAACTACAAGGATGATGCCAAGCCGCAGCGCGTGCTGGACGTCGTACACCCGGAGATCTCGCAGCAAACCGGCGGCTGGCCCTTTTCTGTGGTGCTCGATGATGAACAGTTGCAGAATGCGGCGAATGGCGGTCTTTATCAGCTCTCTTCCCCGACGACGGCGCTGGAGGCTCCCGCCGAAGTGGCCCTCAACTGGAGCGATGGCCACCTAGAAGTTGCCAAGCATTTCAAGTTTGCTCATTCCTATGTAGTCGGCGTGGAAACCTCCGTCAAATTTAACGGCCGGCCCATGACCGCCGGGCTCGGGTGGCTCGGCGGGTTCGGTGATTTGACGGTGACCAACCCCGCGCCAGTGGAAACCGTGGCGACCTATTACAGCGAAGGCGGCAAGATCACCAGTTTCGTGCATAAGAAGCTGGATGGGCCGGACAAATGGGGCCCGGGGCTCTGGCAAGGCGGCAAAGACTTCGTGGGCATCGAGGACCGCTATTTTACGGCGGCGTTCCTGGCCGCGAACGGCGCGACACCGGGTACGCTCGAAACACGCTACTGGAAGAGTTCGCGGACCGCCAAGGTGGCTGGACAAGACACCCTCGAGCCGGTGCCGCAGGTGGCCGCGGCCACACCAACCGAGCCTCTCTTGCTACGTGTTTACGTGGGACCGAAAGACTACGACGACCTGAAGAAGATGAACCCGCCGCTGCACGGACTGATTAATTTCACTTGGCTGGAATTCATCGCCGAGCCGCTCTTCCACGGGCTGAAGTGGCTGCATCGCTACGTCCCCAATTGGGGATGGTCGATCGTGGTGCTGACGCTGATCATCAATATGCTGTTGTTCCCGCTGAGGATTTCGAGCTACAAGACGACGCTGAAAATGCAGCGCGTGGCGCCGGAAATCAAAGCCATTCAGGAGAAATACAAGAAATATTCGATGCGCGATCCGCGCAAGGCGGAGATGAACAAGGAAGTCATGGCCATCTACAGCCGCGAGGGCATCAACCCGGTCGGCGGCTGCTTCCAGATGTTTCTGCAAATGCCGGTGTGGTTCGGGTTGAACACCGCGCTGCGTGGCGCGATTGAAATGCGGCATGCTGCCTGGCTGTGGGTCTCGGATCTTTCCGCGAAAGATCCTTATTACATTCTTCCGGTGCTGATGGGCCTATCCATGTACCTGGTTTCGAAGATGACGCCGATGACCGCCACGGACCCCCAGCAGCAGGCCATGATGAAGATCATGCCCATCACCATGGCGGGCATCTTCATGATTTCCCCCATATCCAGCGGCTTGGCAGTGTATATTCTCACCAGCAGCGTGGTTGGTATCGCGCAACAGTGGTACTTGAACCGCGCGCATCCTGTGCCCGCACCTGCAAAGCCCGTGCGCGGGAAGAAGTCTTAAGTAGACAATTCCCTCCAGAGAGGCGGAGCGCGGTCCTAAGGCTGAACTCCCAATGGCTAAAGAGCTCATCCGCGATGGGAAGCTCGACCGGCAAGCGGCGGCCGAGGCGCTGCGCCATTTTCTGGAGAATATCGTGCTGGTCTCCGGGCTGGAGTTGCAGGTGAGCGTGCGAACGGTCTCGGTGGAAGGCCCCGTTTCAGGAAGCGACGCGGAAGTGCTCGCCGATATGGACGGCAAGGACAAAGAAATGCTCCTGGAGCACGGCGGGGAAGTTCTGAAAGCGTTCGAGCATTTGGCCTTCCGGGCGCTACGGCTGGAACCTGCTTACCATGAAAAGATCCATATCGATTGCGGCGGCTACCGCGCGCTGCGTTTTGAGGAATTGCGCATGACCGCGCGGGTGGCCGCCGAACGCGTGCAAACTTCTCACCAGCCCTTCCGCTTGAATCCCATGTCTTCGCGCGAGCGCCGCATCGTGCATATGGCCTTGAAGGATATGACCGGGGTGCGCACGGAAAGCGCCGGCGTCGGCGAAGACCGCCAGGTGGTCATCCATCCCGCGGACAGCAAACCCTCCCGCCAGTCCTGACTTTGCCGCGCGAAAATAAACGGTCCAGGAGTCAGCGCGTGGCCCAGCCTTGCGACAGAACGTTGCCGTCAGTGCCCAAGCGAACGCGGTAGGTAAAGGATGCGGGACGGCCAGGACGCACCCGGGGAAACCGCAGATCGGAGATTTCCACCACCGCTACGTCGCCTTCCTGGTGGAAGCGCGTCACCGGAAATCGCGAGAACCACAAAACCTTCTGCACTTCGGGGAGGCGTTTGGCAACCTCGATGAACGAATTTGGCGGTGCATCGGGGTAGTAGTGGTGCTCCAGCGCGAGCAATTCCTCATTGCTTACCGCTTGCTGGCTCAGGTCCATTCGTAGTTCGTAGACGCCGTGCTCCGACCGCACCAGCCCGTCCCAGTGCCACAGCGATGGGGGCAGCGGCAGCGCTCCGATGGAGTCCACCTGCAAGCGACCCAGTTCAGCGAACTTTTGAATGCGCGACAGCGCCATGTGGTGGGTATACCAAGTGCACGCGACATAGATCACTGCCGCGGCCAAACCAGCGCGATTCCAAGTGTCATGCTGGATCTTGCCGCCCCCACCGAGGAGCTCGGGCAGGAAGAAGAGCGCGGCAGAGATAACCATGGCCAGCAGCACGACTCGATCGGAGATCGGCGCGCCGACAACTTCACCCATTCTGGCAATCAGAAAAGGGGCCGGCAGGAACACCAGCCACATGCCCATGGCGCGGCGCTTCCATTTCTGGGGGTGGGCATACACCCAGGCAAGCACTTGCGGCACAAGCAGAAACGCGGTGAGCGTGAAATCGATGATGAAGATGAGATCCCAAGCGGGGCGCGACCATGCGAGCGGCGACCAGATCATGGTGCCAAAAGACGTCACCAAGTCGAGCACGATGTGGCTCAGGATGCCAACCGCGTAGATGCCCGCCAGCGCGACAAAGGATGGCGCTTCCCACTTCCGCGAATTGGCAAACACGCGGGTGATCCCCGCGAGAAGCAAAGCCCACAGGGGAAGCATGACCAAGGAATGGGTGATGCTGCGGTGCCAGGTGATCACCAGGAGTTTATCGTGAGAGAAAATATCCCGCACTACATCGGAATCCGGAAAGATGGCACCGAGCATCAGCGACCAGGTGATGATACGGCCGCGGTTCATGGGCGGCGAGGCCAACAGGTCCTGGCCGCGGAAAATAGCTTTTCCGATCAATGCGCCGGCGATGCCGTGGGTGATGGTGTCCATTGTTCGCGTCTAGCTGATCGACTCCGAACCCAACATTCTAGCGGACCACTAGGAGCGGATCTGTTTTCCTGAGGACTCTGCCGATGCGGCGCGCCGAGACGCCACGACCATCGAGGGCCGCGGTGGCAGCCTCGGCAGATTCGGGTGAGATAGCGATCAGCAGGCCGCCGGAGGTCTGCGGATCGAACAGCAGGTCGCGGTACTGCGGTCCAACGCTTTCTCTGAAAGCCACGCAATCGCCAAAAAAATCGCGGTTGTTCTTTAGGCCGCCCGGGAGAAATCCTGCACCCGCGGCTGCCACGGCCCCGGGAAGATAAAGGATAGCCGCATGATCGATCTCGAAAGACACGGCTTCGACGCTGCGCTGGGAATCCCCCAGCGCCATTTCCCGCGCGTGGCCCAGCAAAGCGAACCCCGTAACGTCCGTCACCGCGTGAATCGGAGAGGCCGCTCCCGCCTTTTCTTGTATATCTTCGAGCGCTTTGGCGGCCGTGCAATTCAGTTGGGTCATGGAAGCAATGGCGGCCTCCAAATCGGCTTCGGCCAGGCGCTCTTTCTTCAGCGCCGTTGCCAGCACGCCGGTTCCGATGGCTTTCGTCAGCAGCAAGACGTCACCCGGGCGCGCGCCCACGTTTCGCCAAACTCGCTGCGGGTTGATGAGGCCCGTCACCGCGTAGCCAAATTGAATATCGTCATTGCGAATCGAGTGGCCGCCAATGACGGTGCAGTTTGCTTCCACCATCTTAGAAAGTCCGCCGCGAATGATGGCTTCCAGAATCTGTGCATCCCCCTGGTCGGGGAAGCCCACAATCGAGAGCGCGGAAACCGGGTGGCCGCCCATGGCGTAAACATCGCTCAAGGCATTGGCTGCCGCAATTTGTCCGAAGGTGTGCGGATCATCAACGATGGGGGTAAAGAAATCGACCGTCTGGACCAGCGCCATTTGAGGGCTGAGCAGATACACCCCGGCGTCGTCGTTGGTATCGAAACCAACGAGCACGTTCGGATCAGTGGGCCGCGGCAAACGGCGCAAAACGGAATCCAGCAACCCTGGACTCAGCTTCGCCGCTCAACCGGCAGCCTTGACCATGGCCGTGAGTTTCACGGATGGGGTCAAGTGGCACCTCGCTCCTAAAGCCGTTCGATTATAGCCAGGTGTGGCGGTTCGTGCTTGCGCACAACGGCGCTACCCGATACTTGCGCCGCGGATCGAGAAAGTGTTCTGATTCGCGGATGCCCTGGGATATCTGGGTGATTTTTCTCGCGCTGGGCTTGATTCTGCCGTGGCGCGGCCAACAGCGCATGAAGAAATTGCTGGCCATGCCACGGGTTAGCACCGTGGAGCGGGTCACGCTTTACGCTTCGACCATGGCCTTTCAATGGTGTGCCGTTGCCTTGGTGGCCTGGCGCGGCTGGGCCGACGGGTTCACCGCCTCGCAGCTTGGTTTGACGATCCATGACCGCACCCGGATTCTGGTTGTTTCGATGGCCGGCGCCCTGACCATGGCCGCTTTCCAGTGGCTGAACCTGCAGCGGGTGGGGAGAATTTCCATGGAGGCGCGAGGCCCGGTGCAGGCCCTTGCAGAACGCCTCCTGCCGCAATCTACGGTGGAGTTGTTACCCTATTTGGCGCTGGCCATTACCGCGGGACTGTGTGAGGAGTTTCTCTATCGTGGGTTCGTAATGGCGGTGCTCGTACGGGTAGGATTACCATCTGGGGCCGTGTTGCTGATTTCTTCCGTTCTTTTCGGGCTGGCACATAGTTATCAGGGGCGCGGCGGAGTGGTCATGACCCTCTTCGTTGGGCTCATTCTGGGGACCAGCCGGATGGCCTACGATAGCCTGGTGCCGGCGATCTTCTGGCATGCCGCGGTAGACGTAGTCGCCGGGACGGCCGGACCTCGCTATCTGCTACCCCGCTCTGCAGCCCCCGCGCGGAAGCCTGGGGCTCTCGAGAAAAGGTGATTTACTAATACGCTAATGGACATTCCAGCTACCCCACCGGCGGCGGTGATCCAGCGCGCACTCGGCGAGTTCGAGCTCCTCGCCACGGACGAGCAAGTGCTGCAAATTCAACGATATATGGAGATCTTGTTGCTGTGGAATGAAAAGGTAAACCTGACCGCGATCCGTGATCCGCTGGAGATCCTCTACCGTCATTTTTGTGAGAGCATGTACGCGGCCAAGGCCCTGGCTCTTCGAAGGGGTCGGCTCGCCGACGTGGGGTCAGGGGGCGGATTCCCTGGCCTGCCCCTGAAGATCCTCCAGCCGGATTTGCACGTGTTTTTGGTCGAAACCAACATCAAGAAAGTCACATTTCTCGCCGAAGTCATTCGTGAATTGGGACTTAGGGACGCACAAGTTCTAGTGCGGCGATACCAAGAGCTGGGCGAGGAGGTCGCTCCCCTCGATTATGTTTGCTCGCGGGCGCTCGGTGAATTCCCTGCCTTTCTTGCCTGGGCGGGGTCGGAACAGATAGCAGCGAAACAAGTTATTCTTTGGATTGGCGCTCGCGACCTCCCCGAGATTCGCGAGATCCGCCATTGGGAGTGGTACGAGCCGGTCGCCGTACCTCATTCGCTGCGACGGCTTCTCCTAGTGGGTACGAAAAAACCCTCGAGAGAGTTGAAAACTACGTAGCTTGGTTGGTTGTCTAAGGAGACCTCGCATAGCGGGCAGGGCGCTGAGCTCAGAATTCCTGGTCGAAGATCGATCCGGCTAGCCAGGCGATGAGTTAAGACATGGCCAAGCCGAGAAGCACGCCGGCGAAAGAGATCACTACGGCTTCGATGATGAATTGAGGGATGATGGCCCGGCGCCTGGCTTCGAGATTGTTCTGGGCAAATTCAATTGGGAGCGGTCGAGGCGGAGGTCCGTGTTATTCCCTAGGGCCAACAGTGGATGCTGTATTCCCCTGCCGGAGTCCCCAAGCGTGACTTTCAGGATGTTCCACGTGGAACAATCTTTCCGGAAGGAACGGGGATGTCGTGGGCGTCCCTTTCGAGAGAACAGGTTCTGTTCGTCAGCCCAGGCGGGACAGAAAATGTTCCACGTGGAACCATCCTGATTTCCACCTCCCCATAATTGTTCCACGTGAAACAACTTGCATCCCGAGGTGGTCTTTGCTAGATTTTCGCTCACGAGGTAATGTTTGGCGAGGATCATTGCAGTCGCTAATCAAAAAGGTGGGGTTGGAAAGACCACCACAGCAGTGAATCTAGCTGCTTGCCTCGCCGCCGCCAAACAACCCACGCTGCTCATAGATTGCGATTCCCAAGCCAATGCTACAGCCGCCATTGGGTTCGCAAAAGATCCCTCTCGAAAGACCCTTTATCACATATTGATTCTTAATGAGTCGTTCGACAAGGTGATCCAAAAGTCGCAAGTCGACAGGTTGGACGTCGTCCCCGCCGATAAGAATCTAGCGGGGGCTGCCGTCGAGCTGGTCAATTCTGAAAATCGCGAGTACAGGCTACAGGCGGCGCTCAAATCACTCGACGATAAGTATCGATTCATCTTGCTGGACTGTCCTCCAGCCTTGGATCTTCTCACCCTGAATGCGCTGGTGGCCGCTGGAGCTGTGCTCGTTCCGATTCAATGCGAGTACCTGGCGCTCGAGGGCGTGTCCGAGTTGCTGGACACGCTCATGCGGATCCGGCGCACGCTGAACCCGAGCCTCGAAGTCGAAGGGATCTTGCTGACAATGTATGACGAACGAACTACCCTTTCGCGACAGGTAGCCACTGATTTGCGCAGCTTTTTCGGAACACAAGTCTTTCAAAGCGTGATTCCGCGGAATGTACGCCTGGCAGAAGCACCAAGTTTCGGGAAACCGATTATTTATTACGACATCCAGAGCAAGGGAGCTGAAGGCTACACGCAGCTCGCCCAGGAGGTCATTGCCAATGCCGAGAAACGCGTTGGGACGGGGGCTCGGAGCGCTCATTCGGGAGTCTGAGCCCAAGACTTCGCCGGATCAGACACAACCTCCTCATGCCACCACCGCCAGTGGTGCCGCAAGCGCCCCAGCTCGTGAAGCCGCGCATCCGGGCCCTCAACAGGTGGACATCGACCTGATCGATCCCAGTCCTTATCAGCCTCGCACGCGGTTTCGTGAAGAAGCTCTCGACGAATTGGCACGTTCGATTCAGGCCAGCGGCATCATCCAGCCCTTGGTCGTTCGGCCCATCGGCTCACGGTTTCAGTTGATCGCCGGGGAGCGCCGGTGGCGCGCGGCGCAGCGCGCCGATTTGAACAAAGTCCCGGTGATCGTGCGGCAAGTGGCTGACGACGCGGCGCTCGAGATGACGCTCGTTGAAAACATCCAGCGTGAAGATCTGAATGCCATAGAGGCCGCGCGTGCGTTTCTGCGCTTGATGGACCAGGCGCAGTTAACCCAGGAAGCAGTCGCAGAGCGGACCGGCAAGGACCGCGCGACAGTAGCAAACGCGATTCGGCTGTTGAAGCTGGAGCCGACGATTCAGGACTGGATTGAGGAAGGCAAGCTGACGGCAGGGCACGGTCGCGCTTTGCTGGCGGTGGCGGATGCGCAGCTACGGATGCGTTATGCGCAGAGAGCCGCACGCGGCGGATTAACCGTTCGACAGGTCGAACGCCTCGCTGCACGGCGCTCGAGCGGCGGGCATGTGCCAACAGAAATCCCCTTGGACGCCAACATCCGGTCGGCCCTCGACGAGCTTCAGCGGCACCTAGGCACGAAGGTGCTTCTCCATCAAAAATCGAAAATGCGTCCAGGGCAGCTGGTGCTCGAGTATTATGACGATGCCCAGCTCATGGGGCTCTACGATCGTTTGATGAGATAGCTCGCGGACTCCCACTAGCACTGCCCGTTCGTTCAGGCGCTTCATTCGACAACCCCGTTGTTCGGTCGCGTTGACTTCTCTGCGGACGCCGCTAGAGTAGAAGAGTCTCTAGACCGGGGGTTTGACATGGCATGGAAGTGGCCCAGCGCTGCAAAGAGTGGAGCAAGTGAAGAATGGACAGGATTCATAGACCAGGGCGTAACGCTCGAAGGCACGCTGACCGTCACAGGCACGTTTCGCATTGACGGCCACGTGAAAGGCAACATCATTTCGGAACAGACCGTGATCCTTGGCGACGGAGCTAAGGTCGAAGGACAAATCGAAGGCAATCGCGTAGTGATCTCCGGCCGCTTCGATGGCGTGATTTTCGCCAAGGGCCGCGTGGAGATTGAGGCCAAAGGCGTGGTGACGGGAGAGGTTCACTCTCCGTGCATGGTCATCGATCCGGGCGGAATCTTCGACGGCCGCTGCCACATGCTGGGATCTTCGGAGACGGCTTCGACGGTGACCATTCCCATCCGCGCTGCCGGCAACGGATGATATTTTTCCGATGTCGGTTAATTATAGGATAACGTATTCAGAGAATAATATAATACTCCTCTGGCGTTCGGCGTTATGGCTTGTTCCACCTTAGGATTTCAGGGGGGGAGCGTAGGATGACCCCAGCGCGCTCTGCGCATCTTGAATTCCCGCCTGGATATTCGATTCCCAGTCAAGATGGGGCACTCTAGAGGCTTTCGCCGCTTTGTAATAAAGCAACGCGTCTGAAGGACGCTGGAGCTGCTTTAGCGCCAGGCGCCCGGCGGAGAGCAGCGCCAGGAGCGATTGCCGTTCGGCCGGGTAGGCCTGGGCCAGGTGCTCGTACTCCGACACGGCACGCTCGTAATTCTGCTGTCCCTCGGCAAGGCGGCACAGCTCCAGCCACGTCGATGCCGGCATGCGGTCCCCGCCGGCGTTCAAATATTCCTGGTAATCCTGCCAAGCTGCCTCCGCGTCCTGTGTTTTGAGGTGGAGCTGGCATAGCTTGATGGTGGCTGCCAGGTGCGCCTGGATATCGTTCTTACGCCAATACAGTTGCCGCAACAGGGAATGAGCGTCGATGGCGTCTGGTTTCGCGGCTATATGCTTTTGAAGGACGGCAATGCCCTCATCGAACTTTCCCTCGTCCAGCAACGCTGCTCCTTGAACGACGGCGGGATCCGCAGTCCAACCGATCTTATCTTCAATGACCGCATTGGCCTGGTGCTCCAGACCGGTCCGGGCGATGATCAGTGCGCCTAGAGCTCCGGAAATAAATCCACCTACGTGCGCCCAGTGGGCGACTCCTGAAGCTTGGCCGATGAGGCTGCCGTAGAAAATCTCCATGAACAGCCACAACGGGAGCAGCCAGTAGGCCGGGGCTTTAAAACGAATCCGGAAGATCAACATGTACCACAGCATCTCGACCTTGAGCTTGGGAAAACGTACCAGAAAACCACCCATGAGCGCGGCAATAGCACCGGAAGCTCCTAGAACGGGAGCGAGGCTTCCCGGGTAGAACAGCACGTGAAAAAGTGAGGCAAAAATTCCGGCAAGAAGATAAAAAATGGGGTAAATGACGCGGCCCCATCGATCTTCGAGGACGAACCCGGCAAGCCACAGAAACCACAGGTTGCCGATGAGATGGAGCCAACCTGTATGTAGAAACATAGAGGTTAGGTACGCAATAGGTCTCGGATGAGCCGGCACAAAGGCGTAATTCTCCAAGATCGAATTCTTCTTTTGCTCGGCAAAGCGCTCGGAGAGAGAATCCATTTCCTGTTGGAGCTGTTCGGGGTCGCGAACGTCTCGGATCTGTGCATCCCAAGCATCCTCGGTCTTGCGCTTGGTGGAGGCCAGCTGCTTCCAGGCGGCCTCGGGGGTTTTGCCTTGCACTTCGTTGACAAACTTTTCGACGTCGTCTGGCATTTTTAAATCGGGGTGCGTCGCGGCAAGCATGAGGACGTGCATGCGAACTTCGAGGCGAGCGGGTTCTTGCGCTTCTATGGTCCAGTGGGTGCCCAGGAAAATCGCCACGTTCAGAGCGATCAGCACAAAGGTGACGACCGGCCAGCGGCGGCCCTCCATGTTCTCGTGGCGCAACGGAATGAGCATCAGACAACCCCTTCTGGTCAGCAAGATGGCGAGGAATAGCTCTGCCGAGTCTAGAAGGCCTTGCGGCGACGGCGTAACTGGCCATTGGAGCAGGGCGTGGCCAATGGATAAACACGGTGCGCATTTCCTGGCTGCGGTCGGAACCAGGCCGTCCAGGAAGACCCTAGAGGAAGCGCGGTGTAACTCGCGCCGGTTGACACCCCCAAAGGGGGCGTCTATCGTTCCGAGCAGTCGTTCGTGAGGGATGGCGGATGAAGATTCTCGTGCTGGGTGGTGGTGGACGAGAACACGCGCTGGTGTGGAAACTAAGACAGAGCCCGCGGGTGGAAAAAATCTGGTGCGCTCCCGGCAATGGCGGCATCGCGGCGGAAGCGGAGTGCGTGGCCGTCGACGCCGGTGACGTCAGCGCCATCATCGCGCTGGCGCGAAAGATCGAACCCCATCTGACCATCGTGGGACCGGAACTGCCGCTTGTCAACGGGCTGACGGACGCGTTTCGCCAGCGAAATTGGGCCATCGTAGGGCCTTCTCAGCAGGCGGCCCAGCTCGAAGGCAGCAAGATTTTCTCGAAAAAGTTTCTGGAGCGGCACGGTCTTCCCACCGCAAAAATGTACGGCGCGTATGAGTCTCCGACAGATGTCTACAGCATGCTGAGTTCCCTGACTTGGCCGGTGGTGATCAAGGCGGACGGATTGTGTGCCGGCAAAGGTGTTTTTCTGGCGCCGCACTTGGCGGCAGCGAAAGACTTTGTCGAACGCGCGATGGAGAAAAACGAACTCGGGCCGGGCGGTAGGCGCATCCTTCTGGAGGAGACGCTAGAAGGCGAAGAGCTATCGTTCATCCTGCTCACCGATGGAAAGCAGTATGCACCACTGGTACCGACACGCGATCACAAGCGCGTCTTCGATGGAAACCAGGGCCCCAACACGGGTGGCATGGGGGCGTACTCCACTGACGAATTGCTGCCGCATGAGCTAGCCGAGACCATCCGTTCGACGATTGTCGAACCGTGCCTAGACGGGCTCGCCGCCGAGGGCATTCCGTATCAAGGGTTCTTGTATATCGGCCTGATGCTCACGAACCATGGTCCAAAAGTCCTGGAATTCAATTGTCGGTTGGGCGACCCCGAAGCACAAGCCATCCTGGCGCGCCTGGATTTTGACTTGGCCGAGATCCTCAGCGATGTTGCCGCCGGGTGCTTCAACCCCTCAAAACTGCGCTGGAAGCCCGGTGCTAGCGCCTGCGTGGTGCTGACGTCGGGTGGTTATCCGGGAAAGTTTGAGAGTAGCCAACCGATCGAAGGCCTAACCGCTGCGGAGCAGATTACCGGTGTGAAAGTATTGCACGCTGGAACGAAGCTCGCCGGGGAATCCGTGGTAACACATGGGGGAAGAGTCCTTGGCGTAACCGCAGCAGCCAGGTCACTGGAGGCCGCTTTGGCCTCCGCCTATGAAGCGGTTTCAAGAATCCATTTTCGAGGAATGCACTACCGGAAGGACATCGGAGCTCATCTGACGGAGTGGAAAGCCGCAGGAGACTAGAGCTAGGGCTTGGGAGCTCGCCGCAGCGTCGGCGCTTCGGGCGGGCGGTTCTTGTCTTCCTGCACCTTTTCGACCGGTTCCTCAGGTGGAACCATCCATTCGAAGCCGTGCCGTTCGTCCATGGTGCCAAGAACAAACGTGCGATTCCCGGCGACCAAGGGCAGCACCGCGCGCATGAAATCAGCTGAATCCATGGGAGCGGCCTTCTGCGCCTGGCCGCGATTGATGTTTTCGAGGACTTTGGCAAAGCGCGGCTCAGCGGACCCGAGATGGGTGACGTGCGGGTCGTTGCCCTGGATCTGTTCCGCCAATGTGGGACCTTTCGCGTCCTGAGGGTAACGGCTCTCCACGATCGTGCGCGGAGCATGTTTTTCCGGGGGGTACAGCTGTGTAAAGCGCGGCCGCTGGACACGCGTCTGCCAGTAGTCGCCACGCGTGGCCACTTGCTCCTGCTCGATACGATACTCCACGACCCACACCTCCGGGCCGTACTCGTTGGGAGCGTAACCAATGATCACGATCTGAAGGATTGGATCATCGGGAGAGAATTCCAGTTTGTGATGGAGTTGAGCGACCAGTGGGCGAAGCTTCTCGAGGAAAGCGATGCCGATGGTCTCCAAGTCCGTCTCACCCTCGCCGGGAGCGGACTGGTAACGAGGGTCGCCCCGGGCGACCCGCTGAAAATTCCGGTCCAGCCGAATGGGCTTTGGATCAGCAGGAATGCGCCATTCCGAAGCTCCGAAGAGCACGCCGATGTGCGTGGCGTCCAGGTCCATCACGCGCGGTGGAATGGAATTTCGCTCCACCGGTTGATCGATGGCCGCAAAGACGATGGCGTCCTTCGCCACGTGAACAATGGCGCGCCCGCCAGCGAGATTGGCGACGATTTCGTCCTCGTGCGTTTCCTGGGCAAGAGCGTCAACCGGCGGCGCGCCGAGGAAGCATAAAACCAACAGAGTGATTCGCCGCAACGGATTGGCGCGGAGGCAGGGATAGACACGCCGACGAGACTCTGAAGGCAGGAAAAGTTTTCGAAGAAGCTTCACGCCACACGACCTATCCGGCCAACCGAAGTTATTTGGCCCACATTATCGCACCCGGGAGGGGCGGGCGAAACTGAGAAGTTGCCAACACGGCGCAAAATCTCGCTTGACTGCTGAATGGCGTTCGCGTAGCTATACAGAATTCTGAACTTGAGCGTTCCGCCACTAATAGAGGGAGCAGACATGTCACTGAGTCCCGGTGGTACTCCGAACACCTCTCTGCCACCCGCGGCGATGGATCCTCGCGTTCCCGTTATCCTGCGCATGCGGCGCGGTGCGGGGATGGTTTTTCACCATCGCACTTCTGTCCGGCGTGAATTCTGTCCTGCAGATTTTTGACGCCAAGATCCGCTTCATCTTTGGCCTGGGCATAACCCAGGTGGTGGACGGAGTGGCACGCGGAATGGGGCAGGGCGGAACAGTGGTAATCGCCGTTGTCGACGGACTCTTCATCGTCATGCTGATCTTGTGTTCCCGTTGGGCAAAGGCGGGTTCCCAGGGGGCCTTCCTCGGCGGAATGGTGGCCTACGCGCTCGACGGCGTTTTGCTCTTGCTCTTCAGCATGTGGCTGGATGCGGCGGTACATGCCTACGCGCTGTGGATGATCTGGCAGGGCTATACGGCGTCGCGTGAGCTGGCCCAGATGCAACAAGCAGCGCAGCCGGGACTGTCACACCCGAGGCTCCCCTGAGCCAGGCTACCAAGATTCGCGGCATCCCAGGAAGCCTTCGTTTACGAGGGGCAAGAAGTCGCCTAGACCTTCACAGCCGCTTTGAAATCCAGTACCTTGCGAACCTCGCGCGTGAGCGCGTCCCGTGTGAAGGGCTTCTGAAGAAAGAAAGTGCCCGCATCCAGGACTCCCTGAGCGGCCATGGCATGGTCGGCATAGCCGGACATCAAAAGCACCCTTAGGTTGGGACGGAAGAGGACCATCCTTTCGGCCAGCTCGCGGCCGCGCATCCCAGGCAACACTACGTCGGTCAACAGTAGATGGATCGTTTCTTCGCGCCGATGGGCAATCTCAAGGGCTTGAGTGCCGCTGTCTGCGTCGAGCACGTTGTAGCCGCTTTGAACAAGCAAAGTGCGGGTCATGACGCGAAGCGATTCCTCGTCTTCCACCAGCAGGATCGTCTCCGACCCCCGCGAAGGCTTGGCTCTGGTGGCGCGTAGACCGGCCGGTTCGGGAGATTCCTCCACTAGGGGCAGATAGGTCTTGAATGTTGTGCCTTTTCCGGGCTCGCTATCAACCCAGATGTAGCCGCCACTCTGCTTGACAACACCATAAACTGTTGCGAGGCCCAGTCCGGTACCTTTGCCCATTTCCTTAGTAGTGAAAAACGGATCGAATATGTGGGCCTGGGTCTTAGCGTCCATTCCCATTCCCGTGTCAGTCACCGCGAGGAGAGCATAGGACCCCGGCACCACTGGCGGATGCCGGCGCGCATAGTCCTCGTCTAGGTCGACGCTGGCAGTCTCAATCATCAGTTTCCCGCCCTCCGGCATGGCATCCCGGCCGTTAATAACGAGATTCATGATGACCTGCTCGATTTGCCCTTGGTCGGCTTTTACATGTCCCAACGCCGGGTCCAACGCCGTACTGAGTTCAATATCCTCACCGATCAAAGGCCGAAGCATCTTCTCCAGACCGGCGACAATAGCATTCAAGTCCAAGACCTTCGGGTCCAGCACCTGCTGCCGACTAAACGCCAAAAGCTGGCGAGTCAGGTCGGCTGCGCGATGCCCCGCCTTTTTGATTTCTTCGACATTCTTCCGCAGCGAGGCATTCTGAGCAACGCGTTCTCCAAGAAGCTCGCTGTAGCCAATGATCACACCCAATAGGTTATTGAAATCGTGGGCGATTCCACCGGAGAGCCGACCCACTGCCTCCATCTTTTGCGCTTGGCGAAGTTGCTGCTCCAGGAATTTCCGTTCCGTGATGTCCTTAAAAAACGCGATTATGCATTTCTGTCCGGCAACCTCGATGATTTCAGCCGAATCCAGTGCTGTGCGCTGTTCACCGGACTTTGTACAAAAAGTGATTTCCAAGTCCCTAACCGAGCCCTGTTCTTCGAGTATCGCCACAAGCCTGGCACGATCTTCGCGCCGCTCCCAAAACTTCAGCTCCAGGGAGGTGCGACCAATAACCTCCTCGCGTCGATACCCAGTGGTACGAAGGAAACTCTCATTCACATCCAGGTAGCGGCCGTCCGAGAGGTTGGCGATGGTAATGGGTTCTGGGCTCGCATTGAACGCTTTATGGAATCTCTCCTCGGCCTTCAGGTCATCGGTTAGCTTTCGCTGTTCGATTCCTTGCTGCTTCAATCGGACGAACTCGGTTACATCTTGGACGCAATGGATTATGTAGCGGACCTCTTTGTGCGGCCCGGAGACGGGCGAGTTGACCGGACTCCAGTACCTTTCTTCGAATTCGCCTCCTTCCGACTCCGGCTTGCGAATGTCGTACTTCTGTACTGCCATGGTGTCCGCAACCTTGCCTTCGAGCACTCGCTCTAGGGAGGTTCGTAGGTTACGGACGCCTGAGGCCAAAGGGTCATTTGGATTATCCGGGAAGACTTCGAAGACCCCCCGGCCCAGAATGTCCTCTCGTTTCGTCAAGGTGGCGCGTAAATAGGCGTCGCTCACTGCGACAATGTTGAAGTCCGGTGTGAGCACGAGATACAAACCCGGCGCCGATTGGAATAGAGACTCGAAGTCAGGGGTTGCACGGAATGTGGGTGAGTCTACCATGCCGGTTGCGTCCGAGAGTTTGCTGAGGGAATCTTATTCACCAGCATGGAACGTGGCAACCGGATACAACTGCCTGAGCAGCGTAATAGTCACCAGAGACGCGCCGGCGTCGCTCTCCAATACTAGCGGATACCCGTTGGTCTGCAGTTTCGTTCTTCGGCGAACCGTTTCTTATAACCTCGCAGTGCTGTCCATGCTGTGCAGGGGAACATTCCGGGAACATAAGGCTGCTTTATTTTTTCTTCGGCATGTTCTATCATCCTCCCGTCCCAAAGACCTATGGGCGGATAGCCCAAAAGTGATGCCTCTTCGTTGTCCTCGCCTGGAGTAAGGGCGCTCCTCGAGAGGAACCCACCGAAGAAACCGGACCAGCATCCGGCTCCGCGGGAATCCTCTCCCTTAGGGAGAGGAGGATGTTCAAATCATCGATCGCGGACCAGCAGCAAGCATGGGACTCAGAAAGCCAAAAAACATCCAACACCACGGAAAGTCGCTCGCGGATATTCTCGATGCTCACGAGCGCTTTTTCAGCGGTAAAGACGGCGGGATCCGCGCTGACCTCACCGGCGCGGACTTATCCCACGCGGACCTGAGTGGGGCAAATCTGAGCGGGACAATTCTGCGCAACGCCAACCTCGAGGGCACGGACCTGCGCAAGGCAAAACTTCCCGGCGCCGATCTGTCTGGTGCGAACCTGCAGAAGGCCGATCTCCGCAACACGGACATGACCGAAGCCATGCTTCCCGGGGCGGACCTGACCGAGGCGCAAGCCAGCGGCGTGGAATTCTTTCGTTGCGATCTTGCGAATGTGAATTTCCAGCGCGCCCATCTGCGCAACGTGAATCTGCGTTTGGCAAATGTGCGCGGCGCAAAGTTTTCTGGCGCCGATATGGGCGTGGCCATCCTGCGCGAGACGGATCTCGCCGGCGCGGATCTTTCCGGCGTGGACCTCTCGACCGCGCTGCTCCCCCGGGGCTTTACCATGGAGCGGGCCGCCAAGAAGAGCGCCTAGAGCCGATTTCGATCGCCGGTGGATGGCAATCCGCGTTATGACGTGGTAGCCTCTCGCGGAAGAGAACCAACCCCTTCGTGAGTCCTGTGGCCACTTCCGTCACTCAACTCGACCGCTCGGCCGTGGGCCAACGCGTCCTGGATGTAATCCGTGGTTTGCTCGATGAACTGGGCAGCCAGGGCGCCTTGCCGCTGCTCAATCCCGACTCGCAGCTCGACCGCGACTTGGGACTCGGCAGCCTGGAGCGAGTGGAACTGCTGGCGCGACTGGAAACCACATTCCACATCCGTTTGCCGGACCGCGTGGCTGCGGAGGCCAATACTCCGGAGGATCTGGCGCGCGCCATTCTGACCGCTCCAGGAGCAAACGTCAAAGATGTCGAAGCCAGCTCCGTGTTGCGGGCTTCGGTGACGGCTCAGAAGCTGTACCGGGCAGCTACGGACAGAGGAGTCTGCTCCGCCGAGACGCTCATCGAGGTGCTGCGGTATCGCGCCGCGCACGACGCCCTGCGCGCGCACCTGTGGATCACCGAGGACAGTGATGCCGGGGAACGCGGCTGTACGCTGACCTTTGGCGAGCTCTATGCCGCCGGAAACCGCTGCGCCGCGGAGCTGGCGAGGCGTGGTGTGCCCGCCGGCGGACGCGTCGCGCTGATGCTGCCGACTTCGCGCGCCTTCTTCGTATCCTATGCGGGGATTCTTCTCGCCGGAGCGATTCCCGTCCCCATCTATCCCCCCTTTCGCGCCGACCGCATCGAGGAATATGCCGCACGGCAATCGGCGATCTTGAACAATGCCGAGGTAGGTCTCTTGCTGACCTTCCGCCGCGCCGAATCCGTGGCCAAATTGCTGCGGCCTCGCGTGCCTTCGCTTTCCGGAGTCCTGGACGCGGAAAAGCTAATGGAGTCCGCAGATAAAGCTCCGCCCCCGTCGCCCGGTGCACTGCCATTGCATGTCACCGGGAGCCGCGCGCGTCAAGGCAGCGACATCGCGCTGCTGCAGTACACTTCCGGTTCCACGGGCGACCCCAAAGGGGTCATGCTGACGCACGCCAACCTGCTTGCCAACATCCGCGCCATCGGCGAAGCCGTGCAGCTCGGACCCGACGATGTCGGGATTAGCTGGCTCCCGCTATACCACGACATGGGTTTGATTGGCGCGTGGCTTACGCTGCTGCATTTCGGCATCCCCTTGTCGGTGATGTCGCCGCTGGCTTTTTTGACACGCCCCCAGCGCTGGTTGCAGGCCTTTCACAAACATCGCGGAACGATCTCGGCAGCGCCGAATTTTGCTTATGAACTCTGCGTGCGCAAGATCGCGGACAAAGACATCCAGGGCGTGGATCTCAGCTCCTGGCGCGCGGCGCTGAATGGCGCCGAGCCGGTGAATCCGGAAACGCTCGATCGTTTTGCGGAACGTTTCGCGGGTTACGGCTTCCGCCGCGAAGCGCAGCTTCCCGTTTACGGTTTGGCGGAAGCTGCGCTGGCGGTCACTGTCCCGCCGCTCGATCGCGGGCCATTGATCGATCGTGTCGAACGCGAGACGTTTACGGCCCAAGGGCGCGCGGTGCCCACGACGTTCTCCTCGAACGACGCGGCCATCGCCTTTGTTTCCTCAGGAAAGCCTTTGTCAGGGCATGATGTGTGCATCGTGGATGAAAACGGAACCGCAGTGCCGGACCGCAGGGAAGGGTTTTTGTGGTTCCGGGGACCGTCGGCAACCAGCGGCTATTACCGCAATCCGAAAGCCACCGCGGCGCTGCTGCCATGCGGCCCGGCCACCCAAGACGGGGAATACTCTTGGGTGAATTCGGGCGATCGCGCGTATCGCGCCGACGGCGAAATCTACGTTACCGGCCGCGTGAAGGACATCATCATCAAAGGCGGGCGCAATTTGTATCCCCACGAAGTCGAGGAACTTGCGGCGCGCGCCGATGGAATTCGCAAAGGTTGTATCGTGGCCTTCGGCTTGACGGACCAAGCCGCGGGCACGGAAAAACTGGTCGTCGTTGCGGAGACCCGCGAACGTGACGCGGCGCGCCGCGCCGCGCTCGCTTCGGCAGTGACTGATCTTGTTTCCCGAGGCTTGGGGCTCCCACCGGATCGCGTTGAGCTACTTCCCCCGGGCAGCATTCCGAAAACGTCGAGCGGGAAATTACGCCGCGAAGAAACCAAGCAGCTCTATCTTGCCGGGACTCTTTCCGCCTCGCGCGCGCCCGCCTGGCTGCAAATCGCACGCCTGGGAACCGGGAGCGCCTTGCGCAATCTCGGCCGCCAGGCCCTTGCCGGCCTAAAACGTGGACTCGAGATTTTGTACGGTGTGTATTTCGGCTTGGTGTTTTTGCTTTGGATTGTTCCGGCCTGGGTGATAGTGCAATTTATCAAGGATCACCAGGAAGCGGGACGCTTCACCTCGTCCGCTCTGAAGGTTTTGTTCGCCCTGATAGGATGCCGTGTGCGTGTCGTCGGTAAGGAGTATATGGAAACGCCCGGCGCAAAAATCTACGCGTCAAATCATACTAGTTATTTCGACGTGTTGCCTCTGATGCTGGGGCTTGGCGTGCCGTATCGCTTCGTCGCAAAAATGGAGGTCGGCGGCATGCCTTTTGTCGGCACATTTTTGCGACAGATGGGACATCTCAAGTTTGACCGCAGCGATCCGGAGTCACGATTGCGCCAGGCGCAGGAGATGGAAGAATTCTTGCGCGACGGCGAATCTGTTTTTGTTTTTCCGGAAGGTACTTTCACCGCCGAGGAGGGCGTGCGGCCGTTCCAGCTGGGCGCCTTCAAGGCTGCCGTGGTGACCAGCGCCCCGATCATCCCCGTGTCTCTTGCCGGGACTCGCCGATTTCTGCCCGACGGCACCTACTTGCCTCGACCGACCAGTGTCGTCATCACGCTTTCGCCACCCATCTATCCAAGCACCGCGACGAGCACAACGAACCCCGCCGATTCCTCCGACTGGCACGAACTGATTCGTTTGCGTGACGCCACACGCGCCGCGATTGCGCGCTTCTCCGGCGAACCTCCGCTGTAGAGAATGCTGGCGGCCCTAGACGACCGGGTTATGCAACCCGGAGTTCAGGCGCGGCATCTGAATCTGGAAAACGAGTAGAAATGCGGTGTTCTGCCTACCTGCCTTGGGCGTGCCGCGAACTCGGGGGTTATACAAGCCGTTCCCTGGCCCGCGAGCAAAATCTAATTTCTTCGGAGGTTCCATGAAGCTCAGATTCATTGTGTCTTTGCTTGCTCTTGTGACCGTTTTTGGACTTGCTACCCAGGCACAAGAGCTCCCCAAGATAGATGCGTCCGTCAGCTACTCCTATCTTCGTGCCAACCCTGCCACTTCCGGGGTTGGCGGATTCAATCTCAACGGAGGCAGCGCTTCGGCGTCCTATAATTTCCGGGACTGGCTGGGCGGTGTCGCCGATTTCGGGGGCTATCACGTGGGTAGCGCCAATGGCGTGAACGTGGACAACCACGTAACGACGTATCTTTTTGGCCCCCGCTTCACCTATCGCAACTCCCGCCGGATCACGCCGTTTGCGCACGTCTTGTTGGGCACGGCGCGTACCGGAGCGGGAATATTCGCCACTTCGCGTTCCCACACAGAGTTTGCTACCGCGTTCGGCGCGGGAGTCGATTGGAACGTGCGCGACCGTTTCTCGATCCGCCCTCTCCAGTTCGACTACCTATTGACGCATTTCCCGGAAGTCACTAACGGAAACAATCAAACACAGAACAATCTGCGCGTCTCCACCGGAATTGTTTTCCACTTCAAATAATCATTCCGGCGGAAACATCAAGAATCGGTTGCCCGGTGCAGGCAGAGGGGCCGCGTTTAAGGCAGACGGGGCCCCTTGCACCCAGATTTCAGTGCTGCATGGTGTAAATCACGGTGATGTACGTGTCGATTTCGACGCGCTGGCCGTTGAGAACCGTCGGCCGATACCGCCATTGCCGAACGGCTTCCACCGCGGACTGGTCAAAGAGCGGATCGCTCACAACAATCTGCAAAGACTGGATAGTGCCCTCGGTCCCGATGATGGCTCGCAATTCCACGTGACCATCGCGATGCAATTGCCTTCCGAGCGCGGGATAGACGGGCTCGACTCGGTGGATCAGCATCGCGGGGTCTAGCCGTGTGATTTGCACGACTCGCGGCTTGCTAGGAACTTCAGGCGGTGGCGGACGAGGCCCGGCGTCGTTCCCGCCAAGGTTCACGCACCAGGAACAGTCTGGGCCACGGTTGGCCTGATTTCCGGGACCAAATTCTGGCGCCCCCATGGGATTCTGGTCATCGACCGGATGCGCATCGGCGCGGCTTGTTGGTGGATGGAAGATAAAGCGCCCGCCAGAATTGGTGGGCCGGGAAGTGCCGGGCTTTTCGTTGCTTCGCAGATGATTGCTGACATGTCCGTACGGCGGAACGGGTAGGTAATCTCTCATCACCATTCGTTCCGTTTTGCCGAATAGTGGAAGCAGAACCAGCAGGGTGAGAGCCGCGCTCTGTAGAAGGACGGACAGGGCCAGGGCGCGGCGGCGCACGCGGCGTTCACGCCGGCGTTGGTCCGCATCGCCGTCTACCAGGCAGGCGCTCAACGATCCCAGACTTGGTTGGCTGCTTGCTTTTGAAACTCTTCGCGGCTCGGGCGCCATCACGCACCTCCGTCATTTTTTCTGCGAGTGTCCACCGCTCGGTCGACCCCAAAGCGGGACTACAGAAAATTTTGCGGCGCCGATTTCCTGGAGGTTGCTCTAGATCCCCCCGGGAGACCGGCGCCGCGCTCGCAGGGATGTGAGGTTGCGCGCGTCCTCACTGCGTTGGACACCAAAGGTGGAAACAAGTTCCCTCGAGCAGGTAACGGCGTTTTCAGCCGTCCGGGAAAGAAACGCCTGGAGCCCTTGTTTCCGCTAGGAGTAAGCACCGTCCTTGGCGGGCTCTCGCAAGAGGCGCTGCGGGCCTCCTGGAATTCATCAACAAGCTATTTTTAAATGAATGGGTTAGGAAACACTGTATCCGAAAGTCGCGCTCCTGCATCTTATGCTCTGTGGACGTGGATCTAAGGAGGTCAACCCCCATGGACCGGCGTAATCTGGAAACTGTGGGTGTGCGCCGCACCGGCTGGGCCGCTCTGGACCGCGATCCGCAGCAGGACACGGTGGAGTTTATCTGTCCGCACTGCGGCACGCGGGACAAGAAAAATGCCCGGCGCGAGCGTGCGCTCTATCATTTCACGGATGGTTTCTTGCAAGACTTGCAGGGCGAAGTGACGCAGTGCCATGCCTGCAAACAGTACTTGCGCGTGGTTCCGATCGTGATGTTGCACGATCAGGATGAAACTCGCCGCTTCGAAGCTGTTTTTTCCGATGACCAGCTGGTGACGCCGCACTAATCTTGTTTCACATCGCAAAATAGAAGCAGGGCCAACCCGCTTTTTAATTCCTCACCAAATACCTGCCCGCGTTACTCCCGGTTTCTGTCGCCGCCGCCTTAATAGCGATGAGCATCCTAACCCTGTGGTGTTGGCGCTCCGGAAAGAAGCCAGGGAAGTTTTCCGGCCAACAAAAAAAGGGCGCAGCCCGCCGCGGCCGGCCACGCCCAGGAAATACCTTCACGGATTAGTGACGATCATGGTCATGGTCATCCCAATCGCGCTCGGCGCGCCAGCGGTGTTCGTGTTCATCCCACCAGCGGTGCCCCTGGTTCCAGCATTGCTCCCGGGCTTCATGCAACTGATGCCGCGCACGATCCGCTTGTCTGCTGTCCCAGCCGTGATGCTCCACGGCTTCGTGGAGCTTGTGGTCCGCCTTGGCAATGCGGCGCTGGCAACTATCGTAGTTTTCGGCGGACGCCCGAGGAGCTCCTGGAAATGCTAGCATGCCCAGAAACGCCGCCGATACGAGCAAGGTCCTTGCTAGAAACTTCTTCTCTCCCGTGTGAAGCGTCATCGTTCCTCCAAGTGTCGCCCCGACTGGGATGGGGTGTCGTCCTGCCCTATAGAACACCCTTCTTGGAAGAATGTAGCAAGCCACTGTCCACACCATAAACAAATGAAAATAAACAATTTGTAGGTGTTGGAGGATCAGTAGGCCTGTAAAAAGGGGTCGGGCTCCATGTGGTATTTCTCGAGCCCCGCGCGGATGTGGTCAAAGGCTTCGTCCACGGTGTCGGCGAACTGCAGCATCTTGTACTCATCCTCGTTGATCGTTCCCCAGCGCACCATGGCCTTCCAATTCAGGACTTCATCCCAATACTTGCGGCCGTAGATCAGGATGATGTTTTGCTTGGGAAGTTTTCCGGTCTGCAGCAGCGTCAGCATTTCCCACAGTTCGTCCATGGTCCCAAAGCCGCCCGGAAACACGATCAGGGCCTTGGCAATCTGCGCGAACCAAAGTTTGCGCATGAAAAAGTACTTGAAATTGAAGCTCAGTTCCGAGCTGATGTATGGATTCGCAAATTGCTCGTGCGGGAGCTCGATCGAAAGGCCGACCGATTTCCCGCCCGCTTCGTACGCTCCGCGATTGGCCGCTTCCATAATTCCCGGCCCGCCGCCGGAACAAACTACAAAGCGCCGCGGCCGGGGGCCCAGCGTGAGCGACCAGGTGGTCAGCTTGTGCGAAAGTTGACGCGCTTCCTCGTAATAACGCGACATCTCCAGCAATCTTTTTGCGTGCCGCAAGGCCGCGCGGTGCTTGGCCAATTTCGCCGCGGGCATCTTCGAGGTCTTTTCATTTTTCAGCCTCGTGCATCGCGCCTTGGCGGTTTCCTGTGATTCGATGCGCGCCGAACCAAACATCACGATGGTGTCCCCGATCTCCTCTCGTTTGAGCTGCACCAGAGGGTGGATGTATTCGCCCAGGATGCGGATCGGCCGCGCCGGTGTGCTCTGCAGAAATATTGGATCTTCATGCGGCGCTTTCGGCGCGTGCTGGGGCTTCGGTTTCCGGCCATCAGACATCGGTCTTTTCTCCCGTTGCAGACGAGCCTTGATTGTAGGAATCGCCGCGGCTGGCGGCAACGTCTTCCGCTGGACATGCGTCGAATCAAGTACACTCCCCCTGGTAGCACAGGCGTTGGTTGGTCGGTGCCGGCGCCAAGGGGTAAGCGATGGACGGGCTGGCGAACAATTTCATGGTGGTTTCTGGGCCAGCCTGGGCCCCCAGCCGCACACGCCCATGGAGTTTCGTCGGCCAGTGGGGCCGCTTGGTGAGCACGGCTATCGCTCTTCTGCCTCTGACTGGCATGGCGGCCCACGCGCAGGCCCCCTCTGGCCCCCTCCCTCCGAAACCCGGCGTCGAAGTCCAAGTGCCTCCCCAGGACACGCCGGCCAAGGTCAAAGTGCAAGTCCGACTGGTGGACACGCCGGTGACCGTGCGCGATGGACATGGCGACATGGTTCACAATCTGGAGGCCCACGATTTCCAGATTACCGACAATGGCGTAGCACAGCAGATCTCCCACTTCGATCTGGGCGGCGATCCGCTCTCCATGGTGCTCCTCGTCGAGACCAGCTCGCGCATCGAACCCCTCCTCCCGCAGGTACGCAAAACCGGTATTCTATTCACGCAAACCGTGATGGGGCCAAGCGGCGAAGCCGCGGTGGTGGGTTTCAACGACGCGATCGACAAGCTGCAGGATTTCACTGCGAACGGGGACCTCATCGAGAACACTATCGCGCATGTGGGGCCAGGAACTTCGGGCTCGAGACTTTACGATGCCATGGCTGTAGGCGTGGAGATGCTCCAAAGCCGCCCGCAGGCGACCGCCGATAAACCCGGGCGCCGACGCGTGCTGATGATTCTGTCCGAAGCCACCGATGCCGGCAGCGAAGCAAAGCTGGGCGAAGTCCTGCGGCAGGCGCAGCTGGCTAACGTAACGATTTACAGCATCGGCCTTTCCACCACTCGCGCCGAGCTACAAGCCAAGCCGAAAGACACGCGGCCAAAAATCACGCCGCCCGGGACGTTCCCGCTTCCTCCGCAGCCCGGCACCCCGCAAACGCCCACCAGTGAGGAAAACCGCTACGGAAATATCGACCTGATGGCGGCGGCCGTGTGGGTCGTCGAGCACATCCACGATCAAGTGAAAGACCACGCGCTCGAAGTCGCCGCCACCGCTACCGGAGGTGCGCACCTCGCTACCTTTAAGGACCGTTCCATCGAAAAAGCCATCGACGAAATTGGCGGCGAGCTGCACTCGCAATACACCATTAGTTACACCCCGACCGGCTCGGACGCAACTGGCTACCATGAAATCAAAGTGAATGTCGTTCGCAATGACGCCAAAAACCTGAAGGTCCGCGCCCGCCCGGGGTACTACCTGGCCTCCCCGGAAAGCTAGTCTGCTTTAATTTAAACGATCTGCTTCCAGAAGTTGGCCTCCCGCGAGGCCAGCAGGGCGTCCTTGCGCGCGTTCCAGCGCAAAAAATGCCGCGTCTGCGTATGCTCGGTGTGGGCCTCGCGGCTGGCCCAAACTTCGTGTAGCAGGTGCGCGACGGGCGTATCGATGGAGCGATGAAGATTGTAGGTGAGGCAGCCCGCTTCTCTGCGCGACGGGCTGACCAGCGCGCGCAGTTCCGCTTCGAGCAAGGTCTCTTGCCCTTCGCGCGCGCGCAGGATAACGATTAGCGTCACGGCGTTTTTCGGAAGCTTCCTGCCAGCCGCCCCGCGTGTTTTCCGCCCGCTGCGTTTGGGTTTTCTCGCTCTTCTCGGCTTGCGCTTGGCCATAATGGCCGGGATTTTAACCTAAAGCGCCGCAGGTGCAAGCCCTTCTCGCGCCGTCTGCCGCCCCCCCGACGTCTTTGTCCCGGCTCCCTAGCCCGGGCATAAAAATGCCGGGGCTTTACGGTCTTCATGGTAAATCGATCAAGTTTCCGGCGGGGGCCGTCTGCCGCTTTTTCTTTCGCTAAGATGGCCACAGTTATGAACGCTGGCCGGACGCCAAAGGGGGCTGCCTTCACTGTGGGCTTGTAGGTGAATCCACCAAACTCCCGCCGATTGTTGGCAAGCCTTAATGTGAGATCAATAGAATGCAAACCGAGCCGCCTGAAAGACGCTGACGTCGCTGGTGGTGGCAACCGGTTGTGTCGAACGCAGGAGAAGCGTACCGTGCATAAGAGCGTTTGTTTGGCTTCCTCGGGGGAAGTCAGCTGAGAGGAAATCTAAATGGAACTTCGCAGGGTCTGGAAAACAATGACTGGTTGCGTGGGTGCATTTTTGCTACTGGGTCTTTGTGCCGCGGCGCAGACACCCTCCAAGGTGCTATTGGTCCTGGAGAAAAATGGAACTCAGCTCGACATTATCGATCCCTTGAGCTTGAAAACCGTGGCGAAGGTGCCGGCGGGGCAGGACCCACACGAGGTGATTGCTTCCGATGACGGCAAGCTGGCTTACATTACGAACTATGGTGGGGCGCAAAGCTCACTGCATATGATCTCTGTGGTCGATCTGGTGGCCCAGAAGGCGCTGGCCCCTATTGACCTGGTGGCGCTCCACGGAGCGCATGGACTAGACTTCGTGGGTGGCGAACTTTACTTCACCGCGGAGACCAGCAAGGTGATCGGGCGTTACAATCCTTCGACGAAGGAAATCGACTGGGTTATGGGCACCGGCCAGGACAGGACGCACATGGTCTGGGTGGCCCCGAGTCTGGACAAGATTGTGACTTCGAACGTCAGCTCCGCGACGATCAGCATTATCGAATTGGTTTTGCAGCCGAACAGAGGATTTGGGCCGCCGCCGGGCGGAACGCCGCCAGCTGGACCACCGCCGGGGAGCGGCAACCAGAAATCGTGGGAAGTGACGAACGTTCCGGTGGGCCGGGGCTCCGAGGGATTCGATGTCTCGCCTGACGGCAAGGAGATATGGACGGGCAACGCACAAGACGGCACGGTGAGCGTGATTGACTTCGCCAGTAAGAAAGCAGTTCAGACCGTGCCGATTTCGGCGAAGGGGGCGAACCGGCTGAAGTTCACGCCGGACGGAAAGCTGGTGCTGGTTTCTGGTTTGGGAATGTTTGGACCTGGCGCGGCACCCTCCGCAGCTAATCTTGTCGTGCTGGATGCTGCGAGCCGTAAGGAAGTGAAGCAGTTGAGTCTGGGCGGAGGCGCGGCCGGAATTCTTATGGACCCGGACGGTTCCCGCGCATTCGTGGCAGTAAGCGGCGGGAACAAGGTGGCCATCGTGGATTTGAAGAACCTCTCCGTAACAGGAGAAATCGCGCCATTGGGACAGCCCGACGGCATGGCTTGGGCCGTGCGGAAATAGAACGCGCCTGCCGGACATTCACTCGGAACTTGACTCTCGGAGTTGCTCCCGCTAACGTCGGGCAACCGTCCAGGAACGCGGGCCCATTAGGGAGCGTGACTGCCATGAAGAGCTACTGCGTCTTGAGCTGTCTGCTCGCGCTGCCGCTCGCAGCGAACACGGTACGCATCTACCAGACAAACAGCGCCGGCGACGCAGTTGACATCATCGACGCGGCGACGAACACAGTCGTGTTGCAGGTCAAGGACATCGAGGTACCCCATGGAGTCGCCTTCTCTCCCGATGGATCCCGAGCCTACATAAGCTGTGAGGCCGAAAACACGCTATGGGCGACAGACACAAAGACGGGAAAACTTCTCGGCAAGACCTCTCTCAGCGGACATCCCAACAACATCGCCATTTCCAAGGATGGACGACGGGTGTTTGTGGGCATCGTGGCCGCTCCGGGAGCGGTTGAAGTTGTGGACACCGCCTCCCTAAAGAGCATCAAGAGCGTCGCCGTGAGAGGCGGCGTACACAATACGTATGTGACCCCAGACGGCAAATTCGTAGTTGCAGGTTCAGTCGTCGGAAGAATTCTGACCGTAATTGATGCACAGTCTTTACAGCCTGTCTGGGAGCTGCCATTCGACAGCGGAGTACGCCCCATGGCCTTCGAAGCTGGTAACGACGGTTCGACAAGTCGAATCTTCGTCCAGCTTTCCGGTCTTCACGGGTTTGCGGTGGTGAACTTTAAGACCCATGAAGTAGTGGCTCGGATTAAAATGCCCGATGAACCCACAGGCGGAACAGCTCAGGCAGGTGCTCCGTCCCACGGCATCGGCGTCTCTCCAGATGGAAAGACGCTGTGGGTCAACAGCTCGATTGCGAATGCTGTCTTTGTATACTCTCTCCCCGATCTAAAGGTGTTGGGATACGTTCGCGCCGGAGAGGTACCAGACTGGCTCACGTTCACCCCCGACGGCACGAAACTTTACGTTGCCAACTCTGGGTCGAATTCGGTGTCAGTCATCGACACGGCGACACGAAAACAAGTGGCCGTCATCCCAGTGGGTGAAGTTCCCAAGCGCAACGGTACAGTGGTGATTCCTTAGATTCTCTTAGGGCGTTGTCGAGGCGTGTATTTTGGCGTTGCGGACCCAATCCGCCAAGGCCCGCCAATCGGGGTCATCTTGGGATGTGAATTGTCTGCCCCCGCTATGGAAAGCGTCGCCACCGGCCTTCGGTGAGAGTGGGTGCAGCAGAAGGCGGCTCGAGGTCGGATCGCCAGGAGTTACGAGCCGGCAGACAATCTCGAAATTGCGCCGCGATTGCTCCTCGGTCCAAGTGAGGCTCCCGGCCGGCAGAGGTTGCAACCGGAAGGCATTATTGCTCCCCGCATGGCACACGACACAGCGAGCGTGGCCAGGACGCTTTTTCAAAAAGATCGGCTCGACGCGCGCTCTGTAATACTCGAAGTCAAGAGACGGAGTCGGTGACTGTCCTGCCGCGGAGGAAGCCGCCGTTTGCAGAAAAAGGACGATCACGGCTAGTTTTGCGAGTGGTGCCAAGGTTACAAGCACAGGCCGCATTCTTTTGCGTTCCAGCAAGCCTTCAAACTCAAAATCGAAGTGACACTTCATTTTTGCCACCTTATAACACCTAGCGATTCGTGTATCGTAGCAAATCTCGCCGCCTGGATAGCGTCCCCGCGGTTCGACCCGCCTGCAAACTCCTTTTTTCTTAGCGTTTCTTTCGTGGCACCGCCGGAGCTCTGCCAGCATCCTGCTTGGGCGCAACGCCTGATAACCCGCTGACCGGAAAGGTGCCGATCAGGGATTCCAAGTGTCTGGTAATGGAATGTCCGCCGCGACCTGGAACTAATCCTCCGCTTCCCACGCCCGATGATCTTGCTGTCGGGCCAGACGGCAACGTGTATTTCCTCGAACCCGCCATGAATGTTGTGGTGCAATTGTTTAAAGACTGGGTAGGCGCTGCTGTATTCTTCTTTATTCCAGGTCTGCTTTCCACTCGCGGGCAACGCAGGATGTGTGGAGCGAGTCTAAGTGCGGCAGAGAAGCACGGAGGTAGCACGATGAGCCGGTGGGGCCGTCTCCGTTGCGGTATTATCGCCAGATTCCTCGCTCTGTTCTGTGTGGCCGCGTTCACGCCACGGGCGAAGGTCCAGTCGCAAGAGGTCATGATTCGAGGCACCGGGCAAATGGTGCCAGTGTGCAAGCTAACTGATCTCGATTCGAACGTCAGTTTTTTCAGCGCCGACACCGACTTCATCGTGGCTTTCAATCTGCACAACATTTCCGAAAGTCCATGTGTCCCGCAGCCTTCCGTTGCTTTTCCTCAGTTTGATCAGGAGCAAGTTCGGGAGGCAAGGCCGTTCGGCCTTTGCACGGATTGCGAGGACCGCCTGCCGAATGGGCAATACCGCGTGCATGATCCCGTGGTTCTGAATCCCGGTGAGATCGGGCACCAGACGTATCGATGGAAGACGGTAGCGCCAGCCGAGACGGTCAAATGCTTGCACCTTCGCGCACTGTTCACTCCTGTCTTAGTCGTCGCGCCAACACTGTTCAAACAGGTGTGTTCGGAAATCGCCGTCAGCCGAACCTATGCCGGCGCATTTGTGCCGCCTGCACCAAAGGACGAACCGCATACCGACGAAGCGCAGAGGAGCGAGCTATTCGTTCTGTCTTCCCGCAAGCCGCGCTACTACCAGGATGAAACGTTCACCCTGCACGTCGGCCTCGTAAATTCTGTTGCTGGTTCACCCTCCAGCGAGGAATGCCCCACACTCTTCCTGCGCGAAAGGTCGCCGGACGGCGCCACTCGTTTTGATGAAGTGCCGCCGAGCGGGTTTAAGACCTGCAGGTCCTTTTCGCTCGGCGCGGACCGGAATGCGGATTGGCAATCCGGTTTTGAAGTGGACTCGGGCGTGCGCAGCAGATGGACGGGCATCGGTGAACACAACTTTGAGCTTTTCCAACCCGTCCACTCTTCCCGTGATGACAGAATTCAGTTCGTTCGCTCGAACAAATTGACGGTACAAATCGACGACCCAGCGCTTATCCCACGCAAATGGCAGGGAAAGGTCAAGGGCGTCGGCGTGGATGTGACCTTGGACAAGGACGCCTACCAACTTGGCGAAGATGTGCCGCTTCACATCGCCATCGAGAATTTCGACGCTCCAGTGCCGATCTACGCTATCGACCCCGTGTGGGATCCTTACCCGGCCATTGGTATCGAAGTTCGCGACGCTGCAGGGCGCCTTTTGCCGGAAAACGAAAGGTCTTCAAATGAAATGCTTTGGATGGGGCACGGACGCGGCCCTGTGGCCTATCCCGCCGGCAACGTCGTAACCATAGAGCGCACCTTGGCGGGCCAAGGCTGGTTGCCGAATCGACCCGCCGTTTACACCGTGGTAGTTACTTGGTGCCCTCTCGATGGGACGCACTTTGAACCTGGTCCAGGACTTCCACGGAAGGACGACATCAAAACCTATGCGACGGTTCAGGCCGCGGCAACTTTCCGCATCGTCGGCGAACCATCACCCGCCTCCCACTGGGAGCCTTAACTGTGCGCGATTAACGCGGTATCGCCGAGGTTCATTTTCTCGGGCGGAACTCTGCCGATTTCACGCTCAGGATTTCTCGTCCCCGGATTCGTCGGCAGAAGCACCATCCGCAGGTTTATTCCCCTTATCATTTCCGAAAAGAGTGAGGGCTTTCTTATCAGGACTTGGCGATAGGTGTTGGAACTATTTGACGAATCGGCTGGATCGCATAAGTACGTGAAACCGTTCGCGCAGGTATGTGCTGTCGGCCCACCAAATACCCAAAAACAGGATACAAACAAATATCGTGAGATGGATGACCTCGACTCCAAGATGATTCAAAGTCCAATGCTCTCTCTGCTGATAAAAAAATATTCCCATTCTTTCATTTTAGCAGCGCCTAGGAGGAGAACGGGCGCGCCAGATAACACGATTATGTAGTTCGCAAGGGAAAGTTTACGAAATGCGTTCCGCCATACAAGCAGTCCGTACGCTGCGAAGAAGGCCCCTATCACAATTGCGGCACGGGGAATTGGGTTGGTCATACCATGCCTCTCGCTCAACGGATGGAGACTAAAAAGACCTGGCGCTCTGAACCAGATAAGGCCCCATAGGAACAGAAAAACACCAGTTCCGAATAGTTTTTTCCCGTGATAAGCCTGAGCGTCAGCCTGATAGTTTGTTGTCATTTCGCCAAGTCCGCGGTTTCTTCCAGGCCAAACTGGAAGCCTCCTAGCAGCTAGAGCGATTCAGGGGCGTGCAGACAATTGTGACTCCCGAATCAAAGGATCAGCCATAGCGCGGAAGTACCACGATAGCGGAAGACACAACTCGTCCCAACGGGCCTCACCCACCCCAAGACTGCAAGGCTCTGGCGGCCCTTCGCAATTGCGGTCGCATCCGGATGCCGCCTTCCGCTGGTAGGACGGCGTCGGCATCGCAACGTGTTAGATTTCGGAGCTGAACCTTCACGGCCTGCTTCCTTGCTGTCTACGCTTCGCACCCACCAGTCACCCGGTGAATGGCAAGACTCGTTGGTTCGCCAGATTCCAGGAAATTCTTCCCTCCACTACCTGGCGGTCTCACACCGTGCTCGGGCAGCTTCACTCTCTCGGCCAGAAGGCCAGGTCAACGGGCGAGGGCACTTCGACAACCTGCCCGGTGGGTGTCAGGCCGCCGGTTGCGCGATCAATCTTGAAAACCACAACGTTGTTCGACAACTGGTTTTCCGCCAGCAGGTATTGGCCGCTCGGATCGATGGCAAAGTTTCTCGGCTCCTTCCCGCCGGTCAAAACGTGCGCGACGAAGGTGAGCGTCCCGTTTTTGGCATCGATCGCAAAGATCGCAATGCTCTCGTGCCCGCGGTTGGACGCGTAAAGGAATTTTCCGTTGGGATGCACGGCGATTTCCGCCGCATCGTTCCGTCCCGCGAACCCCTTCGGCAGCGTGGAAATCTGCTGCACGGCACGATATGCGCCTTCGGCGTCATTGGCAAAAACCGTCACGGCGGATTGCAATTCGCCCAGCACGTACATGAATTTGCCGTCCGGGGCGAACGCCGCATGTCGCGGCCCCGCTCCGGGATTCAGCGTTGCGGATAAAGGATTGAGCGGCGGAGCCTTGGCGGTGAGCGGCGCAGCTGGCGTCAGCGATCCGCTGGTGGCATCGAACTTGAAGATCAGAACGCGATCCAGTCCTAGGTCGGCGACATAAACGAACTGATTGTGTGCCGCGGCCTCAATCCAGTGCGCGTGCGGCGCTTCCTGCCGCTCTTTGTTCGGACCCGTGGGGCCTTGATCTTTCGCGAGCGCGGTGTGTTCTCCCAGCCGGCCATCCGCCAAAATCGGAAAAACGGCAATGGTCCCCGAACTGTAGTTGGCCACCAGAACGTACTTCCCGGTTTTGTCGAACGACAAATAACAAGGATCCTCGCCCAGCGACGGAATCTGACCGAGCAGGGTGAGCTTCCCGCTCTTCCCATCCACCGCAAAAGCGCTCACCGTGCTGGCCTTGCCTGCTTCGTTCGCGGCATACAAAAATTTGCCGCTGGGGTGTACCGCCACCCACGACGGGTCCGGGGTGGCCGCCGCAACTTCGATGGCGCTCGGCTGTCCCGTCGCGGTGTCGAAGCCGAACACGTAGATGCCCTTGCTGCTGGTCTTGGTGGTGTAGGTCCCCACGTAAGCAAGGTATTGGCCCTTCTTGGCCGCGGCCCGCTTGGGGGCCGGCGCAGAAGACAGCAGCGCCAGTGGCGCCAAAACCAAAACCAGAAATGCCAGTAATCGTGTGGTGATTTTCATAAGGACCAAGATTCTCTAGGTGCGCCCCGGCCAAGTCGCGGACGACCCTACTTCTTCTCCTCTTCGTTCTCTTCCTGCAGGACGGCGGCGGCGGCGACGGAATCGTCGTCATCGAGCCTCAGCAACCGCACGCCCTGCGTCGAGCGGCCGGCCTCGCGGATTTCGCTAGCGTGAACGCGAATGACTTTACCGTTGTGCGTGATGATCATCACGTCCGATTCTTCCGTCACCTGTAGCGTGGCCACCACGTACCCGTTGCGGTCCGTGGTTTTCATGTTGACCACGCCCTTGCCGCCGCGCGAGGTGATGCGGTACTCCGCGAGCGGCGTGCGCTTGCCAAAGCCTTTCTCGGCCACCGTCAGCATTAGCGTCACCAGCGAGTCCTTGATCTGCTCGTTCTCGAGTTCCTCAAGATTCTGTGTGCTGGTCTTGTGCTCCTTAGCGATGATGTCAAAATCCGGCTGGACCGCGTCCATACTCACGACGTAGTCGTCCTTGTCGAGATCCATCCCGTTCACGCCGCCGGCGTTGCGGCCCATCGGTCGCACTTCCGTCTCCCGGAAGAGGATCGCCTGGCCCTCGTGGCTGGCCAGAAAAATCATTTTCTTGCCGTCGGTGAGCTTCGCGCCGATGAGCTCGTCCTTGCCGTCCAGAGTGATGGCGATGATGCCCGTCGAGCGGGGGTTGGAGAATTCCGTCAGCGTCGACTTCTTCACCGTGCCGCTCTTGGTGGCCATAAAGACGAACTTGTCGGCTTCTTCCAGGTTGCGGGCCGCGACCAGCGCGGTAAGTTTTTCGTCTTCCTGGAATTTTACCAGGCTGGAAATCGCCTTGCCGCGCGTCGCTGCCGCGGCCTCCGGAAGTTCGTACACCTTTAGCCAGTACACTCGGCCCTTCGACGTAAACAGCAAAATGTAGCTGTGCGCCGAAGCGATAAAGAGGTACTCGACGAAATCTTCTTCTTTCGTCTTCGCGCCGATGCGCCCCTTGCCGCCGCGCGACTGGTGCCGGTAGGTATCCGCGGCGGTGCGCTTGATGTAGCCGGCATGGCTCACGGTGATCAACATTTCCGTGTCGGCGATCAGGTCCTCGAGTTTGATTTCATCCACTTTGTCGACGATCTGCGTGCGGCGATCATCACCATACGCTTTGTGCACTTCGCGCAGCTCGGCGGTGATGACCTGCCTAAGTTTCTTGTCGCTCGCCAGGATCTCGCGCAATTCGGCGATCAATTCGCGAATGGACTTCAATTCCTTGAGAATTTCGTCGATGGAGAGCTGCGTCAGCCGATGCAGTTGTAATTCGAGAATGGCGTCGATCTGCGCATAACTGAGGCCCAGGGCGTTCCCGCGACCGGCCGCTTCAATTTCCGGCGCTCCCTGCGCGCGGTACTTTCGGCCGTCCAGCTTCACGCCCTCGATTTTCCTGGACTTTCCGTTTTCCGTGATGGTGACGTCCTGTTCTCCGAAATACTTGAACAGGTTTTCCTTGGCGTCCACGCGGCTGGAAGAACCGCGGATGATGCGGATCACGTTGTCCAAGTGATCCAGGGCAATCTGATAGCCCAGCAAAATGTGCTCGCGCTGTTCGGCCCTTTTCAGCTCGAAGATGGTACGGCGGCGGATCACATCGATGCGGTGCTCGATGAACAGCTTGATCATGGGGATCAAGCCCAGCTCGCGCGGTTGCCCGCCAACGATGGAGAGCAGGATCATGCCGAAGGATTCCTGCATCTGCGTGTATTTGAAAAGATTATTCAGGATGAGCTGCGATTCTTCGCCGCGCTTCAGCTCGATGACGATGCGCATGCCCTCGCGCGAGGATTCATCGCGCACATCGGAAATGCCTTCCAGTTTCTTCGACTGCACCAGTTCGGCAATGCGCTCGATCAGCCGCGCTTTGTTCACCTGATACGGAATTTCCGTAATAACGATGCTTTCGCGGTCCTTGCCGGAGTCTTCCATCGCGGCCTTGGCGCGCATCGTGAAGCTACCGCGGCCCGTTTTGTAAGCGGCTTCGATGCCTTCGCGGCCGGCGATGTACGCCCCGGTTGGAAAGTCCGGGCCGGGCACAATCTTCATGATTTCCTTGAGCGTCGCGTCGGGCCTCTCGATGAGCAGAATGGCGGCGTCCACGATCTCGCGCAAGTTGTGCGGCGGGATGTTGGTGGCCATGCCCACGGCGATGCCGCTGGCGCCATTGACGAGCAAATTCGGAATGCGCGACGGCAGAACGACCGGTTCTTCGCGCGTCTGATCGAAGTTGGGGATAAAATCGACGGTTTCTTTTTCGAGGTCGGCGAGAATGTCTTCCGAGATTTTCGCCAGCCGGGCCTCGGTGTATCGCATGGCCGCCGGAGGATCGCCGTCGACGGAACCGAAATTCCCCTGCCCGTCGACCAACGGGTAGCGCATATTGAAATCCTGGGCCAGACGAACCATCGCGGGGTAGATCACCGCTTCACCGTGCGGGTGATAATTGCCGGACGTGTCGCCGCAGATCTTGGCGCACTTGCGGTAGCCGCGGTTGGAGGCCAGGCCGAGGTCGTTCATGGCCACCAGGATGCGCCGCTGCACGGGCTTCAACCCGTCGCGCACATCGGGCAGCGCGCGCGCGATGATCACGCTCATGGCGTAGTCCAGGTACGACTTGCGCATTTCTGCTTCGATATCGATGGGAAGCAGTACTGACTGATTTGTCTCGTCGGCCATTTCGCCCTCGTCTTGCTTTGTCGGTCGCGGCTTCGGCCGCGACCTCTAGCTCTTTAAGGTAGCTCTCGTACTCGGCGGCCGGGTCATTTTGCCGAAAAAGTGCCAGCGGTCAGATAAACGCCGGCCGGTGGCCCGCGCGGCTGCGCTCTAGTGGCTCGCGGCATGCCCCAGCACATAGGCCTTCACGGTGTCGAAGGCCTCCGCCGTGTTCGTAAACCGCCGGGCCGCAAAATGCTCTTCGATCTGCCGCAAAAACGCGTCGCGCTCGTGGTCGCCTGGAAATTCAACGGCTACGCCGCCTTGGTGGTCCGGCGTTTTCGTGGGCGTGGCGCGAAACCCGCTGCAACTCAATCCCCGCATCCCCGGCAGCGTCGTCCATCCCAACTGATAAATCATGGCTGGCTCGGGCTGCGCGGCCGCAAAACGAGAAAGATCACCACACCGAAGGCCAACACAATCAAAAGCCCGATCACATCGGCGACCAAAAAGTCTCGCCAGCTGGCAGCTCCCGATCTGTCGCTTAGCCCAAGGGCTTCGCGCCAGGCTCGAAATTCATGCACCACACGCGGCAACCGGAATCCCCAGCTGGCCACCGCCGCCAGCAGCAGACCCCAGCGAACCGCGCTGCGAACGGAGCCGGCACCGGGCTGGGATTCGGCCGTCACGTCTCAGATATCCAGGTTCACCACTTCCAGCGCGTTGTCCTCGATGAACTTGCGGCGCGCTTCCACGTTTTCGCCCATGAGGGTGGTGAAAATATCTTCTGCCGCAACGGCGTCTTCGAGCTTCACCTGAAGCAACGTACGCGTGTCCGCGTTCATGGTGGTGTCCCAAAGCTGCTCGGCGTTCATTTCCCCCAGGCCCTTAAATCGCGTGATGGTGAAGTCTTTCTTGGCGTCTTCCACCACGTAGTCGAGTACGTCGGTGGCCTTCTCCTTGGTCACCTTGTCGCCGTTGCGGGTCACGGTGAACGGCGGATGGTTGAATTCTTCGATCTGCTTGGCGAGTCCTCGCAGTCGCTTATACTCCGCCGTGGAGGCCACCGCCCAGTTGATCTTCTGGCTATGCGGCGGCCCGAACTGGATCTCGTACAGGCTATGTTCTTCATCGAAGACGATTTTGCCTTCGAGTTTTAGCTTGATTTTCTCCAGCTGCTTCAATAGTTTTTCCAGCGCTTTCTTGTCTTCGAAGTCGGTCTTCTTCTCCAGGCCGCTTTCGGCCAGCAGTTCGACGAGAGCGTGCTCACGCAGCCGGCGGCCGAGCTTGGCCGCAGCGGCCTCGTACTCCTGCACATTCAGCAAGAAAGAAGTCAGCCGCGGGCCCTCCAGACTCACGCCTTCCTTGGCTTTCACGACGTGGTCTTCGGTGGCGCGCTTCATCAGCTCGCGCGCGAAGTCGCGCTCATCGCGTATATATTTTTCGGTCTTTCCGCGTTTCACGCGGTAGAGCGGCGGCTGCGCGATGTAGATGTGCCCGCGCTCGATCAATTCCTTCATGTGGCGGAAGAAAAACGTCAGCAGCAGAGTGCGGATGTGGCTGCCATCAACGTCCGCATCGGTCATGAGGATGATTTTGTGGTAGCGCAGCTTGCCGGCATCGAAATCGTCTTTGCCGATGCCGGTGCCCAGCGCGGTGATGATGGCGCGAATTTCCTCGTGACCGAGCATCTTGTCGTAACGTGCCTTTTCAACGTTAAGAATCTTGCCTTTGAGCGGCAGGATGGCCTGATACTTGCGGTCGCGGCCCATCTTCGCCGAGCCGCCCGCCGATTCGCCTTCCACCACGAACAGCTCGCACCGCGCCGGATCGCGTTCCTGGCAATCCGCGAGTTTTCCCGGCAGGCCGCTGGCATCCATGGCGGACTTGCGGCGCGTCAACTCGCGCGCTTTGCGGGCCGCTTCGCGGGCGCGCGCAGCTTCAATGCACTTGCCGATGATTCGCCGCGTCACGGTGGAGTGCTTGTCAAACCACTCGCCGAGCTTTTCGTTGACGAGTTGCTCGACGTCGCCCTTGATGTCGCTGTTCAGCTTGCCTTTGGTCTGTCCTTCAAACTGCGGTTGCGGCAGCCGCACACTGACCACCGCCACGAGGCCTTCCCGAACGTCATCGCCGGTGATGGTGACTTCGTCTTTTTGCTCCTTGAGCATTCCGGCCGACGATGCAAAGTTATTGATGGAGCGCGTCAGGGCCGACCGGAAGCCGGAAAGGTGCGTGCCGCCATCGACGGTGTTGATGGTGTTCGCAAAAGCAAAAACGTTTTCGCCGTAGGTATCGTTGTATTGCAGCGCGATTTCGATCTCCACAGTGCCGCGCTTGCCCTCGAAGTAGATCGGCGAATCATGCAGCGCGGCTTTTCCGCGATTCAGATGCTTGACGAACTCCGTGATGCCGCCGGTGAACTTGAATTCCGCGGTCTTTTCCGTGCGCTCGTCGGTGAGCGTGATCTTCAAGCCTTTATTCAGAAAGGCCAGTTCGCGCAAGCGCTGCGCCAGGGTGTCAAAACTGTACACGGTCTTCTCGAAAATCGTGGGATCAGGATGGAAGGTAACTTTTGTCCCGGTCTTGCGGGTCTTACCGGTCTGCTTCAGTTTGTTGGTGGGCTTGCCCTTTTCGTAGGTCTGTTCCCACACCTCGCCGTCCCGCGAGATTTCCAGCTCCAGCCAATCGGAAAGCGCGTTGACCACCGAAACGCCCACGCCGTGGAGACCACCAGAGACTTTGTAGGTGTCGCTGTCAAATTTTCCGCCAGCGTGCAGCACCGTCAGCACAACTTCCGCTGCGGGGCGCTTCTCCGTCGCATGCATGTCCACCGGGATGCCCCGGCCGTTGTCCACCACGGTGACCGAGTTGTCGGCGTGCACGGTGACGTTGATCTCATCGGCATAACCGGCCATCGCTTCATCGACCGAATTGTCCACCACTTCCCAGACCAGATGGTGCAAGCCCATCTCTCCGGTGGAGCCGATATACATCGCGGGGCGCAGCCGCACGGCCTCCAGGCCGCCGAGAACTTTGATGGACTTGGCGTCGTACTTGTGGCCGCCTTGCGGCGTAGCCATCACGTTTTCTTTGTCGCCCATGCTTTCTCCTGGTCCGGCAACTTCTCGCTGGTGGCTGCGGCGCCCGGCGAGACTCCGGGCCATGCGCAGTGCGGGTCTCGGTTCAAAACTCGCTGGGGTGAAGCAAGCAAGGCGTGTTTAGGGAATTCCGTACGTCGCCTTACCCTGTGATTCCGGCTTCGCCGGGCGAATCCGAAACTCGTAGGGTTCCTGCTCCATCCCATCTCGCGCAGCGAGACGTGGCGAAGACTCATGTTTCTCCAAGCGCGTGGCAGAGTGGGCTCCTGGCCGAGAGCCGGTTGGCAGGCCACGTTTGCCTGGCGGACGTGTCGAACCAAGAAGAGACTCGACAACCCCAGGATTGTACTCGCACTGGGGCTTTTTCTCAAGTATTTGAAACCGCCAGGAACCTGTATAAATTGTCTGTTTCCTTGAGCTTACAAGTTCAACCGGAAGACAGAAGGTTCGAAAACTTTGTCCCGTGGGGGGCCTGCTCCGGGGCTTCGCCGGGTGGGTCGTTTTGGGGCTGGGCACACGCCGAAATCATCACCGACGCCTTAAGAGCACCTGTTCAGATGCGCATGGGCATGATGATGTAGCGGTAGCGGTAGGATTCGTCGGCCAGCGGGCGCATCTGGCCGGCGGATTGTTCGTCTTTCAGTTCGATGCTGATTGGACCGTCGGCCGCGGCGCCCAGGAAATCCAGCATGTAGCTGGCATTGAAACCGATGGCGATGGGTTCGCCTTTGAATTCTTTCTCGATGCTTTCTTTGGCCTCGCCATATTCCGGACTGGAGGCGGAGATCTCGATGCCTTCTTTGGAAACGGCCAGCTTGACGGCGTGGGAGCGTTGATCGGCAAGCTGCGAGACGCGGCGCACCGCATCGCTCAATTCCGCTCGCTCGATGACCACACTCTTGTTGTTGTCGCGCGGAAGCACCGCTTCGTAGTTCGGAAATTGACCGGTAAGAATGCGTGAAATCAGCAGGCGATGGCCGACTTGGAAAAACAGGTGGCTTTCGTCTTTAGCAAATTCGATGGCCGCGTCGGAGCCAGCGGCGACGGAAAGTTTTTCGACTTCGTCCATGGCTTTCTTGGGAATAAGCAATTTCACTTCGCCATTCAGTCCCGTAAGTTTGTGATCGGTCTCCGCAAGCGCCAGGCGGTGCCCATCTGTCGCCACCATCGCCAGCGTGTCGGGCTTCAGGATCAGCAGGCCGCCGTTCAACGTGTACCGCGATTCTTCCATGGAGATCGCAAATTTCGTCTTGCGAATGAGGTTCTCAAGGATGGTGGCGGGAATCTTCACCAGCGTGTGGGGCATCACCGGCAGCGCTGGAAAGTTCTCCTTGGCCATCCCCACCAGCTTATATTTCTTCTTTTCGCTGACGATCTCCACCCAATGATTCTCGAGTAGCTTGACTTTGATCTCGCCCTCGGGAAGCAGGCGTACCAACTCCAGCAGTTTCTTGGCAGGGATAGTCCCGGCACCTTCTTTCTTGATCTTGGCTTCGCAAGACGTGCGAATGCTCAACTCCAGGTCGGTCGCCGTAATCGTTAACTGGCTGCCTTTGACCTCCACCAGCAGATTCGACAGAATGGGAATGGTGGTCTTACGCTCAACGACACCCTGCGTCGTTGAGAGTTCGTTCAACAGCGCGGACTTGGTGACACTGAATTCCATCGCTTGATATTCCTCGAATGCCGTTCCGGGTGCGGTCATTTAGTGACCCTCGATCAGGCCCGACACCAGGCCTTCCCTGGCTATTTCTACTGCTGTCGTACTTTACTCGCTTTTAAGCCAGTTAGAAAGCCTGCTCCGTGCGCCGGCACTGTGGAAATACGTGGGAAACGCCAGCTTTCGCTCCTCACCCTGGCCGCCAAAACCCTTAGCCCCGCCGGAGCAACAACAAGCAATATTATGGAATGTTTTTGAAAAAAAATAGCGAGCCATAAAGCTTGTTGTTGTGATGAGCGCTGTGAATCTGTGGAAAGCTGACCAACTCGAATTGTGCATTTGATTTATCGCCCCGCATGCCCCAGTCTTACTTTGTGAGAAACGCGGAAAACCAGGCCGTGGCCATGCGGCCAGGCATGAGATATAGAACTTGATCCACACCCATCAACAAATTATCCGCACCTTTCTCAAATCTTCTTCACAGGCTGGCAACCGCTCGGGCCAGTAGGATGGCGCTAAGGACGGGCAAGCACGGGGCGCAACAATTACAGAAAAGAGCGCGAAAGGTGGCTCCAAAAAGCCGGCGGGGTTACTGCAGCGCGTCCATCAGACGCGTGATGGTGCGGTTTAGGTCTTTGTCCAAGCGCCGCAACTCTTCGATCTTGTTGATGGAATGCAGCACGGTGGTGTGGTGCTTACCGCCGAACTGGCGACCGATCTCCGGAAGCGAAGCGGTGGTGAGCTGCTTGACGATATACATGGCCACCTGGCGCGGAAAAGCGATCGCGCGGGTGTTACTGCGGACCTTCAAGTCCTGTTCCCGCAGATTGAAGTGCTCGCTTACGCGTTTCTGGATCAGATCGATGGTCACGCGCTTTTCCTGGGAAGCAATGATGTTTCGCAGCACTTGCTGCGCGGTGCCCAGCGAAACCGTTGCGCCCGTCAGCGAAGCGTAGGCCATCAGCCGCGTCAACGCGCCTTCGAGTTCGCGCACGTTAGACTTGATGGCCCGCGCGATGTATTCCGCCACGTCGTCCGGCAGGCTGAAGTGGTCGTTTTCCGCCTTTTTCTGCAAAATGGCGATTTTGGTCTCCAGGTCCGGCGGCTGGATGTCCGCAATCAATCCCCATTCGAACCGCGAGCGCAAGCGCTCTTCGATGGAGTTGATGTCCTTCGGCAGGCAGTCCGAGGAAATGACAATCTGTTTCTGCTGCTCGTAGAGCGCGTTGAAGGTATGAAAAAACTCTTCCTGGGTCCGCTCTTTTCCCGCGATGAACTGGATATCGTCCACCAGCAGGACATCCACGGTATGGAAACGGTCGCGGAAACTGATCATGCGGTCAAAGCGCAGCGAATTGATCACTTCGATGGTGAATTTCTCCGCGCTGACGTAACTCAGCCGCATCGCCGGATTGCGCTTCTTGATGGTGTGACCGATGGCGTGCATCAAGTGCGTCTTGCCCATGCCCACGCCGCCGTAGAGGAACAGCGGGTTGTACGCTTTCGAAGGCTGCTCGGCCACGGCGCGCGAAGCGGCATGCGCAAATTCGTTGGACTTGCCGACCACAAACGAATCGAACGTATAGCGCATGTTGAGCTGGTGGTCGCTGCTCTCAAAATCCAATCTTGCTTGTTTCACGCTGGAGACTACCGGCGCTAGCGGGAGCGGTTCCTCTTCCGTGCACACGTATTGCACCTTCATGTTCGGTGTGCCGACTTCATGAAAGACGGCCTTGACGATGTCGCCGTAAGTGCGCGTCAGAACCTGCCGGAAAACGGCGGTGGGGATCTGGATATAGAGCGTATCGCCCTCGGCCCGGTTTAACCTGGTGGGCTGGAACCAGGTGGTGTAGGTGTTGATGCTGACCCGGGACCTCACCCGATCGAGGAATTTGTCCCAGGAATTCACAGCTTCGTGCGCACGGCCCATTTGAGTTGCTGTCGTCATCGGAAGAGAAAAGAAAATCCCACGCTATTTCCACAGCTGTTAAAAAGCTGTGGAAAGCGGGTCCGTTCGCGTCTTTCAGGCTTCGGGATGCCGGAACGCTCTACTTTGCCCCTGTCGCTCCGCGCGCGGCCCGTTTGGAATTGCTGGCCCACGTACCGCCGCTATGAGTCAGCGCGGGATTGTCGCTGATTGACGCGCAGGGGGCAAGAGAAAAATAGGAGCAGGCACTCACCGGTGTGCACACGCCGTGCACAGTTTTTCCACAAGTACAATATTGTACAGTATTTCTGATGGATGCTGATTTCGCGGCGTTTGTGAACATATTTTCACCGCGTGAGGAAACCGTGCACAGAACCGGTACGGGCGGGGCTGAGGAAAACTCGGACTATTTCTGATTTTTCTTATCCGGCCGGTCGAATTCGTAGATACCCAGCGGGTCAGTTCCGATCATCATACGGTCCGGCTCCACGAGAATGGCGGTGGCTTCAAGACGCGCGCCCTGTGGCGTGTAGATTTTGTAGCTGGCGCGCCGGTTTCCCTCCTTGTCGAAATGCAGCAGCGTGTTGTACAGCGCGATCCACACCTCCCCATTGGACCGATCCACGCCCACGGCCGTAAGGATGCGCTTCAGCGACGGCTGATCGCCGCGGCGCTCCTGGCGCTGGATCTCCTTGCGCGCGGCCTGGGCCGCGGGCATGGCCTCGAGCGCGGTGTACTGAATGTCCTGTCCCGCATATCCCAAGCGGTCATATTGCCTCACCGTGGGCTCCGGCAAATAGGCAAATGCATAGTAGAGATGCCCCTGAGCGTCGGTGGCAAGCTCCCCGATGTTTAGATAACGATTCAGTTCCTGGCGCTCCGCTAGGGGCTCCGGATCGCCGAACTCGCGCACGTCCCTGCCGTTTTTGTCGAAAACGATCACCAGGTGTGGCTCCCGCAGCGTTCCCACGGCAACTTCGCCTTCCGGCAGAGCCGCCACGGCAATCGGATTCTTCACGGAAATCGAACGAAGCAGTGTGCCGTCGGGGGAGAAAACCTGGATGAGGTTCGCGCCGCGGTCCGCCACGTAGATCTTTCCGTCGGCGTCGCCATCGCAGTCTTCACCGAAAGTGATCAAGGCGCGGCCGGTCTTGGCGCTCGGATCGGCTCCGGGAAGTTCGCTGACAGTGAGAACCTGCTGGCCCTGCCGGTCGAACACCAGCAAGCCAGGCGACGGCGAAGCCAGAAGGTACAGCCGCCCATCCGCGCCCCGCTTGATGGAGCGCAGTCCGGGACCCACGCTCGGAAAAACCCGCTGCCGGGCCATGAGGTCGCCCTCGTCCTGAGCAGCGGCACTCCCGGCAGCGCACGCCAGGAGACACATCAACCTAAGAACTCTCCTGATTGGACCCACCCTCTGTCGCATCCATCTTCAGATTACGATGGAGGTGTCGAGGTTGCCCGGCGTTGCCGCCGGCCGTAACTATTAGTTAGTCGATCGAGAAGCGCAGGCGTTCGATGGAGCGGGCGCGGAGGCGGCCGGCCGAATTGCGCGGACCTTGGTCTGCGGTTTCGATCAACACGCAATTCATTTGCACGTCGCCAGTAGCCACCTCGAACCGCGCGGGCAGTCCACTCAGAAACTTCCCGATGATGCCGCGGTGGTCCATTCCAATCACACCGCCATGCGGCCCGGTCATTCCCACGTCGGTGATATAAGCCGTGCCTTGCGGAAAAAGGTGCTCATCGGCGGTAGCCACGTGGGTGTGCGTGCCGACGACCGCGGTCACCCGGCCGTCAAGATACCAGCCCATGGCGATCTTCTCGCTGGTGGTTTCCGCATGCATGTCCACAAACACCAAGGCGACATCTTCTGGAATTCTCCTCAGTTCGCTGTCGGCTTTCCGGAAAGGATCGTCGATCGGCGTCATGAACACACGCCCCTGCAAATTCAACACGGCATATTTCACGCCATTCTTGGCGGTTCCGAGATACAGCCCGCTGCCCGCATTGCCTTCCGGAAAATTTGCCGGTCGCAGCAGCCGAGGCTCATGCGGCAGGTATTCCAGGATCTCTTTGCGGTCCCAGCTGTGGTTTCCGCCGGTGAGTACATCGATACCCAGGTTCAAAAGCTCGTCCGCCAGCCGTGGGGTGATCCCAAATCCCGAAGCCGAATTCTCGCCGTTGGCGATCACCAGATCGACCTGCCGCACGGCGACGATGTCTCCGAGGCGATCGTGAACGATCTGCCGTCCCGGCGAGCCGACGATGTCTCCTACGAAAAGTACGCGCATGAACTCTTGGACACCGCAAAACACAAAAAATGGAGCGGACCGCTTGGCCGTGGAGAGCTAGGCCGTGAACCTCTGAAATAGTAGGGCGCCACGAGCCAACCGTTAGGCTTTCCTGCCCCGCTCGCGCGTCTTCATCCTTGCTACTCGATGGGACGCGCCGGCGGGACAGGCCGTGCACACGGGCTGTCTATCCGCAGCACCTCAGAGATTCGTCATTGGTTCAAACAGCTTTCGCTCCCGCACCTGCTTCGAAGAACCGCTCCATGCCTATTGTAGCCTCCAGGCCAAAGCCGCGTCCAACCGCCCCGTCGCCAAAGGTTTAACTCCACCAAAGCCAACCGCAGGAGGTAGAATCACTCGGGAACAATAGGAGAAGCGTCATGCGCCACGAGCGACCGTCCACCTCCGCCTTCGGGCTGCTCATCTTTTTTCTTGCTCTCGAACCGGCCGCGTCTCGAGCGCATAGCGCTCAGCTCGGCAAAGTGAATTTCCCGACCAGTTGCACGGCGGAAGTCCAACCCACGATCGAACAGGGCGTCGCGCTGCTGCACTCGTTCCAATACACGCAATCCGAGAAAAGCTTTGCCGTCGCGGCTACCCGCGATCCAAAGTGCGCCATGGCGTACTGGGGAACAGCCATGGCCCGTTATTACCAGCTGTGGGAATTTCCCAATGATAAAACTTTGAAACAAGGCCGCAAAGATATCGAGAAGGCGCTGAAGCTGCACACCGCTAGTCCACGGGAACAGGGTTTCCTCAACGCGGCCGCCGCTTTCTTCGAGAAGAAATCCAAAATGACGCATGTCCAGCGCACCCAGGCCTACTCCGCCGCTCTTGCGCATTTCTACCGCGGCAATCCCGGTGACGCCGAAATCGGCTCGTTCTATGCTCTTTCGTTGGTCTCCCTGGCCGAGGAAGACAGCGACACCACGGAAAACCTAGAGAAGGCCATCTCCCTCCTCGAAGGGCTGCTTCGACAGCATCCGGACCACCCCGGTGTTGCGCACTACCTGATCCATGCCACGGATCGTCCCGAATTCGCAGCCCAAGGCCTTGACGCTGCCCGCCGTTATGCGGCCATCGCGCCGGACTCCGCTCACGCCCTGCACATGCCTGCGCATATCTTTGTGCGCCTCGGCCTGTGGCAGGATTCCATCACCTCGAATATTGCCGCCAATGCCGCTGGCGCGCATGCCGCGGAAATGCACCAGGCGGAATCTCACTATCAGACCCATGCCATGGACTTCCTGAGCTACTCCTACCTCCAGAGCGGCCAGGAAGCCAAAGCGCGCGAAGTCATCGAACACACCAACCACGTTGTTGGGGCAAGTGATGAAGTTAAGGCCGATCATCGCGCCTATCTGGCCGCGCGCACGGCGCTCGAATTGCACCGCTGGACAGAAGCAGCTGCTTTGGCGATTCCGGCGATACGCAAGAACTGGGAGGACACCACGTATTGGGCCCGCGCGATTGGCGCGGCGCGCAGCGGCGACGTGGCCGGCGCGGAATCTGACCTCAAGGAACTTACCGAGCTGGTGGCCGACCGCGAGAAGCGCTCGAAAAAGAGCGGCTACACGGTCTCTACAGAAAAAGCCACCGATTTACGCGAAGCCGAAGCCTGGCTGGCCTTCGCCAAGGGCAAGACCGAGGACGCGATCGAGGAGCTGCGCGCCGCCGCCGACCGTCAGGACAAAAACGGCGGCGAATCCGTCGGCATTCCCGCGCGCGAAATGCTCGCGGACATGCTCATGGAAGTCAGGCGTCCCGCCGAAGCCCTCGCTCAATACCGGACGGTGCTGAAAAATTCACCGAACCGCTTTGACGGTCTTCTGGGTGCCGCGCGCTCCGCCCAGGCAAGCGGTGACGCCGGGAGCGCGCAATCGTTCTACGCCAAACTCACCCAGGTCTGTGACCCAAGTGCCGATCGAGTGGAACTCGCCGAGGCAAAAACCTATCTCGCCGAGAAATAGAACACCACTGTTTTGTGCGGAGACACCCGGCTCACTGAATCTTGTTGTGTTGCGCGTTGCCGCCCCAGGCGTACCAGCCGTCGGCGTCTTGGTTTCCCGTCTTCAGGCAAATCAGCCGCCCGTCGGAAGTCCCGGCATAGACGTTTCCTTTCGCCAAAACTGGTTGAAAGGCCATGGGGGCCTTCAGCGCATAAGAAAATCCGATACCGCCGTTGCTTTGCCGCACGGACACCAGATGGCCATCCGCGCCCGCGAGATAGAGATAATCGCGGCCCACGGCCGGCGGCGAAAAAACCTGCCCGCCCGCCGTACCAGGCAACCCCACAACTTCCGCCTGCCAGGTCTGACGCCCATCCGCCGCGCGCACGGAATTGATGTAGTTCCCCTGGGCATTCAGGATTTGTCCCTTGCTCACCGCCGCGCGCGAGCCCTGAAACGCCCAGGCCCCAACCACGGAATTCACACCGACAGCGTTGTTGGCTTCGGCCAGCTTTGCGGAAGACGGAGCCGCGCTGAAGCCCACCGAGGAATCCAGAGCATGCACCGCCGCGGACGAAAGCGCCACACCGCCTCCGCTTCCTTGGTTGAGGTATTCGGCTTTGCTCTTGGCGATCAACTCCCGGTCGCGAGCGTTTCCATCTTTCGTGTCCACACGCGCGAGCCCCTCTACCGTTTCTTTCCCCGCTAACGTCTTGCGCGTCTCATAGAGCTGCCCGTTGGCAATCACCGGCGCGCTGGTGGCCGCGTTTACCCTTACCCACACCACCGAGCCGTCACCGGCATCGAGGGCATAGGAAGTCCCATTGAACGTCGTGAAATAGACCGTCCCGTCGGAGACGACGGGCGCGGTAATCACATCGCCGGAAATCTCCTGTTCCCAGATATGCCGGCCGGTGCTGAGTTCCGCGGCGAGCAGCCGGTGGCTGCCGCGCGGCGACGCTGGCCGAGGATGAAATTCCAAGGGCTTCGTGGGCCGCCCGGTGGCCGCCGGATGGGCCATAAACAGCACGCCCTTATCAATCGCCGGCTGGCTCATCAGCGGATCGCCCAGCCACTCCTGCCAAATCACACGTCCCCTTCTCTCCTCTACCACCACCAGCGTGCAGCTCTCGGTGTTGAAGGCCACCATTCCGTCGGCCACCACCGCCGCGGTCGGTCCGTCGTCGCCCGTTTGGAGCTTCCAAATGACTCTTCCCGTCTCGGAGTCCAGGGCGTAAAACTCGTGCGAGCCGTAGCCGCCGCCGACAAAGAGCATCCCATCGGCGTAGGCCGGCGTGGCGATGGGCCGCCCGCCGGGGAGCCGCAGCACCCAGCCGCTCTTACCGTCGGGGGTGCCGAAGGAAGCGGCTTCGAAATCGCGGCTTGTCGCCGGGAGATTCACTTTCATGGCCTTACTCAAATCGATTCGCAGCGCGCTCGTCTTGAAAGGCCCGTGGGCAGCCTTGTCTGGGGCTGTCGCAGCGGTCTTTACCTCGGGCCGCGAATCCGGCATAAGCAGTGCCGCAACACCCAGAAGCAAGCTAATGCCGGCCGAAAGCGACGCACTTGAGGAAGACATGGAAACCTCCAAAGGCGCAACGCGCTTATCATCAGCAGTCGCGCTTGGAGGTAGAACGACTTGGATCGTAATTCTTGCAGAGAAATCGCGGCTGGGAGCCGCAGACAAGCCGGCCATTTCGCTGGCAATGGCCGGCCCGTCCACCGCTCGGCTCCTGCCGTTTCTAGAAATGAAAGCCGAGTTCCGCCGTGTAACTGCGCGGCGTCACAAAGTGCGTTCCGCTGAACGTCGACAGGAAGTTATAAAGCGCGGTCTTATTCGTCAGGTTGATGACCGTGAGGCGCAGGCTCCACTTGTAGTGGTCGCCATGGAAGAGGTCGTCATCTCCCACGCTGGCGTCGAACAGGTGGCGTGGAGCGACCCGCGGAGGATTGTGATCGTCACTCTCCGTTCCCGGAGCCGGTATCTTGAGCCGCGTCGACCCGTACAGAGAGGGGTCGCACGTCACCAGTGGAGTGCTCAGTGTGGGGAAAACGCTCCCGCAGAAGAGACCAGCCTGGATCTGCTGGTCTGCCGAAAGCCCGGTGAGATCCACTGGCGTGGTGCTGTCCCCCGCAAAGGGAACGGCACCAGCCACAAGGCCGCTGTCATAGCGCCAATTGAACGCCACCCAGGGGGCGCGTTTCCGCGGCTGGTATTGCACGTGCGTGGTCTGTTGAAAGTTTTGGTCGTGATCGATGCGGAAAACAGGTCCATCGCTGGTACCTAGCCCGCCGACCTGGGGTTGAAAGTAGCGAGCGGAAGCATGGCCCATGACGGTCAATACCGTGACGCCATGGAAATTGGGCACGCTGAGGCGCGCGTTGAACCCACTGATCTTCGAGTTGTGCCACCCAATCGGAAAGAAAATCGGCGTGTTCAGCAGGTCGCTGAAGTCGTAAGCGTTGTGGGTATACTTCCAGAGGTAATCACCGTCGACGACCAGGTATCTCCCGAAGGCCTGCTGAAGTCCCGCATGGAATTCGTTGCGCTGCCCGGCGCGAATCGGCCCCGATGACCCGCCAAAGATAGCATCCAGGAAAGGATCACCCGTGATGCTGGCAACCACCAGGTTTTCGTTGAAGGGAGTCTCAAGGATGCGCGCATAGGAAACGCGCATAACCGTATTGCTCGGCTTGATGTTGTAGGAAATCCCGGCACGCGGCTCGATTTGTGACTCTTTGGTGAGACCCCGATACAGATCGCCGCGCACACCCACATTGAAGGACCAATTGCCTTTGGTAATGGTGTCTTGCAGATAGAGCGCGATCTCCCGAACGTCCCCGCGGCCGCGGAAACCGAATAGCGCGCTTTGCGGAGTGGCGCAGCCGTCCGTGGCTGCCGGCGTGGGCCTGGTCAGGTCAATGCAGCCCAGGATGGGGATGAACGGCGCCGCGGCGGCATTGGCAACGGTGCCATCGTTCGGCTGAAGTCCGGCCCCCGCGCACTGTGTCGGGTCGGTGAGGCTGGTATCTCTGGATCCGAGCAAGTCCCCGGCGGCGTTGGCCACCAGACACGGCGAATTGATCGTGGGGTCCGTAAGACCCAGGCTGAAGCCCTCGGTCAAGAGGGTGTGCTCGAAAGTCACTCCCATTTTCACGTTATGGATGCCCTGCACATAGGAAAGATCGCCGCGCAGACCCAGGTTGGTCAGCTTGCGCTGTTGAGTGGCAGTCTCGGAAAGATCCGCCAGGGGATTTGCGCTGGGGTAATAGTTGAACTGGTCGTGCCGTGCGAAGAAGGCGACATTCAGCAAGGTGCTGGTGCTGAACAAGTGGGTCCAAGTCGGCGCAATGTTGTAGGTCTTGATCTGTGCGCGCTGATCCTGGCCAGTTAGCGCCGCGTCGAAAGAATTCGGATTTTGGAACCAAGACCGCGTATAGCCGGCATTTAGATGCACCGAGTCTGCGCCGGTAAGCTGCCAGTCCACGCGGTCGAATAGGTTCTGTTCGTTGCCCTTGGCATGCATCACTTGGAATTCTGGCGGATCGAGGAAACGGCCAGCATTCAACGCGTTCGCGGCGATGAAATTGCCCCACTTCGGACCGCCAAACGCTACGTCAAAGCCACCGTTCGCCGAGCCAAAGCTGCCGTAAGAGGCTTTCACGCTGCCCACCGGTTTTGTCTGGCCCAGGCCGGAACGCGTCGTCACCTTGATGACCAAACTCGTCTTGTCACCAAATTCGGCGGGCGGAGCGCCGGAGATGACTTCCAGCGATTGAATCGAATCGACCGGGATTTGATTGGAAAAGACTTTGCTGGTCTGATCCGTAATCGGTTGGCCATCGACCGAAAACGAGCTCTCCGCATGGTCGCCGATGGCGTGAACCAGGCCGTTCGAGTCCGCCACCGCCCCCGGTGCCGCCAGGGTCACAAGCGAGCTGACCGAAGATGACGAACTCTCCAGTGGGAGCCGGTCGAACAAGCCCCGGTCGATGTCCGTGTGAAAGGTCGATTCGTTTTCCACCAGATCCTTCGCTTCGACGGTCACGGTCTGTACCGCCGTCCCAACCTTCAAAGCGATTTGCACGGTCACCGGCACACCGGCGCGCACCTCCACGTCCTGCGTGTAGCTCGCAAATCCTCCTGCCGACACTACCAGGTGATAGGAATTGAAGGGGACGTTCGTGAACTTGAAGCTCCCGTCGCTTTCCGTGGTAATCTCCCGGTGAAGACCGCTCACGGCATAGGAGATTTCAACCGTGGCCCCGGCCACCACTCCGCCAGATGCGTCTTTCACCACGCCTTCAATCGATCCGGAGTTACCCGACTGTGCCTTAGCCGGAGCGGCCGCAAAAAACAACACCAATCCAAACACCACGCTGATACTCAAACGCTTGAACATTTTTTCTCCATCCCTTTCGAGGGCCATTTGTGTTTGTGTGGATAGAGGCCGCCGGAAAAATGGCGGCGGCGCTAGCCTTCAGATGGCCCAGCGCACGGAAATACAGTTCGAGTCAGAGGAGAGATTAAACCGCGGGAGGAGCGCGACCTGCACGATGCAGAGAAAAGGAATCGCTGGGCGCCACATGCTGCGGCAGCGAAGAAAACAAGGTGACGGTCTGAGGCGTGCTGGCTAGGTCCACCCGGGTAGCCGCCAGCGCCGGCATGTGCAGCACCTGGCAGAGATGGCAGGCAGCATCAGGCCCGTTGGTGTGCTGCAAAATACAGCAGCGCCACCGAAGCCAGCAACGGCACCGCTCGGCGCGTTCCCCCGAAAATGGATATCCACCAGTGCATAGGCGACACCTTAGCTTAGCACCTTAGACGGACTTCTAAGCGCCTTGGTTGCAATGAATTATTTGCATGTTACCGACTTAGACTGGCATTCCGTCCTAGGCCCGCCCACAGATACTGCAAGCGGTTTTCGTTGCGGAGAACCCGGGACGCACACCAATCCACCAGAGCGCCGGATTCTTTGCTTATTTCAAATAGGCTCTCACGATATCGATCAGTTCCTCGGCGGCCACCGCCTGAGGGGAATCTTTGGCGCGATCCGGGTCCAGGACATGGAACCAGATATGGCCCTCCACCAGTTCGGCCATCAAGCCGTTCAGCGCTCCTCGGCAAGCCGCCACCAGTTGAAGCACATCGGTGCATTCGTGGTCTTCCTTCAGCGACCGTTCCACGGCCTCGACTTGTCCGCGGATTCGACGAACCCGGATCAAGAGCTTTTCTTTGTCCCTGGCCGTGTGTGCCATGCCATATACTATAACCTAGTATAGTATATAATTCAACAAAAATCCAACTTTACACGCTTGACCCAGCAACTTTTCTTGCCTAAGCTCCGTCTCACCAGTTACATGCAAGTTGCTTCGCGGCAAAGGTGCCTCCTGATCTTACTCTTCGGCGCTGTTTTTCTGGCGTCGCAGCTTCATTATTGTTGTGAGCTCACAGTAACGCCATCGGCATCGCACCTTTGTCCGCTGTGCTCGACGGCGGGTTCCGTGGTCGCCACGCAGTCGCCGGCGATTGCCATGGTGCCGGTCACCAACCGGCTCGAACTCGTTCCTTTGGTCATCTCGGCTTCCTCAGAGGTTCCGCCCGCCGCCTCTCCGCGCGCGCCTCCCGCCCTGTAGTTTTCTGCGTTTCTCCCTTGCCCGTCTCCACTTTTCCTGCAACTAGGGCTCAATTTCAGAGAACTATAGGAGTAATGTCATGAAACGATTTGCTGCTTTATCCGCCTTGCTGCTTTTCTACTCATTTGCGCATGCGCAGGACGCTCCGACGTTAGTGGTTAAGAGCGACGTCTCCCGCGCAAATACGGAAGACGCCCGCATGAAAATACTCGAAGAACAAGTGCGCATGCTCGCCGGAGAAGTTGCCATCCTGCGCAGCGATCTAGCAGAACTTCGCAAAACGAAATCACCGGAACGTTCTTCCGGCCCGCAAGTTCTGCTAGCCTCCGCGCGCCCCGAGCCGGGTATGCTGTCCCCCACTCCTGCGCCGGCAGCGGCCCAGGTGGTGCAAACGCAGACTTTCGGGGGCGCCTCCGGCAACGCCAAACTCCTAAATCCGGATATCAGCCTGATCGGCGATTTCATCGGCACGGCCGGACGCAACAACGTTTCTCCGTCGCCTTCGCTGGAGATGCACGAATCGGAAGTAGGTTTGCAAGCCATCATCGATCCTTACGCCCGCGCCGATGCCTTCCTCTCTTTCGGCGAGACGGGCGTAAACGTCGAAGAGGCTTACGTCACCTTCACGTCGCTCCCCGCGGGACTGTTGCTCAAGGTCGGTAAGAAGCGTGCTGACTTTGGGAAGGTCAACACCATTCACAATCACGCGCTGCCGTTCATTGACCGGCCGCTGGTCACCAACAATTTAGTCGGCGGCGAGGACGGCATCGACGACGCCGGCTTCTTCCTCTCGCGTTTTCTGCCCGCGCCTAAGAACTGGTTCCTCGAAGGGAGCGCGGAAGTATTACGCGGCGATTCTGCCGAGGTGTTCCAGGCCATCCGCCGCCAGGACGTCAGCGTGGTCGGGCACCTCCGCGCGTACCGGGATTTGACCGAATCGACTAACCTCGATCTCGGCCTCTCCTACGCTCGCGGCCACAACAACAACGGCTCGAACTTCCTAACCAATCTCTACAGCGGAGACGCTACGCTCCGCTGGAAACCGCTGCGCCGCGCTATCTACAATTCCTTTTTGTTCCGTACCGAGCTGGTCTGGAGCGCGCGCAACCAGCTTTCTGCTGCGCTCCCGAGTCTTCTCCAGACAGAACATGCCTTTGGCATGTACTCCTCGGCGGAATACCGCGTAAATCGCCGTTGGACCGTCGGCGGACGGTTCGACCGCAGCGGCCACGCCACCGATGCTCGTCTGACGGACTCCGGCGTTTCCGGTATCCTGACATATTGGCCGAGCGAGTTTAGCCAGATCCGCGGGCAGTACCGCTTCGGGCATTTGGCGACTACTCCAACGGATTTCTCAAATGCCAATGAATTTCTTTTCCAGTTTCTTTTTGTGATGGGCGCGCACGGCGCTCACCCGTTTTAGGCTGCTCCAGGAGAATTCGATGCCCCGCTTATTGACAAAAACTCGTTTCATCACGATCGCCGCGTCCGTGGCCCTCGTATTTGCCCTGCTCGATCCCTTCATGGGCAGCGCGGACAGCAAGATTCGTATCATGACCGCTACGACCGACTTGGCGTCCCTGGCGCAGGAAATTGGCGGAGACAAAGTGGATGTCGAAGCCGTCGCTCGTGGCTATCAGGACCCGCACTTTGTCGATCCCAAGCCGAGCTTTCTTCTGAAGCTCTCCAAGGCCGAGCTGCTCATTGTCGTCGGGCTTGAACTCGAGATTGGCTGGCTGCCGCCGCTCATCACACAATCCAGTAATCCGAGGATTCAAGTCGGTGCGCCGGGTTATTTCGACGCTTCCCGGTTTGCAAGAATCCTGGAACTCCCTACCGGCCAGGTGACCCGCGCGGAAGGCGACGTTCATCCGCTGGGGAACCCGCACTACTGGCTGGACCCGGATAACGGCTTGCGCATCGCCAAGGGCATCCAGAACAAAATCAGCGAGATGCGCCCTAACGATGCCGCCTATTTTGCCGAGCGCTATGATGCTTTCGAGCAGCGGCTCAAGCAATCCGACCAGCAATGGCAGGCGCAGATGAAACCCTACGCCGGCCGCAAGGTCGTAACGTATCACCGTTCTTGGCCGAATTTCGCCGAACATTTCGGCCTCAACGTCGTCGGCTACGTCGAGCCGCGTCCCGGCATTCCCCCGAGCCCCCAGCACACCGTAGAATTGATCGGGCAGATGAAGCGCGACGCTGTGAAGGTCATCATGGTCGAGCCGTACTTTGACTTGAAGACGCCCAATTCCATCGCGCGCGATACCGGTGCGGTGGTGGTCGTCCTGATGCCTTCGGTCGGCGGCGAAAAAGAGATCACCGACTACTTCAAGTTGTTCGACTACGATATCGCGAAGCTCAAGAAGGCCCTTGACGAGACGCACTAGGAGAGTATTCGATGGAGATTCTTCCGTTTCTGATTTTGCCCTTCTTGGCAAGCCTGATTCTGACCGGCATCCATTCCTACCTCGGCGTGCACGTCGTCGAGCGGGGCGTCATCTTCGTGGACCTCGCTCTCGCACAGATCGCCGCGTTAGGCGCCATCGTAGCCATTATCGCGGGGATGGACCCGCACGGCCGCGGTTCCTACTGGATCAGTCTGGCCTTCACCTTTCTCGGCGCTGCCATTTTCGCCTTTGCGCGCACTCGCCGCGGCCATATCCCCCAGGAAGCCTTTATCGGCATCGCCTATGCCGTTGCTTCTGCTATGGCCATTCTGCTGATGAGCAAAGCCACCGGGGAGACCGAGCATCTCAAGGATATGCTGGTCGGAAATATTCTCGCTGTCTCCCGGCCCGAGGTGATCAAAACCGCATTGCTCTACAGCGGTGTGGGCCTCTTTCACTTCATATTCCGCAAGAAATTCCTGCTCATCTCCATGAACCACAACAAGGCCGAGCAACTCGGCTTTAACGTGCGCTTCTGGGATTTTCTTTTCTATGCCTCTTTCGGATTTGTGGTCACTTCCTCGGTGGCCATTGCCGGTGTTCTGCTGGTTTTCTGCTATCTGATTGTGCCCAGCGTCGGCGCCATGCTCTTCGCCGACCGCATCGGTCCGCGCCTGGCCATCGGTTGGACCATGGGCACCCTGGTCTCCGCGCTGGGCGTGTATCTCAGCGTCCAGCTCGACACGCCAACCGGCGCCACCATCGTGGTGACCTTCGGCGGCGTTCTCATTGTCATGTTTCTATTGCATCTGGTCCTGCATCACGGTCGCGCCGCCCGCGAACTAAAAGGTGGCGCTTCCGCTCACCGCGAACTCGAAGCTGCCACCTCCTCCACCCGGGAAGTGTAGTTTCTGTCGTCCACGCGCGCTCCGGCCCGTCCCGGCCAGCTCGACCATCTCCCTATTGTTTCGGCGGTTGCGCCGTCGGCGGCAAAATCCCGTTCAACCGCAAATAGATGGCTTCCGTCGCATAGTGGTCGGTCCAGCTTCCGCCCAGCGCTACCAGCGCCCCTCCGCGCGAGATCGGGCGATTGCCAAACAGCATGAGTTGCTCTCCCAGTTTCGAATCGTCCACGTTCGCCAGCGCTGTCGAGCAAAACGCAAACGAATCCTTCATCATCGCCACCAGCTTGTCCTTGGGATCCGACTCCGCAATCTTCGTGTCCGGCGCCGCCTGCCCGGAAATCTTCGCGCAGAAGGTATTGTTGGACTGCGCGATGTGCATCACCAGGTGCCCGAACGAATTCATCTCCGGCGAAGGCTTGAAGCTGTATTTCTCGGCCGGCATGGCTTCGGCCGCCGCCACCATATTTTTCTGGTAGCGCGCCACTCCCGCCTTCACGAACCCGCTCACCGGATTCGCCACCGGCGTCATGTCCGGCGGCGCAGAGGCCGCTGGCGCCGCCTGCCGGGCGGCCCTCACTCCTGGCCACATCATCATCGCCATTGCCGTTACACACACCACCCGGGCCATCCATCGCAGTCGAGATTTCATCGCCTTCCTCCTCCCCCCAGACTCGCCCGGAAGCATACCCTCGTCGCACTTCTCGGAACAAGTATCAAAACGTCGCCCCGCTCTCCTCTCCTGGAGCTATTTCAGAAACGTTTTTCTCCCCGCCCCGTCTCTACCTATAGCTATCTATAGGAGCGTCATGGGCAAACCCAAAAACGATCTCCTGCAGGGCACCCTGGCCCTGCTGGTCCTCAAGACCCTGGCTCGCGGCCCGCAGCACGGCTATGGCATCACCCTCCATATCCAGATGGTTTCAAAGGACATCCTGCGCGTCGAGGAAGGTTCTCTCTATCCCGCGCTCCACCGCATGGAACAGGACGGCTGGATCCGAGCGGAGTGGGGCAGCACGGAAAACCATCGGCGCGCCCGCTACTATCGGTTAACGGCCCAGGGCCGCAACCAACTTCGAGAAGAAGAGAAGAATTGGGAGCGCCTCACAGAAGCCGTCGCCCAGGTTCTCCAGTTCGCCTGAAAGGTTAGAAAGGTAGGTACATCATGTCCTGGATCGCGCGCTTGCGAGGCCTGCTCGAACGAGATCGGTTGGATAAGCAACTTGACGAAGAGCTGCGCTCGCATCTGGAAATGCGCATGGCCGACAACCTGGCCGCCGGAATGCCGCCCGAGGAAGCGCGCTACGAAGCGCAAAAGCGCTTTGGGAATACTGCCCTGCTCAAGGAAGACACTCGGGCCGTTGACATCCTCGGTTGGCTCGATGAATGCTCGCGCGATTTTCACCATGCACTGCGCGTGCTAAAACGCAGCCCGGGCTTCACCGCCGTCGCGGTCCTCACTCTGGCCCTGGGCATCGGCGCTAACACCGCGATTTTCTCGGTCATCAATGCCGTACTCCTTCACCCGCTGCCGTATCACCATCCGGACGACTTGGTCATGGTCTGGGAAAGCAATTCTCAGCACCCCAATCCGCATAACACGGTTTCTCCGCCGAACTTTCTCGATTGGCAAAGCCGCAATACCGTCTTCTCCAGCATGGCTTTTGTTTTCGACGAACGCGACAACCTCACCGGAAATGGCGACCCCCAAGAAGTCGTCGTTCAGGACGTGTCCACGAATTTCTTCTCCCTGCTGGGGGTCGCTCCCCTCATCGGCCCTGGCTTCACTCCCGAAAACGGCCAGCCCGGTCACGCTAGCGTAGTCATTCTCAACTACGGTCTTTGGAAGGAACGTTTCGCCGGCGATCCTGCCATCGTCGGCAAATCTATTCTGCTGAATGGCCACCCCCAGACTGTGGTCGGTGTGGCACCTCGGAATTTCCAGTGGTTCATCAAAGACGGCTCACTGACCGGCGCAAAGCCGGAAATGTGGTCTCCCTTTGTGTTTCCGCAGTCGTTTCACGATCACAAGCAGATGGGCCGCTTCATGACCGTGGTCGCGCGGCTCCATCCCGGTGCCACCCCTGCCGAAGCGCAGACCCAAATGAATGCCATCGCCTCCCGGCTGGAGCAGGAATATCCAGATTTCGACGGGCACTGGGGCGTCAACGTCGTGCCACTGCGCCAGCAGATCTCCGGCGATCTGCGTCCCGCGCTGCTGGTTCTTTTCGGCGCCGTTGGCCTCGTCTTGCTGATTGCCTGCGCCAATGTCTCCAGCCTGCTTCTGGCGCGCGCCGCGAGTCGCGAGCGCGAGATGGCCATTCGCACCGCCATGGGCGCCAGCCGTTGGCGGATCGCGCGCCAGCTGCTGATCGAAAGCCTGCTTCTCGCGCTGATTGGCGGCGGCATCGGCGTGGCGCTCGCCGTTTCGGCGAGCAATGCTCTTCTGGCCGCCAGCCCCAGAAATCTCCTCGATCTGCGCGCGGTAACGATGGATCTGCCGGTGCTCGCTTTCGCCTTGGCCGCAACGCTACTCGCAGGTTTGCTCTTCGGCTTTCTGCCTTCCTACATCTCGGCACATGCGGGAATCTCAGAAACCCTCAAGGAAGGAGGCCGCGGCTCCTCCTCCGCAAACCGCCGCGCCTTCGCGCGCCACGCCTTTGTGGTAGCACAGTTGGGCCTGGCCCTCGTCCTGCTCACCGGCTCCGGCTTGCTGATTCGCAGCTTCGTCCGTTTGGTGGGCGTCGATCCGGGTTTTGATCCCGGCCATCTCCTGACCTTCAAGGTCGCGCTTCCCCGCTCCAAGTACGGTACCGACCAATTGTGCATGGCTTTCTTCCGGCAGCTTCTCGCCAGAATCAACACCGTGCCGGGCGTCCGCTTCGCCAGCATGGAGAGCTTTCCTCCGCTCACCGGGCTGGGCGCGGCCACCGGTGTCCATCTTCTCAGCCAGCCGCCGCTCGCGCTCTCCGATCTTCCGGTGGCCAACGTCGGCGTTGTCGGGCCGGACTATTTCGCCGCCATGAATATTCCCCTGCGCGCCGGCCGTCTCTTCAACGCCGAAGAGCTGGCGGAAGAAAAGCACGTCACCATCATCAATCAGATTTTCGCCGACAAATATCTCCACGGGGTTAACCCCCTCGGCCAGAAAGCCGCCATCTACATGAAGAGTCTTGCGGAGAATGAGATCCAGCCGTCGGAAATCATCGGCGTGGTTGGCGACGTCCACCAGATGGGACTCGACACTGCTCCCGAACCTACCGTCTATTGGCCGCACCCCGAACTGGTCATGTCAGGAATGACCATTCTGGTGCGCACGTCAAACGATCCGTTAGCAATCGTGTCTCAGGCGCGCAGCGAACTTCAGCACATCGATCCGGAACTGCCCATGGCCGGCGTCGCCACCATGGACCAGCTTGTGGCGGACTCCCTCTCGCGCTCGCGGTTCACCATGCTTCTTCTGGGTATCTTTGCCGTTGTCGCTGTGGTGCTTGCTTCGGTTGGCCTGTATGGCTTGATCGCCTACAGCGTCACGCAACGCACCCAAGAACTCGGCATTCGCATCGCCCTCGGCGCCCAGCGCCGCGATGTTTTGCGCCTCGTCCTGGGTCAGGGAACGCGGCTCACGCTCCTGGGCGTGGCCGTCGGTGTTCTCGCCGCCCTGGCTTTCTCGCGGCTCTTATCCACACTGCTGTTCGGCGTAAGCGCCACGGACCCGCTTACGTTCGCCGGCGTCGCCGCCCTGCTGGCGTTGGTCGCTCTGATGGCCTGCTTCATCCCCGCGCGCCGCGCCACCCGCGTCGATCCCATCGTGGCCCTGCGCTACGAATAGCCGTGGCCATCCCCCTGCCTAGCGCCGGCATGAGGGCACCACCTTGCGGACACTGATTTCTGAGTTTTCCCGCCACCGGCGACACCCTTAGGCGAGATTCAACAGCGTTTTTTCAATCAGCCCGGCCGTCCCCTGGTAAGTGTCGCCCGGGCTGTCCCATTCCATCGAAAAGTAACCTTTGTACCCGTGCTGTTTCGCGATCCCAAACGTTTTGGGAAGATCCACGTGCGCGATTTTGTCCTTGCTGTCGCCTACTTCCGTTTCCTTCACATGAGAGATGTTGTACGCGTGTCCGAACATTTCTTCGATGCCCTTGTAGGCGTAGTCCTCGTCGTAGGCTGCCAGCGTATTCGCGAAGTCTGGCAGCGCATGCAGCCATGGGCTGTTCACTTTCTCGATGACGCTGACTAGGAAGAAGGGATCTTCGCTGACCGCATTGTCGTTCTCCAGATTCACCACTACATTCCGCGCGGCACCATACTCCGCCACGCGCTTCAGACTCTCGGCGGTTCGTTCCAGGTTCGGCTTGGAATCCTTGGCCTGCCGAATGTTTGTGCGCACGCTCGGTGAACCGATGGCCGTCGCCGCATCGAGCCATTGCTTGCTGAAGGCCATGGCGCGCTCCCGCTCCGAGCCGTCCGCCGCATAGGGGCTGTGCTCGCCGTCCACGGCAATGTTCACGATCGCTCCGCCCACCTGGGCCACGGCCACGCGCAGCTCCTCCAGGTAGCCCTGGTCCAGCGAACGGAAATGCGCGCTCCACGGCTCGATCTTCTTGATGTTGAATTTGGCGCTGACGTGCGCCGCGAACTCCTTCAACTCCATCTTCCCGCCGCCGGGTTTATCCTCTCGCCCGGCGATGAAATCGCGGAACGGATACGACGCAACGGCAAGGCGCTCCCGCGCCGCCGCCGGAAAGCGCATGCTGGGTCCGGCATCCACCGCCAGTGCCGTTGTCACTCCCGCCGAAACAACTGAACCAGCAGCCTGCGCCAGAAATCGTCTTCTAGTGGTGTGGCTCAAAACCGCGCCAGTCTAGCAGACTGGACCGCCCACCCAGAAGCAAAACCATATCCCTTCGCTCGTGCTGGCCTTCCACCGCGCTCATCTCTTTACAAACAAAACGCAGTAACTATCATCCGGCCAGTCATTCACTATTTTCTCGACCTCGAACCCCGCTGCACTCAGCTCCTCGATCACCAACTTCTGCGCTATGCCGTGCCCGCCCCGGTTGCTCGGAACTCCTCCTACAGGTTCCAGCCCTGAGCGTGGAGCGAAATCGATAATCGCCAGCCGCCCTCCGAGCTTCAACGACCGCGCCAGGTTTCGATCGAACTCCACCGGCTTGGTCAGGTGATGGTACACGTGCCTCAGAAAAATCGCGTTACAACATCCGCTAGGCAGATTGGTATCCGTTTCTTTGCTCTCCACCACGGTCACGTTCTCCAGCTTGCGCTTGGCAACCTCGCCCTGCAACTCCTCAAGCTTCTTTCCATCAATCTCCGTGGCATACACTTTTCCCGATGCGCCCACGCGTTCCACCGCCGCAAACGTGTATTTCCCGTCTCCGGCGCCAATATCGGCCGCAATCGTCCCCGGCTTCCATTCCATCAAAGCCGCCAGCCGCTTGACCTCATCTGCCGCGTTGCCATGAACCCGCGCGACAAACATCGCGCTCAACGCGCACACTAGACCCAGCCGTGCGAGCAGCGTGCGGCTCGAAGCATCGCCTTGGTGCAGTCTCCCCAAAACCGCGCCAGTCTAGCAGACTCGGGGCCGCAATTTGACCCACTTCTTTTTTAGGGACGCCAAAACTGTTGATGTGTCTGTTTATAACTCTGGCTAAATCCTGGGTACCGGTTATCGGCCGTATTCATCATGCCGGCGCACCCAGAAGGGTCCGCGGCCACCCTCATCTCGGCCCTTGGGCACCAGGTCCAGATAGTGATAATGGATGTTCAGCTTGTCGTTTCCGCGGTCGTAACACGAGTAGCAGTGAAAAACGGCGCCGCTCTCATCCTTATAGAACACGCTGTGTCCTTCTCGCTCGGGAGCTTTTGGATCTTGTATCTTGAAGTTGTAGAAGGCGTTTTTGTTCCTAAACTCTTCCGGCGTGAAAGACACGTGGTAGTCAAAATTGAAATCCGTATCGCTCGATGAAACCCACTTGAAATTCCAGCCCATGCGCTGCTGGTATGCCGCCAATTTGCTGTAGGGCGCACGAGACACGGCGACCATCATCACATCGCGCTGCTCCAAGTGCACGCCGATGCCGTTGAAACCGTCGGCCCGCAGCGAGCAGTGCGGGCATCCTGCCGGTGCACTCGGTTCAAACATAAAGTGATAGACGATCAACTGGCTTCGACCGTCAAATAGCTCCGCCAGGTTTTGTTTTCCATGCGGCCCTTCGAAGACGTACCCTTTTCGAACGGCTTCCCACGGCAGCTCGCGTCGCTCGTGGTTGAGCTGGTCCTGCAGCCGCGTGAACTCCTTTTCCTTCTCGAGGAATGCCGTTCGCGCCGCGAGCCATTCCTCGTGCGAAACCACCGCGTGGTTCTTGACGCTGTCGGTTTTCATACTCCTCCTTCAACCTCGGCGAACCCGTAGGGTCCGCCTTCTGAGGCGGGACGCTCTTCGTCGGCTAACTAACTGGCGATCCGTTTTTCATATTGCGCTTTCATTTTGACGATCCACGACCAGAAAGGACGCGGTTCGCGGCCCTCCGGATGGTACATGAGGATGCCGAGATGAGCATGCCACCCGCTCGCCACACTGACCATCATCCCGCGTTCGCCGAGCCGCCGGTGCGTTACGATCAGCAGATCCCGTCTCTCCTTAATATGTCTCTTCTGGGTACGGATCTTGGTCGGGCTACCCGGCCTGGGCCTCCGCAAGCTCAAGCGCGCCTCATTCCAGCCCAGCCGCGTATAATGTGCGCTCCGCTTTAGGAGAGCACGCCATGAACTATCGCCGCTTCGGCCGCACCGCATGGAACGTCAGTGAGATCGGATACGGCATGTGGGGACTCGCCGGCTGGACCGGCTCCGACGACGCCGAATCGCTCGACGCCCTCGAACGTGCTGTCGATCTCGGCTGTAATTTCTTTGACACTGCCTGGGCCTACGGCGACGGCCGCAGCGAACAAATCCTCGGAAAGGTCCTCCGCAGCAACGGCGGCAAGAAACTTTACGTGGCCACGAAAATTCCGCCCAAAAACCTCAAATGGCCCAGCCGCCGCGATTTTACCCTCGACGATTGCTATCCGCCGGACCACATCGAAGCGTACGTCAACAAGAGCCTTGCCAATCTCGGCGTCGATAAACTCGACCTCATTCAGTTTCACACCTGGGAAGACCGCTGGCTCAACGATGAACGCCTTCCGCGCGCCGTGGAAAAGTTGCGCGCCAGCGGCAAAGCCGAAGCCGTGGGAGTCAGCGTCAATCGCTGGGAGCCGGCTAACGGCATTCGCGCTGTGCTTGAAGGCGTCGCCGACGCCGTCCAAGTCATCTACAACATCTTCGACCAGAATCCCGAAGACGCGCTTTTCCCCATCTGCCGTATGAAAGATGTCGCCGTGATCGCCCGCGTGCCCTTCGACGAAGGCACACTCACCGGCACGCTCACCATCAATAGCACCTGGCCAAAGGGCGATTGGCGCAATACCTATTTCGTCCCGGAAAATCTGAAAAGCAGCTTGGCCCATGCTGAAGCCCTCAAGCCGCTCGTTCCCGCGGGCAACTCCATGGCGCAGATGGCGCTGCGCTTCATCCTCAACAATCCCGACGTCAGCACCGTCATTCCGGGGATGCGCAAGCGAGCGAACGTCGAAGCCAACATGGCCGCCAGCACCCAGGGCCCCCTCCCGGCCGCTCTCCACAAACAGCTCCGTACCCACCGTTGGGACCGCAACCCCACCAGCTGGAGCCAGTAAGCATGGCCGGTACCACCACTTCGAAGACTTGGTTAGGCGGACGTCTTCACTACCAGGGCATCAGGATGTGGAGCTCGGGGTGGGGGTGTTCAGCTGCCGCGCGCTAGAGAACAAATTTCTTGGGTTGGCGGCGGGCTGGCGCTCAGAACAACCGGATTAGAGAACACCGCAGGAAGGGGAACGCAAAGCCTAAGTTCTACGCAGTTTGTTTCAAAGCGCGTTCGACGAGCGTCAGGCAGCGCTCAGCTTGTTCGCGCAGCAACTCTTCATGATCGCCGCGATCCCGCTGCATATTGTGGAGCTCGTCGGCAATCGCCAGCGCCGCCAGCACGGCAACTTTCTGGGTGTCTACCGTCTTGGTCACATCGGCAATCTCATGCATCTTATCGTCAACGTACTTGGCGAGCTTCTGGACATACTTCCCGTCCAGTTCCCCTTGGATGGAGTACGATTGCCCGAAAATCTGCACTTTTACCGGCGCGCTCATGTTTCTTCTATGCGTGAAGATAACATAAACAGCGCGCATCCGGCATGTCGCGCAGCACACTGGCAGGGGCGCGTGCTGCGCCCCGGACTTTAGGGAAGCCAACCAACGCCGATCAGTGGAAAGTCAACTCGCGCGGAGTTGCGCGCCGAGCTGGGTCTCGAGAGCGGCACGAATTCTGCCGCTGAAATCAGTGATCTGCGCGTCGGTCAGGGTCGTTTCGCGGCTCTGAAGAGTGACGCGCACCAGCAGCGAGTATTTTCCGGCCGGGACATTTTTGCCGCGGAAAAGATCCGTCGCCTCGATGCCATGGATTTCGCCGATCCCCAGCGATTGAATGGTTTTGGTCACATCGGAAAACTTCGTGCCGTCGGCCAGCAGCAATGAGAAATCACGCTCGACAGCGGGAAACCTGGGCAACGGCTCATAACGGCGCGCTTCCTGGTCCGCTTGCATGGCCGCGTACACCGGGTCGAGTTCCAATTCAGCCAGAAAAACATCCTGACGAAGTTTCAATTTGTCCGCGATGCGTCGCGCAAGTTGGCCCGCAACTCCGAAAGAGGTCCTAGAAATTGGACCATCGGCAATGGCGCCAATGTTTCCCGAGCGGCCCGCATGCATCCAGGTCGCCCCGCCGTCACTCCAAGTAAACCGCGCAGCCAGAGCGCCGATGGTGTCGAGGTCTCCTTTGAGGTCGGCAAAGGAAAAATCGCGGGCGGTATCGTAAAGACCTTTTTCGCGGGCTTCACCGGTCACCCCGATCGTCAGCACGCGCGTCTCGACCGGATGGCTTCCGTGTAAACGGTAGTGGCGGCCGATTTCGAACAACCGGGCATTGCGCTGACCGTGATTTAAATTCCATTCGAGCGCCGCCGCCATGGTCACCGCGCCCGTGGAGCGCAACACGCTGGCTTCCTCCGAGAGCGGATTCGAGAGATGCGCGGGGGTTATTCCGGCCGGCCTGAAGAGCGCGTCGCGTTCTTCCCGGACATGCGGAATGGTCAGAATTTCGCGATAGCCGAGACCGATCAGGCATTCGCGCAGGCGTGTTTCCGCTTGGTAGTGCGGAAGCCGCGCCGCGCCTTGCCGTGCCGGGGGCAAACGCGGCGGGAACTTATCCAGGCCGTAAATGCGCGCGATTTCTTCGATCAGATCGATTTCACGCTCGACCTCGGCGCGCCAGGACGGCACCGTGCATTCCCACGCCGCGAGGAGCGAGCCTTCCGCGCCACGGTTTTGGTCGATGCGAACGGGCGCGAAACCCAGCGCGCCGAGACTAGCTTCAATTTCCTTGTCGGGAACGTCCGCGCCCATCACCCGAAGAATTTCCGAGCGCGTCACGCGGATTTTTTTCGGCGCGCGCTTTCCGGGATAAATGTCAACAACCCCAGCCAGCAACTCGCCGCCGGCAAGCTGCAGAATCAATTCAGCAGCGCGTCGAGAGGCCAGCTCGGCCATTTCCGGATCGGCACCGCGGCCAAAGCGCGTGGAAGCTTCGGTGTGCAATTTCAGAAAACGGGCGGCGCGGCGAATCGCGACCGGTTCAAACCACGCGCACTCGATCAAGACATTTTTGGTGGAAAACGAAATTTCCGTCTCCGCTCCACCCATAATTCCGCCGATGCCGATGGCCTGGGAGCCGTCGCCATCGCTGATCATGCAGATGTCGGAATCGACCTGCCGCTCGATGCCGTCGAGGGTTCTCATGTGCTCGCCGTGCTTGGCGCGGCGGACAACAATTTTGTGATCGCGAACTTTGTCGTAATCGAACGTATGCAGCGCGTGGCCGAGTTCGAGCATCACGAAGTTGGAAATATCCACGACATTGCTGATACTGGCGACGCCGGAGGCTTCCAGGCGGTCTCTCAGCCATTTTGGGGAAGGCTGGATCTTCACGTTTCGAATGACGCGGGCGGTGAAGCGGCCGCAGAGTTCCGGAGATTGAATTTCGACTCGTATGGCGTCGCTTGCTTTCGCCGCACCCTCGGCCGGCTTGGGCGCAACGTGCTTCAGGGACAGCCGGTAGATGGCCGCGACTTCGCGGGCGATTCCCAAGTGTCCAAGGCAGTCGGGGCGATTCGAACTGACTTCGGCTTCGATCACTGCGCCGTGCGCGCCGTTCTCCACGCCGCCGATGTTTGTGCCGGAAAGGGCCAGGCGCGAGGCGAGCTCCTGGGGCGCGGCAGTCACGTCGACAAAATCTTTCAGCCAGTTGTAGACGACCTTCATCGCTCAGTCCCCGTCCGCCCGCAGTTGTCCGAAATAGAGGCGCGTAAAGTATTCCATGCGTACACTGCCGTCTTGTTGATGCTGGCGAAAAATCCGTTCCAGCTCGGCCATCATCGGTGCGTAGTGCGGATGACCTGCAGTAGGAGCGAAGGAGCTGCTGCCGAGACGCCCGCGGAATCCCTCCCAATCCAGAATCTGGTGGTTCGGCAAATCGCGCGCGGTGAAAACACCGCCATCAAAGAAACTGCGAATATCAGCGCTCTCCGGATAGGAATCCTTGACCTTCTGGTAGTCAATGCCAAACCGCTCAAGCACACCTTCGTACTCGCGGGTGAGCGGCGCTTCTTCCATACGGCGGTCATTCCAGAGGACCACCACCCACCCGCCGGGCTTAAGGATGCGTCGAAATTCGCGGCGCGCGGCATGCCGTTCGAACCAGTGAAAAGCCTGGGCGGCGGTGACGAAATCGATGCTGGCGTCGCCGAGCGTGGTGGCTTCGGCGGAGCCGGGGACGCTCGTGAATTCCTGGAAGCGGTCGAGGAATTCTTCGCCGGCTTCACGCATTTGCCGGTTCGGCTCGACGCCGAAAACGCGATGGCCGTTTTTGAGGAAGAGTTGGCTAAGCAGGCCCGTCCCGGAGCCGATGTCCGCGATGATATGGTCCGCGCGCAGCCCGCACTCGATGCGCAAGAGATCAAGCACCGCCGGGGGATAGCCGGGACGGTAGCGGAGGTAGTCCGCGACGCGATTCGAAAAGCGTTGTTTGGCGTCGGCCAACGTCATAGTGTTCAATTCCTCAGGGGCCGCACCGACGGGCTCCCCATCGTAAATTCCGTCTGCTTCCTACGGGAACTGGCGGAGGAAGCGCACGTCGTTCTGAAAAAAAACCTGAATATCATCGATTCCGTATTTCAACATAGCCAGGCGGTCGATGCCGAAGCCGAAGGCGAAGCCGCTGACTTTCTTCGGCTCGTAGTTCACAAAGCCGTAGACCGCGGGATCGACCATGCCCGCGCCAAAGAGTTCGATCCAGGCCGCGCCCTTGCACTTTGAACAGGTTCCGCCGCCGGCGGCGGTTCCCGTTCCGCCGCAGAAAGGGCAGGAAACGTCGAACTCGACGGAGGGTTCGGTAAACGGGAAATAGCTGGGTCTGAAGCGCGTGGTCACCCGGGGACCAAAAAACTGTTTGACGAAATATTCGATGGTGCCGGTGAAGTCGCAGAAGGTGATGTCCGCGTCAACGGCCAGGCCTTCGACTTGATGAAAGATGAAGGAGTGAGTCGCGTCGGGATTGTCGCGGCGATAAACTTTGCCGGGAACGATGACGCGAACAGGGGGCTTCTGCTTTTCCATAGTGCGGATCTGCATGGGCGAAGTGTGGGTGCGAAGAAGCAGCGGGCCGGGGGCGCCCTTCGGCAAGTCCAGATAAAAGGTGTCCATGTCGTCGCGGACGGGATGAAATTCGGGAATGTTGAGGGCCTCGAAATTGTAGTAAGGCGTTTCGATTTCCGGGCCTTCGACCACGGAGAACCCGATGGAGAAGAAAATGTCTTCGATGGCCTGGAAGACCTGGCGGATCAAGTGGTGCGAACCGAGCGGGCGGATGACCCCGGGGAGAGAGAGGTCGGTGCGTTCACGCGCGAGCGCGGATTCTTCGGCGCCGGACTCGATGGCCGCGCGGCGCGCTTCGACTTGGGACTCCACGTGCGCGCGCAGTGCGTTTAGCGCGGCGCCGACGGCGGGCTTTAATTCGGGCGCCGCTGGCTTCAGCCAGTTGCCCGTAATTTCGGTAAGGACGCCGGATTTACGGCCCAACCAGGCGTCACGAAACCGTTTCCAACCCGCTTCGTCGTGCACTTCGCGGAGTTGAGCGTCGAAATGCGCGCGAACTTCGGTGAAGCGGGCGGCCACCTCCGAGGCCTGGGTGATGCCCAGAGCCGAGAGAGTCTTGTCGAGACCGGGGTGTGAAGTTGGCATGATCGCGAGATAGATTACACCCTAGGCAGCGCCGCGGCGGGTGCTAGAAAATGGCCGGCCCGGATGCCGGGCGCTAGGAGGCAAATTAGGCCTTCTTCTTGGCTTGCGGCGGGGCGGCGGCTTTCGCGGTGGCCACCAGTGAAGTGAATGCCGCGGCATCCTTTACCGCGATATCTGCGAGGACCTTACGGTCCAGCGCCACGCCGGCAGCCTTAAGGCCGTGAATCAACTGGCCGTAGGTCAAGCCGTTCTGGCGGGCGGCGGCGCCCACGCGCTGAATCCACAGGCGGCGGTACTGGCGCTTTTTGACGCGGCGGTCGCGCTTGGCGTAACGATCGGCGCGATTCGCGGCTTCCTGCGCGGATTGGTACAGCTTGCTCTTGGTGAGGAAAAAGCCTTTTGTCCTCCTGAGGTACTTCTTGCGTCGTGCCCGGCGTTTGGTGCCGCGTTTTACGCGAGCCATGGGATTCTCCTTCGGTTTTGTCTAAGCCAACAATGGCGGGGCCAAGAGTTTCCTTCTGACGGGTCCAAGACCCGCCACGACCAAGAAAGAAGCTCAGTCCGGCCAAGACTGCGCCGCAATGCGCGGGGGAGACAAACAGGGTGCGTGAACACGCAAGAAGGCGCGAGCCGCAACGGGTTTGTCTCCAGGATGGTGCGTTTCGAGCGCTCTCCGAACTCCTCGCGGAACGATTATCGTGCCGCAAAGGAGGACGAAACCGCTACAAACCGCGAACCAATCATTGCTGTTCGCGGCGGATCGGCCGGCAGGCACCCGTGAAGCGCTGCCTGGCACGATGTTCGGAAGCTTGCGCCTCGCGAGACAACCAACAACCTGTCCTAAGCTCAACGCGGAACAGATTCGATTGAAACTTCGGTTGAGATCCTGCGGTCCGCCAAAAGCCGCCGGACCACAACATGACCAACCCGCAAAGGGCGCCGGGCTGAGCCCGTAGGGTAAACTCCATTTAGCCGTAGGGAAGCATCTGCCTGACGCTGGCCAGGTCCGCTCGATTCACTAGTGTCAGCTTCTTCAGCTTGCGCATACGGCCGGGCGCTTTGGTGCCCATCAAGTGGCGCTTGCCGGAGTGCATGCGCTTGATCTTGCCGTTGGCGGTGATCTTGAAGCGCTTCCTGGCGCCGCGGTGGGTCTTCAATTTCAATTTCGGTTTTGATGCGTTCCTTGGCATGGCCTAATTCCCTCGCCTTTAGACTTGCTGGTGCGACCGAAGAAGGGCCCCGCCGCGGCGGGCGCCCCTAGGTGATGCCCACATAACATAAATCTTGCGGAGGTCTTCTTTTCCGCCGATTACTGCGACTGCTGGGCGCTCGATGACGGCTGTCCCGCGGGCTTGGCCATGCTCACGCCTTTTTTCGGCGCCAGCAACGCCACCAGGACGTTGCCTTCCATGCGCGGCATGGTTTCGATCTGGCCCTGGTCGCCGATCTCCATCAGCAAACGGTTCATCTTGGCGCGGCCTACTTCCTGGTGCGCCATTTCGCGCCCGCGATGAAAAATCATCGCTCGCACTTTGTGGCCTTCGCCGAGGAACCGGATAATCTGGTTCTTGCGGACCTGATAGTCGTGTTCGGCGGTGGCAGGCCGAAACTTTACTTCCTTCAACTGCGAGCCGCGGCTGCTCTTGCGCTGCTCGTGGGCCTTTTTGTTTGCCTGGTAGAGATATTTGCCGTAGTCGGTGATCTTGCAAACCGGCGGATCGGCCGTGGGCGAAATTTCCACGAGATCCAGCCCCTTTTCCTTCGCCAGCTTTATGGCTTCAAACGGCTGCATGACGCCGAGCTGGCCGCCCTCTTCATCAATCACCCGGATCTCGCGCGCCCTTATGCGTTCATTAACGCGAATACGGTCGCTTTGCCGGAAGTTCCGTTCTGCGATAAGTCCCCCTCCAAGCACGTGCTATTCGTGGGCACGAAGCGGCCGACAACAACCTGCTTTCCCGCGACATCCGGGGGGGCTGGCCCCACTCGAGACCCCACTGATCACCGCCAAGCGATGAACCCACCCCACACAGCTCAAAAACGACTGGGGACGGGCGTCAAAGTATAGCACGTGCCAGTGGCTGCGCGGCAAGGGGCAAAAAGGTGCGACCACGGGAGTTGGCCGGGGATTATGAGTGGGAGCAGATGGCGCAAGAATCGAGGCCCAAGCTCACGTGCTCAGCCCCAGGTCGCCCTTCGGCCCGCTGATGAGCGCGCGGAGCCGTGCTTTGTCACTTCGCTCGACGGGGAGGTCCAGTCCCATGCGTTTGAAGGTCAAGGAAAGTTCCTCCGGATCCGCGCTCATGATTTCAAAATACTCCAGGCGGCAACGCGCGGGAGCGTCCTTGGAGGGGTGCGTCGAGTCCGCGCTCCATTCGATGAAAAAGGGCAGGAGACCGTGGCGGTCATCGGCAAGGTTGACGGTTTTCCAGGTGAGCACGTGGCCATCCGGGCGTTTTCTGGAGCCGTCGTCCGGGCCCTGGAATGCGATTTGACTTTCGTGGAGCTGCTTGGCGATGGCCGCCATGTCCGGAGGATGGACGGCCCAGCCGATGAGGCGCGGATCGTTCATTTCGCGGATTTGAGGGTAATGCACGATCCGGTTCTGGGCTGGATCGGGGGCCATGATTTCCAGGTAGCGCCGCTCGCCGAGCGAAAGCAGCGCGTTGCGCGTGCCGCGGCCGGGATGCACTCCCCCCATGGCCGGGCGCACACCAGTTTTCTCTTCCACGAAATCGATTCCGCGATCAAGATCGCGGCAACCGACAATGAGGTGATCGAGCAAGGCGGGCACCTCATCGTCGTCTTCCGCGTCCGTCGCCCAGGAAACAGACGGCACGGCAAGCGCGCCGCCGATTAGCGCGAGAAAGACACGCCGTGAGAGCGGTTGTGACATTGGTGACCTCCGGTCGGCAATGCATCATCGTTTGGCTAGAGCGAAATCTCCGAAGTGCGCTGGCCGCGCTTGCTCAAGTAATGATGCCAGAACAGACGAGCGGCAACGGCGCGCCAGGGACGCCAAGGCGCGGATATCTTTTCAAGGTGTTGGGGCGAAGGACGCTGGCGAAGGCGTTTTACTTCCTGCACTGCTGTGGCCAAGGCCAGATCGCCCACCGGCCAAATATCCGGGCGGCGAAGCGCACTCAATAGATAGATGTCGGCTGTCCAGTTCCCGATGCCTTTGAGGGCGGTAAGTTTGTTGTGCGCATCTTGATCTGGGAGGGAGTCGAGGTTGTTCAAGTCCAGCCGTCGCTCGGCGATCTCCTCTGCCAGGAGCCGCGTGTACAGCGCTTTCTGGCGGCTGAAACCGATGCGCTTCAACTCTCGGCCGGTGAGGGTTAGAAAGCGTCCGGGAGTCAGCGGGTTCACCTCTTGCTCTAAGCGTTGATACGCTGCGCGGGCTGCGGCCAGCGAGACTTGCTGCTCTAAGATGATGTAGACGAGGGTGGGGAATCCCGGATCGCGCACCCACAGGGGCGGCGGGCCGTACTTTTCGAGGACTTCAGCCAAATGGGCATCGCGATCCGCCAGCAGACGCACGCCCTGGGCGAAGACGTTTTCGTTCAGGATGATTTGCGAGATTTGCACGGCCGCTCGAATGAAGAGTGGTGATGACCATTCAGCTGGTGGCTCGCGAATTCGCTTCGCGCTGGAGCGCTTCGATGAATTCGGCGAGCGGCCTAGGGCCGAGGTCGCCTTTGCTGCGGTGGCGGACCGAGACGGTGCCGGTTTCGGCTTCCTTGGGGCCGACCACGAGCATATAAGGGATCTTTTGCAACTGCGCGTCGCGGATTTTTGCGGGTAATTTTTCGTTGCGGTCGTCAAGATGGACGCGCAGGCCCTGGCCCTTCAGAGTTTCAGTGACGTGCTTGGCGTAGTCGGCCGCTTTTTCGCTGACCGGGCAGACTTCCACCTGGACGGGCGCGAGCCATAGCGGGAAAGCGCCGGCGTAGTGCTCGATCAGGATGCCGAAGAAGCGCTCGACGGAGCCGAGCAGCGCGCGGTGCACCATGAGCGGCTGATGCTTGGCGCCATCGGCGGCGACGTATTCGAGGCCGAAGCGCGCCGGGAGGTTGAAATCGAACTGCACGGTAGTGAGCTGCCAGGAACGGCCGATGGCGTCGATGAGCTTCACGTCAATCTTCGGACCGTAGAAGGCGGCTTCGCCTTCCATCTTTTTGTACGGGATGTTCATGCGCTTCATGGTGTCGGCGAGGGCGGCGGTGGCGCGCTGCCAGTCTTCGGGCTTGCCGGCGTAATTCTCCGGATGCGCGGGATCCCAATCGGAGAGCTCGACTTCGAATTTGTCGAAGCCGAAATTTCTCATGACGGCAAAGGCAAAGTCGACGCAGGCCTCGACTTCGCTGGCGATCTGTGAGGGCATGCAGAAGATGTGCGCGTCGTCCTGAGTGAAGCCGCGGACGCGTAGCAAGCCGTGGAGCACGCCGCTGCGTTCGTAGCGATAGACGGTGCCAAGCTCGGCGAGGCGCACCGGCAAATCACGGTAGCTGCGGAGCCTGGACTTGTAAATCAAAATGTGGCCGGGGCAATTCATGGGCTTGAGCTGGTAATCGGCTTTCTCGACTTCCATCGCGCCAAACATATTGTCCCGGTAAAAATCGGTGTGGCCGCTGGTCTTCCACAGATCGAGGCGCATGATGTGCGGGGTGTAGACCAGGTCGTAGCCGCGTTTCTGCAGCTCGTCGCGCAGCCAGCCTTCCACGATCGTGCGGATCAAGCCGCCCTTGGGATGCCAGAAAATCAGCCCGGGGCCGGCTTCTTCCTGGATGCTGAAGAGGTCCAGCTCGACGCCCAGCTTGCGATGATCGCGGCGCTTGGCCTCCTCGATGCGATGCAAATGCTCGTCTAGCTCTTTTTGAGTAAAGAAAGCCAGGGCGTAAATTCGCTGAAGCTGGGGATTGCCTTCCTGGCCTTTCCAGTAGGCCCCGGCGACGTTCATCAGCTTGAATGCCTGGATGCGCTTGGTGGAAGGAATGTGCGGGCCGCGGCAAAAGTCGATGAATTTCCCGGTGGTGTAGAAGGAAACCATCGGCTCGGTGGCTTTTTCCTCCACCAGTTCGCATTTGAAAATCTGGTTGCTCCTCTTGTAGAGGTCCAAAGCTTCCGGTTTGGGGATGAGTTTGCGCTCGTTGGGCAGATCCTGGGCTGCCAGCTCGTGCATTTTTTTCTCGATTTTGGCGAGGTCTTCCTGAGTGAACGGCTCGTCGCGCAGGAATTCGTAGAAAAAGCCGGTGTCGATCGGCGGACCGATGCCCAGCTTCACATTGGGATACAACTCCGTCACCGCCGCCGCGAGGAGGTGGGCCGCGGAATGCCGAAACACAAAAAGCGAATCGGGATCTTTTTCGGTCAGGATATGCAGCTTGACGTCATGGTCGAGCGGACGCCGCAGGTCGATCAGCTCGCCTTCCCCGTTGTTGGGTGCAGCCACACGGGCAACCAGGGCGGCATCGGCGAGCCGGGGAGAAATCTTCCGCGCAATATCGGCAGGGGTAGTGCCCTTGGGCACTTCCTGAACGCTGCCATCCGGCAAGGTGATATGAATCTGCTCCATGTGCGTGTTCACCTGGAAGGAGAAACACTAAGCTTATCGGCGGCGTTCCGCGCGGTCAAGGCGCAGCAGACAAATTGCCATCGATTCGAAACCGGTGGCTAAATCAGCGTGACGCCGGGAAGCCCCGGAAAACTGCGCGTCCGACTTGATCAGCTCCGCCCGGAGATTTGGCTGGATTTCCCGCAACCCCGGGAGTCCCCAGGGAAATCTCGCGGGTCAGCTGATCCTGCTCTTCGAATTCCTGCCTTTCGCGTTTGGCTCGACCCAGGCTACGGGGTAGACTTTCTTATTTCGGTAACTTGTGCGGAAACGCTCTGGGGAAAACGGAATGAAAAAATTGGGCGAGATATTCGGCTTGGGGTGGGCACTTCTTTCGTTGGCAATCGCGAGTGCGGCGCAGGAGCCCAAAGCGCTTCCTTTGCCGGACGAACGCTACAAAGCGGACATCCTGCTCGTGGTTGCACATCCCGATGACGAAGGCGCAGCTACTCCCTATCTCGCGCGGGCGCTCGACGAGCACAAGCGAATAGCCGTTGTCTTCGGCACGCGCGGCAGCAGTGGCGCGAATGAAGCCGGAGCCGAGCAAGCCGCGGCGCTCGGCGTCATCCGCGAGATCGAAGCGCGCAACGCCCTCACATCGCTGGGCATTACCAACGTGTGGTTTCTCGGCGGCAAGGACACGGCATCGCAGAACGTCTTGCAGTCGCTGGCGAACTGGGATCACGGTGTTTCGCTCGAGCAGCTTGTGCGCCTCGTTCGCCTGACCCGTCCGGAAGTCATGCTGACTTTTTTGCCGGGAACATTTATTGGTGAAGACCACGGGGACCATCAAGCCTCCGGGCTGCTGGCCACGGAAGCATTCGATATGGCGGGCGATCCCGCCTCGTTCCCCGAGCAGCTGGCTGGCCCAACCAAACGCCTCGAACCCTTTCTGGAGAACTTACGGCCCTGGCAGTCCAAGAAGATTTATTACTTTCCGGATGCGGACCGCAAAGATATTTTTCGCGAGAAAGGCCCGGACTATTCCGTGAAGGAGATTTCCAAATCAAGCAAGCAGCCCTACTGGCGAGTGGCGCTCGATTCGTTCCGTGCTCACCAGACGCAAGCCAAGTCCTTTCTCGACAAGATCGCTCAAATGGACGAGGCCCAAATCGAAAAGATGGCCACCTCCGACGACGCGTGGACGGAGGCATTGCATTTCGTGCTCGGCAAATCGCTGGTTGGCGGCAGCCTGACCGCAGATGTTTTCGATGGCGTCACGCCGGGCGCGATTCCCTTTGCCAGATCCGATGTTGCTCCTGAACCTGCACGGCCGGATTTATCGGTGGAGCTTGGCGGCCCGTGGAGCTTTTACAGCGAGTTTCGGCGGGCTCATGCGCTCGCCAGTCTCCCTCATCCCGAGCCGCCGGAGATCGCTCTTCAGGTTCCCGGCACACTGGTGATTCCCTTGTGGGTTCGCAATCGAACCGCGAAGACTCAGGAGATCACCGTCTCTGCCGTGCTACCCGCGGGGTGGACCGCCGAGAGCGGCACCGGGAAGTTTACGGTGGGGGCGAAGCAAGTGGCAGCCGCTCGCATCGAAGTGAACCTGCCGGCGCTAGTGGAGAACAACGCGAAAAAACCAGAGCCGCAGGAAATCAGCGTTCATGCAGAATCCCGTGCGCAATCTATCGGGGAGATCAAACTTCGGGTTGAACTTCGGAAACGGGCGCTGCCGCAGTAGGCCGCTTCAGGATTTTTTCTGACGGGCGGCTTCCATCGCTACCCAGGCGGCTTCCGGCAGCAACAGCAAGTCGTTGAACTCGCCGGCGCCGCGCAGCCATTGCGCGCCGTCGATCACCACGCATTCACCGTTGATGTAGTCGGCCATGTCGCTGAGGAGAAATGCCGCGAGATTGGTCAGCTCCTCGTGCCGCCCGAAGCGCTTCATGGGATGCTTGTCCTTGGCGTGATCTTCGAAGGGCTTCGATGGCATCAGCCGCGACCACGCGCCCTCGGTTGGGAACGGCCCCGGGGCGATGGCGTTCAGCCGGATGTGATACTTCGCCCACTCTACGGCCAGCGAAGTGGTCATCGCCAAAACACCCGCTTTCGCGCAAGCCGACGGCACGACAAACCCCGAGCCGCAGTTGGCGGCCGCATAGGTGGTCACGATGTTCACTACATTGCCGCCGAGCTTTTGGGAAATCCAGCGCTTCCCAAATGCCTGTGTGCAGTGAAATGTTCCGTTCAGGACAATGCCAACGATGGCGTTGAAAGCATTGGGCGTCAGTCTTTCGGTGCGCGCCATGAAATTTCCGGCGGCGTTGTTGACCAGCGTATTGATTTCGCCGAATTGTTCCTCGGCCTTGGCTGCCGCGGCTTCGACGGCGCCGTAGTCGCGCACGTCGCAAGTCGTGTAGGCAGCTGCGCCGCCCGCCCGGTGGATCTCATCGCACGTTTCTTTGAGCGGTTCTTCCCGCCGGCCGACCACGAACATGCGCGCGCCTAGCTCAGCAAACCGCAAGGCCATCGACCTGCCGAGTCCCGTTCCCCCACCGGTAAGAAAAATCGCCCGGCCCTTCAGTAAGTCCTTTTGGAACACGTTTCACCGCCTCGTGCCGATGACGGAACGGGCGCGTCACCTGCCGAACGCGATTCTAATCTATCAGCGAGACTGCGGAAGACTTTTTCGAAAGTCCAAGGATAGCGGGAGGGAAGGCAGGTGAACAAGCTTAGGGATGCATTTGTGAAGGAACGGGTCGTCCCATGGCTTTTGCATATTCGGCGGCGTAGAGCCCACTCTCCGGAAATTCCTCACTCAATTCGTGGAGCAGTTTCTGCGCCAGGCGCTCTTGTTTCTCTCTGCGAGCCGCCAATGCCAGCAAGATCTTGGCAAACGGCTGCAGGTACCGTCCGTTTTCAATTGTTTTTCCAAGCTGCTGCATGCCGAGCGTTTTGTCGCCGTGGATTCCTCCGAACCGCAGGAAGAACCGCGCACCGCCCGAGAGGCTTCCGATAATGTAGTTGGCCGCTCCCAGGGCTACGTATGCATCATTGGCGTCCGGGTGCTGTGCGAGCAATTGCTTGGCATGTTCGTTGGCCTCCTTAAGCCGCTTCAAGGCTTCCAGGTGCTGCTTCCTGAGAATCATATCTGCGTCGGATTCCATCCCCGCCGACAGTGCCAGCGCGAAGAGCGCTTCGGGGTCCTTGGGGTCTTTTTCCAGGCGCTGCCTTGCGAGCTTCCGCGCGTGCTGGACGGCCTCCTGAAAATTCTTCATTCGCTCGGGATCGGGTTGGCCGTCAATGCCGCGCAGGAATTTTTTCTCGTTCAAGAAGAAATCACTGGAGAGGACATCCTGGCGGTAAAACTCCTCGAAGAGATAGCTGGCCGCAACAGCGACCCGCCCAAAGGGCTCGTCGGGATGCTGTAATTCCCAGTCCGCAAATTTTTCGCGGCCGGCGGCGAAGTCCTGAGTGTAAAGCAGGTGAAATCCGGAGGCCAGTTCCGGCACCTTGGTGAACGCCGGCCCATTTGCGCGGGTCTCCGGCCGCGCGCCGCAGATGGCCACGGAGAGCAACAGCGGTAATGCGACGCGGGAGGTTCGCCAACGCATTGCAGGCCGCCCTTCAGAAGAGTCCGGGCAAGAAGCGTGGCTTGCCAGTCATCGCCGCGCGATAGTGGGGATTGGCGAAAAGCACGCGCTCCTCCGTGGAGAGCCGTTCGGCCAGGACTCCCATGTGCGCAATGGCTCCCGCAACGGCGGTGATCCACGCCGTGTGGATGAGCGGAAGAGCCAGCATCTCCGCAAAAACGGCCGCATAGTTAGGGTGCCGAACGTACCGAAAAGGTCCCGAGGTAACCACGCCGAAGCGCGTGGAATCCACTACCTGCACGTTCCAGTGTTGGCCAAGAGCGCGGATGACCCACCAGCGCACGGCATTGGCCGCCAGGAAGACGGCCAACATCGGCGCAGCCAGCCAGGGGAGGAAAGCACGCTTAAGCAGCAGTACTTCGAGCGCAGCGCCAAGCAGCACCGCGATGTGCAGCAGCACCATCCAGCGGAATTTCGGCTCATCGACTTTCGCCGCGCCGCGCGCGGTCATTTCTCTCTGGTGCCGCCTGGAGATGCGCAACTCGGCCAGCCGCAGCAAGGCTACGGCAAGGAGCAGGCCGAGAAACACGATGACGCTCAGGTCCATTGCAGTAGCAGAAACTCCGCGCTGAAGCCCGGTCCAAACGCCGCTGCCAGCGCGTATTCGCCGGGCTGCAGCGGCCTTTTTTCCAGCCACTCCTGTAGAATAAAAAGGATCGTCGCGCTGGAGAGATTTCCGACGTTTCCGAGAATGTCCCAGGACGGCTGGGTGTCGCACTTGCACAGTCCGAGCTCCGTCTCGATGTTTCCGAGCAACCGTGCCCCACCGGGATGCAAAATCCAACCCTTGATCTCCTCGCGCTTCCGGCCGTGACGATCGAGGAAGCCCTCGACCAGTCCGGCGATCCTTCCGCCGATCATTTCGGGAACATCCTTGGCCAGCAGAATGTGGAATCCGGAATCGCGCAGGTCAAATCCCATGGCACCCAGCGAATCGGGAAACGTATAAGTCTCCGAAACAAGAATCTTTGGCCCCCGGGTTTGTTTTCCGCTGACCACCGCGGCCGCGGCCCCGTCCCCGAATAGAATCGAAGAAATCAGGTTGGCTTGCGAAATGTCCTTGCGCTGAAACGTGAGTGAGGGCAGCTCCACGGCGATGATCAGGACGTTTCCGCCCGGTTCGGCCTTCAAGTAATCGGCTGCCCGTCCCAGCGCCATGGCCCCGGCGGCGCAGCCCAGTTCCGTGAATGGCATGCGCCTGACATTGGAACGGAATCCCATCAGATTGATGAGGTGGGCGTCCAGCGACGGAATCATGAAGCCCGTGCAGGACACCGTGATGATCATATCAATTTGATCGCTCTTCAAGCCCGCGCGCTCCAGGCATTTTTCCGCCGCTTCGCGGCCGAGCTTCACGGCGTGCTCGATGTATTCATTATTGGTTTGCGACAGCGGGCGCGGCTCGATGGTGTAGTCGAGAGGGAAGATGGCGTGCCGGTTGTGAACTTGCGCGTTATCGACGATACTCATCATCGCTTCGAGGCGGCGCTCGGGGATGTCAAAGACCCGTCCCATGTAGACCTTTACGTCATCGCGGGTGATGGTGTGGGGCGGCAGCGCGGTGGCTGTTGCGGCGATCCTAGGATGCGATGCCACGGCAGATTCTGTCTGTCGAGAACTCACGGATTCCATCAGTCTCCTTGATGAACTGCGCTGGAAGAGGCAGTCTTACGGCCGGGCACAGCACGCCTCCCCCTGGATTGGCTGCATAGGGGCTCTGACTTTATATCATTCTTAGCACGCAGCGTACTAATTTGCCGTCGCCGAGGGGTGGCCGTCCGCGATCGCGGCCTGGCTGGGGGCCGGTGGCACTGATTCCCCGCGTCCCAACTCTCGCGTCTCGCGTTGCCGCTCCGAAGGAGACGCTGCGGCCGAGTGTGCTAGTCTTCCGTTCGAAGAGGTGCATGATGACCGCTTGTTCCCTTGGCTGTTCCCTTTTTGTGGCTGCTGTCTCGGCTTTTCTGAGCCTTCCTTCAGCCGGGCAGCAGGCGGCGCTTCCGGTGACCACCGAAGGCGATTTCATCGTCAAGAATTTCAAATTCCGGTCGGGCGGAATGCTGCCGGAACTGCGCTTGCACTACACCACGCTTGGGAAGCCGCTGCTGAACGCGGAGGGCCGCGTCACAAACGCCGTTCTGATTCTCCACGGCACCGGCGGTTCGGGCCAGCAATTCATGCAGCCGCAATTTGCCGGTGAGCTCTTCGGTCCGGGACAACTCCTGGACGCGAATCGCTACTTCATCATTCTTCCCGACGGCGTCGGCCACGGAAAATCCTCGAAGCCCAGCGACGGGCGGCATGCTCATTTCCCTGAGTACGACTACGACGACATGGTCGCCGCGCACTATCAGCTTCTCAACGAGGGCCTGGGGGTGAATCATTTGCGTCTTATCCTGGGCACCTCCATGGGCTGTATGCATTCCTTTGTCTGGGGAGAAACCTATCCAGCCTTCATGGACGCGCTCATGCCGCTGGCCTGCCAGCCGGTGGAGATCGCCGGACGCAACCGCGTCTGGCGCAAGATGGTGATGGAGGCGATTCGCAATGATCCGGAATGGAAGGGAGGAGATTACGCGACGGAACCCCGGCAAGGATTGCGCACGGCGCTCGACCTTCTGCTGATTGCCGGCAGTGCGCCGCTGTACATGCAGAAAACTCTGCCGACGCGCGATGCCGCGGACAAATATCTCGACGACTATTTCAAGACGCGCATGACCGGACTGGATGCCAACGATCTCTGGTACGCGGTGAACGCTTCGCGCAATTACGACCCTGCGGTGCACCTTGAGAACATCATTGCGCCGGTCATGTACATCAATTCCGCGGACGACTTCATCAATCCGCCCGAGCTCCAAATGGCCGAACGTGAAACGCAAAGGGTGAAAAACGCACGCTTCGTGTTGATCCCCACGAGCGACGAAACGCGCGGGCACGGCACGCATACCAGGGCCGCCGTTTGGAAACAATACTTGGCGGAACTGCTGGAGGAATCAGCACACTGAGAAGACTGCCGGCTAGGTGGTGGCCTGACTGGCGCGAATTTCCTGCCAACGGCGCGGCCGTTTGTTGGCTTGCAGGACCTTCTTGCGCAGGCGAATGGATTTCGGAGTGATTTCCACGTACTCGTCGTCGGCAATAAATTCGATGGCCTGCTCGAGACTCAGCTCGCGGTGCGGAATCAAGCGGATCGCTTCGTCCGCGCTGGAGGAGCGCATGTTGGTCTGCTTCTTTTCTTTCGTCACGTTGACATCCATGTCCTGTTCGCGCGAATTTTCGCCCACGATCATGCCTTCGTAGACATCGATCGCCGGCCCGATGAATAATTCGCCGCGTTCCTGGATGTTCCACAGCGCAAATGCGGTGGATGGTCCGCTGCGGTCGGCGACCAGCGCGCCCGTGGGACGCAGCGCCATCTCTCCGCCGTATTCCATCCAGCCTTCGAAAATCGAATGAATCAGCGCCGTGCCTCGCGTGTCCGTGAGCAACTGGCTGCGGAGTCCGATCAATCCGCGCGAGGGGATCTTGAAATCCATGCGCACGCGGCCCGAGCCGTGATTGCTCATCTTGATCATCTCGCCGCGTCGGCTGCCGGTCGTTTCCATGATAATTCCGATGAAATTCTCGGGCACGTCGATCACCAGCCGCTCGAGCGGCTCGAGTTTCTTGCCCTTTTCCGTACGGGTGACAATCTCGGGCTTGCCCACCATCAGCTCAAAACCTTCGCGCCGCATCGTTTCGATTAAAATCGCTAGCTGCAGTTCGCCGCGCCCCAGCACGCGGAAGGATTCCGGCGTGTCCGTGTCTTCCACGCGGATGGACACGTTGGTCAAGAGTTCTTTTTGCAGGCGATCGCGAAGGTCGCGCGAAGTGAGATACGTTCCTTCTTTACCGGAAAGCGGACTGCTATTGACGGTGAAAATCATCGCCAAGGTGGGCTCGTCAATCAGCAGCGGCTCCAGCGGCATGGGGTTCGCCAGATCTGTAATGCTTTCCCCGATGTTGATGCCCTCGACGCCCGCAATGGCCACCAGATCGCCCGCCGGGACGGCTTCGGCTTCATCCCGTTCCAGGCCTCGGAAGGTATACAACTTGGTGATGCGCGTGGAGGTCAGCTTGCCGTCCAGCTTGACGATGCCCACGTCTGCGCCGCGCCTGAGCGTGCCGTTGAAAACGCGCCCGATCGCGATGCGTCCCAGGAATTCGCTGTAATCCAGGTTCATCACCTGAATCTGCAACACGCCCTGTGGATCGCCCGGAGGAGCAGGAATGTGTTTCACGATGGTCTCGAATAACGGCAGCAAATCCTTCGAATCGTCACCCGGTGTGCGGTGCGCCACGCCGTCGCGGGCATTGGTGTAGATAACGGGAAAATCAAGCTGGTCTTCGCTGGCGTCGAGATCAATGAAAAGATCGTAGATTTCGTCCAGGACTTCCTTGGCGCGCGCATCGGTGCGGTCGATCTTGTTCAGCACGATTACCGGCGGGAGCTTCGCTGCAAGTGCCTTCTGCAGAACGTAACGCGTCTGCGGCAGCGGCCCTTCGCTGGCGTCGACCAGCACCACAACACCATCCACCATGCGCAGCGCGCGCTCCACTTCGCCGCCAAAGTCGCTGTGTCCCGGGGTGTCCACGATGTTGATCTTGACGTCGTGAAAAAAAAGCGCCGTGTTCTTGGCAAGAATGGTGATGCCGCGCTCGCGTTCGAGGTCGTTTGAATCCATCACCCGCTCGACGACGGCTTCGTTGGCGCGGAAAATGCCGCTTTGCCGCAGCATGGCATCCACGAGCGTGGTCTTGCCGTGGTCCACGTGCGCGATGATGGCGATGTTGCGAATCGCTTGACTCATATGATGCCGTCCAATGACCCCGACGCAGTCGGGTTCAAGTTCTCTAAAGACAAAAATAGCTGCTGAAACAACCAGCAGCCTTGACGAATGTACCTTTATTTAGGCTGACCGACGGGCGGTCACACATCCTTAGGTGCGGCGCAGCAGTCCATAGTTTAACAGACCTGCCCCCGTCGAGCGGGAAAAGTAGGACGACGGTATGGGATCCGGTAACCCAATGGCTCCGGGCGTCGGCAGGGCGGACGCTCGCACACGACCAGGACGACGGTCTCCCGCACTATTCCGCGCGCAGAGCGATGATGGGGTCTACGCGCGCCGCGCGGCGTGCGGGCACGTAGCACGCCACCAGGGCGGCGGCACCGAGCACCGCCGCCACACCGACAAACGTGGACGGATCCGTTGGTGCGACTTCGAACAGCAGTCCTTCGAAAAGCCGCGTGAGTGCCAGGGCGCCCAGCAAGCCGAGCGCCATGCCCACCAGGGCGAGGGCCATGCCCTGGCGCAGTATCATGCCGAGGATTTCCACCGGACGCGCGCCAATGGCCATGCGCACGCCGATTTCATGCCGGCGCTGGCCGACGGCCAGCGCCATCACGCCGCCGATCCCCGTTGCCGCAATTGCCAGCGCCAGCAATGCAAAGAGTCCCAGCAAATTGGTGGTCAACCGCGGTGCCGCAACCGATTCCGCGCGCACCTGCTCGAGCGATCTCACGCGCGCGGCCGGTTGATTCCGATCGACGCCGTGCAACAGCTCGATCACGCCACCGGCAATGCTCATCGGTTCCACCGCTGTCTTGATCACCAGGCTGGCCTGTCCCATGGGGTTCTGCGCCAGGGGCACATAAATCTCATCGGCCACATCTTTATCGAGACCGTACTGTTTGATGTCGCCAACCACTCCAACCACTTGTGTCCAGGTTTTCCCTCCATCGGTGGAGAACCGCGTTCCCACCGGATTCAGCGATCCCCAGAGATGGCTCACGGCGCTTCGATTCACGACCGCCACGTCCGGATGGCCCGGCCGGTCGGTTTCGAAGAATCCCCTCCCGTTGATGATGGGAATGTGCAGCACTTCAAAGAAGGATGGGCTCACAATCCTGAAATCCGCTTTGGGCATGGCCTGCCCCGGCGCGTGCCGCTGTGCTTCCATCTCGAAATCGCCGGTCATGGTCATGTCCGCGGTAAAGGGAATCATCATGGAGGCAGCTGCCGATTTGACGCCGCTTTGCATCTGGACCTTCTCCAGCAGAGTCTCAAAAAAGGCGCGTTGTTTGTCGCTGGTGTCGTACTTAATGAAGTCCAGTGCCACTTCCATGGTCAAGACGTTTTCCGGCTGGAAGCCGGGGTCCACATGTTGCAGCTTCATGAAGCTACGCAACATCAGCCCCGCGCCAATCAGCAGCAGGAAGGAAACCGCCACCTGCGCAACAATGAGCAAGCTTCTCAAGCGGTGCTTCCCGAGCCCCATGGTAGACTGCTGGCCACCTTCTTTCAGCGTCCCGCCCACCGTCTCGCGCGCCGCCAGCGCCGGCGCGGTGCCAGAAAGCAGGCTGGTCAGCACGGCCACCAAAAAAGTGAACATTAAAACTCCGGCGTCCATGTGAATTTCCCGAGCCCGCGGGGTGAAGCGCGCGGCAAAACCGACCAGCAGATTCAGCGCGCCCCAGGAAAAAAGCAGGCCCAGGCCCCCGCCGACCACGGCCAGCAAGAAACTCTCCGTCAGGAGTTGGCGGAACATGCGCACGCGCCCGGCGCCCAATGCGGCGCGCACCGCAAGCTCCCGCTCTCGCCGCACCATCCGCGAAAGATTCAGGTTCGCGACATTCGCGCAGGCGATCAATAGAACGAAGCCCGCGGCCGCCAGCAACACGAGCATGGTCGGACGGGCGTTGTGCGTGAGCGCCTCTTCGAGCGCTATCGTTTCGACCGCATAGTTATTCCCCTCGGGATAGTCTTGCGGGTAAGCCTTCTCGAGATTCGCGGCAACACCACTCAAATCCGCTTGCGCCTGACGCACGCCCACTCCGGACTTCATTCGCCCGAACACCTGCACCATACGTGCCTGCCGATTGGCGACCGTCGCGGGGCGCGACCGGAAAGGACAGGCGGTCGTTGGCATGTACACATCGTTCTCGTCCGGGTATTGCGGCACCGGCGGCAGCACACCGATCACCGTGTGAACCCTGTCGTTCATCGAGAACGTCTTGTTCACCACCGTCGGGTCGCCGCCAAAGCTTTTGATCCAATATTCGTAGCTAAGCATCAGCACGGCAGGCGCACCGGGCTGCTCATCTTCCGGCCGGAAAGTGCGCCCGAAGAGCGGCTTGACGCCGAAAACATCGAAGAAATTCCAGGAAACCACCCCGGTTTCCACGCGCTCCGGCTCGCTGCGACCCAACAAGATGAAATTCATGTTGTGGTATTCGACCAGGCCATCGAGCGCGCGGCTTTGCCGCCGGTAGTCGTCGGTGTCTGCGGCAGAGAAACGCTGATCGATCGTTCCCATGCGTTGCTGCAAGACCACCAGGCGGTCACCGTGTTCGTAAGGCAGGGGCTTCAGCAGCACCGCGTTGACCACGCTGAAGATTGCCGAATTCGCGCCGATCCCCAGGCCCAGCGTGAGGATGGCCGCAAGGGTGAACCCCGGGCTCTTGCGCATCATGCGCAGCGCGAATCCGGCATCCTGCCGAAACATCGCCAGGTGCTCGCCCGGAGCCGTGCGGAAAATTCCCACAATCGTCTCCCACCATAGGCGCAGAACACCGGCGCCTCCGCTGCGACGTCCCGCTTCCTGGTGTTGTTCCTGGAACGCCGTTTCCATGGCGGGGCCGAAGTCACTCCGAAAATCGAAGGGAAGAAGCCGTAGGAGTGCCCGTAGACTCGTGCTGCTCTCGAATCAGTCCCTGTCATGGTGTCCTCCTGCGGCGCCCCCCCCGCACCGCTCGTCGGAGCACTCGCTGTTTCCGGAATCCTCAGTTCCTTTAGGCCATGCGAGGCTTCTTCAACAAATTTCTCGACCGCGCAAGGGATAGGATTTCATCCATCCTCTCCGCCTCTGCGCTGGCCACCTGCCGGCCTTGGGGCGTCAATCGGTAATAACGGCGCCGTTCGTCGTCTTGGGATTCCGCGGGTCGCGATCGCAGCTCAACGATCAGGCCATCGTTGAGCAAGCGCTTGATGATGCCATACAAGGTTCCCGTGCTCAGCCGGACTTTGCCGCCGGTGCGCAGCTGCACTTCCTTCAGAATGGCATAGCCGTGAAGATCCTCGCCTGCCAGCGCCAGCAGCACATGGAACATGGAGGGCGTCAGTGGCCCGAACGATTCGGCGTTGCTTTGCGCAGCACTCAAGGGGTCAGCTCCGTAGAAGGGTATTCTGTCGTCATACGCTATATCGTCACACGCCATAGTGTCAAGCAGGAAATTTGCGGGATATCTGCCCCCGCGGCCGCGAAAGAAACTACGGCTTGCTGACCGTCGGTTGCCGTTACCCGGGTGGGCTCCTAGATCCTGCTCTCCATCTCCGGGTGGAAGGAAAAACTTCACGCCTATACTCTGCGAATGGGTGCTCCCAGGGGAAAGCCGGGAATCGGAGGGGAAAGGACTTACATTCTGAATCGAAATGCCCGCGTCCGACACTGGGTAGGATTGGTTCAGAGCGCGCGAACGCGGGTATTTCGACGGTTCTTGGGACTACGGGCTTTCAAGAAATGTAATTCTCCCAGGTCCTCCTATTGAGTTCAAAGATCCCGGCGCAGCTCTTCGAAATGATCTGATCTGCCACGGGGACGTGCCTTTTCCTAACTCAAATCCTGCCAGAGCGTCAAACGAACTAACCCTGAAAATTCTGTGACCCAATAAGGCTAGTGTGATCAGTATGTTATGTCCATACATGAACTAGACTCTTTCCTCGCGGCAGCTCGCGTGGTATAGTCCGCCGATTCATTCGGGGGACTTCTCCAGAGTGGAACACGGTGTTGACCCCAAACTCGCCCTGCGGTTCGGCCTCTACGAGGTCGATCTGCTCCAGGGTGTGCTTTTCCGGCAGGGCGTACGCCTCAAGATTCAAGAACAGCCCTTCAGAATCCTCACGCTGCTTTTGCAGCGCCCCGGTGAAATCGTCACCCGCGAAGAACTCCAGCAGTCGCTATGGCCCGAAGGCACGCACGTTAATTTTGACGGCAGCCTCAATGCCGCGCTGAAGAAACTTCGTGCGGCCATCCAAGATGACGCGGAGAATCCGCGCTTTATCGAAACCGTTCCCCGCCAGGGTTATCGTTTCCTCGCGCCGGTCCATACCGCCAACGGTTCAGCCAACCCCATTTCTCCCTGGACAAGTGTTTCTTCGGAGAGTTCTGAAGAGTCCATCGAAGTCCGCATGCGCCTCAATCCGGAATTCTCTCCGGAGCGGGCTGCCGAGCTTTACCGGGAAAGGAAAATGGCGGGGCACGCGGCGCGGTGGATCGATTTCAGTCTTCTTTCCTGCGCGATTGCCTTTGGTTCGTGGCTGCTCTTTTTCATCGTGTACCCCATCCCCCGTCCCAGCGTGCAGCGCATGACGCGCATTACCAACGCCGGAGGAATCGATGAATGGGGCGGGATCGTGTCCGATGGCACGAGGATTTTTTTTCTCGAGCATGACGGCGGCCACTGGAATCTGATGCAGACTTCGGTGGAAGGCGGCAACGCGGAAAAAATGCCCGCTCCTTTTGAAAACACCCGGCTTTTCGCCCTCTCGCCCGACCATTCGCAGTTTCTGATCGGGCGGTTCACCCGGCGCGATGATGAGATGCCGCTGTGGCTCTGGCCCGTGCAGGGCGGTGAGCCGCGGCGCATTGGCGAAGCCGTTGGCCACGACCCCGCTTGGTCTCCGGATGGCAGCCAGATCATTTATGTTCGCGGCCGCAGCCTCTATACCATCCGTCCCGACGGGACACAGCTTCGCGAACTGGCGCATGGTCCGGGACTGCCGCACTTCCCGGCCTGGTCTCCCGACGGCGAAACCATTCGTTTCAACATGGACAAGCGCGAGGATGGCACCCAAGCGGTCTGGGAAATGGCCGCCGATGGTTCCGGTTTGCATCTCATTCTTGCCAGCGGAAGGCAGCCGGCCTCTCAGTCCGCCGGTGAGTGGACAGCGGATGGCAGGTACTTTCTTTTCTCCGGCTGCGAAAACTACGATTGCAATCTCTGGGGCATCCGCGAAGCGTGGAAGTGGTTCCGCCGATCGCACCATGATCCCGTGCAATTGACGCATGGCCCTGATTCCTTGCACGTAGCCATCCCCGCCGAAACGGGTTCCCGCGTATTTGCCTTCAGCTTCCGCTCGAATCGCGAACTGCAGAAAATCGAGCCGCCATCTCATCATGCCGATACCTTGATTCCCAATGCCAACGCGGAGCTAGCCAGCGTCTCCCCCGACGGCCATCTGGCTTTGTATACCGATCGTCCGGATGGCTCGCTATGGAGGAGCAGCATCGATGGCGCTCAGCGGCTTCGCCTAACCAAACCTCCGCTGGTCGCCTCGGCTCCGCATTGGTCGAGGGATGGCAAGCAGATTCTATTCACCGGCGCGCGTCCCGGCTCCATGCACCAGATCTATTTCCTCTCCGCGGATGGCGGCGCCATGCGCGCGGTCCTTCCCGAGAGCCGCGAGGCTTCCGACGCCGATTGGTCACCGGATGGCACGCAAATCGTGGTCAGCATGCGCGAACAAAAGACGCAGCCCAAATTTGGTATCTATTTGTTCAAATCAAGCACCGGTGAGTGGACACTCTTGCCGGAGTCCCGAGGTTTGGTCGCGCCTCGGTGGTCTCCCAATGGGCGCTATGTCGCGGCTCTTGACGAAACAAATCACCGACTGCTTCTTTATGATTTCCAGATGGAAAAATGGAGGGAGATGGCCGAGGGCGGGCTTCTCGGCGCTCCGTACTGGACTTCCGGCTCTGCCGCGATCTATTTTCAGGATCAGCTGGACAGCCAGCAGGCCATCTATCGCGTGCAGATCGCCAATCGCCAGGTGGAAAGGGTCTTTAGTTGCGGCGAGATCCTTCGCAGCAGCCCTGCGCATTGCATCTTCAGTGGGGTTGCACTGGATGGATCTGTTTACGTGATGGTGGAGCGCGGTTTAACGGATATCTACGCTCTCGATCTCGACTTGCCCTAAGGATGCGCTTCCCGGGAATCCTATTTTTTCCGGTTGTAAGTGAAGTCGTACTCCACGAACCAGGTCTTGCCATTGTCGTTCGAACCCTGGCTGAATTGACGGACCGTGTCAGGTCCAAGCTTGAGGAATTGCAGATGCCGTTTTAGTTTTTTCCCGTCTGGTTGCGGGAGCTCATCCGTCCAGTAATCCATGATTCCGTCCTTCGACCCGCCATAGAAAAAAATGTTGCCGCCGGCGTTGTCCACCCAGTATTGTTCCCAACGCTGGAGCGCCGTGTTGTAGATGTTGTAGCTCTTCCCGGAGTAGCCGGTGTTTCCCGCACTGGTCCAGTTTTCCTGTACCACGCAATCCCCGAGAATCAATTCGATACGGCTGTCTCCCGCGGGCCTCGCGCCCGTGCTCGTGACCACGGTCCATTGGCCCAGCCAGAAGTCAAATTGGCGATTTTCCGCTGCATAAGCGCATGGTTTTTGGTTGCGTGTCACCATCTCGAGGATTTTTCGAAAGCGCGGGTCGGACTTTAGTTCTGCCAAATCGGCATCCGTTGACAATTGCTCGGGTCGCAAGCCATTTTGCGCCGCCTTTTCCAGGTGTTCAAACGCCCTATCCTTGTCTTTTTTCGACACGAAGACGGCGGCAATTCCATATTCAACCAATTGCGGGGGCAGCCCCTGCGCTCGGCCTTTTTCAAAAGCTTCCATGGCCTGCTCTTGTTTCCCGCTCTTATAGAACGACATCCCCAAGCGATACCAGGCGCGTGGATTCGGCGCCGTTTCGACCATCTGGCCGTATAACTTGGCAGCCTCGCTCCAATTTTCAGCCTCATAGGCCGCCGCCGCTGCGGTGCCCAGCTGAGTTGTGGAGGCTTCTTGCGGTGCACCCCCCAGCGCCATCGCTGCCCCGGACAGAAGAAGCCAAGCATTTACTGCATAAAGCGTCATGACACGCCGCATGCTCTTCACCTCGCATGGTAGGAAAGCCCTGATTTTGGGGTTTTAGACGCACCTGGCCACAAAATGGCACTTCGCTGGAGGCATGGAATTACGCTAATTCATATAATGGGCTTCTAAATTTAGACGATTTCCTTCTGTAACATCCCGATTCTTAGATTCCTCCGGCCTCCCTGACAGATGCGGTCCGGGTTCAGCGATTTCATGGAACTAAGGATGAAATTTTTCGTAACAATAGAAAACTCTCGAGTGGTTTCTACGTCTATATACCATAAGGGTGGGCGTCTATGTCACCGGAAGTGATCTCCATGCGAGAACCGGATGAGCCGACGGCTTCGGAGCGGGTACTGTTGTCGTCCGGCCGCTATGTCCTCTTTGGGCCGTTCCGCATTGACCAGCAGCGGCAGGAAGTTACCCGGAACGGGTCCCGGCTGAAGCTCCAGGGGAAGGTTTATCAGGTTCTTCTGACCCTTCTCGAAAAACCTGGTGAAGTCGTCACCCGCGAAGAACTGCGCATGCGGCTCTGGCCCGCCGATACGCATGTCAACTACGACGCCAACGTAAATACCACAGTCAACAAACTCCGCCAGGCGCTCGGCGATTCCTCCGATCAGCCGCTGTACATCGAGACTATTCCCCGCAAGGGCTACTGCCTCTTGGTGCAACCGGAAGTTTCCGACAAGAGCCCACATTCTCCGTTGGCCCACAGCCAGCCATCTGCTGATTCCGCTCCTGAATCTTCTCGAAGGGCAGGCGGCCTGGTGTTTTCAAGATCGGATATTGCCATTGTGCTTGGTGTGATCGGCCTGATTCTTGCCGGGATGCTCCTGGGGGCCGGAATAACCCGGCTGTGGATTAGCCACGCCGTGCCGGTGTTTCCTTACCCCCTGGCGACGTTCTTCTCCCACAGTTCTGCGACCGCGCTTTTTTAAGATCGGTCTTATTCTTTCTGGGCTTGGCCTGACCGGAACTCCGTCCATGGACCCGCCTTCATATCCCGCAAATAAGGCTCCTGCCAGGCATACTCGGGATGAGCCGCGAGAAACGGCTTGGCGAGAAAATCCCCGCCGCAGGGATGCCCCATGCGTGCCAAGATGTGCATTTCTCCTGCCATCGTTGCGTCCGTCACTTTTCCTTGCACCGCTCCACCGGGATAGTAGGGTTGCCAATCCCACTCTGGGACGCCGCGCGACGATCCATCCACGTGCCCGCAGAGCGTGCGCTCGTTGGCTTCTTCCTTGTGCTGAGCGGTGTCTCGGTGGTCGCCCAGCATCTGTTGCGCAAGCGCTACGTCGATCTTTCCTTTGTTTTCCTTTAGTAATTCATCCCACCTCGCCCGCCTGGCGTTCGGCGAACTCTCCTTATCAGCCGGATCAAATTGCGGCGCGTCTTCTTTGAGCACCTGCGGGTCGCGCGCCCAGTTCGATCCGGCGAGCACGCCATCCTTGGTCTTCCACAGCTGGTGCGCTCTTAACCCAAGTTCGAGTTGCGCGATTTCACCGGTCTTCCGGTCACCGAGCAGCCAGTCGTTTGCATATCCCCCGTTGTTCCCGTCCAGTATGATATTTGTGTATTCGTCGATCGAGCCCGCGTACTGCAGCGCCTTCCTGGCGCGCACGAATTCCGGCTTGCCATTCGGGTCCCAGCCTTCGAACTGCGTGATGGTCGTTTCCGTCACCATCAGCCCGTCGCTGTTGATCCCGAAATCGTCGTCGCTCGCGATCACTCCCGGGAAACCATCCATCAGGATTCGGTAACCGTTCTTCGGCGCGATGTCGAACACGATCCGCCACCGTTCGCCGTTCCGGTAGCTCGTCCAGTTGTTGTGCGCCATCACGATCTGGCCGTCTTTTGTCCAGCTTCCCGTGGCCACGAAAGCGCTGCAATTCCCCGGGCTCTTCAGGTCCGGCGCCAGCCCCGTCTTTTGCTGCTTGTTCAGCCACGGCAGGTAATAATCTGGCAGCTCTTCGAATGCATTGAACGCCACAATGTCGTCCACATCCAGCTTCGACCCGGTGCGTGCGCGCAGCCCCTCGACGATGCCCTGCAGCTCCTGCTGATACTCCGTATCGATCTTCGGCCACAGCATTTCGCGCGCGGCTCTGCGGAAAAATTCCCAGTCTCGTTTGGTCGAATGCCTCATCCCCGCGCTCACTGCCGCGAACGCGTCTTCGATCTCCGGCGCCAGAAGGTACCCATGCTGATATCCCATCGCGCCCGGAGGGCCCTCGAGATGCACGTAGATCCAGCCGCCCTGCTCGAAGCGCAACGCTCCCTTCAAGCGCGAATCGTTAGCTGCCGCACGCTCTCGCGCTGCCGCCATCGTCGCCACCATGGCGTCATTCGCCGATGCGGAACCCGCCGCTCCACTATCCGCCCACCACAGCGCCGCCCCTCCCAGGATCACCAGCAGAACCGCCGCCACGCGCCTCATGGAATCGTTCATGACACTGGCCTCCCGAACATCCAATTGTGGGCTAGAGTCTATTCTGGCTGGGCTCTACCTTCAACGTTTCCTGGAGCGTTCTCGTGTAAACTCTCACCACCAGAATGCTTACTGCCATCACACGGGCGGTCAGCCCGGCCATCGTCGATTGCGAACTTTCCTTCATCGACCGCCAGCCCATCGATCTGGTCACCGCCCAGGAGCAGCACCACGCCTACGAGAAGCTGCTCGGCAGGTTGGGCGCCCGTGTTATTTCGCTTCCCGCCGAGCCCGACCTTCCCGATTCCATGTTCGTCGAAGACCCCGCCGTGGTTCTCGATGAATTGGCAGTGATCCTGTCGCTCGGAACGGAAACCCGCCGCCGTGAGGCGCCTTCACTCGCTCAAGCGCTCGCCCAATTTCGACAGCTCGAATACGTTTCTCTTCCTGGCACACTCGAAGGTGGTGACATCCTCCGTATCGGCCGAAAGCTCTTTGTCGGCCTCACCCGACGCAGCAACGCCGAAGGCCTTCGCCAGCTTGCCGTCACTGTTGCGCCGCACAACTATGAAGTGATCGCCGTTCCCGTCAACGGCTGCCTGCACCTGAAATCGGCCCTCACGCATCTCAGTGGCAACAAGCTCCTCGCCAATCGCGCCTGGTTTGACACCACGGCGCTCGCCGGCCATGAGTGGATCGACGTTGATCCCGCCGAGCCGCATGCCGCCAACGCGCTGGCGCTCGCCGGCACCATCATTTTCCCTGCGTCATTCCCGCGCACGCGCGCCCGCATCGAGGCGTGTGGCTTACACGTCACTCCGGTGGACATCTCGGAACTCCAAAAAGCTGAATCCGGCCTTACCTGCTCCAGCCTGATTTTCACAAACACAAGTTCGGTCAGTTTATGAGCCAACGCACATGAAATTTGCCCGTCCTAGCCGTACAGCCCCGGCGTTCAGGCCGGGGATATAAGGCTGCCTTCTTGTTTGTGCTATCTGGATATGTGTCTCTGCAGGAAAACTGCTTCCCCCGGACGAAGGAAAAAACGATGGAGCGGTCAGCTAGGTCGCTCTTCGCACTTCCGCCACCCTGCTGGAAGACTCTGACCGGGCAGCAAGACCACACGGCCACCCGGATCCTCCCGGGTGGCCGTCATTTTATCACTGTGAGTTTCTTGCCAGACCGTGTCAGTTGGGAAGTTCTTCCACGCCGCGCGCAACAAACACTGGCTGGCCGCTGATCGGATCCTTCAGCACCACACCGACAACGCGCAACGGATTGGTCGGATTGCTGCTCAGGTCGCTAAGGCTCTTCAGCCCGCCGCCAAATCGCGTGAACGGCGTGACGTACACGGTCACCGGTCCATTGAACAGCACGCCAGCCAGTCCATTCGAATTGAACTGAAATGTGCTGGCATTGAAGTTCACGCTGCTGGCCACCAACGTGCCGGTGTGCCCTTCATGCCGCAGCACCACGCGCTTCACCGTTACAGCCCCGCTCGCAAATGGTCCACCGATGCTTACATGCTGGCCGGGCACCATCAGCCCGGCGTTGAAGAAGTGGTTCGTCCAGCTGTTGTGCATCCAGTAGATGAAGTACTTCTCGTTGCCAGTGAGATCGATGGTGGAGATTTCTCCCGACTGAAAGCCCGTACCCGAAGGCAACACGCTTCGCACATACAGATCAAAGTCCGTGGCTGTATTCGTGGGCGGATTTACGTAGGTGATCAGGCCGTCCGCGTAGAACCGGTCCTGCGAGAGGATTCCCACCGAGTCCGCAAGGAAAGTCGCCGTCGTGCGGTCCAGTGTCCCGGAGATTTCCACGATGGACGTCGAAGTCAGATTGCTGATGGTCTCGCTGCCTTCCCATTCGGTCTGACCATTCACGTTCACCGTGAACTGGTGGCCGTGCGGCCCCTGAATGATGAAGGAATTACCTGGCGTTCACACTCACCACACCGGCGATGAAATCATCAACATAGGCGTCGGCGTCATTTGGGGTGATGGCTTTCAGATCCAGCATAGGGGTGACCGCGCCGGTGATCTGTCCGCTGCTGTCGACAGCGATCGACTTGCGAAGGTCGAATTCAAACTTCAAACCGATGATGTTTCCCGTGCTCACGACCAAAGGAGTCGACAGGGGAATGGTCACGCTTGATTGCGTCAGAGTCACTGCCGGCGAGGTGGTTCCGTTCAGTGTGCTGATCGCCGGTCGCGCTGGCGGGTTCACATTCAAGTATCCAATCTGCGGATTCGCCAGCGTGGCAGTAACACTGGTATACGTGCCGGCGGGAATCGTGTTGATGTCCAGCAACGTCCGCAAGCCATTCAGCCGCGCGAAATCCACGGTCTGCGTTCCGCTGAGCACCGATTGCGTGTTGTTGCCGTCCGTGACCGTTATTCCGGTAATGTCCACTTGAAACGAAACCACGCTCGGCAGCGGTGCGTCCGTTCCCGTGACGAACACGGTGCCCGATTGTGCTGCGGTCATCGGGGAAGAAGACACACCGCCGCAACCGCTCAGGAATGCGATGCATGCGAATGCGAAGACAGCACTTAGCCACTTCTTGTGGTTCATAGGTTTTCCTTTCCTGCTGTTCGACTGCGGTGGTGCTCCAGGCACGCACCGATTCATGGGCATCGAAACCCCAGGAGATAAAAGAAGTTGCGGTCCTTAAGACACGTAGATTCAGTATTTTACAGATGTAGTACCAAGACCATCCTGGGGGTTTGGACTCGGTTAGCGGTCTCCCCCCAGCGCGTTCCTGACCTTTCCGGCACGATTCCCCATTTCCGATTTATCCCCTTTCCCCAACCACCGGAGCTGTGTTATCTTGGCGCTGGTATGTTGTCCATCGCCACTAAGCGAATTATTGCTAAGTCGTCCAAGTCGACTACGACTATGACGACTATTTCCGCTTCGGGCGCGTGGAGAAACAGCTAGCGAGCTAGAAAAAGTTTCCAACCCACCGCCAGAAGCGAACCTGGCGGTGGGTTTCTTCTTTTAAGCCCCCTCCAGAGACGCTCCAGCGGTGGCCATCGCACGGAGAAACCAGGAGCGCAGGTCATGAGCCTTGAAAACATACAGGAAGAGTCAGCAGCGGAAAGACACCCCGCCGCGTTAGAAGAGCGAGTACATTGGGCCGGTGGGGCGAGCAAGCCACAGAGCAACGTCGTAGCCTTCAAATTCGGCGGCAGTTCTCTTCTCGGTGCGGACCGCATGCTCCATGCCGCAGGTCTTGTTCTCGCCGCCAGGCGGGCATCCAGCGTTACCGTGGTGGTCTCCGCCATGAAGGGCCTCACCGACCACCTCCTTTCCATTGCCCGGGCTCTCGCCGATGGCAGGCTCGCGCCGGCGCGCCGCGAAGCCGAACTGGTCCTGGATACTCACCTCGATGTGCTTCACGATCTGCAGCTCAGCGCGCCGGATGACCTTCGCGTGCGCCGCGAGTTGCAACTCCTGGGACGCGACCTTCTTCACGAAGTCCCGGCTCGCGGCAGCGTCGCCGCTGGCGCCGAGCTCTTCGACCGCCTGGCATCCTTTGGCGAACGCTTCAGCGCAAGGCTCTTCGCCGCCGCTCTGGAAAAGTCAGGCGTCTCTGCGGTGCCCGTCACATCCTCGGATTTCGTGCTGACCTGCGACACCTTTCGCGACGCGCAGCCACATCTCGAACAAACAAAACAGCGCGGCCGGGAGGTTCTTCTGCCACTCCTCGAAGCTGGCATCGTGCCGGTTGTCACTGGATTCATTGGCGCAACTCCCGATGGCCGCATCACCACACTCGGCCGCAACAGCTCGGATTTTTCTGGAGCCATCATCGCTCATGTCGTGGACGCCGACGAACTGGTCATCTGGACCGATGTCGATGGCATCTTCACCGCCAATCCCCACGAATCCGCCGAAGCGCGCCTTCTGCATGAGCTCAGCTACGATGAGGCCCGCGCCCTCGCCGCCAGCGGCGCGAAAGTTCTCCACGCGAAAGTGCTGCCTCTCGCCGCCGAAACCCGAATGGTCGTCTGGGTTCGCAATACCTTCAACCCGCAGGCGCGGGGCACACGGATTGGTTTGCCGCGAGTACGGCAACATCCTGCTACTGCCCCGATGCAAAAATCTCAGCACGGCGGCGCGGCATGAGTTCACAATCTCAATATGGGGGTGACAGCAACATGCAGTCGAAACAGTCGGCGAGTTCGAGCGAAAAGCACGTAGAAAAAGCAAGCACGCCGGGAAGACGAGCTGAGAAAAAGTTGCGGGCGGGCGTCCTCGGCGCGACCGGTATCGTTGGTCAGCGTCTCGTTAGTCTGCTGGCCGGTCATCCCTGGTTCGAGCTCACCGAAGTTGCCGCCTCCGAGCGTTCCTCCGGCAAGACCTACGCCGAAGCCGTTCGCTGGCATCTCGACGCGCCCATCCCCCAAGTGGCTCGCAATCTCGTGGTCAAAGGTCTGGACCCCTCCCTCGATTGCGACTTTGTCTTCTCCGCGCTCGATTCTTCGGTCGCTGGCCCCGCCGAGGAGGATTTCGCTCGCGCGGGTTACCCCGTGGTCAGCAATTGCAGGAATCACCGCATGGATCCCGACGTTCCCTTGCTCATTCCGGAAGTGAATGCCGCCCATCTCGACGCCATTCCCTGGCAGCAGAAGAATCGCGGCTATGACACGGGCTTCATCGTCACCAACCCCAATTGCTCGACCGCCGGCCTGGTTCTGGTATTAAAACCGCTCGCCGACGCCTTTGGCCTCGAGAAAATCTTTGTGGTCACACTTCAGGCCATTTCCGGCGCAGGCTACCCCGGCGTCGCCTCCATGGATATCCAAGGCAACGTCGTTCCTTTTATCAGTGGCGAAGAGGAAAAAATGGAGGCCGAGCCGCAGAAGCTGCTAGGCAAATGGGATGGCTCGCGGTTCGTCGACGCCGGCATCGGCCTCAGCGCCCATTGCAATCGCGTGCCGGTGATCGACGGGCACCTCGAATGCATCTCCGTCGGCCTTAAAAAAATCGCCTCCCTCGACGAAGTTCGCGAAGCCATCCGCAACTTCGAAGTCGACGCCGAGCTGGCATCTCTCCCGACCGCCCTGCGAAATCCGGTGGTGGTCCTCGACGAAGAGAATCGCCCGCAGCCGCGTCGCGACGTTCACGCCGGAAACGGCATGGCCGCCGTCGTCGGCCGCATCCGCGAATGCCCGCTACTCGACGTCAAACTCACGCTGCTATCGCACAACCTCGTCCGCGGCGCCGCCGGCGCCGCCCTGCTCAACGCCGAGCTCCTGGCCGCCCGCGGCTTCCTCAAGCACCGCGTCACCTCGAGCGAGTCCCACCTCGCCGAACCCGTGTCACAGTGAATCGTGCCTTCTTGATCGGGAGGAGTGGGGGTGACAACTCTGGCCTTCTCCCTCAAAACTCCTTGGAATGTGTGCTTACCTGTGGGCCGTAAAGCCGCGGACTTCAGGCCGGGGACATAAGGCTCCTCAAAACGTCAGCGTGGCGTCTTCTGCTGCTCGCTATCACTCTTGAGAATGTTCGAGGGGGGCACGGCACCAGCCCTTAGCCCCTATTCCCCTGTCCTGTCGCCCCGTGCTCCTCCCGCCGGTTTTCCCCGGAGCAGATCCTCCAGATCGCCCATCTTTTCCCCCAGCAGATTCAGCTTCCGCGCGAGACCCTGAATCTCGGATTCGGCGCGGCGATTGACGGAGTAATCCAGTTCGGTGCGCACGCGATCTTTCATGTCCTGGCGATTCTGGCTCATCATAATGACTGGCGCCTGGATGGCTGCCAGCAGGGACAGGAGGAGATTTAGCAGGATAAACGGATAGGGATCCCACGCCGCCTTGCGCAAGCCTATGTTGATGGCTGTATAGATGCTGCCGATCACCATAAAGCCAATGATGAAGGTCCAGGATCCGCCGAACTGGACCATGGAGTCCGCGATGCGCTCGGGAAGGGTCGATTTTTCCTCGATCACTTCGTTGGCGTTGCGCATCGCACGAAGGCGCACCAGTTGCTGCGAGGCATGGAACTGTCGCCCCAGCACGGTCAACATGTCCATTCCCGCATGCGGCTTGCGTTGCAGCAGGGTCGCGATGTCTCCCCGGCTGATTTCCAGACACACGGTTTCTTCGATGGCCGTCGCATTGGTCTGATGAGGCGTCTGCTCCAGCATCGACGCGAATCCGAAGAACTCGCCGTGAGCCGGTTCATCTACCACGACTTCTTGTTGATCCTCGTCCACAGTCGTGACGCGGACCTTCCCGGAGACCATCACGTAGGCTTGACCGCTCGGATCACCCATCTTGTAGATGCGTTGCCGCGCGGCGAAATTCTTGAGTTGCACTTGCCCCGCCAACACGGCGGTCTCTTCTTCGTCAAGCAGCGCAAACAGCGGAACGTGTTTCAACACTTCAGGATTGCAGGCCATCGGCCACCTCTTCCACGCTAACTGGATTGGTTCTCAGTCTCCCAAGGGTTTGGACAGCGCGCAACAGGCAACAGCAGCGCTCATAGTAAACATGATGAAGGGTGCAGCTTCAAGGAGCATTCGGCAAAGCTGGGAGATGATCGGGGCCGCCAAAACGCAGCAAGCCACAGCGGATACCTCACTAGATCAGTTGCATCTGCAGGTCTTGTCCCGCAGCATGTCGCGTCAACAGCGCGGACATTCTCTGTGCCCAGCGCTCGAGACCTTCCTGGCCACCAAACGAAATGATGATCCCCAGGATGTGCTTCGTTGCCGTCGTCACCATGGTTCGTTCCGAATCACTGGTCGGACTTCCGTGCGGCCCGGCGGCGTCGCAGAATATCGGCAATCCTTCCAGATTCAAATCGTATTTGCCAATCCCCTTGTAGGTTTCGCCCGCTCGTCCCGCACGAAAAACAATTTCGCCGGTCACATGCGTCAGGTCGTATAAACCAATCGGCAGGCGGCTTTCCACAGACACCAGATTGATAACGTCCACGACGGCATTGATTTGCGGCAAGCCTTTTCCCGCGACCACCCGGCGCAACAGCGCCTCCGCCGAACCGCGGTACCGCGCTGGATCTTTACCCAGCGCCTTGTACGCCCTGCGCGTGGCTTGCACTTGCGGGGACTCCAGCACACTGCGCGGGAAGGGCAATCTCTGAATTTCCGTCTCTCTCGTCTTCATCTCTTCGAGCAGCGCTGCGGGCGATGCGCTCGCCTCCACGCGCGCCGTCACGCACGCCAGCGCGGTCCGCGGGCATTTCTTTATCAATCCGGCATCGATGGTTATCTGCATGGGAGATTCATCTCCGGCATGAACGCCAGGCCATCACCGTTTGGTGGACATCGCTGCAGATCTCGAATCCGTCAGCTAGTCCATCAGAATCGGAAGCCGCCAGGTTGTAGCCCCCGGCCTGCGTGAGTTTCTGACCTTCCTCTCGCTTGGTGCAGCGGATCGCCTCGAGGCTCTTGACCCGGAACGGTTCGATAATCGCCTTGATCGGCATGCTCTTGCAGGTCTGTCCCCCGGACACACTAGCACACCGTCTGAATTCTCGAAGGCAGCATCATTCAGTGGGTCAGAGTGGGTCAGAGCGGTCGGTCCGTTTTGACCCGGCACTCGTGCTAAACTTTATGGATTCTAGGCCCGTAGCTCAGTTGGTTAGAGCGCTACCTTGACACGGTAGAGGTCTGGGGTTCGAGTCCCCACGGGCCTACCATATCTTTCAATGGGTTAGCCTCCACAACGTCAGCCCACAAGGATACAAATGGCTCCATTAGGGACAAGGTGTGCGGATCTTAGGGGCCGCATGTTTCCCACAATGGGTCTGGCCCGCAATGGCCCTACATCCTCTCGCCGCCGCACACGACTATCTTCGCGTGAGCCCGAATCACCCCTGACAGAGACGGCACTTTTGTAACTAAACAACTACACTTCACATGAACGTCATTTCGTCTCGACGCAGCGTCTTGGTTTCGCCGCAGAAAGCGCACTTGAGATGATACTCGCGCAGAAACCGCGATACCCATTTCGCAGTCATCCCCTGTCCGCATCGACAATTATAGGGAATGAAGAATGCCTGAAAATGAGACTCCAGGCGCTTCATCATGTCTTCGCCTGGTTTTACTAGGTTGAAAAACAGGTCCGTTCTGATGTTGAGCCATTCTTTCACTGCCGGCGGAGTTTTGTAGTCATCGTAGGTCAGCTCCCAGTCTTCTTTTGAACGGCATCCCAACAGGGGGTTGCCATTGTCGGGCATTCCCAGGAGAGAACTGTAAGTTGGTTCGCGGTCAGCAAAGTGGGGCCGCATCAGCGCAAAGATGTGTTTAAAGTGCGTCTGCACGTCTGGGTGCCAGGTTCGTTTTCTATTAAGCTCGATCATGTTGTCGATTGCCTTCCGGCAGTTGAGAAGTACTTCGCCGATCGGCTTTGCGTGCAAGGCCGCTGCCTGTTTCGACTCGTCGAGCACCGCCAACGCCTCGGCCGAGCTTGTAAATTGAACGTTCAGTGTTCGGCGGGCGATCCCACGCCAGAACAGAAAACAGGCCCAAAACCGGAGAATTGGATTGCCGATGCGTTGATCCTGACCCTTCAAGAAAGGCGGGGCCTGCAGGGCGTACCAGCAGATCGTTGAGAGAATCAAGAGCGTCGACTTCAACATTTCAGGATTGTTCAGCTTCAGCAGGGCCTCAAAGTCGTTCGCTCCGTAGATCCGGGCGCCCAGGTCCAACACAAAAAAATAGTCCTGGGGAAGTTGCTTTTGACGCTGCAGATACACCCTCTCGTAGTAGCGGTGGCAGATCTCGGGCCCTTGTTTGCCAAACAGGTGCAGGATAAAAAGCAGAGAGTTTACGATCGCTTTGGTCTCGAAAATGGTGAGCGGTCGCAGATACCAGAGCTTGTCCTTTCCTGAAATACGAAATGTGTGAAACATGCGCAGGAGGGTGATTGGCTCCATGGCGATTCCCACTCCGAACAGGTCCGACGTACCCTTGAAATCGTCGCTCCAGCCCTCTTCCGCATACTTTCCCAATGGCACGACGTTGCTTGCATCTCCCCAGGCATAGAAGTTGTGAATAATCCCCTTGAGCTCCGGCCAGAGCCCCTTTATTGCTTCCCTGTCGGTTACATCGTCCGACAAGCCGACGATGAACCTCATGCTGTCGACAGTCTTGGGATCATCCAAGACTTGTGGAACGAATTCCTGAAGGTGCCAGTATTCGCGCAACGTATTGACATAATATTGGAGGCCAAACGGAGAAATGAGAAAGTCGATTCGATGCGTGAGTTCATGCACAAACAACGTAATAAAGGTCAGAATCTCTAGTTGTACATCTGGATCGCATTTGTGGAAGTAGCCGACTGCAAGCTGATCATCCTTCCAGGCATCACCAGTTAATTCGAGGATTGTGTAGCCTTTTTTGCCAAAGGCAATCTCAAGAAATGCGCGGGCCTTTAGAGACAGACTCTTTGTGAGTTCGAGTGGGAGGTGGAGTTCCAGCGTTCGGGGTGTATATCCCAGGCCGTCTGCAGCCGAGAGTAATTCATTGAGAGCCATGGCTACTTCTTCGGAGCGGTGAACTCACAAAATGCCTGCAGGCCGGTGTTCGTAATGATCACTGCGACCGGAATGATGACGCCGAGAGCGGCCAACGGAATTCCTAGAGTGGTGACGATCGCGGTCAACACCGCTCCAACGGAGGTGTCCAGTCCCTTTTTGATGAGCTTGCTGAATTCGCCGTGCGGCGTGCAGAGGCTCTTACGAATCAGCTTGCCGTAGATTTCGAAGAAAGTCCTGGCGTCCGCGCTTTTCAGCGAAAAGCCCAGTTTGGCGTCCTCGCCTTGAGGAATTATGGATTCCAGGGGGTATCCGTCGTCCTTGAACACCTGCAGGGCGGTCTCCAGCTGCTGGTACGCATCGCCCGTTTGCCCGCCGATCCGGGCCTTCAACTGTGTGGCGGCTTCTATGGCCTGCTCCATGGTCAACTCTGGCATGGTGGCGCCCCCTTCCGATTCATCCCCACTGTGGTTAGAGAAAATGCAGCGAAATTCAGCATACTCCCGAACCCCGAGAGCCGTCATTGAATGTGGAAATATCTCCTAGAAATATCTCCTGCTCAAACTACGCTTGAACGAAGTTCGGCCATGGCTGTTGAATAGTAGTGGCTGCGGACGGGGCAGCGTTTCAGGTATTTATGATTGTTTCGTCCACCGTGGGTTTATCCACAAACGTTAAAACGGGGTTCGAGGAGATCCCAGGCGCGAACGGCAGGCAGCCGCGCCACGTTTCCCCCAACCGGACTTTTCGGGGGAGTCAGGGAGATTTCACTTGTCTCCTGACCGTTTTTCAACTGCGACTCCCTGGCGATTACGCTGGCGAGGCGATACAAACTTGTAATGCTGGAATATTCGATGCGTAAAGGGCGAGTTTGCGCGTATTGCGGTGAGGGGTCACAGCTAACGAACGAGCACGTCTTTCCGAATTGCTTTCAGAAGACCTTTGAGCCAATTACACCTACCAAGACGCCGACCGGGGAAAAAGCCATCCTCTCAGCCCTGGAAATACACGACGTTTGCGCTCGCTGTAACAACGGGCCACTGTCCCGGTTGGACGCCTACCTCTGCGAACTCAACGATTTGTACTTTTCAACGATCGCTCACGCCGGAGATTTCGGGACCTTTTTTTTGACACGGTAGAGGTCTGGGGTTCGAGTCCCCACGGGCCTACCATATTTTCGAGTGGGTTAGATTCAAAGAATTCCTGCTCGCCAAGTGCGGAAAAAGGGATTTAAGGACGCGGATCTTTCCAATCGCCTTCGACACGTGTCCACACCTCGCAATATATACCTCACGAGGAGACAGCGTTCGCAGAGATGAAAACGCAAGCGCCCGTTTGATAAAACCTCACTTCCCCCATCGGGCCCGGGTCTTCAACAAGTCGTGTGCCCAAATGTGCTACGTTTTCGAACTCTTCTGGAGTCCTGCTCCCAGGTAAATGGGCGTGCCACGGGACGCCCAGTGCCCAGAATGCGTCCTGGGCACCTCTCCTCTTTTGCGATACCTCGCATCCTGTCGATCCCCTCGCAAAAATTAATAACTGTGAAACGAAGTTGCGCTAGAATGCACCATCTCACACGGGTGCCAATACCCTTCCCTATTGGTCAGCTTGACCTCCGGCGCAAGCTGTAACAGGTCAGCCGTTTTAGCGGCTCGGGAGGCTCCATGAGCCCAGCCCAAATCCTGATTCTCGATCTACATCACGATCCGTGTGTCGGCGGCAACTGCGGGCATCTTCGAGGACTGATCGAGAAAGCCTTTCTGACCGGGACCGTGCGTGTGACCGCAACCGCCCAGATTCCGGATTCGGCGTCCGCTGAGCCTGATTTGGTTGTCCTGCGTTCCCCAGCGGCTTTGCCGCTCGCTCAAATTGTGAATTCACTCCGGGATCGATGGAAATCGGCCTCTGCAGTAGCCGTACTTTGCCACTGGTCGCAGACAGCAGGCGAACTCCTGGACTCCCTCCTGCATGGCTTAGACGATTTTTTCTGCTGCCCAATCCGCGACATCGAGCTAATCCCACGTGTTCGCCGCCTTCTCCCAAGCGAAAATCCCAGTTCCGCCGCGCATACGCGCCTTAGGCTGGACACGCTGGTAGGTGAGAGCGATTGCTTTCTTGCTGTAGTAGCAAAAGTTCCACTCGTCGCGAAATCCGATGCGACCGTACTGATCGGCGGAGAAACCGGGACTGGCAAGGAACTCTTTGCCCGCGCCGTTCATTACAACGGGGCGCGCAGAAGCAATCCCTTCATTCCCCTCAATTGTGGGGCGCTCCCAGACCATCTTTTTGAAAATGAGTTGTTTGGCCATGCTCGTGGAGCATACACGGACGCCTCCTGGGCCGAACCGGGCCTCTTGGCGGAAGCCGAAGGCGGGAGCCTGTTTCTGGACGAAGTGGATACAATGACGCATTCGGCTCAGGCCAAGCTTCTCCGTTTTCTGCAGGATCGCGAGTACAAGCCGCTAGGAGCATCAAAAAGTCTGACGGCCAACGTTCGCGTGATCGCTGCGACAAACACCGACCTTCGTGAACGCGTGAAAGCGCGCTTGTTCCGCGAAGACCTGTTCCATCGCCTAAACATTCTCGCGCTCGAAGTGCCCCCGCTCCACAAGCGCAAGGCGGACATCCTAATTCTTGCGAACTATTTTCTCAACCGCTACGGCACTCAATACGGCAGGAGCAAACTGACTTTCTCGCGCGCGGTGCTTTCGAAACTCATGAGCTATGGGTGGCCCGGAAATGTCCGCGAATTGGAGAGCGTGGTGCACCGCGCTGTCGTCCTCGCTTCCGTAGACATTTTGCAACCGAACAACATCGAGTTGCCTGTGGCCATCCAAGCCGAAGAAACTGAAACTAGCTCGCTGCAAATTGCTAAAACGAGGGTAATCGAAGAATTCGAACGCTCGTATCTTTCGAATCTGTTGGGCCAGAACAACGGCAATGTAAGCCAGGCAGCGCGTGCCGCAGGTAAGGATCGCCGGGCACTCCAGCGAATGATTCGAAAACACGGCATCGAGCCACCAGCCTTCCGATAAGTGATAACCCACCATGAAGTTGCCGAAGCAGACGCTGCGCCGCCGATGCGAGCGACCATGTGCACGTCAACGCCGATTCGTACTCTGAGATTTGATCTCCACTGAATCCTTCGACGCTAGCGGCCGTGCTTTGCGCAAGCTTCGATGCAGGGCTGCCACGAATATGCCGCGCTCTTTTGCCGCGAAAGCCGCATGGCCTTGAGCCCATATTTCCAAGAAGTTGTGACGCGTGAGTCTCGCGCAGGTGCGACGCGAAAGCCGCACCTCCTCAGATGCGCCTCTGAAAACAAAGCGGTTCATCGTGGTAGTTCAATTGCTTTCAAGCTGCTGGAGGAGTGGAAGCACATTATTGCTAAGCCCGACAATAGAAGTCAGGTGCAGCGAGGAATTCTCAACTACCTGACCCAGCATCCACATGCGAAAGACACGTTGCAGGGAATCATCGAATGGTGGCTGGTGGATTCGCGGCAAACGCCGGGTGTCGCAGATGTGCAAGAGGCGCTGGACGAGCTGGTGCAGCGAGGTTGGATTCTGGTCACCAAGCGAAGCCCCAGCAGCACTCTGTACGGTTTGGACGAAGCGCATCTCGATAGCATCCGGGAGTTTCTGAACGACTGAACTATGGCCAACGTCTTCGCAACCCACTCAGTCGGCAATTCGTTGGTGACCTATCTGCGGAATGCATATCCGGAGCCTCTACGTACCGATCACCCGATGGACTTTCGATTGATATCCAGCGGCGAGTTGGCGGAAGGTCCCGATCCGAGGAACGCGCTATCACTCTTCTTGTTTCGAATCACGCAAAACGAGTTTCTGCGCGGACGGCCCCGGCCGAACGATCGCTCGGATGCCGGGGCGCCGCTCTCCATCGATCTGCATTATTTGTTGACGGTCTGGGCCGACACCGCTCTGGTTGAGCACACGGTGTTGTCCTGGGCGTTGTTGCAATTGCAGATGCATCCCGTCCTGGACAGTTCTTCACTCTCACCGGAAGCGGGATGGAACCCCGGAGACATCGTGCACATGATTCCAGCGGAGCTCAGCAACGAGGAACTAATGCGTATCTGGGACCTTCTGCTGCCCAAGTATCGTTTGAGCGTTTCGTACACGGCGCGAGTCGTCCGCATTGACCGCGACCCGGAGACTGGCGGACCGCCGGTGGTGGAAAAGGATTTGCTCTACAGCGAGGTCTCGTCGTGATGCCTGACCTGGCACAAACCCGAGTGATGGGCGCGGTGCGCTTCCTGGATGGCACGACGTTGACAAAGGTCAACGGCAACTTGAACGTGCAGTCCCCAAATGTTCTGGTGCGCCGCAATCGATCAAACTTGTTTGTAATCTGGGATGCTCCCGCGAGTGGCGCAGTGGTTTTTACGGTTAGCGATCCCACATCGAACTATTTGTCGCGGCAATTTACGGTGACGCTGCCCCGCGATCCTGACCCAACGCATGCGAGCCAGGCGACTTCGATTTTTCAGCCGCAAGACGTCCTTCTGCTTCCCTCTCCTTTGGCGCCGGCCTCTCCCGGGTGGGCCATCATCCGCGCCAGCGTCAAAAAAGCTGGCACAGCTACGGTCCTGGCGGGTGCACTCATTCGAGTAGCAAACACCAGCGATCACACTCTCCTAGCCAAGGGAATGTCCGACGCTCGCGGTGAAGCACTGGTGCTGGTCCCTGGAGTTCCCGTGACCACGTTTGATTCCGGAACCGGCGCGGTGATGGCCACAGAGATTGATGTGAGTATCCAAACCATTTTTGATCCGGCACTGTCTGGCGTTCCGGATCCGGATGATTTGGACGCGCGCAAGAGCGCGCTCCCGTCGTCCACGACAGCGGCGAAACTCGCGGCGGGCAGAGTTTTGGTTACAGAACTGAATGTCACGATCGCCTGAAACTGGACGAGTGGCAAGCTCTTTTGTGAGGAGGTAGCACGTGCCTGAATATCTAGCTCCTGGTGTGTACGTCGAAGAAACAAGCTTCCGAGCGAAATCGATCGAAGGCGTGGGAACGAGCACAACCGCGTTTGCGGGCCTCACTCGCAAGGGGCCGATAGGCGGAACTCCTGAGATTCTCACCAGCTTCCCGGATTTTGAACGGATCTATGGCGGCATCGACAATTTGTGGGGCCTAAGCGATCGGATCAACTACCTGGCGCACGCGGTCAACGCTTTTTTCGACAATGGAGGCAGCCGGCTTTATGTGTCGCGCGCCTTCCTGGCTCGCACCGACGGAACTGGTACCGCTTCAACAGCGGACCTTACCAATGGCGGAACGGATGTCACCAAGCAGACTTTTTTCAAAGCTCGCTTTCAAGGAGACGCGGGCAACGGCACGATCAGCGCGACGCTGCAGTATTCACCAGCCACAAAGCTGAGCATGGACAAAGCGGTGGCGGGCACAATGCTGCGCCTCGGTGGGGACACGGTCGCTCAGCCGGCGCAAGTTTCTGGGGGTATGGCGCCCTTCTCACCTCCGGAAGATAGCACTCTGGTTTTGACGGTGAATGGGACCGACGCACCGGCCATCCACTTTCACGGGGAGCCGGCGGAAGCGGTGGGTGCGGCGGCCTTGGCGGATCCCGTTGCGCTCACGGATGCCACCAGAACACTGCAAGTTACCATT
>Ga0209267_1000012_pt1 | contig 120797 bp, 105 predicted proteins | sample GraSoiAngelo_137_FD_185894 | JGI IMG/M metagenome (GOLD analysis project Ga0209267, IMG submission 185894) | Grasslands soil microbial communities from the Angelo Coastal Reserve, California, USA - 14_0929_09_30cm (SPAdes) (version 2) | ecosystem: Environmental > Terrestrial > Soil >... | reverse complement strand
GTGCCCGGCGTGCCAAACCACGCACGACCGCGACGTGAACGCAGCGATCAACCTGAAACAAAATACCGTGGGCTACACGGGAATCAACGCCTGGGGACAGGAAGGCTCTGGCTTGGCTGGCACAGCAGGTGAAACCGGCCTGGTCGAACCAGGAACTTTGCCGTGGGTGAATACTCATTTTCACTCACAAGAAAGATAGCAGCAAGGCTTCCGGCAAAGAAGCTAGGGGACGATGATGCGGGAATCTTCGCGTTTGAGTTCGGGAGCTTGCGGGAACTGGCCGCGAAGGAAGGCGATGAAGCGGCGTGAGCGTGGGCGGCCGTTGGTGCGCAGCAAACCCATCCGATAGAGAAAAACCAGCAGATAGAAAAGTTCGGAGTCCTTGATGGCGGCGGAGTTGGCGCGTTCGGCTTGCTGTTTTTTGACTTCGGAAATGAAAGCCACCAATCCCGCATAGAGTTCGCGCGGGAGCGGTGCGTCCGGCGGTTTTTCGTAGATGATGCCGGAGCTCAGTGTCTTGTAGGTCTGGGCGAGGGCCTGGATGGCGGCGAGGACGTCGGCGTCCACGGTGGCGGGCTGAAGGGTGCAGAACTTAGCGATGGAGAAGGCCAGCGCCGCCATGAGTTGCTGCTGGGTGTAGACGATATCGTCGGGAATTTTCTGGTCGAGCAACGGAGTATCCGCCGGTAGTGAGCGGTGGTGCCCTTCGTAGCGGTGTGCGGCCAGCAGATAGGCGCAATCGGAGGGGCAATCGATAGTAACCTCGCGCTCGGTGCCGCAGCAAACCGCGCAGATCGTTTCGCCCTTGGCGGGGCAGAAGCGAGCAGCTTTGCGCTTTTCACAGATCGGACAGGACACCAAGTCTCCTTAGGCGCGAGAATAATTCAGCAGAATACGCTGCGCCGCCGCAAAAGACAAAAAGCGAGCGCGCAGGCTCAGGCCATGATGACTTTGTTCTGGAAGCGGCGGGCAGCGATGATCAGCAGAATGGTGCCGATAGCGAAGAGGGCGAGACCGTCGATCCAGAGGTGGGCGATGCCCGCCCCGCGAAGAATGATGCCGCGGGTGATGTTGATGTAATAGCTAGCAGGAATGAAATAGCTGATGACGTAGAAGACCGTGGGCATGGTCTCGCGCGGGAAGATGTAGCCCGAGAAGAAGATGCTGGGGAGAAAGGTTAGGAAGGCGAGTTGGATGGCCTGGGACTGGGTATTGGCTTTGCTGGAGACGAGAATGCCGATAGAAAGCGAAACAAAAAGATAGGGAAGAGAGAGGAAGGCGAGAAGTACAACACTGCCGTGAATGGGAACCTGAAAGACAAAGCGCATGAAGGAGAGAATCAGAGACAATTCGGAAAAACCGATCGCCAGATAGGGAAGGAGCTTGCCGAGGAGAAGACCCATGGGGCGGACCGGCGTGACGAACAACTGTTCGAGCGTGCCCCGCTCTTTTTCTCGGACGATGGAGAAGGCGGTGAGGAAAGTGGTGACGTTAAGCAGGAGAATGGCGGTCAAGCCGGGCAAGAGGAAATTCGGAGAACGGGAGTCCGGGTTGAAGAGCAGTTTAGGACGGATATCGACGGCCAAGGTGGAACGATCCTCGAGAACGCGACGAAGGGATTCATCAAGACCGATGGCCGTGGTCACATTGATGGCCTGGCCGGCGACTGAGGAGTCCGAGCCGTCGATGAGCACGAGGACCTGGGCACTCATGTTGTGGAGGAGGCGGTCAGAATAATCCACCGGAATCTTGATGCCGACGCGGGCCTTTCCCGCAATGATGGCATCGTTGAGATCCTGATCGTTGCCGACGTAGCGCCAGATGTGAAAAGTGTCGGAATTTTTCAGGCGGTCGATGAGTTCACGGCTTTCGCGGCGAGCGTCGGCGTTGTAAACGACCGTGTTGACCTGTCGGATGTTGGTGTCAATGCCGAAACCAAGCACCACCATTTGCAGCAGGGGAATGACCAGAGAGAAAAAAAGAGTTGCGGGGTCGCGGCGGACGTGCAGGACTTCCTTGTAAAAGACAGCACCGAAACCGCGAAAGAAGTTACGCACGTGCGGTCTCGAGCATGGCTTGGTGCTTGCAGGTGAGCTCCACGAAGACGTCTTCGAGGCTGGGAGCAAGGGGACGAATTTCGGTGACGGCGATGCCGTTCTTTAGGAGCTGGTCGCCAAGATCGTCGAGATTGAAATGATCTTCGATGAGTGCATGGATGGATTGGCCGAAGATGGTGGCACTGCGGATGCCGGGAATCTGGCGCGCCAAACGGAGCGCGCGCGTGACTTCCGGCGTGGTGATTTCAACGCGCAGTGTGCCTTGCGGCTGAACGTCGGGGAGCTCGCGGAGCGAATTGGGCGTGCCGTCGGCAATCAGCTGGCCGTAATAAATGTAGGCTACGTGGCTGCAGCGCTCGGCTTCGTCCATGTAGTGAGTGGTGACGAAGAAGGTGATGCCATGACCGGAAAGCTCGAAGAGGAGATCCCAGAGTTGGCGGCGCGCGACCGGGTCGATGCCGGCGGTGGGCTCGTCGAGGAAAAGAAGGGCCGGCTCGTGCAACATGGCGCAGCCGAGGGCGAGGCGCTGCTTCCAGCCACCGGAAAGCTGCGCGGCCAGACGAGTCAGATAGGGTGCCAGGCCGTTGAGCTGAACAATTTCTTCGATGCGGCGCTTCAGGCGCGCGGGCTCCAGGCTGTAGATGCGGCCGTAAAACTGCAAGTTTTCCGCCACCGTCAGATCGTAGTAGAGGCTGAAGTTTTGCGACATGTAGCCGATGCGCTCGCGGACGGATTCAGAATCTGCGCCGACGTCCACGCCTTCGACAAGGGCGGAGCCGCCGCTGAGTGGCAGAAGACCTGTGAGCATTTTGATGACGGTGGTTTTTCCGCTGCCGTTGGGGCCGAGGAAACCAAAGATTTCGCCCTTTTCGACACGAAAGCTGACGTCGTTGACGGCCGTGAAGTTGCCGAAGCGCCTAACCAGATGTTCGGCGGAGATAGCGGCTTCGGCTGGATTTTTCGCCATGGGCTCAATTTCCCGCTTTCAGCTTCACGTCGGCAGCCATGCCGGCAAGCACCTGGCCGCCAGGATCATGGATGCGAATCTTTACGCCAAAAACCTGGTGCACGCGTTCCTCGCGGGTCTGCACGTTGCGTGGCAGGAATTCAGCCTGCTGATTGATCTGTTCGAGGACCCCTTCGAAAACAGTTTTTGGAAAAGAGTCGACTCTGACTTCGGCCCTCTGGCCGAGCTTGAGGCGGCCATATTGGGTTTCGGGAATGTAGATGCGAACGTAGATTTGATCTTTCTCTAACAGCGTAGCGACGGGCGTATTCGGTGCGATGAGGTCGCCTGGGCGGACGTCGAGAACCTCGACGATCGCGGCGGACGGGGCGGTGACCCGGCGTTCGCGGAAGCGAGCCTGGTCGTAGGCGTAAGCCGCTTTGGCCAGGTCCACGTCTTCGCGGCGGTTGCCGCGCTCCAGTTTTTCCAGGTTTGCCAGCGCCTGATGGTAGTGCGCTTCGGCGGAGGCGATTTCCTCAAGACGGTAGCCGCGCTGAAGTTCGTCGAGCTTATGCCGGGCACTCTGTTGCTGCGCGACGGCGACTTTCCAATTGGCTTCGGCGGTGTCGCGCTGTTGCTTGGAGACGAGATCTTTTCTTGCGAGTGCGTCATAGCGGTCGAAATCCAGATGAGTACGGATTTCGTCGGCCTTCGCTCGATCGAGATCGGCTTGTGCGGCGGCGATGTCTTCCTGGCGATAGCCATTCTTCTTCATCTCGTATTCGGCTTTGGCCTGGGCCGCGAGGGCTCGGGCTTCCGCGATCTCTTCGGGGCGGTAGCCGCGCCGGGCTTTTTCCGCGTTCGCCCGGGACTGCTCGAGGGAAGCTTGCAATTCTTTGTCGTCAAAGGTGATCAAGACTTGGCCCGGCTGGACCGAATCGCCCTCGCGGACCAGGACCTGGTCGATGCGGCCGCCGATTTTGGAACCGACGCGAATGTTGCGGGCTTCGACGGTACCGGAACCTTCGAGGGCCATGTCGCGTCGGAACCAGCCGGCACAGAGCCCAGTAGCGGCCAGCACGGCCGCAGCCACGAGGAGAATTAGGATGCGCTTGCGGTTCATGAACCTAGTCTCCTGAGGCGAAGAAAGGGACCGGCAACGGCGCCGTCGAGTTCCCGCGAGGCGCCAAGCCGGACCACAGCAGGTTGAATGCGGTCTCCATCCGGGAGTGCAGAGTGGCGTCGCCGTAAAGCGACCAGATCAGAAGTGTGCCGAAAATAGTCTGACGAAAAACGTGGGCGATCTCCGCGGCTGGAAGGTCGTTGCGGATTTCGCCGCGATCCTGACCGAGCTGAATCATCTGGCTATGGAGGGCATGGACGCGTGTTTGCAGGTCCATCATGGCCTCGCGCACCGGAGTCGTTGAAAGATAGGCCTGCAGAAGCGCACGGATGATGGCGGGATTGCGAGTCGGTTCCTGGGTCATGCGCACACCGAGCGAACGCAAGAAGTCGGGCATGGGCTCGCCCGTGAGGCCGGCCAATTCGATGGCTGCTTCCAGCTTGCCGAGCTGCATTTCTCCAAACGCCAGCAGGATGTGGTCCTTGCTCGGGAAATAATTGAAAAAAGTGCCTTTACCGACGTCGGCGGCCTCCGTGATGTCCTCGACAGTCGTTTCGGCGAATCCCTTTTGAGCGAAAAGGTCCAGCGAGGCGCGGAAGAGACGCTCGCGAATAGCGGCGCTGCGGCGCCGGCGCCGGTCGGAGCTGGAGGCTGAGAGATCAGTGCGGGGAGCGGGTTTTGATCGGCGGGCCATGATGACCAATCCTCATAAATGACTCTAGGTCATATTGTCCCCGGCGTCAAGCCTAGACCTCTCCGGAGGCCTGACGGAGTTCGTTGCCAGGAGCGCCAGGTGGGAGCCATAGAATTCGCACACCCCGGTTGGAGCCGGGGTGTGTTTGAGAGCAGCCCTGGTTTTCGAGCTACTACTTGAGGGACTCGGGATCGGAGGTATTCTTCGGAGACTTCTGGTTTAGATAGGCAATCATTTTTTGGGCGGCGGGGGGAACGGCGACAGTACCCTTAAACACTATGGATTCTGCCTCGACTTTCTTGCCATAGATGCGCTCGTTGGCGTCATGGTCCGGGCGAACCGTCGAGCCTTCTAGTGACAGGCCGGCGAAAAGGCCGCGGGCGCGGGAATAGCTCAAGACTTCGGCGCGCATCGTTACATCGGTGGATGCATTTGCCGTGCGCCCCTTGGGACCAGCGGCTGCCGAGGCGTCAGCGCCAAGCTTTACCTTGCTGCTCAAGATGGCACGAGCGCCACGCGGATTCATGACCAGCAAGACGAAATCCGTGGCCTGGCCTCCGAGTTGCAAGCCAATGCTGCCGCCTTCCAGTGCCATCATCGTGGGGGCGCTCCACGGGCCGGTGAAATGCTCACCGGTGCGGCAGGTCATCGCACCGCGACCGTAGCTGCCGCCGATAACAAACGCAGCCTTGAGCACCGACGGAAAGACGATGAGACATTCGGCCTTATCGATCAGGTCTTGAGGAATGTCATCGGGGATGTCCATGACTTCTTTGATCACCTCCCCGCAATTCTCCAGACGTTCGGTTTCCTTCTTATCCCCCGCGGCCAAGAGCGGCAGCGCAACGAGCGCCAACGCCATTAGGGAAGAAATCATGCGCTTAATCACTGTTCACCTCGTCGTAGTCTTCTGGGCTAGAGCCATCATAGGGTGCCCGCAGGCTGGGCGCAACCTGGGGACTTGGAAACGGGCCTCGAAGTGGGGTTTGTTCCGTGAATTGAGACGCGCCGGCGACAGATTGCGTTGCCTTTCGACTATACTTTTTGAGAGAACGACTTAGGCGCGAGTGAAATATGAGCATCGAGAAAATCCTGCAGCGATGTGCGGCCGTGACAGTGGCCAGCGCCTGGTGGACCCTCGGAACCGGCGTGCCACCGCTGCGTGCACAATCGAAAGCAAAGGCGGCGTCGGCGTGCTGTGGCGCAAAGAAACAGAGTGTGGCTTCGAGGAAGGCCATGGCCAGATTCGCGGCGCGCGTGGATGCGTTGCTGGGAGCAACGCCCGCCAGCAAGGGTGAGTGGGGACTGCTCATCGTGGATGCCGAGAGCGGCGAGACGCTGTACGAGCTGAACGCGGATAAGTATTTCGTCCCGGCTTCGAATATGAAGCTGTTCACCACGGCGCTGGCCCTGGCGAAACTAGGGCCGGAATACCGCTTCCACACCACGGTGGAAACGCGTGGTGCGATTTCGAGCGAGGGAGTGCTGGGTGGGGATCTCACGCTCGTGGGGCGTGGCGACCCGAATCTATCGAACAGAAAATTCCCCTATGAGCTGAAGGAGGAATTTGATGGTCTGCCGGAGAAGGCGCTCCTGGAGCTTGCCGACGCGGTGGCGGCCAAGGGGGTCAAGGAAATTTCCGGAGATGTGATCGGTGACGACACCTATTTCCCGCGGGAGCGCTATCCGAATGGCTGGGAGATCGACGACATGGTGTGGGAGTACGGCGCGGCCATTTCCGCAATCGTCGTGGACGACAACACCGTGGCGCTCACGCTCACGCCCGGCGAACAAGCGGGGAATCCCGTGCAGGCGGCGGTGACTCCCGCGACGCCGGATTTCACGGTCGAGAATGATGTAACCACTTCGGCCGCGGAGATGAAATCGGATTTGACGCTTACGCGCGAGCCGGGAGCGAATCTGGTCGTTGTGAAAGGCAGTCTGCCAGCGAAGAGCGCGCCTCGGAAACTGGTTCTGGCAATCGAAGAGCCGGCGCAGCATGCCGCGACGCTATTGAAGCGGCTGCTGGAGGAGCGAGGAATCAAGGTGGGTGGAGTAGCGAGGGGACGCCACCAGCAGCAAGAAGTGGCCGGGGATCCGCTGGTTCTCGCGGAGCACGTTTCCGCGCCACTAGGTGACACCGTGAAACTGATCAACAAGATCAGCCAGAACCTGCACACGGAAATGCTGCTCCGGACGGTAGCGCGACAAAACGGAGTGTGGACCACGGTGGACGAGCTGATGAGGGTTCCATCGGATTTCTACCTGGTGGCGGGAATCGCGCCGGGCGACGTGATTCAAACGGACGCCTCCGGATTGTCGCGGCACGATTTGGTGACCCCGCGGGCCATTGTGACCTTGTTGAGCTTTGCGCAGAAGCAACCCTGGTTCGGGCCGTATGCTGCGTCGCTGCCGGTGGCGGGAGTAGACGGCACGCTGGAAGACCGCATGAAAAATACACCGGCGGCGGGACGGATTCACGCCAAGACGGGCTCGGTGGAACACGTGAGGACGCTTTCAGGATTTGCAGACACGCCGGGCGGGCGGCGGGTGATCTTTTCATTCTTGAGCAATAATCAGGGCGGGAAGAGTCACGAAGCGGCGGATGCTTTGACCGGGCTGTGCGTGGCGATGCTTGAGGAGTTCAACGTGACGCCGCCGAAGCGCGGGTGGGAACACCAACACCCGCAGTGAGACCGAGGATGGCAAATGGGCGGAGCATTGGTGGTCACGGTGTTTGGCAGTTCGCGTCCGCACGAAGGGGACGCTGATTATGAAGAGGCGCGGATCCTTGGGCGGTCCTTGGCGAAACACGGTTTCTTTGTTTGCAGCGGCGGTTACGGCGGAGTGATGGAAGCGGTGTCCCGCGGCGCGAAGGAAGCCGGCGGGAAAACATTCGGGGTGACCGCGGAATTCTTTAAAGCCGCGAAGCTCAATGCTTGGATTGACGTCGAAGTGCGCAGGGAGTCATGGGAGGAGCGACTGTTTGAGCTAATCCGGCGCGCGGATGGTTTTGTGGCCTGTAAAGGCGGGACGGGAACGCTGGTGGAGCTTGCCGTGGTGTGGGAGATGCTGAACAAGTCGGTGATGAGCGAGAAACCGTTCGCCGTGCTCGGAGACTTCTGGCAGCCGGTTTTGGATCGCGTGCGGGAAGTAGAATTGGGACACCCGGCGCCATGGGGCGAGGCCAACGGACGGCTGGTGTATAGGGCAACGTCACCGGACGACGTGGCAAATCATTTAACCATGAAGTTAAAGCAAGCATAACGATGTCACGGACGGCACAAGACGTACTGGAGTTCGACGGACTCCGCGAATTGCTGCGACTGAGGACGACGTGCGCGTCGGGGCGGCGAGCTGTGAATGCACTCGAGCCAGGGATGGAGCGCGCGGCGCTGGAATCGGCGTTCGCGCTGATTCGCGAAGCAGCCCAGTGGCTGCGCGCGGGACGCGAGCTAGGATTTGGCGCGCTGGCCGATCCGCAAGGCTGGCTCGAACGGATCGAGGGGCTGGGCGCGGCGCTGGAGCCGGGCGAATTCCTGGATGTGCTGTCGTTGCTCGAAACGGCGGGATGGCTGCGGCAGCAGTTTCGCGAAGAAGCGATGAACTTCCGCTTATTGGCGGCGCGGGCCGCTGCGCTTGGTGATTTTCGAGATGCCCACAGAGCGATCCGGCGTTGCGTGCTGCCGAATGGCGAGATCAGCGACGCTGCGTCAGCGACGCTCGGGCGAATCCGGGTGAGCATCACGGAGACGCGCGATACCATCCAGAAGAGCCTGAAGCAGATTTTGCGCGCGCGCCATGCGGAAGCGGGGGAAGACTACGTCACCCTGCGGAACGATCGTTTCGTGATTCCGGTGCGGGCCGAGCATCGGCGGACGATTCCCGGCGTGGTGCACGGAGCGAGCGCGACAGGGCAGACGATCTTCCTGGAACCGTTTGAGACCGTGGAGGCCAACAATCAGCTCGTGCAGCTGGCCGATGACGAAGCCGCGGAAATCGCGCGGATTTTGCGGGAACTCACCGGGCAGCTGCAAATCATCCACCGGCCGCTCCGGGCGGCGGCTGAGACCATTGCGGAACTCGACGGCGTGTTTGCGCGGGCGCGGTTCGCGCGGGATTTTGACGCCGCGATGCCGGAATTCTCGGCGACAAATGAACTGCGTCTGCAAGGCGCGCGTCATCCGGGTCTGGAGGACAAACTCCGGAAAGAAAACCGCTCCATTGTGCCCATGACCTTGACGCTGGGGGGAGAAGAACGCGTGCTGGTGATCAGCGGACCAAACACCGGCGGCAAGACAGTGGTGCTGAAAACGACGGGAATAGCCGCGCTATCGGCGCAGTCCGGAATTCCGGTGGCCGCCGAGCGGGCCGTCCTGCCGCTGTTCGACCGGGTGCTGGTGGACATCGGCGACGAGCAATCGATCGCGGCGGATTTGTCCACGTTCTCGGCGCATATGTTGAACTTGAAGACCATGCTCCAAGCCGCGACGCCGAATTCTCTCGTGCTGGTGGATGAAATGGGCACGGGGACTGCGCCGGAGGAAGGCGCCGCTCTGGCGGTGGCGCTGTTGGACGAATTTCGCGCCAAGAACTGCATCGTGCTGGCAACCACGCATCACGACCGATTGAAGACATACGCATCGACTACGCCGGGGGCGGTAAACGCTGCGGTGGAATTTGACGAGGTCAATCTGCGGCCGACATTTCGCTTGATGGTGGGTGTGCCGGGCGGCTCGAGCGGGATCGCCATCGCCAAGCGACTGGGGATCGCCACCGGAATCATCGAGCGCGCACAGTCACTGCTGACGCCCGAATCACGCGAAGCCGCCGACCTAGTCGCTTATTTGCATCGCAGCCGCGACGAGCTGGATCGCCTGCAGCGGCAGATGACCTCCGAGCGCCATGCGCTGGACGAAGAACGCAAGAAGCTGCGAACCGAGTGGGTCGAACGGCAGCACAAGCGCATTAAGGAGCTGGAAGCGCAGTTTGCGGTGATGCACAAGCGCTTTGACGAGAATGTCGCGCGCGTCGTCGAAGCGGTGAAAGAACGGGAGCTACGCGCGCAAGTGGAGAAAACCACGCGGCGGAAAATGCAGGATATCCGCAGCGAGGCGCGCGAAGAACTGCACGCCGCGGTCGTCGAGACCATCTCGGAATCGCAAGCGGATCTCGGCATCCAGGCGGCTTCGCCGGATGCTGTCAGCGCGGACCGGCTGCAGCCCGGAGCGAAGATTCGCGTCCGCGGGTTCAGCAAGCCGGTTTTGTTGCGGCGCATTGACGGATCGTTCGCCGAAATCGAAGCCGGACCGCTGCGCATGAAAGTGGCCCTGGATGAAATCTCCGGCGTGGAAGAGGCCGCCCCGGCGTTGAAATCGAGTTCGCCGGCGGCCAAGCTGCAGGGCGTGACGGTGACTTCGCCGCGCGGGGAGGTCAGCAGCTATGACGAAATCAACGTGATCGGCATGACCGTGGAGGAAGCCACCGATCGCCTGGACAAATTTCTGGACGATGCCGCGTTGGCGCGCAAGGCGCGCATCAGAGTTATTCACGGGCACGGAACAGGAGCACTCCGCAAGGGGATTGGCGAGTTCCTGGCCGCGCATCCACTGGTTGAGAAACATTCGTTTGAGACCGAGGAGCACGGAGGAAAGGCCATCACCATTGTGGAGTTGCAACGATAGAGGAAGATCATCAGAAAACAGAAATCAGCATGTAGAAAATGGAAAATAGACGGTGCTCCGAGCTCCGCCTCTGTGGATGTGCAGGCACCACTGCTTTGCTATACTCGCCGCGTTCCGACAACCAATTGAATGAGGTGTTTTGATGGAAGCTTTGAAGGATTCAATTTCGCAAGCCAGAGAGTGGTGTCGAATCAGCCGACCGGGAGTGGTCGCCGCGGTGGTGCTAGCCACGCTGGCTGGTATGGCGATCACCGCAGGCGCGCAGGCGCCCAAGAGGATGGTGATTCGCGCGGGGCGGGTGCTCAACGTGCGCACCGGAGAGTTGCGCGCCAACCAGGCCATGGTGATTGAAGGCGACAAAATTACGCAAATTGCTCCGTCCGGTGAAGTACCTGCCGCTCCCGGAGACACCACCATCGATCTTCCGGACGCCACCTTGCTGCCGGGCTTGATCGACATGCACACACATTTGACGTTTGATCTGAACTCGCTGGGGTACCAAGGGCTGTCGATTTCAACGGCGCGCGAAGCGCTGCATGGCGCGAGGAACGCACGGCGGACGCTGGAGGCAGGTTTTACAACGGTGCGAAACCTGGGCGCGAAAGATTATGCAGATATCGCGCTGCGCGATGCCATTAATGATGGTGACGTCATCGGACCGCGCATGGTCGCTTCGGGCCCTGCGCTGGGAATCACCGGCGGCCACTGCGACGAAAACCTGCTTCCGCCGGCATTTCATTTTCAGGGAGCCGGAGTGGCCGATGGCGTCGAGGGCGTGCAGCACAAGGTTCGCGAAGTCATAAAATATGGCGCGGAGGTGATCAAGATTTGTGCCACCGGGGGAGTACTTTCAAAAGGAGACGACCCGAATGCCTCGCAGTACACGCTTGAGGAGATGAAAGCGATGGTGGCAGACGCACACCGGCTGGGCCGACGTGTGGCCGCGCATGCCCACGGGGCAGAAGGGGTGCGCTGGGCTTCGGAGGCCGGTGTCGATTCGGTCGAGCATGGTCATCTGATGGATGACGCGGCGATCGTCACGCTGAAGAAAAACGGAACCTATCTGGTGCCCACACTTTTCCTCGGTGAATACATGGAAAAGAACATGGAGCGCAGCGACGTGCCGGAGTTTTCGAAGCAAAAGATGCGCGATGTCATCGCCGCCATGCGTAAGAATATCGGGAAAGCATTTGCCGCCGGCGTGAAGGTGGCCTTCGGAACGGACGCGGCGGTCTATCCGCACGGGCTGAACGCCGGTGAGTTCCATGTTTACGTGAACCTGGGGATGACGCCGCTGGCGGCGATTCAGACAGCAACCAGCAACGCTTCCGACTTGCTTGGACCGAAGTATCTGGTCGGTTCGCTGGAGCCAGGTCGGTGGGCTGACGTGATTGCCGTCGATGGCGATCCGACGAAAGACGTCACCATTCTGGAACGCGTGAAGTTTGTTATGAAGGGCGGCGCCGTCTACAAAAACGATTATGCCAAGCGGTGACCTTCGTTAGAGAACGGAATGGCGGAAGCGGGATCATTTGCCGATCGGGTAAAGCAGCAGGCGGACATCGTTCGCGTGGTGGGCGAATACGTCCGCCTGAAAAAGAGCGGGCAGAATTTTACCGGACTGTGCCCGTTTCACGCAGAAAAGTCGCCGTCGTTTGCGGTGCATCCGACCAAGCAGATTTATCACTGTTTTGGATGTGGCGTGGGCGGAGATGTGTTCAAGTTTGTAATGGAAATGGAGAAGTGCGCGTTTCCCGAGGCCATTCGAATCGTTGCGGAGAAATGCGGGATCGCCGTCCCGCGACAGAAGGAGCGTTCGCCGGAGGAGCGGAAAGAGAATCAGCAGCGAGCCCTCCTCGTGGAAATGCACCGCGAGGCACAGACCTTTTTCGTAAAGCAACTCGAAGCCACGCTCGAGGGAAAAGCGGCGCAGGCGTATTTGGAGGATCGCGGGGTAGATAAGGAGGCCATGACGCGTTTCGGAATCGGGTACGCGCCGAGCGGCGGGGATGCGCTGCTGCGCCATCTGAAACCCCAATGCAACGAAACGCTGCTGGTTGAATCCGGGCTGGTTTCGCGTGATCAAAGCGGCGGGCGGCTCTTTGACCGGTTTCGGCGGCGCATCACCTTTCCTATTGCGAATGAATCGGGAAAGATCGTGGCCTTCGGAGCTCGTGCGCTGGGCGATGACATGCCGAAATATCTCAACTCGCCCGAGACACCGATTTATTCCAAAAGCAACGTGCTCTATCATATGGACCGTGCGAAGGAAGGAATCCGCCGCCAGGATTTCGCAATTCTAGTCGAAGGCTACCTGGATGCCATCGCCGTGGCGCGCGCGGGAATCAGCAATGTCGTGGCCAGTTGCGGCACGAGCTTGGCGGAGCCGCAGATCAAGTTGCTCGGGCGCTTCACGCGGCGCGTCATTGTGAACTACGACCCGGACGCGGCGGGACAGATCGCAACGGAGAGATCACTCTCGTTGCTCCTTGAGCAGGACTTCGAAGTGCGCGTGCTCGCGTTGCCGCCAACAGGCAATAAAAAGGCCGACCCCGATTTATTTATCCGCGAAAAGGGGGCGGAGGAGTACCTCAAGCTGTTGAAAGAGGCACTACCTTACGTGGATTACCTCATTGCGCGAGCCAGACAGATGGACTTGACCAGCGGGGAAGGGAAACGACAAGCCGTGAATTTTCTGTTGCCGTACGTTCAGAAAATTCCCAATCGCATCCTGCGCTCCGAATGGGCCACCCGCATCGCCCAACAACTGCGACTGGATGAGCCGGTACTGCGTGCCGCACTTAGCAAAGCGGCGGCGGAGCGCCGCGGCGAGCTGAAAATTCAGCCGGAACTGGTGGCCCGACCGGCCAAGCCCGTGGAGCGGCGGCTGATTCGCATGCTTGCCGAGGCGCAGGGCTTCCGGCAGGAACTTGCCAAGCAACTGCAAAATGCCCGGCTGTATCACGGCTTGGAGACGGAGAAGATATTTGAAGCTTTGGTGATTGCCAGCCTGTCTGGCCAGCCTGTACAGGCCACCGAAGTAGGGGCCGCGCTGGAGGACCGCGACCGGCGGCTGCTTTTTGAGATTTTGTTCGAAGAGGCCAACGAGCCAACCTGGGAAGAGGCCATGAGTTGCATCGAGGCGCTGCAGCACCGGCGGGCCGAGCGGGAGCTGGCTGACGTGCAACGCAGCATCGAGGCAAACCCGCCCGGACAAGAGTTGCGAGGTCTCCTGGAAAAAAAACAGGAATTGATGCGGCGGCTGGCCGCGGCACGGTGAAAACTTCTTCTCGGCAAGCGCCGGTGGGAGAGCCACGTCGTCAAAAGAAGCAGTCCGAAACGGCTAGCATCCCTGCAGGCGACCCAATCCAGAGGAGCTCACCGTGGAGCATGGCGAGACCGCGATCCGTGCAAAATCGCCCGACACCGATCGCTGACACCCGATGGCCAGTGCGAGGAAAAAACAACCGTGCTTGTCGAAGGTTGTCAAACGGGCGACTCCTAGACCGCCGTCCGACCGAAACTCGCTCTGGGGGAGGTCTCTGGCCAGTGGAAACATGCTCGACTGTCCCGGGCCGCTAGCGGATGCCTCGGGCACCTCTCCGTTCCAATCGGGAAAGGAGATCAAACCCTGACGGCCAGGTCTTCCACAGATTTCCACGAATTAAAACATTGACGGGACCGGACTTAAACGTGTAGCGTAATAGGGTTTCGCGAGTAACGGTTTTGCCGTTAAATGCATCTATATAGGTGTATTTGGCGGCGGGGGCCGGGCCCTAAAAGTGCGGGAAGCGGGCAACGCACGGGGCGGCAGGCAAGCGGCGCGGTGCAGAGTCATTCAAACAAAAATAGCGAGCGATCTTCTGGGGAAATTCCCTCATGGTTTGCGCCAGCGCGCCAGCCTGCGCGTGTCTCTGCGAATGAAGATGGTCACCGATGTGCCCGGGAGTGCTTGGGAATCGCAGGCAAATAGCGGGAGGAATTTGTGGCAGCAGTAGGCCTTGAAGAGAAATATGATGCGGTACGCCAACTCATCGCCGTGGGCAAAGAGCGCGGCTACCTGCTCTACGACGAAGTAAACGACTCGCTTCCGGCGGAGGTCCATTCCTCCGAGGAAATCGATGATCTCCTCACAACCTTTGAGCGCAACGGCATCGAGATTTATGAGGATCAGGCTTCGGCCAAGGCCGCGCGTGCGGTGGAAGTTTCCGCCGAGGCCGGCGAGCATGAAGTCGTAGCCAAGGACGATGTTCACTCCGACGAAGGCAGCAGCGACCTCGACTTGACACCGGGTTCGCTGGAAAAGACAAACGATCCCGTCCGCATGTACCTGCGCGAGATGGGCACCGTGCCGCTGCTGACGCGCGAAGGTGAAGTCACCATCGCCAAGCGCATCGAGCGCGGGCAACTTGTGGTGATGAAGTCGATCACACGTTCGCCGATCGTCATCAAAGAGCTGATTGCCGTTGGCGACGATTTGCGCAAGGGTGTGCGCTCCATCAAAGAGATCGTGCAGTTCGACGACGAAGAACTGACCGAAGAGAAGATCGCCAACAAAACCAAACAGACCCTGAAATACATCGACAAGATTGCCAAACTGTACGAGACCGCTCTGAAGCAGGCCGCGAAGCTCGATAAAACACTGAAGTCGAAGAAAAGGTCGTACATCCGCGCGAAGTGGGACGTGGCGCGGACGCGCGTGGAGATTTCCGTCGCTATTCGCGACATCGATTTCAATCCGTTTGAGAAGAAGCGACTGATCGACAAAATGCGCGGCACGGTCGAGCGGCTGCAATCGCTGGAACGCGAAGCCGGGCGGCTGGAGCGCCGCGCAGACGTAGCCAAAGGCGACGTCGCGGCGGAAGCCCGCAAAGAGCTCCGCACGCGGCGCACCGAGCTGAAAGATATCGAGGAAGCCAGCGAGGTCGGGCTCACCGAACTGAAGCGCACGCTGACGTTCATTCACCGCGGCGAGGCGGAAGCCGAGCAAGCCAAGAAGGAACTGATCGAAGCCAACCTGCGACTGGTTGTTTCGATCGCCAAGAAATACACCAACCGCGGATTGCAATTCCTCGACCTGATTCAGGAAGGCAATATCGGCCTGATGAAGGCGGTGGACAAGTTCGAGTGGCGCCGCGGGTACAAGTTTTCAACCTACGCGACGTGGTGGATTCGGCAAGCCATCACGCGCGCGATCGCCGATCAGGCGCGCACCATCCGCATTCCGGTGCACATGATCGAGACGATCAACAAACTGGTACGCACCAGCCGCCAGCTCGTGCAGGAACTCGGGCGCGAGCCGACCAGCGAAGAGATCGCCAAGCGCATGGACATTCCGGTGTCCAAGGTACGCAAGATTCTGAAGATCGCGCAGGAGCCCATTTCGCTCGAAACGCCGATCGGTGAAGAGGAAGATTCGCATCTTGGCGACTTCATCGAGGACAAGGCGGTAGTCTCGCCATCCGATGCGGTCATCAATTTGAATTTGAAGGAACAAACGTCTTCGGTGCTGAAGACGTTGACGCCCCGCGAAGAAAAAGTCATCAAGATGCGCTTTGGTCTGGATGACGGCAGCGAGCACACGCTCGAAGAAGTCGGCCAGTCGTTCGCCGTCACTCGCGAACGGATCCGCCAGATCGAAGCCAAGGCACTGCGCAAGCTGCGCCACCCGTCGCGTTCGCGGAAGCTGCGCGCGTTCCTGGAAGGCCCCTCGCGCGATTACCTCTAGAAGAAGTCGAACTTGACATCCTCCCGCTCGTGAACGAGGGGGATTCCCTACGCACACCGTGCCGCCTGTTCCAGGGGTTCCGATGTGCCCAGGAGCAGGGCAGTGCCACGGCGCGCCGAAGCCCGCTAGGAATTGTTCCGCGGCGGAACCCGGACGAACCGCAGCAGCATCCGGATGGTCCAAACCAGCGTAAACAAGACAAAGCCGGCGAGGATGTACCACATGCGGGAAATATCGGGCCGGTTATCCGGATGCAGGTTGGATTGGATGGCATAGTCGAATGTAAGAATCATGATGAGGAAAACGGCGCAGCCGAACCACGCGAAATAGGAGTTCAGGAACGCGTGCGTTTCCGCAAGATGTTCGGGCGCGAGCCAGTATTGCTTCTTTGGAAGGTTGATCAATTCTGGCGGCATCAAGGAGATAATGCGCGGGATGCCAAAGCCGACGAGCACTGCCAGAACACTGACTCCCACGAACACCGCAAAGAAAGCAGACTTGGTTTGCCAGCCGTTCGGGACACCCTGCGCGTTGAAATGCGAAGCCACCACCGCCGGCAATTCCGCGTAGTAAGACGAAAAATAAATTGCCGCGCCCGCGGCGAGGACAGCAAATAATGTTCTGGGCAGCCTGGCATCTTGCATTTGCGTTCCTTACCACCTGACTGGATAAAACTACCACCGGAAACAATAGCGACAGCACTCAGGCAGCGACGGGAGTCAACACCCACGCCAAGCAGACTCGCGCCTGGCGCTTCGACAAGGACTCCCACAGCGAATTTCTTCTCGGTTACACGCTTCGAATTGATGCATATTAGAACCGTGGAGACTCGCTAGAGGCCAATGAAGTCGAGGCAAGAAATCATCGCCATTATTGTGGTGCTGCTCCTCGGCGCCACGATGTACGGATGGTATCGCACGGGGCCGCCGGCAAACGCGCCCGTGACGCCCGACAGGACGAAATATGGAGGCGCCGGGCAGGCGCCGATGGTCGATCAGACACCCCTCTTGACGGCGCAACGGTTCGCGAAGATGGCCCTCAGCGCGGAAGAACTGCCGTTTGCCCAGGAAGCCTTGCGGCTCGGGGATCAAGAGATGGACCTGGCGTTTGCGGCGGCGGTGCGAGAGGCAGAGGGGCATCCGCCGGTGTTGAGCGCCGAAGCCAAGGGGATCCAGGCGCGGCTGCAGCAGGCAGAGAGGGCCCTCGAAGCGGATGAAGGGCAGGTCAAACAATTGACGGCCCAGGAGGAAAAGGCCACCGGAGAGAAAAGAGACACGCTGGATGATCAACTTGATGTGGCCAAGGCGCAACTCGAGTTGGATCAGGATGAAGTGGATGACGCGAAGCAAGATCTAATCCGTGCGGGGGGCGATCCGCAGGGCCGTATTCAGACGATGGTCGAGGAGCACGAAGCGGCTTCGCACGCCGCGGACAGCCTGAAGGTGACGGTGACCGCGCTGGTGGAAGAGCGCGGGCTGATTCACCGGTTTCAGCAGTGGTCGGTACTCCATCAGAAACAATTGGATTTGTGGCGCGCCAAGCAGGACGCTGAGTCGCTGGCCGCATCGTTTTCCGCGAAGCACAATGCGATGGAAGCGCAGATCGCTGCGGCCCGGAGGGAATCGAGCGAGGTGGCCCGTGCCGGAGAGCACGCTAGCGTCGGCCGCGAAGAATCAACCGCACTGCTGAAAGCGACCAAGCGGCGTTCGGCCGATGAGAAAGCGCTGGCCGGCTTTGACAAGCGCGTCAATGATGAGAAGCAGCTGGCGGAAGTATACGGCAATTGGATCGAGGTGATTGCCGCCAAGCAGCGTTCCGTCGTGCACGGCGTACTGACCGGGCTAGCCGTCATATTGGGAATCTTGCTGATCGGACTGTTCTTCGATAACTGGCTTGAGCGCTTGCTGGGAAGGACCTCGCTGGATCGTCGGCAGGTCGAAACGCTGCGCACGGTGACGAGCGTGGCAGTGCAGTTCTTTGCGGTGCTTTTCATCCTGCTCGTGATTTTCGGGCCGCCCAGCCAGCTGGGAACGTTCCTTGGGCTTGCCGGCGCGGGTCTCACTGTTGCGCTAAAGGATTTCATTGTGGCCTTCATTGGCTGGCTGGTGCTGATGGGGAAAAATGGGATCCGCCTGGGCGATTGGGTGGAGATCAACGGCGTCACCGGAGAGGTGGTCGAGCTCAACATGTTTCACACCGTGCTGCTCGAAACCGGGAATTGGACTGATTCCGGCCATCCCACGGGGCGCCGCGTCACGTTCACGAATAGCTTTTCCATCGAAGGCCACTACTTCAATTTTTCAACTTCCGGCCAGTGGCTCTGGGATGAACTGCAAGTTGTGCTGCCGGCGGGACAGGATCCCTATCCCATCGTCGATGCGATACAGAAAAAAGTTGCCGAAGCTACCGCTGAAAGTGCAAAGCAAGCCGAGCAGGAGTGGCAACATGCGGCGCGTTCCCGCGACATGCGTTCACTCTCTGCGGCGCCGGCAATCAATGTCAAGCCGGTGATCGGTGGGATCGAAATCGCCGTGCGCTACGTCACTCGTGCCAACGAACGGTACCAGTTGCGCGCCAAGCTCAATCAAGCGGCCGTGGACCTGCTCGGACAGAGGGGCGCGCCGCCAGTGACGAAACAAGCTTGAGTTCTCTAGATTGTTCCGGTTATCTCGCTAAGAGCCGGCTGACATTTTCTTCAACTCGGCAAGCATCTCCTGAAAAACTTTGGCATTCGCTTCCTGCAACCTCAGGCCTTGTTCGAGGATTTGCGCGTTGCGCTCCGCGATTTGTCCATTCCGCTCGGAGATTTGCAGAGTGCGTTCGCTGCGCTGATTGATGACCTTCAGTTTGCGGTTGTACCGCGCCAGGCTGAACAGCAGGACGAACAAGATCAGCACAAAGATGCCGAGTGATGCGAAGCCCATCAGCACTGGCCAGACGGCGAGGCCTGGAATGCGGGCGCGTACCTGCTGAAAGTATTTCTCCGAGGTCAGCCACTCCCGAGTCCGCGGATTCCAGCACAAAGTGTTTGTGGTGTTCCACTGGGTGTAGCTGCGGGCATAGGTCCAGTAGAAGTTGTCCGTGAGGCCTTGTAACTCCACTTCGACGGTTCCCATCGAGATGCCATCTTGATTGACGGCGGAGAAATCCTCGACGACTCCATTGCGAACGAGGAGGTCTCCATCAAAGGGAAAACGCTTCGTGGCGAAGTGATACTGGTGATCCTTCACTCTTTCAAATTTGAGTGTGTTGGGATCCGCTTTTTGCGCCTGTTCCCAAGCAACAAGCAGGCCCTCCTCCGATTTCTGAGCACTTGCGGACGGAATCCGTGGAGCGAAGAGCAGCAACACGATGGCCAATGCAGCTACGGTGGTTCGCATGTTTTGCTCCGAAGAATTTAGAGTACTCAGGATATAAGCTTGCCGCGTTTGGCGGCTGCTTGCGGAGCCCATGGTGTGATTGAATGCTTACTACAATCCTGATCTACAAACAGAGGCTGCGAGCTCTTGCCCGGATGTCAATCCGTACGCGGGTGGCGTCGGCACGCCGAGCATTCCAAGGTAAAGATGGATCTGTCCGCGGTGATGGATTTCGTGCTCCACCATTCAGCGCGGCCATTGCCATCTGGCGACTTCCGCCCTAGCGCATCAGCTGACGCGCGCGAATGGCAGAAACCGTTGCACCGGTGTAGAGCAACGCGAGAAGCGCGTACCCGGCAATCAGGCCGGCACCCTCGGCCACCCATCCCAACGCAATGCTCATCGAAAGCTGTACCACCGTCGTTAGAATGGCCATTGCCGACTGCGTTCTCCCCATGAAGTGACGCGGCACGATAGTCATCAGCGAAGACTGCGCCACAACTCCACCGAGCGCGCGGCAGAAGCCAAACAGAATCTGCATCATCACCGCTCCCACAAGAAAGGCGACGAACGGAGTTGCCATGTGTCCCGCCGCGAGTCCGGCGCACGCCGCAACATACAGCGGCATGCGCAAAGCTGACCGCAATTGGCTGGCGATTAAACCGCCAATAATCGCGCCGGTCGCCCAGCCTGCTTCCAAGAAACCCAGCCCCCGGGGACCGGAATGCAGAATATCGTTGGCCAGCGCTACCAGCACGACGTTGGCGCTTACCACGCCTGCCATCATTACGGAGTGCGTAATCCCCAGTGCGCGCACCAGCGGCTGCTGCCGCAGATACGCGAAGCCTTCCTTCATGTCGGCGTAAACGGCTAGCGACAGGCCCGCTTCCGCGACTTCCGGATTTTCTCCGGTCTCTAGCGCCTCGGCCGTCGCTTCGGTGGCTTCGTTATACTCCCGCGGATATTTCTGACTCTCCCGCGGCGAGACGTATCCTCGGCGCACCTGATAGAGACAGTACGCCGACACGAAATAAGTTGCACCATCGATCACCAGAATTCCCGCGATTCCCACCGTGTTGTAAAGGAAGCCGACGAAAGCGCCCGCAATAAGCATCCCGCTCTGTACACCGACCAGCACTGCCGCATTTGCTCCTGTGAATTGGCTCGCGGGAATCACCTCCTGGACCAGTGCGTTTACCGTGGCCCAGTACATCGCGGAGCCAACGCCGGTGACGAGGGTCATGGCGTAAAGGTGCCACAGCTGCAGATGGCCCCGCCACGCGACGTACGCCGTGGCCAGGACGAAAAAGGCGCGCACGAAATCGAGCAAGACTCCCAGGTAGCGCCGGTCGATTCGATCGATCAGCACGCCGCCGAGGAACGGCACGAAAAGTCCCGGCAGAGTCATGACGATGACTTGCCCGCTGACCTTCATGGTCGAGTGCGTTGCCGCCAGGATGTACCAGCTCACGCCCGCGAAGTTCATCCCGCTGCCGAAGAGCGACACGAACATTGCGAGAAAAAAATAGCGGAAGCCGCGCTGCGCCCAGATCAGCTTCCAGTCCACGCGGTGTGTCGGGGTGGTGGCCATCGAACCTATTAGCTTACTATCGTATCCTGGAGCGCCTTGATCTCAGAAGGAACGGAGGACGAGGCTCATAGAAAACAAAGTCCATGACGAAAAAAATCGGAGAGCAGCCAGAGTTGGAGAATTAATTCGTGGGAAACGAAGCGCGTTGCAGCGTGCGGTTCGGCAAGCAGCAGTCAGAGGGCAAAGCATTGCTCGAAACGAGCGAGATTCTCTTCCGTGGCGATTTCCGGCTGACGATTCCCTTTTCCACAATCAAATCGGCGAAAGCCGTGGATGGAGAACTCCGCTTGCAAACCGCGGAAGGGCTCGCGGTTTTCTGTCTCGGCGCGACGGCCGAGAAGTGGTGCGAGAAAATTCTTCACCCCAAATCGCGCCTGGAAAAACTTGGCGTGAAGCCCGGAGCGAGAGTTTCCTTGCTCGGTGATCTCGATACCGGATTTCTCGCGGAAATAGGCAATCTCACCAAGGTCGTAAGCAAGAACAAAGTTGCGGCCGACTCGGAATGGATCTTTCTCGCTGTCGATTCGAAGGGAGATCTCGGCGCCCTATCTAAAATCTCGAAACCCATGGAAGGCGCGGTCGCGCTTTGGACCGTCTATCCCAAGGGACAAAAGCACATCACCGAAAATGATGTGCTCGGCGCGGGCCGGAAGTGCGGCTTAAAGGATGTGAAAGTCGTCGCCTTTTCCCCCACGCACACCGCGCTTAAATTCGTCATTCCAAGGTCTGCTCGCTAATCGATTTTTCAATTCGGCGACAGCCCTCTCGGGCTTCTCCAGTGGGTAGCAAGGGGCACCGTTGCATTCACACGCCGCCTGCGCGAGTCATCCGTACCTGTGCCTGCGAACAATTGTCCCCATGCGTCCTCGAAGCGATAACGACCTGCTTTGTTTCCTTTTCTCCTGCCGTCACTGCGCACCTCGACTAACGTCTGATGCGGCACTGCGCCACCACATGATCAGCGTCCTTTAGAAACCTCCTATCGCGGCGCACCATCCGGAACATCACCCAACGGGCTGCCATCATGATCGAGGGAAGAATAAAATCAAAGACCACGCGCCGAACGGCGATGAAGCAGCGCCTAGTAAACGAGGATGGCGTCTTTCTCCGACGAAAAAAATCATGAGCACGGTGGTGAGAGGGAAGACAGACAATTCCATCGAGCGGCTTGATCTGGACGCGCCTTGGTCTCGGCGCCCGCCAAATAGGAGCGCGTAGCTAGCGGACCGTTGTTGCTCTAGGCTTTCTATCTTCAAAAAGCTATAACTGCCTTGCGATTGTTTATCGACAGAAAGTTCCACGATTTTGCATTCGTGCGTATGATCAACGTGATGACCTCCCTGTTGGAAGTGAGCGGATTGACCGTGGAACTGCCCACCGTAGCCGGATGGGTGCGGCCGGTAAACGAGGTGTCGCTGCGCATCGACGCGGGCGAATCGCTGGGCCTGGTCGGGGAATCCGGCAGCGGGAAGACCATGTTGTCGCTGGCCGTGATGGGATTACTCCCGCCCGGGGCACGTGTGAGCGGCGAAGCAACGTTGACGGCCGAATCGTCCGCGAAAAATTTGACCACGCTTACCGAACGCCAATGGCGCGACGTTCGCGGCAGTGAGGTTTCCATGGTCTTTCAGGAGCCCATGACCTCGCTGAACCCGGTTATGCGCGCCGGCGCACAGATTGAAGAAGCGATACGCGCGCATCAGCCGCAACTGCGTGCCAACGAAGCGAAACGCAGGACTATCGAAGCCTTGCGGCGCGCCGCAGTCCCTGAACCCGAAATCCGTGCAGAACAATTTCCGGGGCCTTCGGCAACGGGTCATGATTGCCATGGCGCTGGCCGCGGGGCCGTGGCTGCTGATCGCCGACGAGCCGACAACCGCGCTCGACGTGACGGTGCAAAACAAATCCTGGATCTGCTGGACCGCCTCCGACGTGAACTGCGACTCGGTCTGCTTTTCATCACCCACGATCTGGGCGTCGTTGCGCAAGTGGCCGAGCGCGTTGCCGTGATGTACGCGGGCCGCATCATCGAACAAGGGCCCGCCAGTGAAGTCCTGCCGATGAACCGGTCTCGGCTCTGGATGTCTCCGTCGGCGCGCAAGTTCTTCTCCTGTTGCAGGACCTCCAGCGCGAATTCGCGCTCACCTACATTTTCATCTCCCACAGCTTACCGGTAGTGGCGCAGGTCGCCACGCGCATCGCCGTCATGCGCGCCGGCCAATTCGTCGAAACCGGCCCCGTTGATAAAGTTCTCCACCAGCCGCAGCACGACTACACCCGCGAACTGCTTTCCGCCGTCCCGGAGTTACCGCGAGCGTGACTTTTCCCGAGAGCTAGACCAATCCTCAGCCATTCATTTTCCTTAGAACGGGTTACTGAAAACTGACAACATTTTCCTTATTGCGCTACAATCCCACCCACCTGAAATGTTCCCGGGTGCTCGTGCGTAGTCCTTACTTGAGAAGGCAGACTTAGGAAACCTTGTGGTGGAGGAGTCCTCGATGGCTACAACCCCCGTTCCCGCTTCGGAGGCGCAAGCTCGTTCTATTAGTTCGTTCGGCCGAATCATCGGCGTTTTCTTCTCGCCGCAAAACACCTTTGAAGACATCGTCAGGAAACCCACTTGGGTGCTGCCGATTGTTCTTCTGACGGTTCTCAGCCTTGCGGTCAGCTTCTGCATCAATCAGCGGATCAATTGGCGCGAATTTATGAGTCAGCAAATCGAGAAGAGTCCGCGCTCGGCGCAGATGTCGGCCGAGCAGAAGCAGCAGCAGATCGAAGGCGGCGCCAAATTCTCTCCCGTCTTCACCTACTGCGTCGGCCTGCTGGGCCCCATTCTGGGCGCGTTAATCGTTGGTTTGGTAATGTGGGGAGCCTACAGTCTCCTGGGCGGGGCAAGCACTAATTTCGGCATTGCATTCAGCATTACCTCGCATGCGTTTCTTACCGGGCTAGTCAGCAGTCCTCTTTTCATCCTGATCCTGTATTTGAAGCCGTACGGCACGATCGATCTTGAAAACCCAGTGGCTACAAATGTGGCAGCAATCTTGCCCGACGACTCCGCGAAGTGGCTGGTGGCACTCTCGAAGTCATTCGATGTTTTCACATTTTGGACGGTAATTTTGCTGGCGATTGGGTTTGCCGCCGTGAGCCCGAAAAAACTGAAGGGGTCCAAGACCTACACAATTGCCTTTGGCGTTTGGGCGGCCTTTGTGGTGCTCCGCGTATGCTGGGCGTTTATCTTCTCCTGATACACTGAAGTAGGACGGGCATTTTTGCCTGTCCTACTCTCGGGTATTCAGTCGAAGATGAATTTTTCGTTTGAAGCAGCGAAGACCGACCCGTCAGGCGCGCGTTGCGGGCGCTGGATGACGCCGCATGGCGCGATCGAGACGCCGGCGTTCATGCCTGTGGGCACCCAGGCGACCGTCAAGGGGCTCACCCAAGAAGCGCTCGAAGAGCTCGGCGCAGGAATCATTCTTGCAAATACCTATCATCTCTATCTTCGTCCCGGGCACGAATTGGTGCGCAGGCTTGGCGGGCTCCATCGATTCATGTCCTGGCCGCGCGCCATCCTCACGGATTCCGGCGGCTACCAGGTCTTCAGCCTTTCCAAATTGCGAAAAATAACCGATGAGGGCGTGCGCTTCCGCTCCCATCTCGATGGCTCCGAACATCTCCTTACGCCGGAAAAAGCCGCGGAGATCCAGCTGGCCCTGGGGTCCGACATTGCCATGGTCCTCGATGAATGTATCGGAACACCCGCGCCCCGCGAGAAAGCCGAAGCCGCGCTGAAGCGCACCACCGAATGGGCACGCCGCGCGCGACTGTATTTCGAGGAATGCACGCGACGTAACGGAAATCTCAGCCAATGGCAATTCGGCATCGTGCAAGGCGCCACGTTTGCCGATTTGCGCCGCGAAAGTGCGCGGCAGCTTCTCGATCTCGATTTTCCCGGCTACGCGGTCGGCGGCCTTGCTGTCGGCGAGCCCCAGGAAATGACCTGTGAAATGACCGCCGAAGTAACCGCGCTGCTGCCCAAGGGCCGCCCGCGGTATCTCATGGGCGTGGGCCGCCCCGAACAGCTCGCGGACTATGTCGCGCTGGGCATCGACATGATGGACTGCGTCCTGCCGACACGCGCCGCGCGTCATGCCTGCCTGTACACCTCCGCCGGCCGCGTGCTCATCAAGAACGCGCGCTACGCCCAGGATCAGCTGCCCATTGATCCCAACTGCTCTTGCCGCGTCTGCCGTCGCTACTCGCGTGCCTATCTTCGCCATCTTTTCACCGCCGGAGAACTTACCGGGGCGGTTCTCGCCACCCACCACAATGTCCACTTTTACCTTGACATAATGCGCCAAATCCGCAAAGCTATCGAGTTTGGGAACCTAGCGAATTTCTCATCTGACATGCACGCGCGCTATACGGCGGGTCCGGCCTAAGGGTAGAACTTCTTGCAGTGCGTGGGCCGTCCGCGGGGCACCAAGAGCAGTGAAAGTCGTAGCCATACCGGGGTCCGCAGCTCGCCCCCGGTACGGCGTTTTTATTTTCCCAGAGTGCAGTAGAGGCGTCGGGTTCATCAGGGTTGCCGGTAAAGAAAAGCATTTTCTTGAAACTAAGAACTGACAACTGCTAGCGGCTTTTCAGGACGATGATGACAGCGATGATTTTTCAGGCTTCTGGCGGTGGGGGCTTTGGCGGCTTCCTGATCCCGCTCGGTCTTATGTTTGCCATCATGTATTTCATGGTGATCATGCCGCAGCAGCGCCAGCGCAAGAAAGTGCAGGCCATGCTCGCGGAGCTCAAGTCCGGCGACAAAGTGATCACCAGCGGCGGCATGTATGGCACTGTTAATGGTATCGATGGCGATTCGGTCATTCTGAAAATCTCTGCCGAACCGCAGGTTAAAATTCGTGTCTCGCGTGCGGCGATTGCTCAGGTGGAGGCGTCGGAAGATGCAAAATAATCCCACCCTTCGCTGGACGACAGGCCTTACTTTCTGACCATGAACCCTAATCTGAAGTGGAAAGCGCTGTTCATCTTTGCCGTCATTCTGTTCTGCATCTATTTCCTTTTCGGCTACCCGGTGTTTCCCACCTCGGTCGCGCAAGTGAAGGATAACTTCTCCAAACAGATCAAGCTCGGTCTGGACCTCCAGGGCGGCACTCACCTGCTCCTTCAGGTGCAGATCCAGGAAGCCATCGGGCAGGAGACGGATACGACCGTAGACCGTTTGACTACCCTGCTGCGCGCGAAAAATATTCACTACGACGAAGTGCGCCGTGTCGACGACACGCACATTCTTGTTCGCAACCTCGATCCCGCCCAGCTCTCGCAATTCCGCGACATTTATAACGCTCAATTTGTCACCGACTGGGATATGTCAGCGGCCGCTGGCAATCTCAACGGCTACACTTGGACGCTTAAAACCAGCGCTATCGCGCGCATTCAAGAGTCGACCATGACCCAATCGCTGGAGACCATCGATCGCCGTATCAACGCCCTGGGCTTGACCGAACCTACCATCCAGCTTCACGGCCGCAAAGACAATGAAATCCTTGTGCAGCTTCCCGGCGAAGGCGATCCCAGTCGCGCCATGTCCGTCATTCAGGCCGGTGGACAATTGGAGTTAAGACTGGTCGAAGATCCGGTTCCCTATGCTTCGCAAGCGGAAGCTCTCAGCCGGCATGGAGGCGTTCTGCCGGCGGGTACGGAGATCGTCCCCGGCCGCTCGGAAACGCGTAATCCCTCCGGTGGAGTCGAGAGCGCCGAAAGCTGGTACGTCTTGACCCGTTTGGTTGTTGTTTCCGGCCGCGACCTGCGCAGCGCCGTCGAGAATCGCAACGCGAATAACCCCGGCATGTGGCAGGTGAATTTCACTCTTTCACCGGAAGCCGCTCGACGCTTCGGACCCTTTACGGAGCAAAACAAGGGTCGACAAATGGCTATTGTTCTGGACCACCGCGTCTATTCCGCTCCGGTGATCAATGGCCGCATCGATGATTCCGGTTTGATCGAAGGAAACTTCAGCCAGGAAAGCGCCCATGATCTCGCGCTGGTCCTCCGCGCCGGCGCCCTTCCTGCGTCCATCAAGTATCTTGAAGAGCGCACCGTCGGCCCATCGCTCGGAGCCGATTCCATCCGCCACGGCGTGCAGGCTTCCATCCTTAGCCTCGTGGTGGTGATGCTTTTCATGCTCGTCTATTACCGCCTCTCCGGTGGCAACGCGGTGCTGGCCCTGATCCTGAACCTAGTCATTCTTCTCGCCGTGCTAGGCCTCTTTGGCGCCGTACTGACGCTACCCGGGATCGCTGGTGTTATCCTGACTATCGGCATGGGTGTGGATTCGAACGTTCTGGTGTTCGAACGCATCCGCGAGGAACTGCGTAACGGCAAGTCTGCGTCGGCCGCCGTGGACGCCGGTTTTGACAAGGCCTTCCTGACGATTATCGACACCCACGTGACGACCGTTGTCTCGGCTTTTTTCCTCTTCCTCTTTGGAACCGGCCCAATCCGCGGCTTTGCCATCACTTTGACGATTGGTTTGATTGCCAACGTGTTCACCGCGATCTACGTTTCGAAAACGATTTTCCAGTATCACCTGACGAAAATGGACCGTCAGGCCGAATTGAGCATCTAGTGCGTACTAGAACTGCCGGGGCGGGTGTCCCATTCGAATCCAAACGAGTGGGGAGTGGGTTTCCTTCGCAGAATTCCGCTACCTTTGGTAGCCGGTTTCGCGCCGGGAACTTTCCCTAACCCCCTGGAGTCTAAGGAAGGGAAGCAATAGCGGAATGATCGAACTCTTCAAGCAGCCCAACATCGACTGGATGGGCAAAGCTAAGTATTTCTTTGTCTTGAGTGGCATTCTTCTTCTCGCCGGGTGGACTTCGATTTTCTTCAAAGGCGGTTTGCGTTACGGGATCGACTTCAAAGGTGGCACTAACGTGGATGTGCGCTTCGCCCAGGCTCCCGATATTGACAGGCTGCGCAGCGGTCTCGCCGCTCAGGGGCTCGGCAACACCGAAATCCAGAGCGCCAGAGATATCGCCAATCCCAATTCCAACGAGGTGCTGATCTTCGTGGAAGGCAGAGGCCAGGACGAACAAACCCTCCAAGCCAGCAGGGAGAAAGTGTTGAGCGCGCTCAACGCCACCTACGGACTTTCCGGCTCGAACAAGGCCGATTTTAATTCCGCGACGCTTTCCTCGCTTGCCGCCGTCCTTACGGAGAAGGATCCTCTGGTTCTTTCCGTCAACGCCGCTGATCGTTACCAGCAGCTCTCGAGAAAACTTCTCGACTACCGCGACAAGAACGCCAACGGCGTGCTCACCAATTTCGATGACCTAGCGAAAGGTGATGGCGTGACCCCCGCGGTCCTCGCCGCCGTGAAAAACAGCTATGCACTCGGACCCTTCGCCATTCGCAACGTCGAAGTCGTGGGTCCCAAGGTTGGCGCCGAGCTTCGCAGGCAGGCGATTTTCGTTACCCTCTATGCTTTGGGCGGCATGCTGGTATATATTGCCTTCCGATTCGAGTGGGTTTACGGAGCCGCCGCCGTTCTGGCCGTCTTTCATGACGTGCTGATCACCTTGGGGTTTTTCTCGTTGTTGCACTTCGAGATTTCGCTGACGGTCATCGCGGCTTTGCTCACGCTCGTCGGTTATTCCATGAACGACACGATTGTCATCTTCGATCGCATCCGTGAGAACAACCGCTTGCTGCGCAAGGAATCGTTTGCTGACGTGGTCAACAAGTCCATCAACCAGACTCTTTCGCGAACGATCTTGACCAGCGGTCTGACTTTCCTTACCGTGCTCGTCCTGTTCCTGATGGGCGGCCAGGTGCTTCGTGCTTTCTCCTTTGCCCTGGTGGTAGGGATTGTGGTAGGAACGTATTCCAGTTTTGGTATCGCTGCCCCGCTCGTGGTCGCCTGGAATCGCTGGCGCGGCCAGGGCGCGGCGGCAGGCCCCGGACCTGCAGCCGGCAACAAAGCCCGCGGCAGTGAAAACGTCGCCGGACGTCTCGCTCCCGCCGGGAGAAGGTAGGACCCATGTTTGAAGAAATGGTGATTTCCAGTCCGAATCCGAAGAAGACCAGCAAGCCTTGGACGGTCTTCCTATCGATGGTATTTGAGGTCGCCTTTTTGGGAATACTCATTCTCATTCCTTTGATCTACACCGAGGCGCTTCCGAAGACTATGATGGCGACTATGCTCACCGCGCCGCCGCCACCACCGCCGCCTCCGCCGCCTCCCGCGATGGCTCAGGTGGTACACGTCAAGCCGCAGGCCCATTTGATGGATGCAGGCAAACTGATGCAACCGAAGGTCATCCCTAAGGATGTCAAGATCATTAAGGAAGACGCCGAGCCGGAAATGAGTACCGGCATGAGCGGTGGCGTCCCCGGCGGCGTTGCTGGTGGCTCCATGGGCGGCGTGCTGGGTGGCGTCATCGGTGGCATGGGCGGAGCGCCGCCCCCGCCGAAGCCGAAACAGACTGGTCCGCTCCGCGTCGGCGGCAACGTCCAGGCAGCCCGCATCATCAACCGGGTGCAGCCGGTTTATCCGCCGCTGGCGCGCCAGACGCGCATCTCCGGCACCGTGCGTCTGCACGCCATCATCGGCAAGGATGGCATGATTCAGCAGCTTGAAGTCATGAACGGCCATCCGTTGCTGCAGCAGTCCGCGCTGGATGCCGTGCGTCAGTGGCGCTATCAGCCGACGCTGCTCAATGGCGAGCCGGTGGAAGTCGACACGACGATTGACGTGATTTTTTCTCTCAACCAGTAGTACGGTCCGGCGTGCCAGTCGTGGGACAGGCACGTCACTCCGAGTAGCAGCAAACACTCTCGCTGGCGCCCGCTGGATCGGCGTCACTTGAAACTAAGGAGCAAACGAATGGTAGCCACCTTGAACGTAATCGCAGTATTTTTGCTGCAAGAGGCCCCCACATTTGATCTCCGCAGCATGTGGGGGTCGATGACTCTCTTGGTAAAAGTTGTCGTCTTCATCTTGTTCATTCTTTCTGTCTATTCCTTCGGCGTGATGATTGACCGCGCCCTGATGTACAGCGCGGCGCGCAAGCAGTCCCGTGTCTTCGTGCAACAGGTTGCCGGCGCCCTCAAGGAAGGAAAGCTCGACGAAGCCATCGCCATTGCCGAACGCAATAAGAAGAGTCACATCGCCAAGGTTGTCGCCACTGGCCTCTCCGAGTTCCAGTCCGCCTCACAGCAAGTTTCGGACTCCGACGTCATCGACGCCGCCAAGCGCGGTCTGGAGCGCTCCGTCGCCATCGTCCACGCCGAAATGAAGCGTGGCCTGTCGGCCCTCGCCACGATCGGTTCGACCGCCCCGTTCGTCGGTCTCTTCGGCACCGTGGTCGGCATTTTGAACGCGTTTAAGGGCATCGCCGCCAACAAAGCCACCGGTCTGTCGGCTGTCGCCGGTGGTATCTCGGAAGCTCTCGTCACCACCGCCTTCGGCTTGCTCGTGGCCGTCCCCGCCGTCTGGGCTTACAACTACTTCACCAACAAAGTGGAGGCCTTCGACGTCGAGATGGACAACTCCTCGATGGAACTCATCAACTACTTCATCCTGCGCCGCGGCGCCAAGAAGTAACCGGCCATGGCCTACAAGCCACAAGTCGGCCCCCAGATGTCGGCCCCCAACGTTATTCCGATGGCCGACATCATGCTCGTCCTGCTGATTATTTTCATGGTGGTCACGCCCATGTTGCAGAAGACTCATCAGGTGGACTTGGCTCCCACGGAAAACGCCCACGAGATGAAGGACGCCGACAAGGACGATGCCATCGTGGTGGCCGTCACTCGCGATGGCAGCATTTTTCTCGGCAACACTAAGGTGAGCAAGGAAGATATCACCGGACAGATCAAGGATCGCATCTCTACCCGTCTTGACAAGACCGTTTACGTTAAGAGCGATGCTCGCGCCAAGTACGGCGACGTGGTCGCCGTTGTCGATGAAATTCGCTCTGCCGGTGTCGATCAGCTCGGTCTGCTCACCGAGAAAAATCAGAAGGAGAGACCGGCTGCTCCTCCGCCACCCGCGGATTGAGCGCCGGGCGGTCCGTTTGCACCGTTCACCGTTCGTTTGCTGATTCTTTAGGGTCGCGCCGGATCTCACCCGGCGCGGTTTCATGGCCTGCGGAGACGCTCTACGTCAGGCCCACAGGAGACTGGCTATGGGGATGGATGTAGGAGGAGGAGCTGGCGGATCGATGGCCACGCCAAACGTGGTCCCGCTGATCGACATTCTGCTCGTGCTGATCATTATTTTCATGGTCATCTCGCCGCTTATTCCCAAGGGCTTGGATACGCTCGTTCCTCAGCCCTCGCCGAACCAGCAGCAGAACGTCGAGCTTGAGAACAAGACCGTGGTCGTCCAGGTGAACCTGACCGGCAAACTTAAGATCAACAATGAAGACACCACCTGGGATGGTCTTGGCCCGCGCATGGAGCAGATCTTCAAGGAGCGCGCCGAGAAAATTGCTTTTGTCAAAGGCGACAACGATGTAATGTTCATGGACGTTGCCCGGGCCATCGATATCATGCGCGGCGCCGGCATTGACAAGATTGGTTTGATCACCGCCAAGCTCGAAGCGGGCCAGTAAGTTTTCTTCGGTTTGTAGAGGGGTTCGCCCCCCGTTTTCGCTGCATGTGAGCGTCCTCCTCGTGGGGCATTTGCAGGATGCGAGGTGGATTATGAGAGTGTTGGTCGGCGGTAAGCGCGGTATCGTCTCGGAAAGGAACGTCGTTCCGTTGATCGATATCCTGCTGGTGCTGCTGGTGATCTTTATGATCATTCCGAGGCACTCCGAGGGGTGGAGGCACTGATTCCCCGGCAATCGACGGGAACCGCCCGATAAGATTATTCGCGACGACGTGGTTGTGATTCAGGTGCTGGCGGACGGCACGCTGCGGATCAATCAAGAGCCGGTCAGTTGGGAGCGGCTGGGCAACCGGATTGAGGAGGTTTTCAAGCTGCGCGCGACGCGCGTCGCGCTTATCCGTGGCGATGGACCGGTCGAATTTGGTGTGGTGGCGAGCGTGATCGATGTCATGTACACCTCGGGAATTGCGTCAGTCGGCCTGCTGACGCCGGATCTGGAAAAGGGCCTCGGACAGTTTTAAAATGCCCCTCGCAGGGCGGACGTGAATATCCGGGCGCTGGCCCCGGCAATTTTGGGGTCACGCACAGCAGGGATGGATGCTTCGATGACTCATGCATCATCTGTGACAAGTGCCAGTTCCACTTGGCGGGGATCAAGGCTCCCGACTTGGACGGGTCCAATTTCTTTTGCTCGCCAGGCTTTGGCCATCGCGGCGGTCGCGATTCTGGCTGCGGGCGTCTCCGGCTGCAACAAATTGAGAGCTCGCGACCTCCTCAATAAAGGTGTCGCGGCCTATAAGAACGCCCAGTACGACACGGCTATCGAGGATTTCAAGCAGGCCAAGGACCTCGATCCCGGTTTGATGAACGCCCGCCTGTATTTGGCCACTGCTTATGCCAGTCAGTACATTCCCGGCGCGCCCTCAGAGCAGAACGTGCGTCTGGGCACTCAGGCCGTCAATGAATTCAAGGAAGTTCTGGAGATCGATTCCAACAATCTGAGCGCCATCGATGGCATCGGTTCCATCCTCTTCCAGATTGCCGGCACTCCTTATGATCCCAAGAGATTTGAAGAGTCCAAGTCCTATCATCAGAAGCACATCGATCTACGGCCGAATGACCCCGAGCCGTATTACTGGATCGGGGTCATCGATTGGACCCTCGCCTATCGCGCCAATAACGAGTTGCGCGCCGCTTACAACCGGGATCACATCAATAAACAAGTGAAGGAAGACGATCCCCTTCCCCCCGCGGTTCGCGCGGAGTACGCCGCAAAGTATGGCACCCTCGTGGAAGAAGGCGTCACCGACCTGCAGAAATCCATTCAGATCAAGCCCGATTATGATGACGCCATGGCCTACCTGAACCTCCTCTATCGCCGCAAGGCCGATATGGTGGAGTCCGCCAATGAGCGTGCTAGCCTGAAGAAACAAGCCGACGACCTGGTCGACAAGGTCAAGGAGATCAAGCAAAAGCGCGCCGAGCAGCCCCAGCAGGCCAGCTGAACATGGTTTGCAGGTTACTTTTAGTGAATTGATTTATCTTCTGGGCGTCCCCACGTATCCGCTGAAGGTTTTTCCCTCGGTGAGTTCATCCGCCTTGTGGAAATCGCCGATCACGAATTTTACTCTTGAAGAATTCTCAAATTGCGAAATCAAATGGTTGTGGAAGCGGCGGCTCAAGCGTTGCATGTGGGCACGGTAAATTCGCCCACGGCATCCGCCGAAGGAAACACCCGCCCGCCTTCCATCAAGTTTCTCGAGCGCGCTTTCCTGGCAATGCGATACCGTATCTCCAGAACTGTTTTTTTTTAGTGCTGTCATGAAGACTTCGCGTTTGATTCCGGCGGTGTGGTTGTTTGTTGCGCTCGCCGCCGCTGCGGTTGGGCAGACTACTCAGGCCGAACAGGTCTCCGGCAAGGTGGACGCATTCGTTACCTCGGAGTTGCGCGTGCAACATGTGCCCGGCGTGGCGCTGGGAGTGATGCGCGAAGGAAAACTCGTAAAGGCCGCTGGCTATGGAATGGCGAACGTGGAGCTCGGCGTGGCCGCGAAGCCGGAGTCGATTTTCCAAACGGGTTCGGTGGGCAAGCAGTTCACGGCCACGGCGGTGATGATGCTGGTCGAAGAGGGAAGCGTCGGCCTAGACGACCAGATCAACAAATATTTTGCGAAGGCACCCGCTGCGTGGAAAGACATCACTGTCCGCCATCTGCTCACGCACACTTCAGGCATTCCCGATTACACATCCGAAAAAACGGGCGGCGCCATCAGTCTGCATACCGATTACACCGAAGAGGAACTGGTCAGGAAAATCGCCGGGTTGCCTCTCGATTTTCAGCCCGGAGAAAACTGGAGCTACAGCAACTCGGGATACTTGCTTCTGGGTGTCTTGATTCGCGACGTGACGGGAGAGTTTTATGGAGACTTTCTCCAGCAGCGCATTTTCCGGCCACTGCAGATGACTTCGACGCGCATCATCAGCGAGGCAGACATCGTCCCGAATCGTTCCGCGGGATACCGTCTAGTGAACGGCGAGCTGAAGAATCAGGAATGGGTTGCACCCTCACTGAATACCACTGCCGACGGAGCCCTGTATACCAACGTGCTCGATCTGGCGAAATGGGACGCCGCGTTGTACACCGAAAAGCTGCTGAAAACCTCCAGCTTCGGTCAGATGTGGGCGCCGGTCAGGCTGAACAGCGGCAAGACTTACCCCTACGGGTTTGGTTGGTCCATCGCGGAGGTAAACGGACACCGCTTGCTCGAGCATGGCGGGTCGTGGCAGGGGTTTACCATGCACATTTCACGCTATGTGGATGACCAGTTGACCGTCGTAGTGATGACCAATCTCGATTCCCAGCACTCCGACCCAGGAAAAATCGCCCAGGGCGTGGCGGCCATCTACGTTCCCACGCTAAAAAAACCGGAACCGGCAGTTTCCAAGTAGCAGCAGTACGAACAGGATGCTTCCGTGTCCTGCGCACCATGTGCGCTCTCCACGCGCTCCCTTAACTCCTTTAGAATATGCAGCCGAAGGAAGATTCCGACCCGTCGGAAAGGACTGTTCTCCGGCGACCCTTTCTTGGCTCGCTCTTTGCACTCTTTACAACAAGAGCGCTTCACAACTCGTTACCATGCAGAGGGACCCTCACTCTTTCGAAAAACGGCGGGGTGCAAGCGATCTCTTCCCACTCTGGGGCTCGCCACTCGTCACCTCTTCCCCATCACCACTCGCTCTCCCCGGAGACGCCCATTCGGGCGTAAACTTAGGATATGCCCTCGCCGAGCAATCTACCGCTCAGCTTCAACCGCGACCGCGCGGCTCGCCAGCTCGACGCGCGCCTTGAAGAACTGCTCGAAAAACTTCGAAAGAACCGCCCCTCCGAAGATCCCTGGATGGTCCGGCGCGCCTACGAGATTGCCACCGAGCGCCACCACGACCAATTTCGCAGCTCCGGCGAGCCTTACTTGTCCCACCTGCTCGAAGTCGCCCACATTCTCGCGGACATGCGCCTGGATGCCACTACGCTGACCGCCGCCATTCTCCACGACGCCATTGAGGACACCGAGTATCCCGTTTCCCGCATCGAAGAGCGCTTCGGCGCCGATGTCGCCCATCTCGTCGAAGGCGTAACAAAAATCGGCCGCCTCAAGATGATGGCCCCGGAAGCGCGTCAGGCCGAAAACGTCCGCAAGATGTTGCTGGCCATGGTGAACGACGTCCGCGTGGTGCTTGTCAAGCTAGCCGACCGGCTGCACAACATGCGCACGCTCGAGTATCTCGAACCCGTCAAACAGCAGCGCATCTCGCGCGAAACGCTGGATATCTACTCGCCCATCGCGCTCCGCTTGGGCATGAGCGTGGTTCGCGGTGAGCTCGAGGACCTGGCGTTCCGCTATTTGGAGCCGGAAGCCTTCTTCGCCTTGCAAAAAGAAATCAGCGAAAAGGCGCCCTCGCACAAAAAATTTCTCGAGGAAGTCCAGGCCACCATTCAGACCAAGCTCGTCGAGGCCAGTATTCCCGCCGAGCTCGAATCTCGCGTAAAAGGTCTGTATTCGGTGCACCGCAAAATCGTGCGCCAGGAGACCGGCCTCGCACAGGTCTACGACCTGCTGGCTGTGCGCGTCATTACCGATTCGGAGCGCAACTGCTACGCCGCGCTCGGCGTAGTCCACCACATCTGGCGCCCCGTCCCCGGACGTTTTAAGGATTACATCGCCATTGCCCGGCCGAATCTTTATCAGTCGCTGCATACCACCGTCTTGCACGGCGGCCAGCCGTTCGAGGTGCAAATCCGCACGCAGGATATGCACCGCATCGCAGAGGAAGGCGTTGCCGCGCACTGGAAATACAAGTCCGGAAGGCCGGCCTCGGAAGATGACGACCAGCGCATCGCCTGGATGCGGCAGCTCATCGAGTGGTCGCAGGAACTTCAGGAGCCCGGAGAATTTCTCTCCACGCTAAAAGTGGACCTCGCGCCGGTGGAGGTTTACGCGTTTACCCCTAAGGGCCGTGTGCTGGAACTCCCGCGCGGGGCTACCCCTGTCGATTTTGCCTACATGGTCCACACCGAAGTGGGGCACCAGTGCGTCGGCGCAAAGGTGAATGGCCAGATGGTGTCGCTTCGCCATGAAATCACTAGCGGCGACGTGGTTGAGATTCTCACGCAAAAGGGCCACCACCCCAGTCGCGATTGGCTCAGTTTTGTTAGGTCGTCCTCGGCGAAGAGCAAGATCCGCCATTGGATCAACGAACAGGAACGTGAAGAAGCCACGGAAATGGGCAAGCGGCTGCTCGAAAACGAAGCCCGTCATTTCGGCCGCAGCCTCAAGAAAATACCCGAAGCCGATCTCCTCAAATTCGTTTCCGACTGCGGTCTTTCCAAAGTTGAGGATCTCTTTGCCGCCGTCGGTTTCGGAAAATATTCCGCCCGCCAAGTCCTCACCCGCGTTCTCGGAGAACCGGAAAAATCTGCCGAGACCGAGACCATCGATGCCAAACCCACTCTCGTCAAGACCGTCAAACGCATGCTCGGTTTTGGCGAGGCGCCACTCGTGGTTAAGGGCCACGACGACTTGCTCGTTTACCGCGCCAAGTGTTGCAATCCCATTCCGGGCGACGAAATTGTCGGCTACATCACCCGCGGTCGCGGTGTCGCCGTGCACACACGAACGTGTCCCAACGTTCAGAACCTCATGTACCAGACCGAACGCCGCATCGCCGTCGAGTGGGGCGGCGGATCCGAAGCCAAGTTTCCTGTCCAGCTCACCATCCGCGCGCGGGACCGCGCCGGTCTTCTTGCGGAAATCACCGCGGTCATCAGCGGCGCCGGTTCTAACATTCACAACCTCGAAAGCCGGCCCGATCGTACCAACGCGCGCATCGACGCCAACCTCGAAATTGCTGACAAGCGCCAACTTGAAACCATCCTCGTCAATATCCGTAAAATTGCCGGCGTTTTCGGGGTCGAACGCGTCTACCAACCAGGCCAATGATAGTGCCCCCTGGCGGCAATTCGCGCCGCACCAAAATCAGCCACGGCCTAAGAATTCCTTCTTCCCGTTGGCCATTCGCCCAGTCTTAGCACCCTGTACTTTCGCAGGGGTATCTCGGACAACACATCTCGCCTCCGCGCCGCCTGGCCCCGATAAGATAGTGTCATGCGGTACAAGCTCATGCTTCTCGGCGTGTTCATGCTCTTGCGGATGAGTGGATGCCACCAGCATCCGCTCACGGATTATCGGCCCCTCGATCAAGTGGGCATGTGGTCCAGCAACGTCGAGCAACTCAAAACCTTGAACACCTCGGATATGGAGGTCGCGCAACTCGTAAAGTTGAAGCAAGCCGGGATCCGTGACGACGCTTGCGTAACTCTGATTACCCAAGCACACCTGCGCCAGCATCTGTTTACGAGCGCCGATTCGGCGGTCAACCTTGCGCGCGCGGGTTACCCCGAGTTAGTGATTCTGGAAATCGCGAAAACGGATCAGCTGGATATCATCAGCGGTGATGCCGTCATGCTGCGGCTGATCGGGCTTTCCGATTCCGCCGTCGACTTGATTTTGCATAGGAGATTGAAGGGTCAAGCTACCATGAGCAGCGCGGAAATCGGCCGCTTGAAGAATACTGGACTTAGCGAGAAGCAAATTCTCGAGCGCATCAATCAAGGCATGACCGACCCGCAGGCCGACAAGGAATCGTCACTGCGCGAGGCCGCGCGCAATCACGCGAACACGGGATTCGTTCGAACACGCGGGCGCAAGTCGCGCTGATTTTGAACTGCACGTTTCTTAGGAAAAGTTGAAAGCGGCAAACCTGCGGTCGCCGGCAAACTTTCACTTGCTCCTTTTGCTCCCCAGTTTTCCCCGATACAATCAAATCGTTTTGATTCTGCGACTTCATTTGCGTTTGTTTTTGGCGCTGGCGCTGGGAGTGGCTGTGTTGGAGGCGGCGGGGTGCGTTGCGCCGCTGGGCCCCGGCTACACCATCGTGCACCAGCAGATCCGAGTGCAGTTCGTTCCGGCCCCGGAACCGCGCACTCGAATTGAGGCGGAATACTTGCTGAAGAATACTGGCAACCAACCGCTCAGCGAACTCGAGTTGCGTCTGCCGGGTCGTCGGCGTTTTCATTTTGATGAGCCTCGCGTAACCTGGGATGCAACCGCAGTCACAACAGGAATCTCGGCCGACAATCCAAGAAATGCATTGATCCCTCTTCCTCAGCCGTGGACCAAGTCGGCGCGCCACACGTTGCATCTCTCCGTGGAGTATTCGCCGGGGGCCACGGGCGAAACGGCTTTGAGTTTTTCCTCCGATGCATTTTTTCTGCCGGCCGAGGGATGGAACCCCGAATTGCTGCCGTCGCGAGGCCTTCTCCCCACCGGCGGGGTGCCGCCGAAAAAATGGGAAATGAGCGTAAGCGTGCCAGAAGGATTTTTGGTTCACTCCAGCGGTCAACAAGCGAGAACTTCGCGCAGGGGCGGAGAGTTGATCGTCCGTGCCCTACAGGGAACGGACGATCACTATCCCTTCGTGATTGCGGGGCGTTACACGTCCGCGCAAATCGGCCGCGGCAAAGATAAGGTTTTTCTGTGGACACGCAAAGCACAGGGCGCAGCGGACACGCGCGGAGTAAGCGAAGCGCTCGTTCGAACGACAGAGGCCTATGACCAGTTCTTTGGAGCGCGCACGAGGAAATCTTCTTCCACGTGGATGGTGGAATGCCCGGTGGCCGCGGGATGCTTCACGCGCTCGACTCGAGCAAGAACGTTGGTGCGGGACGACGAGCAAGCGGAACCCAACACAGCAGAGATGGTTTCCATGGATACCATGATGGTGGACCTCGGAAGTGGAACGCCGAAACTAGCGGCGGCAGCCGCTCCTTCGCTCGCGTCGAGCTGGCTGGGCTATGCGCAGAACCCCGGGTTTTACGAGCAGGAACCGCCGCTTTCCGCTCTTCCAGCGTTTGCAGCGTCGATCGGGCAGGAAGCCGCGGAGGGAGCGGACTCGCGTGCGGAAACGATTCGCCGCGCGCTGCGCTTGATCCCGGATCGAGCGGCAACTCACCGGCAGGAAGATCCAACGGCTGTGCGAGCGAAGAGTTTTCTATTCTTTTATGCGTTGCAGGATAACTATGGACAGGAAGTGTTTCGAAAGGCGATCAGCCACATGTTGTATGCTCGCAGGGAGCGCGGATTCGCACTCAACGACCTGATTGCGGCCTTCGAGCAGGAAACGCACCAGAACGTCGCGGAGTTCGTGCGGTTGTGGATGAAGCGTCCGGGAGTGCCCGAGGAATTTCGCGCGCGGTACAGAGATTCCGCCGCGGCAGCGACGCAAGTTGAAAAGGAGACCGCACCATGAGAGACGTCATTCTGACCGAGCGGGGGCCAAAACCAATCGGACCTTATTCGCAGGCCGTGCGGACGAATGGATTTCTGTACGTCTCAGGGCAGGTGGCGCTGGATCCAAAAACGGGCGAGATGACCGGGGCGGACATTCGCCAGCAGACGCAGCGGGTGCTCGAAAACCTGAAGGGTATTCTGGAGGCGGCCGGTTCGAACCTCCATCACGTTGTGAAGACTACCGTATTTCTGAAGGACATGAACGAGTTTGCGGCCATGAACGAAGTGTACGGCAACTATTTCACGTCGGCCCCACCGGCGCGCTCAACTGTGCAAGTGTCGCGTCTTCCCAAGGATGCGCTTGTCGAGATCGAAGTGATTGCCGGGTTGTAGCCGGGAGTGCCAGAGGAAGAAAAGAACAAAGCAAAGTATTGCCCGCGCTTCAAAAACTAACCCCGAAGCGTGGGGCACCTTTTCGTTGATTGCTCTTACCGAAGTAATAAGAATCGCATGCCAACCGCGTGCCTGGCCAGGAGAAAAGAATTCGAACGAGTGAGCGATCCGCCAGGTGAGAACAGCGCTCTAGGGTAACAGTGAGAAATTCACCATGATCGTGGTGTCGACCTCGATGGGCTCTCCGTTCAGCAGCGTCGGGCGATAACGCCATTGGCTGACCGATTCGACGGCGGCGCGGGCAAGCTCAGGATCAGCTTGGCTGTTCATGACGCGGAGGGACAACGGTTTGCCGTCCATCCCAATGACCGCGTGAAGAATTACGCTGCCTTCGATCGCGGCTGCCTTGGCAGCGGCGGGATAGACTGGCGTGACCTTGTTGAGAAGTTTTGTGGCCTGTACTTCGCCACCGAGACGCAGCCGCGACGGTTTTCCCCTGGTTTCCGATCCTGGCAGAGCCTTGGCGGTCCCTTCTGGCACGACGTCCACTTCCTCCATGACTGCGGCGACTTCCAACGTGACCCTCTGGGACGATTCGCGGCCGGGCTCCAGCCCGACCTGTGGCGCTCGATATACTTCAAATCCGCGCTTCACTACCTTCATCTCATACTCACCGGCAGGCAAAGACGTGAATCTGAAACTGCCGTCTCCGTCTGACGCGGTCATGACGATGGTGTTCGATTTGTGGTTGGTCATGATCACTGTCGCATTCCTTACGCCCGTACCGCTGGGATCGTGAATCGTTCCTCCGAAATTGCCCGCAAGGCTCTGGGCGGGGAGCCTCAGAGCCGCCAGCGGAAGCAAGAAGGACAAGGCGACAAGCATGACGAACACTCGAGCTTTTCGCGATATTGGACTGCGATCGATCGACGGATTCAGCATAGCAATGAATCTCCTTTCAAGAGTGGATGGCCGCGCGATGGCCAACCCCGCAGAACAGGCACGGTCCGAGTTTTCAAGGGTCCGGGCGAGATCGAGCAGCTGGTTGGCGTATTGTGACGGTGCCATGCCGGAATTCAGCACGCAGTCGTCGCTGGCGCGTTCACTCTCCTGTCGCAGCCTTCGCGCTGCCATCCACACCAGTGGATGGAACCAGTAGAAGCTTCGCGCTAGCTGGGCACAAATCTGCAAGAACCAGTCGTGACGGGCGATGTGCGCGAACTCGTGGATAAGCACGATGCGCCGCTGGTTCCCGGACCATGCGGACGCGCCTGCCGGGAGGATGACCAGCGGCCGGAAAATTCCCCAAGTAAGCGGCATCGCCAGGGGATTGGCGGATTGCAGCACTCTTACGGTACGAGCAATCTTCAGCGACCGGGAGAGTTCGGCAACCCCGACGAGCCACTCCTTGCGGAGCAGCGGTCTTGCGTGCCCGGACGCCCACGCAAGCCCGGCAAGACCGACGGTGAGCCTCAGCGCAAGAACCAAGAAGCCGATTAGCCAGACCAGAAGAACAATGCCAGGTAGCGTGCCGAACAGCGGCAAAGCGGCGCCGGCATTGACAATCATCGCCGGCAAACTCCCCGAACCGGCTTCGGCTCCGGTGGTATTGGTCGGGTGCCAGAGAGCAGCGGCACCCCCTAGCGCGACGGAATGCCAGGCGGGAAGCAGCAGCGTGAAAGCCGGAAGGGCGAGCGAACTGAGAATTCCCGCCGCCCACGCGTGGTGCCGGAGGGCCGCGGAGTGATCGCGCAGGGCGGTCACGATGAGCCACGCCAAGAGGAAAAGAACGGTAACCTTGGCAATAAGAAATGCGAGCCCGGGTTCGTGGCCGCCTAGCCGGTGCATGGTCAGCTCTCCTTTCCCCCTTTGGTGATCAAGCGAGCCAGGCGATCCAGCTCTTTCCGAGAGATTCGTGTCACTTCGCCGCCGAGCAACGCGGCAACTACATTTTCCACAGAGCCGTCAAAAAATGTTTCGACCAGGTGACGGAGCGCGGAACGCCGCGCGACATCACGGGGAACTGCCGGGAAATAAATATATCTTAGGCCGTGCTCTTCATGGCGGACATGCCCTTTCTCCTCGAGCACGCGAAGTTGGGCGCGAACGGTCGAGTAGTTCGGGCGGTCCGGAAGTGTGGCTAGCACTTGCCCGACACTGGCCCGCTCGAGCTTGTAGAGAACATCCATGATCTGGCGTTCGCGGCGAGCCAGGGCTTGCGGTTTCGATTTTCTCATTACCGTGTGCTAGTTATCTAGCATGAGTGCTAAAGAAATAGCACTTAGTGTTGCGTGCGTCAAGCCAATTCTGCTGCAATGTCACACGGGAAATGTCCCGTCGCTGGGGAGGTAAGGATGCCGCGCGGTAGGCGCCACGTGGCTGGCGCTACGCGCGGGCAGATAACATGCAACGAGCGCCACAACGAAGAGGACCAGGGGATGCTGGCTCTAATCCGTGCACTCCCCAACCTTCACTCGACCTCATTACTCACAATGGAAAATCCCGGAACGGCGCCGCCTTCTGTTAAAAGTTCTCGATGGGCAGCAAACGCAGTGAAGCAAGACTTAGGGGCGGTCGGGGCTTTCCAGGGATTCGGTGACTGCGAAATAAGTCACCACCGCCGTGACGGCGACGGCGTACCAGATGAAGCGGTTCTTTGCGGCTTTGACCGGTGCGCCGCCATAACCCTTGGTGCCTGCGCCACGCGGTCCCTGCGGTATCGGAGCGTTGGGATCGAGGACCACGCGATAGGCGGCGCCTTCCGGAATTTCGCGTACATCATCTTCGACGGCGATACTCAGCGACCCGCGAGTGCTCTTGACGAACAATTCCTTCGCATTCAGGACTGTAACTTGTCCGATGGTGGGCTGGTTGGTGTTCGGGCGGATCACCGCAGAAGCCACGTGCAAGGCAAAGGCTTTCGAGTTGGCAGTCGAAAAAGTAGCGGAGCCGATAGTAAGCGTTGCGGCCGGGCTGACGTCCTCCTGGGCGAACGTGGCACTGCTTGCACTGGAGAGGAGCACCCGGGCGGCTCCGGCGCGAACCTGGACGCTCCCGGTCTGTTCGGTGCTGAGTCTGTCGCCGCTAAAAACGGTCGCGCCAACGGACGCTTGGGCGGCGCCAACATGGGCGCGATCGGCGTACACGACTGTGCCGAGCGAAGAGGAAGGAGCGGCCCAGACAGGCCGGGTCAGGAGCGCAAAAGAGACGAGCAGGGCGAGGATGTTTTTTGTAATCGATGAGCAGTCATTGTGACTTGTGACTGCTAAGAAGCTCATTCTGCTGGTGACCGTAGAACGGTCAGCGCGCAGGCGCGTCATCAAACGCCTCCAGAGGGCCACCGGAAGAATACTGAGTAAACTTCGTGCCGTCAATCGGGAAACACTTCTTGAACAGAAAGGGTCTCGCCCTCCGAGCGCGAAAGCTCGAAAGGAGTTTGCTGGCCGATGAGGCGTTCCGCTGTTACAATGCAAGCAAAGATGACCGACTGGAAACAGATTACCGCCCGCATCCGCCGCGCGCGTACCAGCAAGGATCCCGCGGGACAACTTTCGAATCTTTACCAGAAGACGCGAGACGCCATGGTAGCGTTCGAACTGGCTAAGTTCTTCGAAACTTCTGGGCAGAATGCCGATGCCGCGAAATGGTATTCCGCGGCGGCGGAAAGATTTCGCCGCTCGGATTGGAAGGTCAAGGCGCAAGAAGCTGCCGTCCGTCTTGGCGGCGCGCCGGGGGAGATTCCGCTGGAAGCAGGAGCCCCGCCGAACGTGGAGTTTGCTTTGACACCCCCTCCGGTTCCGACTCTGGAGCCGGATTTGCCATTCGAACAGAATCCCGAAGCCCTGGAATCGTCCGTGGCGGTCACCAGCGAGATCCAGCAGGCCGCGGAAGGTTCACTAGACACGCCGCCCTCTTCCGGGCCTGAGAGAAAGAGTCGTCGGCGGGGGCGCCGCGGGGGCCGGAACCGGCGCAAGAGCAGCAGCGCGAAGGAAGCAGTGGTTGCTTCCAGTCAGCACGCCACGGAAGCGCCTGCCCCGCGTCGCGGTTTGCCTCCCGCCGTCTTCGATCAAGAATCGGCCGAGCCGACTCCTCCTCGAGTGACTCACAGCCATGCGATCCCCAGCCTGCCCATTGAGCCGATTGGGGAGCCGGGCGCAGCCAGCGTGAAGGGACGCTATGGCGATCCCGGACTCTCTTCCCGCATTTCTCTGCTGGAGATGCAATTTCGCAGACTGATGACCTGCCCGCCCGCCAAACTAGAAGATGCGGATCGTGCCCCGGCAGGACCGGGTGTATTTGTCCTCACCGATTCGGACCTCACGAGCTATTACTACGTGGAAGCTTGCCAGACGCTGCGCATTGCCATCGGCAACCTATTGCGAGGTGGCTCAAGCCGGCGCGGGGTGGATTCGATCAAGCCGCAGCTCGGGCAGTACCTGGGGATTCCGGAAACGCGCGTGGCGAAGTATCTGGCCGAACACTGCGTGGTGCGTTGGCTGCAGCTGGATGAAGGCGCGTCGAATTTTGCGCATTTTGTCATCGCCGTCCTCCGGCCAGCCCTCAACGAGTAGGAAGCTCCGCCAAGCAAGGCAGAGGAATCTTCCCTAGCACTGGAAAGTTCCTGCCCAGGGGCGCCGCTAACCCCCTTTTGGGGCTGGAGTAGAAGCCGTTAACTGGCCCGATTTGCCGTTCAACCCTCCATAACGACCGTTCGGCGCAACCCGCTGGCGTCCACACCAGAGAACCGTCAAACTATAGGAGTCCAAAGACTTATTGGACGTACCTGGTGTTCATGGTACGGTTTTAAGGCACACAACGGTGAGCCCGGGGGCAGTCGTTGGGGTGGGCTCCGACGATTGATTGGGCTCCATTAAACTCAAGGGCCAAGCAGCAGGCATTTTTGCATTTTTGAAAGTGGAGGATAGAGGTTTATGCCGAATACTGTAGGCACGCAATTCGCGAGGACGTTCGATTGGATTGTTTGCAAAACGGCCGGAATCACCTTTAATACCATCCAGTACTTCAACAAGCGTAATCCCAATCCTTCGGTCACGCCGAAATGGTCGGATAAGCCGCTGCTGAAATCATGGGAAAAGACCAAGCCGACACTGGGCTTCCCGCGGCAGACCGACTCGCTTTGTCCCGCGTGCGTGAAGGAAGCGCGCGAAGCGATCATCGCAGGCAAGAAGGATTGGCGCGACCTGATGCATGAGAAGGTCGGAGAGATCAAAGCGCAGATCATCGAGCGCGACGGGCAGGTGTGGATGGTGAAGGATTGCGCGCTGCACGGCCACTACGAGGACATGATGGCTGTCGATTCCAAGTGGCTGAGCTGGATCGAACGCCAGTACCCAGGCCGCGACATTCCCGCACACAACGATGAGGACCTTCACAAGCACGGCTCCTCGACGGTGCGATATGGCCGCGGCTCGGTGCTCACCGTCGACCTGACGAACCGCTGCAACATGATGTGCGATCCTTGCTTTATGGACGCGAACCAGGTCGGCTACGTGCATGAGCTTGGCTGGGAAGAGATAAAGGAAATCCTGGATAACGCGCTGAAGATTAAGCCGCGCCGCCAGATGTCCGTGCAGTTCAGCGGCGGCGAGCCGACGATGAGCCCCTATTTCTTTGATGCGGTCGCCTACGCACGCAAGATCGGCTATAACAGCGTGCAGGCCGCGACGAACGGGATCGAGTTTGCCAAGAGTAAGGAGTTCTGCAAGAAGGCGTTCGAAGCGGGCATGCGCTATGCGTACCTGCAGTTTGACGGCATCGGCAACGACGCCAACAGCCACCGGCAGATCGGTAACCTGTTCGATGTGAAGCTGCGCGCCATCGAGAACATGCACGAGGCGGGGATCGAAATCGTGCTCGTCGTGACCATCGTCAATAACGTGAACAACGATCAGGTCGGCACCGTCGTGAAGTTTGCCATGGAGAACCCCAAGAAGATCGCGTTTGTCAGTTTCCAGCCGGTTTCCTTTACCGGTCGCGACGAGGACATTACTCCGGAACGCCGCTTGCGCCAGCGCTATACGCTTTCGCACCTGGCGAAAGACGTCAGCACCCAGGTGGGCAAAGTCGAACCGACCCGCGACTGGTTCCCGATTTCCTTCGTCAGCACGTTTGCAGGATTCTCGGACATGGTGAAGGGGCCAGAGTCGCAATGGGGTTCGCTTTCCTGCGGTTGCCATCCCAACTGTGGGGTGGGTACGGCGCTGATGATCAACAAGGAGACCAAGGAATGGGCTCCCGTTCCGCGCTTCCTCGATGCCGTACAGCTTACGAAAGACGTCACCGACATTACCGATGCGGCCCGCGGTAAGAATTTCTCGAACTTCATGATGGCCATGGCCCTCTTGAAGAACTACAAGCCCTTCCAAGGCCCCAAGGGACTGAAGTTGTATGACCTCTTCAAGAAATTTGACAAGACCTGGGCGCTGACCAAGGACTCGGAGAAGAAATACGGTCGGACTTCACCGGACCGCACCTACGAAGACGCCATGCGGCGCCGGCAGACCGATCCGTGGAACTTCCTGTTCATCGCGGGGATGTGGTTCCAGGATCTGTTCAACTACGATTTCCGCCGCACCGAGATGTGCATCATTCCGTACGCGACGCAGCAGGGTGAGATCAGCTTCTGCGCGTACAACACCGGTGTGGGCTGGAGACAGATCATCGAGAACATGCATAAGAACGCGACCGTGGCCGAGTGGTACAAGAACCACGGCAAACATGAAATCTACGCGAAAGGCAAGAACGTCAACTTGCAGAGCTTTGAGCATTCCTTGAAGATTGACGCTGAAGACGCGGCTCGCGTGCGGCACCTGGAGCACGATATTCCGGTGACTGCCGCCGAAGAGGACCGCGCTCGCCGCAAGAAGGCTTACGAAGAACAGGCCAAGGTCCGAGCGATTTATGAAGAGCTGGTACTGAAGAAGCCTCAGCCGGCGGTCGTGCAGATCGGCACCGTCAGCGACATCGCCAAAGCCGTGCCTGCTAATTTCGCTAATGCAGGCAAGTCGGTCACCATCGCTGCTGCTAATGGCAATGGCCACTCCAACGGTAACGGCGCCGCAACCAAGACGGATGAGAAGGCGGCCGAAGCGGTCGCCGGCGACTAAGCACACTTCAAGCTAACGACCATGCTACTTTGGGCGCCTCCAGGACTCCTGGAGGAGCTTCCTCATTAGCAGACCTTTCCCGTGAAGTTCAACTGGAGCTCTTCATTGGCTTGAACTTAATCCTGGCCTTTTGCGGATACTTGCTTCCGGCCCATGTGTTGGCTTGGCGCGAATGGTCAGAGCGAAGAGGGATTCCTCCGGCTAAGGTCTGGCGTCGCACCGTGCTTCAAATTGGGCTCTTATCGCTATCCTTCGGCGTGGGTCTCTGGGTTTATGCAATAGTTCATGAAGCGTCGAAGCATTCTTGCGAATCTTTCTGCGGAGTCGCCTTAGGCTTAGGCGACTTGGCAACCGAGCCCGACGCCGTGAGACAACCCGGCAATCAGGTCAGCGTGTCTTGAACACACGCTCCTTGTTATAATCGGAAGCGGAGAAAGAGACAAGAACTCATGCCAATTTACGAATACATTTGCGAGGATTGCCTGACGCGCTTTGAGAAGATTGTGCTGAACAAAACCCAGGAGATTGCCTGCCCGACGTGCGCGGGGAAGAAGAACGCGATTCAGCTTTCGGTCTTCAGCGCCGCGAATGGCTCGAGTAACGGCGCTTCGGCCAAATCATCCGGAGGGTCCTCCGGAGGCGGAGGCAGTTGCTGCGGCGGCGGATGCGGTTGCCACTGAGGTGTTAAGGAGTCCCCCGCCATGCTGATCAGCTACTCTTCCTTGCTGCTGTTCGTGACCGGAGCCGCAATCCTTCTAGTGATTCCAGGGCCCGCGGTGTTTTACATTGTTAGTCGGAGCGTGGGCCACGGTCGCGCCGCCGGTCTGGTGTCGGCCATGGGCATTGCCGCGGGTACGCTGTTTCATCTGGCGGCGGCAACGCTTGGACTCTCCGCGCTGCTGGCGTCGTCCGCGCTGGTGTTTCAGTTCGTGAAGTACCTCGGAGCAGCCTACCTGGTTTATCTCGGTATTCGTGTGTTGCGAAGCGACGTGACCCTGGTGCTCGAAGCGGCGAATGGTGAGCGCCAGCTCGCCCATATTTTTGGCCATGGTGTGCTGGTGAATCTCCTAAATCCCAAGACAGCATTGTTTTTTCTGGCGTTTCTGCCGCAGTTCGTAGCGCCTGCCCGCGGCCACGCGACGCTTCAGATTCTTCAGCTCGGCGTGCTGTTTGCTCTGATGGGTTGGTGCAGTGATTCAATGTGGGCGCTGCTCGCCGGAACTGTTGCCGAGCGCATTCGCGGCAGCGTCCGCCTGCGCCGCACCCAGCGCAACCTCTCCGGCGGAGCACTCATTGAGCTCGGTCTCGCTACTGCTTTTTCTGGAGTGCGATCGAAATGAGGGCTAACTGCGTCCTGGCTTGTGGGAAGCGCCATGTCCATTAATAGTCGCGAACAATTTGAGAAGCTGCGGGCGTGCGGAATGATCGTGGGGAAAGAGTTGCGCGCCATGGCCGCGCAAGTGCGCGCGGGAGTGACGACTGCGGAGCTTTGCAAGATTGGCTCGCGAGTGCTTGCCGAGCACGGGGCACGGTCTTCGCCGCCGATGGTTTACGGGTTTCTGGGTGATGTGTGCGTCAGCGTGAATGACGAGGTGGTGCACGGGATTCCCGGGGATCGCAAGATTCAGACGGGCGATCTGTTGACCTCCTCCCCTTCCTGAAGGAAGGGGATTCCTACTGGCTCCGACGCCACTCGACGGCCACGGCATCGGACGCACGATTCACGAACCGCCGTCGGTGCCCAATTAGGCGGACTGCTCCGCGCAGCACAAAACTGCGGATGGGAGTCTCTCGGCGCATTACGAACACACCATTGTTATAACGCGGGGCGAGCCAGTCCTGCTTACGGCTGCTTGATTGCGACACTATGAATCTGCACAGGCTGAAGCCTGTGCTAGTTTCTGCGCTTCTGCGCGGCGAGCCAGGAGACCAAGTCTGGTTCGACGAAAACCCGCTCCCAGACATCGTGGCCAGCGTTATGGTATTCGGAGTAGCGCGGCCGCACGCCTGACTTATTCAAATCCTTCACCATTTGCCGCACCAGGTTTGCCGGGACGACCATGTCCGCATCGCCCTGGAACACCCACAGCGGGACGCGCGCCATGGCTTTTGGATTCGTGAAATTGTCGAAGGCACAGAGCACCAGCGCCGCAGCCCAGCGATCCGGCTGCGATTGCAGCAGCGCCCAAACCCCAAGGCCGCCCATGGATTGCCCGGCGAGGTAAATTCGATCCGCATCGATGGAGAATTCCTTTTGCACGGAAGCGAGAATGTCCAGGGCCATGTGGAGGTGCGGTGAAATCTCATTTGTCTCCGGGTCCGACCAGAAGCGCTCCTCCGGGCATTGCGGCGCGAGAACAAGAGCGCGCAGTTGCGCCTGATTCGCCGGTGTTGTCCAGACGTGCGTACCGTTCTCATTTCCGCCGGAGATTTGCTTGAGGTTATCCGAGCCGCGGCCGCTCCCACCATGCAGCCAGAAAATCAGTGCGTATTTTTGACTGGGGTCGTAGTTCGCAGGCACGAAGAGGCGGTACGGCATCTTGTTGCCCTGCTTGTCGGTGTACGTCTGTTTGCGGAAAGCGAGATCGTCTTTTTTCAAGACCTGCGCTGAGGTTTGTTTGGAGGTGCCGGCGCACACCCAGATCGCCAGCAACATCGAGAACCAAATGGACGCACGAGAAATGAACATCACACTTCACCCCCTGGGACCGGCAAGTCCTCGTTCTCGGACCGTGTGGCGTGGGAAATTATTGCGTCACCGGCTACTGTGGCCGCGAATAATGCAGAATGTTGGCCGGCACAGGAATCTCGGGATTTCCGCGTGGATCAGGAACTGGTGCCTGGGCGGTCCACTTCATGGGAAGCACACCGGTCCACGCTGATGAAGCGTAGGCTTCGCCGTCGTCCACGGCGAAGCCGGTGCGCAGTTTGGCGGAAGCTTCCACCAGCGGCACGGCAAGGACCATGGTGCCCTTCAACTCCGGCTCGCTCGGCGGACGCACGGTGGCCCAGCGGCCGCGGCTGACGTATTCGACGAAATCGCGCATGGCCGCAAGCTTTGCCGCTGCGCCCTCGATCGGCTCGGCCTTGCCCATGACCACGACGGAGCGGTAATTGACCGAATGCCCGACGGCCGTGGGAGCGAAGACGATACCGTCGAGCAGCGTGACGCTGAGGCAGAAAGACGCACCGCTCGCGAGCGTTTTCATTAGGCGGCTGGCGATCGAGCCGTGCAGGAAGAGTTTGTCGCCGACGCGCACGTAGTTTGTGGGCACCACGAAGGGTTGGCCGTCCACGACAAAGCCCAGGTGGCAAACGAATGCTTCATCCAGAATGCGGTAGATTAATTCACGGTCGTAGCTGCCCCGGTCGGGCTTGCGGCGGATTTTGGTTCTTTCGGTGGGAGTAAAGTTGGTCATGCAGGTAGACTAGCTGGCCCCCGTCGTTCGCGGCAAGTGCCAATCTGGCAGTGGGGCGGACGGCCACGCGGCAGCCGCCCTCCTCACGGGGCGGCATGTTCATCCTCGATTCGAGAAATCCGCGCTGCTATGATCCCCGTTGCACGAGCGAGCCAGCATCGTCCAATTGACCTCCGTTTGGAATCGTGTACCCTGAGGGGCGCCGCGCGTTAGAGTGGTCGCCAGAACCGAGGTTCTCATGGCTTCTAGAAGACCTGTATTCACACGCGAAACCTTTCAGTTTTTCAAAGATCTTGGCCGTCAGAACCGCAAGGAATGGATGGATGCCAACCGTGACCGCTATCAGGCCGCCATCGTTCAGCCCTTCCGGCGTTTGTTGGAGGAACTCGCGCCCAGGGCCCTGGAACTCGATTCGCGGTTCGACACCTCCGGACGTACGGGCCCGAATTTTTCGCGGATCAACCGGGATATTCGTTTCGCAAAAGACAAGACGCTGTACAAGACGCACATGTACCTGAAGTTTTCCGTTCCAGCGCCGGGTAAGCGGGAAACCGGTCAGCTCTATGTCGGCCTGTCGGCAGATGCGGTCACCGTGGGGTTCCGCATCTATTCGGGCGGGAAACGCAAAGAGTCCACGCTTGCACTGATTGCCGAACCACGCGTTAACGCAGATTCCCGCTGGGTTGCAAAACAAAAGAAGCGCCTCGGCCGGCGCTACGAAAGCTACTGGTACGCGACGGTGAAGGGGGAATGGACAAAGCACCCCGGTTGGCCCATTGTCCCGGAGAATTGGAAAAAGATATTGGCGTGGATCGTCCGTCGCAAATCCGGACCCTCGGTGGCTACACGCGCTTCCTTTCCGCGCGAGGCGGCCAAGGTCTTTCGCGATCTTTATCCGCTGCTGCGCTTCACTTCGTTGCCGGAGTAGGAGAGATCATGAATCGCGCCACCGATCGGATCAAGACTCGGAGAAAATTCCTTCAGATGCTTGGGTCAAGTCCGCTGCTGGCGAGTCCAGGCTTTCTTGCGCGTTCTTTCCGCAATGTTCTAGCTGCGGGCGAAGTTACCGAGAGGAAGTTTCTTGGCTGGCTCGATTCCTTTCAGCAAAGCGAGGAAGCGATTTCCTCTCCGGACCAGGCCTTCGGTGTGATGGATTTCGAGTCCGCCGCGCGCAAGACGCTGCCGCCGGCGCATTTTGGCTATCTCGCCACGGGAGTGGACGACGACGGAACGGTGCGGGCGAATCGCGAAGGCTATGCGCGTCTCCAAATTCGGGCACGCAGGCTCGTTGATGTCGAAAACATCGACATGTCGGTGAGCTTGTGTGGCACGAAGTGCCACACGCCGATTGTGCTCTCGCCAGTAAGCGCTCAGAAAGCCTTCCATCCCGAAGGCGAAGTCGCTGTTGCCCGGGCAGCGCGCGCCGAGGGTCACCTTGTGATGCTCTCCACCGTCGCCACTGCGTCGATCGAGGACGTAACTGCCGCACGAGGCAGTCCGGTGTGGCAGCAACTGTATGCCACGAACGTCTGGGAGGTTGGCCGGGCGCTTGTTAAGCGCGCCGAAGCTGCCGGCTCGCCCGCGATCGTCCTCACCGTGGACCTGCAGGAAGGCAGCAACCGCGAGACTCTGTTCCGCGCTGAACGTGTGGATAACAGGGAGTGTTCCGCTTGCCATCAGAGCGCCTACACGGGCTTTGCCCGCGGAAGGATTCGAGGAGGCTCCGGTGGTTTTGCCCAATACGCAGCCCGGAAGCCGATGTTCGATGGCCTCGATCTCTCGAAGGTCACAGCCGTTCACCCCCCGAACCTGAATTGGGATTTCGTGAAACGACTGCGCGATACCGTGACCGTCAAGCTGCTCCTCAAAGGCATCGTGACGCGCGAAGATGCGCAACTCGCGGTTAAGCACGGTGTGGATGGTCTGATGGTCTCGAATCACGGCGGGCGCTCCGAAGAGACCCTTCGCCCCACGATCGAAAGTCTGACCGAAGTGATCGAGGGTGTCGCCGGCAGGATTCCTGTCATCGTGGACGGCGGCATCCGGCGCGGCACGGACATTTTCAAAGCCCTCGCGCTCGGCGCGTCAGCGGTCGGCATAGGGCGGCCTTACGCCTGGGGGCTGGCCGCGTTTGGCCAGTCAGGTGTCGAAGCCGTCCTCGAAATCTTGCGCCGCGAATTTCGCACCATCATGCGGCAGGCCGGCACCATCTCGGTTGACAAGATCACCCGTGACTACATTGTTGGCCGTTCGTCTTGATTGCGGGCAGACGTCTCACCGCGCCCACAATCGCAGCGCGAGGAGATGCCACGACAAGAGAAAGCCGGTGAGCACGCAGCAGGCAGAGGAGACCAGGAGAGAGTGAATTCTTACACCGCGGTGGATTTCCTCTTTCGGCACGCGGAGGACCACGACCAACCCGAGGATCGACAACAAGGGGAAAAATAATGTTCCGAGGAAGATGCCAGCAGTCCAGGGATTGCAGGAGCCGATTTGCGCGCCGCTGAGTCTCATTAGGCAGAATGGCACGATCAATAGCGACAGCGTCGCAAGCAACGGCACGACGCGGACTGACAGGTGACGCACATCCTTCATGGCGCCGACGAGCTTCAAGAAAAGCCAAATAAGCGCGTAAGGCAATGAAGACACCATGAAAAACAGGCAAAGAGAGAGCAGGGCGATGCGAATCAAGGGCCAGGCGAGGCTGCTCCGCTCGCTGTAAGAAATACTGTCAAGTCCGTTGCTTACGACCGCCATATCACCTAGGTCGGTGACGAAAAAAACCGTCGTGCCCTCGGGTTCCTTCTCCCCGCGGAACAGGGTTTTGCCGACGTAGAGAAGCGGCTCGGGCCGGCCAAATAGTCCGGACCGGGTAAGCTTGCCGTTGGCCACGCGTATGCGCGTCCCGCCGGTCAGGTCATCCACAAAAGCAAACAGCTGGCTGCGCGGCGCGCGCGGCGCGTAATACCCCGCGAACATCTCCAGCGCTTTCGCGGGAAGAGTAGTCGCGGGCTGCTGAGGTTTCAGGGAATCCTTCGAAAGAAAATCAATAGCCAAGCGATTTAAGCTTTCGAGCGCTTGCTGAGTACTATCGTTGTTCAGCAGAATGACGTAACCCCAGTTCTGCTCCGGCATGTAGCGATACGAAGAAATGAAGCCGTCGATCCCGCCGTCGTGGCCGTGCGTCACCACGCCGCCTTCCACGCTCGAATAATTGCAGAGGCCGTAGCCAAGCCGCAGGCCGCTTTTAGCTGCCAATGTTGTTTCCGGCGTTTCCATTCGCAAGATCGATTCCGGTTTCACCAGTTGCGCGTCTCCCGCCTTGCCGCGCCTCAGAAGAAATTGCACGAGCTTGGCCAACTCTCCCGGCGACGCTTTCAGGTCCCCAGCCGGCCGCAGGTAAATGAAGGGAAAGCCAGAGGCCTTCGGCGGATTGCCCTCGTAGGCAGTCGCAAGCAGGGCTTTGTTTGCCTCGGTGAAGGGATAGTCAGCGTGTTCCATGCCCATCGGCCGCAGAAACATTTCGCGGATGTACTGGTCGAAAGGCTCTCCCGTGGTTTTCTCGATCAAATACCCTGCAATTGCATTTCCCGGATTCGCGTAGGACATGCGCGTTCCTGGCGGCCAGCGCACCGTCTGCGGCTCCTGAAAACGCCTGAAAACCTCGATAAGTGAAAAATCGTACCGATCACGTACGTTGTAGACTTCGCTTGGCTCCATGTCGTCGAAGCCGGCAGTGTGCTCGAGGAGGTTGACGATGCGGACGGGATGAGCTGCCTCCCAGCGATTCTTGAACGGGATTTCCGGTGCGACATCCTGCAACCGGGCGTAAAGGTTGACCTTTCCTTCTTCTTGCAACTTCAGCAGTGCCAGCGCGACAAATGTCTTGCTGATCGAGCCCACGCGGAATTCCGTGTCGCAACTGACGGCACGATTCGCGGCAATATCCGCCTGGCCGATTCCACCGCACCACAGGACCTTGCCATTTGCGATCAGCGCTATTCCTGCCCCCGGTACGTGCTCTTTGTCGAGAACGTCCTTCATTGTTTTCTTCAATTCCTCGACCGATTTCGGGTGTGCCAGCTCCTCTTTCGGCTGGGCTGTACCCGGGGGAGAGAAGCACGCCAACGCTCCCGAAAGGAGAAGTAAAGTGGCGGCGGACCAACCAGCACGGCGCATGCGGCGCTCCTAGAGACAAGAGTTACCTTCCTGGGCCGCATTCTAACCGCGATTTCAAGCCGCGCAATAGGAATCGCCGGGGTGTGTCTCCGGACATTCTGAAGCGATTGACGCTGCGCGCACTCTCGCATACGATGCGGCACGTCGCTAGTTTGTGTTTTTTTGCCTGCGTGAAGGAGATCTGCTGCCCATGAAGTGTTCCCTTCGCTTTCTATGTTCCGTCGCTTGGCTTCTGCTTGGAGCAAACCTCTGCTTTGCTCAGCAGCAACAGCCGCCTCAGCCGGAAAAACCAGCGGAGAAGCCGAAAGAAGAAAAGAAGCCGCCCGTTCCGGAGGAAAAAATCGTTCAGACCAAGCATTCCGTGAAGGTCGGCGGGCAGGAGATCAAATACACGGCCACCGCCGGGACGATCCTCCTGAAGCTCGAAGACGGCACGCCCAAGGCCAGCATCTTCTACGTCGCGTATACCAAGGATGACGTTGGCGACGCGAGCCAGCGCCCGCTCACCTTCAGCTTCAATGGCGGCCCGGGTTCCTCGTCGGTGTGGTTGCATCTTGGCTTATTCGGTCCGCGGCGCGTGCAGATGGGTGATGCCGGCGCGCTTCTTCCGCCGCCCTACAAACTGGTCGACAACGACGTGTCGCTCCTGGACATCAGCGACCTCGTCTTCATCGACCCCGTTTCGACGGGATACAGCCGTGCCGTTCCGGGCGAAGCGCCCAAGCAATTTCATGGCGTCGAGGAAGACGTGCAGTCCGTGGCGGATTTCATCCGCCTGTATACAACTCGCAACAAGCGTTGGTCGTCGCCGAAATTTCTTAGCGGGGAAAGCTACGGCACGACCCGAGCCGCGGGACTTTCCGGCTATCTCCAGCAGCGCTACGGGATGTATCTCAACGGCATTGTTCTGATTTCTGCGATCCTGAATTTCGAGACGGCGGAATTCGACACCGGCAATGACCTACCGTACATTCTTTTTCTACCCACTTACACGGCGATCGCCTGGTATCACAAGAAACTCCCTGCAGACTTGCAAGGTGATTTGCAAAAAGCCATCGAGGAATCGCGCAAGTTTGCCGTTGGCGAGTACACGGACGCGCTTATGGTTGGCGACGCTCTACCAGCCACCAGGCGTAGCGAGATCACGCAGAAGCTCGCGCGGCTGACCGGCCTCTCGCCGGATTACATCGACCGCACGAAATTGCGCATCGAGATCATGCGCTTCACGAAGGAACTGCTACGCAACGAGCGCCGCACGATCGGCCGAATCGACGCGCGCTTCACGGGCATCGATCGCGATGCCGCCGGAGAAGAGCCGGAGTTCGATCCCAGCATCGCGGCCATCATGGGGCCGTATTCGGGTATGCTGAACGACTACGCGCGCAATGATCTTAAATTCGACAGCGATTTGCCGTACGAAGTGCTGACCGGGCGCGTGCGGCCGTGGAATTACGCGCCGTATGAAAACCGCTACGTCAACGTGGCGGAGACCCTACGCAAGGCCATGACGCAAAATCCGTTCCTGCATGTTTTCGTCGCGAAGGGTTACTACGACTTGGCCACGCCGTTTTTTGCCGCGGACTACACCTTCGATCATCTCGGCCTGGACCCAACGCTACGAGGTCATCTCAGCGGTGCTTATTACGAAGCCGGCCATATGATGTACGTCCACTCAGCGTCGCTGGCCAAACTCAAAGCTGATATCGCGCAGTTTATCAAATCGAGTACGGCGGCGAATCCGGCAAAATGAAACGCATCTCCAGGATCGCCGTCTGGATAGCCATTGCGGCGCTGGGCGCCGGCGCGCTAGGCTCCATCGCACTGCATCGCGGTGAGCAGCTGAATGCCACTTGGTTTGTGATCGCGGCGGTGTCCTGCTATCTTGCCGCTTTCCGGCTCTACTCCGCTTTTGTCGCCGCCAAGGTTCTTGCGCTCGATGACACACGCGCCACTCCCTGTGAACGCCACGACGACGGCCGCGACTTCGTGCCCACCAACAAATGGGTTCTCTTCGGCCACCATTTCGCCGCTATCGCGGGACCCGGCCCGCTCGTCGGACCGACGCTCGCCGCGCAGTTCGGCTATTTGCCCGGTACGCTCTGGTTGATTGCCGGCGCTGCGTTGGCTGGTTGTGTGCAGGATTTTGTCATTCTCTTTTGCTCGATTCGCCGCGATGGAAAATCGCTCGGCCAGATGGCGCGCGAAGAGGTCAGCGAACGCGGCGGCTTCATCGCGCAACTCGCGGTGCTGGCGATCATGACCATTCTTCTCGCCGTGATTGGGCTCGTCGTGGTGAATGCCCTCAAGTCCTCTCCATGGGCCACCTTCACGTTGGCGATGACCATTCCCATCGCCTTGCTTCTGGGTCTGTATCTGCGCTTCCTCCGACCCGGCCGCGTCCTGGAAGCTTCGGTCATGGGAGTGGCGCTGGTTCTTTTGGTGGTGGTGGCGGGGCAGTGGGTGGCCGATTCTCCTTCCTGGTCTCGGGTATTTACTCTGAGCGGCATAGCGCTTGCCGTTGCCATCATTGTGTATGGCTTCGCGGCATCCGCCTTGCCGGTCTGGTTGCTGCTCGCTCCGCGCGACTATCTCAGTGCTTTCATCAAGGCAGGCGCCATTTTTTCTCTTGCCACCGGCATCCTTTTTGTTCGGCCCCAAGTCTTAATGCCGCCGCTTACGCGCTTCATCGACGGCAGCGGCCCGGTCTTTGCCGGAAAGATTTTCCCATTTTGCTTCATTACCATTGCGTGTGGCGCGATCAGCGGATTCCACTCGTTGATCTCCTCCGGCACCACGCCGAAGATGATCCTTCGCGAAAGCCACGCTCGTTTCATTGGCTACGGCGCCATGCTGCTCGAGTCGTTTGTCGGCGTGATGGCCATGGTCGCCGCGTGCGCCATGCCGCCGGGCGTGTATTTCGCGATCAACAGCCCCTCCAGTATTGTCGGCGGAACTGGAGACGCCGCTGCCGCAACCATCAGCGGCTGGGGCTATCCGCTGCAAGCGCAAACCATGATCGACCTGGCCCACAGGGTCGGCGAGATCACGCTTTGGAATCGCGCCGGCGGCGCGCCTTCGCTGGCTGTGGGCATGGCGCAAATTTTCTCCAGCACCATCGGCGGCGAACGGCTCCTCAGCATCTGGTACCACTTCGCGATCATGTTCGAAGCGCTTTTTATTCTTACGGTGCTCGACGCGGGCACGCGCGTGGGGCGCTTTATGGTTCAAGATCTCGGCGGCCGCGCCTGGAAGCCCTTCGGCCGCACTGGCTGGATGCCTGGCATCTTGCTGTCCAGCGCCATCATCGTCGCCTTGTGGGGCTACTTTCTTTATCAAGGCGTTGTCGACCCGCTGGGCGGAATCAATTCGCTCTGGCCGCTCTTCGGCATCTCGAATCAATTGCTTGCGGCCGTGGCGCTCGTGGTTGCCACCACCATCCTGATGAAAATGGGCCGGCTCCGCTGGATCTGGGTGACGCTGCTACCCATGGTCTGGCTCGTCATTATTACCATGACCGCGAGCTACCAGAAAATCTTCGATGCAAATCCCCGCATCGGGTTTCTTGCCAACGCCAATGTCCTGGCGGCCGAAATTGCAGCCGGAAGAATTCCCGCCGCGAAAATTGCCGAAACGCAGCGCCTTATTTTTAACCAGCGCCTCGATGCCGCGGTAACCGGTGTTCTTGCCGCTATGATCCTCGTTCTGATTGTCGAAGCGCTTGCGCAGTGGTACTCGATTCTCAGTCGCGGCACAAAACCTGTGCTTCATGAATCACCCTACGTTGCCACGCGGTGGGCCGCAGACTACTCCGGCGCCGCCCACGGAGACGACTGATGAAACATGCCGCAAGACCTACATCGCGTTTCTTGCGACGCTTCTGGCGCGGCCTTCGCGAATGGTGCGGAGATGCGGCCTACGAAAGCTATCTTCGTTCGAAAGCCAGGCAGTCTGCTTCGTGTCGCACCCTCACGCCGGCCGAGTTCTACATCGAGCAGCTGGACCGCCGTTAACCGCCGTTATTCCCGCCCTAACCGCTGCTGCTGAAACTCTTTTCTTGCCGATTCCGTCCGCCAGTCATACAATCGGTCCAACCCAGTCTTATCTTTACTAATGCTAACGGTAGGGACGGTAGGGGTCTTGATTCCCTTGGGTCTGGAGGAATAGACTTGCAGTAATCCCGGTTGGGCCACTTTCCCGAACGTTTCGAATGGAGGAACCATGCGACGCATGCCTCGTCTGCTCTTGCTTCTTCTCCTTGCGCTTTCTGCCATCCTCATCTACTTGACATCGCCTGCGCAGGAGAAATCTTCAAAACCAGATTTTGACATGACCGCCAGCTACATCGAAGCCTGCAGCTGCGACATGTTCTGTCCCTGCTACTTCAACACTCATTCCACAAATCATATGGGTGAGCATCACATGGATGAACATTTTTGCCGGGCTAACTTGGTCCTCAAAGTGGACAAGGGCTTTTACAAAGACACCAAGCTGGATGGCGCCAAGGTCTGGATCGTCACCGACCTGGGCAGCGATTGGAGCACCGGCAAGGACTCCTGGTTGGTGGTGAACTTCGATCCCAGCGTCAGCAAGGAGCAGCAGGACGCACTTGGCGACATCCTCGGCCAGCTTTATCCGATTCCCTGGCAGAAAAAGGCCGTGGACACCGCTGCGTTCTCATGGAATGTGGACACGAAGGATGGCGTGGCTCACGCCAAGATGAACAATGGCAAGGGCGAGGTCATTCTGGAGCGCGTCAATGGCAATGATGCCCATCACGAAGTCGTCATGCACAACTTGAAATACTGGGGGGCGCAGTCCAATGACGGCTTCCGCATGTGGAAGAACAAGCACGAAGCCTTCGAGGGCGACGGCCACAAGTTTTCCTACGACGGGACCAATGGGTTCCTGATCACCATCCACTTTTCTGGAAATGCAAAGCCCGCCTCGGCGGACTGATCTTCGGCCCGAATCATTCTAAGCAGCCGCGCTTGGACTTCTGACAAAGCGGGGCTGCTTGGCTAGAATTCTTCGTCGTCTTCACTGTTGTGTCTTAGTACGGTGGTCTTGTGTTTGACACGGATGTTGTGGTTGCGGATTCCGGCGAGGATGGCCCGGCGGGTTTCGGCAGGCAGCATCTCCGGCGCAAAGACCCCCGCGAGATCCCGGGGGAGATATTTGATGAAAAGTGCCGCGATGTGCGCCGTCGCGAAGGCTACCGGCGTCGTATACCGTCCTTGCTGCCGAATCTGATAGAGCGTGGGAAACGTGCAATCGCTGCGCATCAGCAGCTGCTGGTCTTCTTTCTTGCCGCGCTTCATTCCCTTTACCAGCGTGGCCGCAGCAAAACGAGCGTTCTGTAGAATCCCCTGGCGAATCAGCTTGGCAATCATGCGAGGAGAAGAAGTCTCAGGAAAATGATGTCGGGCCATCCCGCGTGAGCGGGAAAGTCTTCCCTGCTTGTGCCAGCGCCGCAGCCGGTCAATCTCATTCCCGCCGATTTTTACGTCCAGATCCATCATCGGTATGAAACGGGGCAGTGTGGCTACTTCATCTTGGGCCGCAAGCACGACACGCGCGCTCCCGATGGGATCAGCAAATCGAAATTTCTCAATCTCCGAAAAGCGCTTGCCCAGTTGAAACTTTCCGCTTCGGTAGATCTGCGGGTGGGAGACGGCCTCGTCGAAGGAAACTTCCGGTGACCATTGGGATATCGGGTCGTCGCTCTCGGTGCTCTCGTACAGACGGATGTGCACTGCCGCGACTTCGTCGAGGAGGTCGGCAGCGCGTTTCACGAGCAAATTCGTCAAGCCTGGGGCCGCACCGGTGTTGATCAGTGCCGTGCGATTCTTCTCCTCGAATTTCTTTACATAGCGGAACTGCTCGGCTCGAAAGGGATGGCGGGTAAGGTGGGAACTCAGGTCCACATAATGCGCGCGCAGCCGCAGCGCGGCGCGCAAGACAATCTCATTGAAGACTGAAGCCGAAGCATTGACGATGAGCTGGCAGCCCTTCGCGGCCTTCACGATTCCGCGCAGATTTCGCGCGTTCACCTCGGTTACCGCGATGGTGCTTTTCTTGCCCAGGAAGCGCCGCGCGCGCTGCGGATCGCGGTCGCCGCACCAGACCGTATGTCCTTGCCGCTCCAGCAACTGTGCGAGAAGGGAGCCGGTCGCTCCGGCCCCCAAAACGAAGATCCGCATGGCGTGGCCAAAACTCTATCACAATCCGAGAGGCCTCTTCGGCTGGCGTTTGGTGTTAGCCCCAATTGCACCCCTCGGGCCTGAAGCGTACACTATGGCTGTAACTCCGACCCCTGAAGCCTACTGGAGAGATAACCCACGGCTGCAGGGGCGATGACCCCAGACAATGATGGGGCCAAGGGTTTGGGCGGAAACGCCCGGGCCTCCCGTGCTTGGAAAGGAGCGATGACACCGAAAAGGCGTGTTTTTTCGGTGAGCGCCCGATTCCCTGCACTGGATCGGGCGGTTTTGTTTTATCGCTCAATGGCGTCAAGGTAGCGGGGAGCAACATCTAACAAGCACAGCGGACCATGACCCTTTACGACAAATTCGGCCGCCAGATCACCGACCTTCGCATCTCCATCACAGACCGTTGCAATTTCCGCTGCGTCTACTGCCGCTCCGCCGATCCCGAAAACTATCGCGATCACGACGAAATTCTCTCCTGGCCCGAGCTCGATCGCCTCGCCAGGATCTTCCTAGGCCTGGGCATCCGCAAAATCCGCATCACCGGCGGCGAGCCGCTCGTCCGCGAAGGCGTCGAGGATTATATCGCCCGTCTGCAGGCCCTCGGCGTCGAGGACCTCTCCATGACCACCAACGGTCACCTGCTGGCGCAACGGTGCCACCGGCTGCTTGCCGCCGGTCTCCGCCGCATCAACATCAGCCTCGATTCGCTCGACCCCGAGAGATTCGAACGCATCACCAGAACCAGTTCTTTTTCGACCGTGATGCACAGCATCGATGTCGCTCAGAAATCACGCCTGGCGCCAGCCAAAGTGAATGCCGTCCTGGTCCGGGGCCTCAACGACGACGAAGTCGAGGCCTTCGCTTTGTTCGCCCGCGAAACCGGCGTCATCATGCGCTTTATCGAATTCATGCCGCTCGATGCGGACCGCCACTGGACACGCGACCTCGTGGTGCCGGCGGCCGAAGTCCACCAGCGCATCCACCTCCGCTGGCCACTCGTGCAGATTCCGCATGAGCGCAGCGAGACCGCGCGCAAATACCGCTTCGCCGACGGCGCGCCCGGCGAAATCGGCCTTATCGCCCCGGTGACCCAGCCTTTCTGTGGCCATTGCTCCCGCATCCGGCTGACTGCCGACGGCAAGCTCCGCACCTGCCTGTTCAGCAAGGACGATCATGACCTGCGTGCGCTGCTTCGCGAAGGAGCATCCGACGAGGATTTGGTCACCTATATCGGTTCCATTGTCATGGAAAAAGAGGAGGGCCATCGCATCAACGAGCCCGGCTTCGTACAACCCTCTCGTACCATGGTATTTATCGGCGGGTAGTGGAAAAATGGCCGAAATATGAGAAAATGAAGTTTCCAGGCAGGGATCAGGGACCGCTTAGCAATAGCCTCTAAGCAGACAAAACACAATCCATGGGCAACCTAGTATCCATTTCGGATAGCAGCACCCTCATCGGCGCAGACCAGCCGGCCACCATCCGTGCGCCGGAGATTGAAGCCGGGGTAGGCTGCGACTTCGACTCATACCTGCTTGTGCCGGACAATGCCCTTGATGACCGCATCGCTGCCGCCAAGGCCCAGCTAGGTCGGGACGTCGTGATTCTGGGCCACCACTACCAGCGCGACGAAGTGGTTAAGTTCGCCGATTTCCGAGGTGACTCGCTCAAACTCTCCTTTCAAGCCGCTCAAGCCGAAGGCCGCTACATCATTTTCTGCGGTGTCCATTTCATGGCCGAAAGCGCTGATATTCTTCGCCGTGAGCACCAGATCGTTGTCCTGCCCGATCTGAACGCCGGCTGCTCGATGGCCGATATGGCCGACATCGGCCAGGTGGAATCCTGCTGGAGCGAACTCTCTTCTTTCATCGATTCGGCGAAGATCATCCCCGTCACGTACATGAACTCGACCGCGGCCATCAAAGCCTTTACTGGCGAGCATGGCGGTTCGGTCTGCACCAGCTCCAACGCCGCCGCGGTCATGAAGTGGGCCTTCGAGAGCGGCGAAAAAGTTCTCTTCCTTCCCGACGAGCACCTCGGCCGCAACACCGGCTATCGCATGGGCATCCCGGTCGAGCAAATGATTGTTTGGGATCCCTACCAGGAATTTGGCGGAAACACACTGGAAACGATTCAGAGCGCGCGCATCATCCTCTGGAAGGGTTATTGTTCCGTGCACCAGCGCTTCACGCCGCAGCAAGTCGAGCGCGTCCGCCGCGAGCATCCCGGAATTCGCGTCATCGCGCATCCCGAATGCCGCTTCGAGGTCGCCCAAGCCGCCGATCAAATCGGCTCGACCGAGGGTATCATCAAAGCCATCCAGGCCTCTCCTGTCGGCACGGAGTGGGCCGTGGGCACAGAAATTCACCTGGTCAATCGCCTCGGCAAGGAATTGAAGGACCACAAAGTCATCTCGCTCGATCCCAGCGTCTGCGTTTGCACCACGATGTTCCGTATCACTCCGCAGCATCTTCTCTGGGCGCTCGAGAATCTGGGTGAGGGCAACGTCGTTAACCGTATCTCCGTTGACGAGCACACTCGCCGCCATGCGCGGGTTGCTCTCGACCGCATGCTGAGTTTGCGCTAGCATCCAGTAGGAAAGGCTTTTGGCTCTGAGGTTTGCGAACGGTAGCATGTCCTGTACTGGCCGCTGTCCCCTGAACGGAAACTCTATGGCAGACGAAGACGACGATCAGGATCAGGAAGAAACTCCGGAACCACCGCAGCGTCTCTTTACGCTGAACGAGGCGGAGCATACGCGCCAAGAACTCGAACCCTTTCTCGTCGAGGCCATGGATTCTCGCAAGAAGCTCTCTGGTCTGGAAAATGAGCTGTCCGCGGTCTCCGCGCGCATCATGATGATGGGCGGAGTGCTCGTGCCCTACGAAAAACTGGCCGCCGTCCGCATGCAGCACCAGCAGCTTGCCGAAACGCTCAAGTCGGCGCTTAACCGTATTCTCGAAACCGGATGCCTTATCAAGGACCTCGACGTCGGCCTTCTTGATTTCCCTGCCGTCATCAATAAGCAGGACGTCTATCTCTGCTGGAAGCTCGGCGAGGACCGCATTCGCTTTTACCATCGCCAGGACGAAGGATTCGACAGCCGCAAACCGCTCGATCCGCACGACCTCGGCCCCGGCGACACCATTCAGTAATTTTTTAGGTAGTGACCGGTCTTCAGACCGGTGCTTTCTTTCCGGTGTCATCCTGAGCGCAGCGATGAGCGGTTCCGGCCTTGTCGGAAAGGACTGCCCGCTCTTCGCAGGCTCAAACTGTGAGCGCCTTTGAACGACCATCCCGAAAATCGCCTGAAAGACTCGGCAAGCCCCTATCTTCGCTCGGCAGCGCACCAGCCCATCGACTGGCACGAATGGGGTGCCGCCGCTTTCGAACGCGCCAAATCCGAAGACAAGCCCATTCTCCTAGACATCGGTGCGGTGTGGTGCCACTGGTGCCACGTCATTGACCGCGAGAGCTACGAGAACGCTGAAATCGCCAAAATCATCAACGAGCACTTCGTCGCCGTAAAAGTAGATCGCGACGAACGCCCCGACGTCGACTCCCGCTATCAATCCGCGGTCACCGCGATCTCCGGCCAGGGGGGATGGCCGCTGACCGGTTTTCTGCTCTCTGATGGCAAACCCTTTTTTGGCGGCACCTATTTCCCGCCCGAAGACCAGATGGGCCGCCCTGGATTCCGCCGCATTCTTCTCGCCGTCGCCGATTCCTACCGCAACAAGCGAGCCGAACTGGAGCGCGCCGCCAACTCCCTCGCCGATGCCGTCTCGCAAGCGGAAATCTTCACCGGCGCTCGCGCTGATTTCGACCTTGGCATCGTCGACGCACAGATCAAATCCATCACCCAGCTTTTCGACATCAAGAACGGCGGCTTCGGCCGCGCCCCGAAATTTCCGCACTCCTCGGCCATCGACCTGGTCCTCGAGCGCTACCAACAGACGAAAGAAAAGCATCTCCTCGCCATGGCCGAAACCACGCTCGAAAAAATGGCGCGCGGCGGCGTCTACGATCAGCTAGCCGGCGGCTTTCATCGCTACTCCGTCGATGAGCGCTGGCTCGTCCCGCACTTCGAGAAAATGTCTTACGACAATTCCGAACTCTTGAAAAACTATCTCCATGGGTGGCAGGTCACGCAGAACCCATTTCTGCGCGAGACTGCCGAAGGCATCATCAGCTGGGTGAATGAAGTATTGTCGGATCAGGACAATGGCGGCTTCTACGCCAGCCAAGACGCTGACTATTCGCTTGATGATGACGGTGACTATTTCACTTGGAGCCTGGACGAACTCCGCGCCGCGCTCCTCCCCGACGAAGCCCGCGTCATGGAACTCTACTACGACGTCGAGGCTAGGGGCGAAATGCACCACGATCCAGCAAGAAACGTTCTCTGGATCGCGCGTGATGTCATGGATATCGCCAAGCGGCTCAGCCTTGACGAAACCACAGTCCGCCTGACCCTCGCCAAGGCAAAAGGGAAGATGCTCGCCGCGCGCAAGCCGCGTCCTACACCCGTCATCGACAAAACGATGTACGTCTCTTGGAATGCGATGTTCGTCTCCGCCTATCTGGAGGCCGCGCGGGTTCTGGGCGGCTCACTCGGCGCAAGTTGTCGCAACTTCGCCCTGAAAACGCTCGACCGCATGTTGAAGGAAGTCTGGAGCGAAACACGCGGTTTCGGCCATCGCATTGGCGGCCCCGCTCTGGAAGGCTCACTCGACGATCAAGTTTTCAGCGTTCTGGCGCTTCTTGACGCCTACGAAGCCACCCTCAACCCGCGTTACTTCACCGCCGCGCAAGAGACAATGGATCTTGCCATGGCCCGACATGGCGACGCCGAAGGAGGCGGCTTCTTCGATCGCCCTTGCGACGCCGCGCCCATGGGCGGCCTCGACGTCCGCCGCAAGCCCTTTCAGGATTCTCCGACGCCCGGTGCGAATTCCGTCGCAGCCATCGCCCTCATTCGAATGCACGCTTTCACCGACGACGAGCGCTGCCGTACCTTCACCAAGAAAACGCTCGAAGCCTTTGCCGGCATCGCCCCACAGTACGGCCTCTTCGCCGCTACCTACGGTCTCGCCGCCACCCTCTTTGCCCATCATCCGCTGCTAGTCGTCATCACCGGGCCCACGCACGATCCCACTGCGCAAGCCCTGGAAGCCGCCGCCCACTGCGTCTTCCGTCTCGGCAAATCCGTTCTCCGCGTCACCCCGGAAACGCCGCAACTCCTTCTCGCCGGCACCCTAAAAGAAACTCTGCCCCATCTCCCCGCCGACAAAGCCTTGGCCGTCGTCTGTTCCGGCCAAACATGCCTCCCGCCGACCAACGACCCCCAGCACCTTTCCTCGCTCCTCACCGATTGCAGTCGTTCGGCCCAAGCGCGTTGATCGGTTACTGGATGCGAGGTGAATCGATAGCAGTTCGAAAAAGCATCCTTGTCAGCAGCATGCTCTTCTGCAAACCTCCTGAATTCCTGAGTCTTGGCCGTCAAGACCAAATCTCCTGGGGCCTCGATAAATGGCATTTTGAACTTACCTGCATGAATCTGATCCCATGCCCATTTCTCCACTTTAGTGTTGCAGCGGTGGGATGACTCAGCAACACAGAATTAGAGCGACTTGATCTCGCAGGCAAACAGGGCGCGGCATGGCGCAGTAGGCCAGCTTACGCAGAGCCATGAATGGCTCACCCGGCAGAAAGAGATTTCATGAGCGAGGCAGGTCCCAGCCTGAAGAATCGTGGATGAGACCCCTCGCTGAAATAAGGTCGAGCGAAAAGGCGCGCTCGTGACGCGCGGTTGTAGTTGGCGGCGTGGAAAAAGAGAACCTGGGCTGCTTTGAGAGGCCCCGGTGCGGTTTCCGCACCTACTCGCCGTGCCCGCGGGGTGCCTCCACAGTGCCTCGCACTTCGCCGCCTTGGAACATCGTGGTGTGTAAATTTGCGTAGGCGTTGCGAGTGCGGATGGCGCGGATCACATCGGCGAAATCGCCATTCGGAGCGGCGGGAATACCTTGTGCCGCCGGCCCGACGATGTCTGCAGCGGTGATGGTGCCCGAGGCCATGCCTGAAGTGGCCTGGGTGCAGGCCGGCTTTCCGCCTCCGCCGCACAGGTACACCATAACGCCACCGTTAACCTTAGTGGGACCGAAGTGGATGTGGCTGAACAGGGGCAGAGTCGTTAGGCCGCTCCACTGCAGCGTGTAGGTGATGGTGCTGGCGTCCGAGCTGATGGTTGCATTAAAGTCCGCCACGCCTTTGCTCGCGGTGGGTGGGACTTCGCTCAGTCCTACCATGTGGGCGGAGATGCTCGGTTCGTTATCGCTCTTCGCGTTGGTGGAGGAATTGCCCAACAATAGAACGGTTATGGCCGCTAGCGCGACACTCATGCACAGTCTTTTCATTTCCAGCTCCTTTCGAGACCAAGAACACGCTGGACAAGGAGTGCCAGGGGGGTTGCCGCCCCGTCCGCTGAAGGCTAAGTTTGCAAAAAGATATATCAGCGGCGCACATTAACTGTCAATACGTGCTGCCATTTCATCCAAGAAGTGAACGCTCGCTTCATCCTGCTCAATCCAAGTGCGCGCCATCGCATCCGCTGCGATCTCCGGACAACATGTCCAAAGCTCCTTCCGGATACTGCGGCCCTGGACCGAAATCAACGAACAGATCATGCGGCAGGCGAACTCGCCGAGCTATTGATTGGACGTTCCTTTTTTTTCTGCGTGAATTTGTGAACAATCGTAAGAAGAGTTGTCTTTCGACTTCTACAATACCCAGCGCTCGTCAGGGCTCGGAGAATCGGCATCCGCTGGCTGATCCTGCTTTGGCTCTGCTTTCCACAAATTTCCGTCGAAATGGGCATCGTCCTTGCTGAAAAGAGGAAAGAGGGACTTAACAGGGCTACATCCCGCGAGCAAGAGCGCAACACAGGTCCGTAACCTATTGAGTTTCGCAGGGCTTCTCCAAAAAATACGCCGGAGGAAGCGACGTAGTCGGCCTCCCCCGGCAATGTTTTTATTACGATTTGTACGGAATCTACCCCTGGCTACTTCTTCGGCCGCGATTCAGGCGGTACCATCCCCGCCACGCGGTAGTACACCACCAGCTGCCCGTAGTGCTCTCCCGAGTGCTCCATGAATCCGTAGGCGAAGTCAATCACGCGCACCTGCTGATTCGCGTAGGGATCGACGACCAGGGAATTCAGCCCCGCATCGCCCTTGGCTTTGATCGCGGCTGCGCCGTCGGCGAAGGATTTCTTCACGTAGGCGGCCACTTCCGCCTTGGTCTTAAGCTTGTCTTTCGAGAAATCTTCCTGGGCAGGCGGCTTCTCTCCCTTCACCGGGTTGGTGAAGAAATAATTCACATCCGCAACGTGCAGGAGTCCCTCCCGGAAGCTGCGCTGCTCCGGGTTCGGTTTGAACTCGTACCTGTCCTCAGGGAAGTCTTCCGCCATGGCGATCAACTTCCGCCCGATGTCGTTCCATTGCTCCACCACCGCTTGGGTAGGATTCACGGCCGCCTTCGGCGGCTCCTTCTTCTTTGCCGCATCCTGCGCCCCCGCCGGAACCACAGCCAACCCGGCCCCCAGCACAAGAGTTGCCAGCACATGCCACTTCTTCATAAGTTTTCTCCTCAGTTTCGCCCGGAAACCGGACGTTCTCTCCTTCAGACGCACCACTCTGCCCGGCGTTTCCCCCAACCAGCGCTGACTCGGACGTTGGGGGGGTTCATCTTACGCAGTAAAGTCGCTCCCGTCATGCAAAATCCCCAAGGCCCGCGTGGTAAGCTTAGGTATTGGACTTGGGAGCGCCGTCACCGTGAATTGGGGCTTTCTACTGCTGCGAATCGCCGTATTTTTGAGCATTTTGACGCTGCTTTATCTCTCGCAGCGATTCTGGTACCGCGCCCTCTGGCGCGTCACCTCACATTGGGGTCGCGTGTCGCTTCGGGTGGGCGCCAGGATCGTCTATGTAATCCTGCTGCTCTGGGTGATCGTCACCATGGCTCTCGTGCTGAACCTCGGTCACGGGGGTTTTGCTCGCCAGAACTCTTTGAGTACGGCTCTTACCTACCTGTGGTTTTTCAGCGCCCTCTTAGCCTATTTCGCAGTCAGAACCGTCCACGGAGTCGAGCGCTTGTGGAGATGGTTGCAGACCGCAACCGCCAAAAAAACCGTCGCACCACAAGGTGCCGCCCGGTCCACGCCCGCTCCCGCGGAGACGGTTGCTGACCCGGGCCGCCGCTATTTCTTCCGCGCCGCCACGGCTGCCGCCGGCGCCGCTCCTTTCCTCGGCGCTATGTACGGTTTCGCTGCCGAACGCCTGAACTATCAGGTCCGCCGCGTCGAGATTCCCTTGCCCAACTTGCCTTCCGCTCTCGACGGCATGCAGATCGTCCAAATCAGTGACATTCACCTCAGCAGCTACATGTCCCGCAAGCAGGTGCGCCGCGCCGTGGATATGGCCAATGAACTCGGCGCCGATCTCGCTGTGGTCACTGGTGACCTCATCACCGGGGGCGGTGATTCGATCGCCGATTGCATCGACGAGATTCGCCATTTGCGCGCTCCGCTCGGCATCTGGGGCTGTAACGGCAATCACGAAATCTACGCCAGGGCGGAAGACGAAGCGGCTTATCTCTACGCAGAAGCGGGTATGAAACTGCTGCGCCAGGAAAACGCACAAATTACTTTCAAGGGAGCGCCCTTCAATCTCATCGGCGTCGATTACCAGCGCGAACGTTCTCCCCGCGGCCAGCGGCAACAGACCCTTGCCCGTTTGCAGCCTCTCGTCCGCCGCGATATGATCAACATTCTCCTCTCGCACAATCCCAATACTTTCAATCGGGCTGCTGAACTGGGCGTCGAGCTTTCCCTCGCAGGTCATACTCACGGCGGACAGATACAGGTCGAAATCCTCGACCATCGCTTGAGCCCCGCGCGCTTTATCACCGACTATATCGCCGGCCTCTACCAGCGACCGCTCTTCGCGCCTGCTCCCAATGAACGGGCTGCTTCGAACGCTTCCCCTACTCGGGCGTCCAGCCCGTCGCTCTTTGCCTTGTCCTCCCCGCCTATGGCCCACATCTACGTGAATCGCGGCCTGGGCACGGTCGGCGCTCCCGTACGTCTCGGTGTGCCTCCCGAGATCAGTCTCATCGTCCTTCGCCGCGCCTAGCTGGAGAGGCAGCGGGAAATTAATTCTCAGTGTAAGATTCCAAAGTGCTGTGAAACCGGAATCTCCAGACTTCTGTATCCCCATAGCGTTGTGGATTCAATTTTCAGAAACCGGGTTCTTTCTCAGCCTCTCATCCCACCGCAAGTCGCTTGTTCTCAAATCGAATGAGGCCCTGTAAATCTTGTGTCTATTGGTAGCTGGCTTGCATCTAAGACGCGAGGGTCCAGCCAAGCGGAGGCTCGTTCGCGAATACCTGGGACGTGTTTCGCTTCGAAATCTCGCTTAGGAGAGGATTCCCTCATGCGGTTCACCGTGAAGTTCTTGAAATTCCTCGCTGTTTTTGCACTTTCGATTTTTCTGCTCCCCGCTGCCACTCAAGCGCAGTACTACAAACAAACCAACCTCGTTTCCAACCTGGCCTCGATTACTACCCCAAACCCTCCTGACCCCAATCTGAAAAATCCGTGGGGACTGACTCGCAGTTCCACAGGTGCCTGGTGGGTGGGAAACAATAACTCCGGTACTTCCACCCTTTATAAGGGCACTGGCGCCCTCCTTGGTACCTTCACCGTTCCGCCGCCCAATGGCTCACCGGCAGGGACACTGTCGACCCCTACCGGCGTGGTCTTCAATGGCAGCTCCACCGATTTTCTGATCGCTCCCGGCCAATCCGCTCACTTCATTTTCGTGACGGAAGATGGAACGATCTCCGGCTGGGCTCCCGGCGGACAAAGTGCCGTGCTTGTCGTCGACAATTCGAACAACGGCAGCCCCGACGGCGCGGTCTACAAAGGCGCGACGACCGGAGAGATCAATGGGAACCGCTTCCTGTATGTCACCAATTTCCGCAAAGCCCGCGTCGAAGTCTATGACACCAACTTCAAGCCAGTGCACCTAGGTGAAGAGGCCTTTAGCGACGGAGATATCCCCGGTGGCTTCGCACCTTTCAACATTCAGAACATCGGCGGCAGCCTCTTCGTCACTTATGCCAAGCAGGACGCCGCCAGACACGATGACGTGGCAGGCGACGGCTTAGGCTTCGTTGACATCTTCACACCCACTGGACGGCACATCGCCCATCTCCAGCATGGTTCTTGGTTCAATGCGCCCTGGGGAGTTGTTTGGACCACGCGTGATTTCGGTGAGTTTAGCAATGCCATTCTGGTTGGCAACTTCGGCAGTGGTTGGGTCGCCGCCTTTAACGGATTCACCTACAAATTCATGGGTTTCCTGAAGAATCCAGATGACTCCATCTTGACCATTGACGGATTGTGGTCGCTCACGTTTGGCAATGATGCGGCCGCCGGGCCCGCGAACACTCTGTTTTTCACCGCAGGCATTAACGGCGAACAGGACGGTCTGTTCGGCTCGATCACTCCCGTGGACGGCCTCGACGGCGACGAAGAGTAGCGTCTCCGGTATTTTGTTTTTCAAAAAGAGCAAACACTAGAGAGAAATAAGACGGCAGGGTCTGGTCACCCCCTGCCGTCTTTTCCGTTTCTCAGCGCGTAGACACAATTTGTGCTTTCCATTGTCCGTTTTTCTGTTTCTTGCTTTGCCTACCCTGCTTCTTGCCCGTGTATTTCTCCCTAGGGTCGGCTGATGCTAAGATTCCCTGCGCTGCTTGCCGCTCTTCATGCCGATCAGAGAAAAAAATTACTGGCTCGAAACCGTGGCCACGTCCCCTGCGCCATCCGCAGGGGATTTGCCAGACTACGCCGACGTCGCGATTGTGGGCGCGGGCTACTGCGGCCTTTCCGCGGCACGCACGCTTGCAAAGCGCGGGGTGAAAGTGGCCGTCTTCGAGGCAGAGACCTTTGGCTGGGGCGCCAGTTCCCGCAACGGTGGCATGGTCCTCACCGGCATGAAATTGCCGGTGCCCACACTGATCAAGCGTTACGGCCGCGAGGCCGTTCGCAAAATGTACGCCGCATCGCTTGCGACCATCGATTGCGTCGAGCACATCGTGCGCGAGGAAAATATCGACTGCAATTTCTCGCGCTGCGGCCACCTGGAAGTTGCCTGCAAGCAGGCGCACTTCGATGGCTACGAAGAATCCGCCGCGCTCCTGCAACGCGAATTCAGTCACAAAATGCGCATTGTTCCAAGACGCGAGCTGCGCGGCGAAATCGGCTCGGACATTTATTTCGGCGGCATGGTGGACGAAAGCAGCGCGGGCTTGAATCCCGCGCGGTACGTCGCCGGGCTTGCGCTTGCGGCGCTGCGCGCCGGCGCATGCCTTTACGATCACACGCGCGTTACCTCTGTCGAGCCAGAGAGAAACAAAAATGCGCACAAATTCCGCGTGCATACCTCAAGAGGCGTCATCACCGCGCGCGAGATAATTCTGGCGAGCGGCGCTTACACCACCGGTGCTACTCCCGCGCTGCGCAAAAAAATCATTCCCATCGGCTCGTACATCATAGCCACGGAAACTCTGCCCGCCGATCTGGCGCGCGAACTCAGCCCACGCAACCGCATGATCTACGACTCCAAACATTTTCTCTACTATTACCGGCTTACCCCCGACAATCGCATGCTCTTCGGCGGCCGCGCCGCTTTCTTTCCGGAGACCGAAAACACCGTCCGCCGGAGCGCGGAAATTCTTCGCCTCGGCATGATCGGCGTTTACCCGCAACTGCGCGACACAAAAATCGAGTTTGTCTGGGGTGGCACCCTCGATTTCACGCTGGACGTGATGCCGCACGCCGGGAAAATCGATGGCATGTACTTCGCCGCGGGCTTTGCCGGCCACGGCGTCGCCGCGGCCACCTGGTTCGGCGCGAAGCTCGCCGGGCTCATCTGTGGCGATCCCAACGACATGCCCTTCGATGGCATCAAGTTTCTCGCCGCTCCACCGGGCCTGCGCAGCGGCAACACTTGGGCGCTTCCTCTGGCAGGCGCGTGGTACAAAATCCTCGATTTCTTTATGTAGGCTGCTGGACGGCGCCAATTTTTCCTGCCTGCAATTTCCGAATTACAAAATACATCACCGGGCCGAGCAACACCGGCACCGGCCCCCACTTCCGTGCGAACGGGTCGCTTGCGACCAACGCAACTGCGCTCATTAGCAGCGGCGCAGCGATCACGTAGAGCAGTCCGGCGCGGCCCCACGGAATGCGGAAGGGCCGCGGCAATTCCGGCCGCATTCTGCGCAACTGCCACGAGGAAAGCACCGTCAGAATCGTGACGCCGATGCGCAACCACATATACACGGTCAAGAGCTGAACCATCGTTTTCTGTGCCAGCAACGCATAGATGATAGAAGACACGATGATGGCGATCCACGGTGTGCCATAACGCGGATGTCTGGCCGCAAGTGCGGGTGGCAGATACCCATCCTCGGCCATGGTGAATGGCATCCGCGTGCATGTCAGCACCGTGGCATTCAGCAGCGAAAGATTGGTGATCATCGCAGCGATGGTCATCGCAACACCCAGCCAGGGTCCACCGACGAGTTGTGCGGCATCGGAAAAATATCCGGTGTGCCATTTCTGCCAGTTTCCCAATGCTGCGAGTGAGAACATGGTGGGGAGAAAATACGTGGCGATGGAAAGCGGAATGACAACGGCAAGCGCGATCGGATAGCTCCGCTGCGGATTTTCCACTTCTTCGGCGACACTGGACACTTGCTCGTAACCGGAGTAGAGCCACAAACCAAGCGCCAGGCCAACACCGAAGACCTGAAATGGCGGGACGTGCGGCGGCACCAGCGGCGAAAAGGGATTGGAGTGCCACTTGGTTGCCGCGATCACGCACAGCGCGACAATCGGCAACAGGATGAGGATCTCCAGAGTTGTGGCGACCGCGCCAACCATGTGAATGCCGCGCACGTTGATGTAGCCGATCACCGCGATCATTGTGACGGCAATCGCGTAATGCTTCCAGTCGACCAGCCCGGGGAAGAAAAACGTGAGATAGTCCGCGATCAGAACGCCGTACGCACCGCCCAGAAGGAACGACGCACTCCAGTTCCACCAGCCGGCTTGAAATCCCCAGAAGTCGCCGAATGCCCCGCGCACCCAGCGGTAGCATCCGCCCTCGACGGGCATGGCGGTGGTCAGCTCCGCAGCCACCAACGAAACCGGAATGCACCAGAAAAACGGGATGAAGAGGTGATAGAGCAGCGTCAGCCCCGGACCGCTGGTCGTGACTTGGTCTTCGAGGCCGAAGGGTCCGCCGGTCGCGTAGGCGTACATCACAAAGACGAAGGGCAGCAAGGCGGCCTTGCGGGTGGGCGCGGGTGTGGCGCTCGGTTTGCTGGTATTGGCGGAAATGTTCGCAGGCCTCGTTTGAATGCACACGACGGATTTGTCCCGGGAGAGGGTAGCGCATTGTGCCCGGCGCTGGGTAGTCGAGGGTGTCGCTCCTACCGGACGGCAACAGGCTGGATCGGCTGGTGGCCCGCAGGAGGCGTCACAGTGACACCGAGGATACCGGCCACGGGTGCTGCCGCGAGAGATCGAGGTTAAGCCACCTTCGATGGGTTTTGAGTGCGCAGCCGGGCTATGACGAGGCGAATCTCTTCGTAGGGGATTTCGGATGGCAGAGCTTCCTTGAGGGGTTTCAGCCGGCCCATGCCCAACTGTTGGCAGGCGGCGGCGATCTGGTTGTAACGTTCGGGTGGCAACCAGGCGGGCTGAAATTCGGCTTCGCCTCTTTCGATAAGATCGGCCACGAGGGATACGACGGCGCGCAGCGTGCGTGAGCGGATTTGGGCGATTTCAGCGAAGGTGCGGCCTTCTGCAAGCAGTCGCAGGGTTTCTTTCGCGGGGGAGGATACTTTTTGCTTCCCTGGGTTGCTGGCGCGGTCACCCTGGCGGAAGCGGTTTAGGACGTCCAGGATTTCCTGGCCGTACATTTCGACTCTTTTTTCGCCGAAGCCGGAGAGGCGCCGGAGTTCGGGGAGAGTCGATGGCTTTACGAGGCACAATTCCACGAGAGCGGAATCGTGGAGGACGACGAAGGCGGAGACTCCCTTGTCCCTGGCGGTAGTGCGCCGCCACTCGCGGAGGTACTCCTTCAACTCCACGTCGGTCGACCCCCGTGCGGTGGTTGTAGCAGGACGGGGCGCGGCCGGGCGAGTTGTCTCCGCCTTGCGAGAGGTTCCGCGTTTATTTCGAGGTTCTAGCTCCAGCCAGTCTGGCATGGCCGCACAGACGTCGCAATTGCCGCAGGACTCCCACTTGGGTGCTTCGCCGAAATGGCGGCAGACGTGGCGCTGGCGGCACTCCGTGGATTGCACGAAACGCTCGACTTCGCGGTAACGCTGCCAGGCGCGGCCTTTTTCAACGGGGTCCTCGATTTTGCCGATGAAAAAGGCGTGCAAGCCGATGTCTTTTTTTTGCCAGAACAAGAAGCAATCGGCGGGGAGCGCGTCACGCCCGGCGCGGCCCGCTTCCTGGTAGTACTGCTCGACGCTCTTCGGGAGTGAGAGATGAATTACCATTCGCACGGCCGCTTTATTGATGCCCAGCCCGAAGGCCATGGTGCCCACCATGACACGCACTTCGTCGGCCATCCACTTTTCCTGGTTTTCGCGTCTTGCGCTGCTCTGCATCTGTCCGTGATAACCAACGGCGGCGATGCCGTTTTCCCCGAGGAAATCGACGGTGTCGCCAACGCGCGCAATCGTGGGAGCGTAAACGATTAGGCTTCCGTCCGAGACCTGCTTGACGGCGCGGAGGAGCAATTCATTTTGCGTTCTGGCGTCACACTGGCGGACGATGTATCGCAGATTGGAGCGGCGAAAGCTGGCGATGTGTTTGTAGGGATCACGGAGGCGGAGCTGCTCGATGATATCGTGGCGGACGCGCTGAGTCGCGCTGGCGGTGAAGGCGACGATGGGGAGGTCCGGAAAAAGTTCGCGGAGGCGGCTAAGCTGGCGGTACTCGGGGCGGAAGTCGTGGCCCCATTCGGAGATGCAATGGGCTTCGTCGATGGCGAAGAAGGAAACCGGCATGCGGCCGAGCCAGGCGGGCGTGCCGTCGAGGGCGATGCGTTCGGGCGAAAGATAGAGAAGGCGGTAGTGGCCCTGGCTGGCGCGGCGAAGGATGAGACTGCGCTCGTCGCTCGAAAGCGAACTATTGAGAAAAGCGGCGGGGATACCCATTTGTTCGAGTTGCGCGACCTGGTCCTGCATCAAGGCGATCAATGGAGAAACAACTACCACGGTGCGCCGCCGGTCGAGGACTGCGGGCAATTGGTAGCAGAGCGACTTGCCACCACCCGTGGGCATCACCACGCAAGCGTCGCGTCCTGCAGCGATGCTCCTGACAATGTTCTCCTGGCCTGGGCGGAACGATTCGTAGCCCCAATAGCGGTGCAAGGCCTCGGAAAGAGGCGCGGCGTGTTCCGCCGTGTAGTTCTGTTCGGGCTCCGGCGGCCCCAGAGTTGCCATGGTTCCCTCTCCGGCCCGCGGTCAGGACCAAGCGGTATGTAGCAAGGCCAGTATGATGCCTCTTATCAGCACATCTCTGGCTCTGGCGATTGCCGCTACTTCTTCCAGTGTTGCGAAGCGAGTGTTGTATCCACTAGAAAGCACCCGCCGCATGAGCAACGTTGTGGCGAACGCAGCCATCTGGCACGGTGGGGAGAATGAATCCAGGATTCTTGACACCGTGCCCACCGAATCCGCAAGTGTATCCGTCGCACAAAACGACCTTGCTCTCCCGGAGGCGTGGTGTTCTTCCACAGCCAGCACCGGCGACTGCGACTAGGGATTCACCCTTTTTTTGTTTCTTCCCACGGTCGAGTTCCTTATCTATGATTCGTCGCACGAGTTCAGCAACAGAAATACCCTTTTCCTTGGCAATCTTTTCCAACGCCGCTTTTTGCGTTTCGAAAGATAGATGTTTGTTCGTTCGTATCCCATGCGGTATGACAGACACCATTATGTCCCGAATTGCACGCATTATTTTAACCGTTTAAGGCTTGCTTACCCCGCCTTGAAGTGCTGGACTTGCGCTCGCCACTGGGTCATATGTCAAATGCAATTTCTGACAAGCGGGTGTGGGTTTCCCCATCGCAACTTCTCTCCCATGTATAATCCGGCGTCGATATGAGCGATTCGAAAGAGCCGCAGGCGATACCGCGTGGACCGGAGCGCGAGCTGAAGATTTACGCGCTCGGGCTCAGCGGCGGAAAACCGTCTGTTCCCGTGCCGCTGGATTTGCTGGAGCAAAAGGCGAAGGAAATCCTTGCGCCGCGGGCGTACCACTATGTTGCGGGCGGAGCGGCGCAGACACGATGCGCGCGAACCGCGAAGCCTTCTACCGCTGGCGTATTGTGCCGCGGATGCTGCGGGATGTTTCGAAGCGCAAGTTGAGCGTGGAGATACTTGGCGCGCACTTGCCCGCGCCGGTTCTGTTTGGGCCCGGTTGGCGCTCAGGAAATCGTTCATGACGATGCGGATGTGGCGAGTGCGCGGTCTGCGGCGTCACTCGGACTGCCGTTTGTGCTGAGCACAATGTCGAGCCGGTCGATGGAGGAGGTTGCCCAATCGGCGGGAGAGGTAGCAGAGTCACCGCGGTGGTTCCAATTGTGTTGGGGAAAAAATCCCGACCTAACGGCCAGCATGGTGCAGCGCGCGGAACGCGCCAGATACTCGGCGCTGGTGGTGACACTGGACACCCATTCGCTGGGCTGGCGCGAGCGGGACCTCGGCCATGGTTACTTACCATTTATGCTGGGACAGGGACTAGCGAACTATTTCAGCGATGCGGTATTCCCTGGGCTTTTGGCGCAGGCGCCGGAAGAGAATCCGGCGGCGGCGATTCAGCTGTGGGGCAGCTTGTTTTCGAACGCGACGCTCACCTGGAAGGACATCGGATTTCTGCGGCAGCACACCCGTGTTGCTATCATCGTCAAGAGAATTTTGCATAGGGAGGATGCCGCGCTGGCCGTGGACGCCGGTGTGGATGCGCTCATCGTTTCGAATCACCGCGGGCGGCAGGTGGATGGCGGCGTCGGCGCACTGGATGCGCTGCCGGGAGTGGTGCACGAAGTGAATGGGCGCGTTCCGGTGATGTTCGACAGCGGGATTCGCCGTGGGGCGGATGCTTTCAAGGCTCTCGTGCTGGGGGCACGAGCCGTGCTGGTGGGCCGTCTCTACCTGTGGGGGCTGGCGGTGGCGGGCGAAGAAGGCGTGCGGGAGGTACTGCTGAATCTGCTTGCTGACCTGGATTTGACTATGGCGCTGAGCGGGTACGCATGCTGTCACGAACTGGACGCCGCCACGCTGTGCAAGAGTGATTCGTCAGAGTTGCTGCGCCAGCCACAACTTTATTTTGTGCATCGCCAAGTTGCCGCGCCCATCCGCAGGTGCCATAATTCCATTTCAAACGCTGGCTTGTGGTCCGGGACATGCGTTTCCCGTCACCAAGCACTGAGGGGGCTCTATGGGACTGCGCGATAGCTGGATTGAAGAGCGGGAAGCGGGTGTGGCCGGGACGAACGGAAACAGGAACGTTTCGCAGATGCACCTGGCGCGGCAGGGCGTCGCAAGCGAGGAGATGCAGTTCGTTGCCAAGCGCGAAAGGCTGGAGCCGGAGCTGATTCGAAGCGAGGTAGCGCGGGGGCGGTGCATCATTCCCGCCAATATCCATCACCGCAACCTGGAGCCGATGGCGATCGGGATCGCCACGAAGTGCAAGATCAACGCAAATATCGGAAATTCCGCGACAAGCTCGAACATCGATGAGGAACTGAAGAAGCTGCATCACGCCGTGCACTATGGCGCGGATACGGTGATGGACCTCTCGACTGGCGGGGACATCCCCGTGATTCGCAAGGCGATTATTGGCGCATCACCGGTGCCCGTGGGGACGGTGCCGGTGTATGAAGCGATCTCCAGGGTCCGGCGGCCGGAAGACTTGACCATTGGGCTGATGCTGGAAGTGATCGAGGAGCAGGCCGAGCAGGGCGTGGATTATATGACGATTCACGCGGGTGTGCTGCGCGAGCATGTCCCGCTGGTGCGCAAGCGGATTACCGGGATTGTGAGCCGCGGCGGGTCGCTGATGGCGCACTGGATGGAGCACCACAAGAGGCAGAACTTCTTGTACGAGAACATCGAGGAGATCTGCAAGATTTTCAAGAAGCATGACGTGAGTTTTTCATTTGGCGATGGACTGCGCCCGGGGTGCATCGCGGACGCAAGTGACGAAGCACAGTTCGCGGAACTGAAGGTGCTGGGCGAGCTGACGGAAAAGGCGTGGGAGCACGACGTACAGGTGATGATCGAGGGGCCGGGTCACGTGCCGCTGGACAAGATTAAGGAGCAGGTGGACAAGGAGATGGAATGGTGCCACGAGGCGCCGTTCTATACGCTGGGGCCGCTGGTGATCGACATTGCGCCGGGGTACGACCATATCACGAGCGCCATCGGCGCGGCGATGATTGGATGGCACGGCGCCTCGATGCTGTGTTATGTGACACCGAAGGAGCACCTCGGGTTGCCGAATGCGGAAGACGTGAAGCAGGGCGTGATTGCGTACAAAATTGCAGCCCACGCGGCGGACGTGGCCCGGCACCGGCCGGGCGCGCGGGACCGCGACGATGCGCTGAGCTATGCGCGGTTTCTCTTTGACTGGAACAAGCAATTTGAGCTTTCGCTCGATCCACCAACGGCGAAGGCGATGCACGATGAAAACCTTCCCGACGACTTCTACAAAGAAGCCAAGTTCTGTTCGATGTGCGGGCCGAAGTTCTGCTCCATGAACATCACGCAAATGGCGGACGCCGAGGGTGGCCACGACCAGAACGAGCGGAAGCAGAAGTTTGTGGAGTTGTTGGCCAAGGTGCAAAGCGCCTAGCGGGAGGTCGCGGCAGATTGAAATTGGACCCAAGCGCATCGCTCCCATTTAGCGTGGACTGGCTCAGCTTTCTTTCGATGGTATTGGTGTGGCTTGTTTTCTTCTTCCTTTTCAAAAATCAGAAAGACAAAGGACTTCGAAGAAAGAGTCGAGATATTCGTTCACGTTCTAGACTACCATCTGCGGTCGGCGGGTCGAAGGGCAAGTGGGAGTGGCTTGGCGCATATCCGGAGGAGGCCGCCCGACGAGCGAGAGGCAAGAACTTTTCACCAACCCTTTCTCTGCCCCCGAGTCATGCGCTGGACAAGGTGGACGCGGCCAAGGGCAGTGGATGGTCGGAAAGGTCAGATGGCTGAAATCAGCAAAGCCGAGAACCTGCGGGAGGAATTTAATCGCTGGGCGGAGGCAGGGCGGGGCGAGGGGATGGAGCAGGATCACCTGCCCATCACGCTGCCGGTGCTGGAGAAAATGCGGATTGCGCCAACGGACAACATCTTGGACGTGGGCTGCGGGGCGGGCTGGCTGTCGCGGCGGCTGGCCAAGCTGGTGCCGGAGGGGCGCGTCGTAGGGATGGACATTTCGGACGGAATGATCCGCCACGCTCGGCGAAGCAGCATGGACTTTGACAATTTGATGTTCGTCGCGGGGGAAGTTGCCCAGATCCCCTGGCAGCCCAATTTTTTCTCGCACGCGATCGCGGTGGAGTCGTCGTACTACTGGCCCAATCCCGCCGCGGGCGTTAAAGACATTTTTCGGGTTCTCAGCGATGGCGGCTCGGCGTGGATTCTGATCAACTACTACCGCGACAATCCGCACTGCCACCACTGGGGTCCTCTCCTCGCGGTGCCGACGCACCTTCTCTCCGGCGAAGAATGGGACGAGTTATTCCGTGATGCGGGATTCACGAACGTCGCGCACCAGCGCATCGTTGATCTATCCCCGTCGCCGGAAGTCTACACAGGCCGTTGGTTCCGCGACCTGGCGCATCTTCGCGCCTTCAAAGAAGAAGGGGCGCTGCTCGTTCACGGAACGAAGTAGGAAGGCAGGTTACTTTTTTGAACCAAATGGCGCAGGTACGGCTCCTGCCCGCGCTACTACTGCTAACATTAATCCTAGCGTATCCATCCCCTAGGGCCGATCAAGCATTCCAGACCGTTTGGATTCGTTCGTGAGCGTGAATGACTGAAGCTAGGCCCAAGTTCCCGGTGCTGGTGGTGGACGATTCACCTGTCTACCGCAAGCTGATCGAACACGCCTTGGAGGACGAGGCGTATTCACCGTTATTTGCCAAGAACGGCCACCAGGCACTGGAACTCTACGCGAAACACGGGCCCTCCATTGTGATCACCGACTGGATGATGCCGGACTTTTCCGGGCAAGAGATTTGCGAGCGAATCCGCGGCGACCTACAGCATCAGTACACCTACATCATTGTGCTGACGAGCATCTCGGAGAAGAACAACGTAGTGAAGGGGCTGGCGGCGGGTGCGGATGATTACCTGACCAAGCCCTTTGATCCGGGCGAACTGCTGGCGCGGATTGGAGTGGGGCGCCGTACCATCGATCTGCACCGCGAGATCGAACGCAAGAACAAATTGCTCGAAGAAATGGCGCACACTGATCCCCTCACGGCGTTGCCAAACCGGCGCGCACTGGACGAATGGTCCGGGCGGCAGCTGCGGGGGGCGGCACGGCACGGTTATCCCTTGTGGGTCGTCCATGCCGACCTGGATTCCTTCAAGAGTATCAATGACACCTATGGCCATGATGCCGGCGATCAAGTCCTCAAAGAATTCGCCGCGATCCTAAAAGAATATACGCGGGCGTCAGATATCTGTGGGCGAATGGGCGGCGATGAGTTTGTATTGGTGCTGACGCATGTCGACGAGAGGCACATCCAGCTGACCGTGGAACGATTGCGCGAGCAGTTTGCGTCAAAGAAGTTTTGTTTTGGCGGCGCAAACGTCACGGTGACGGCGAGTTTCGGGACTTGCGGATTCATGGGCAAAGAGCCTCCGGAATTTTCAACTCTGGTGCAGCAGGCGGACAGGGCTCTCTATTCCGCGAAACGCGCCGGCCGCAATCAGATCAAAATCGAATTTTCCTGATGTTCCAGCTCCGGGATTCCCTCGTTCTTCTGATTCTGGTGACATTCCGAGAACTGTGGTATGAGTGGGCTGAGGCAGGTGATTGGCGATGAATGATCGCTCCGCACAGATGGCTTTGAGGGGAGCCGGCTCGGTCGCACTGGGCATGGCCACCGTGCGGTTTGCAGGAAGGCGGTTGATTTTGCTGGCGGGCGAAGTGAAGGGTTTGATTTGATTGTCGCCGCGACCAGCCGTGGCGTCAGATTCCCATCCCTGCCACCGGGGCTCGTGCCGGTGAAGGGAAGCGTCCTAAAGCCGTATGGGGGATGCCTCCGCGCGGAGAACAAAAATCTTTACATCAGCGGGACGTCGCAACTGCGCTGTGAATTCGGGCCGGTGGTTACGCCAGGAATGGACCCGCTTGCGCGGACGATGCTGACGCCGGACCAGCTGGAGCGACCGATTGGGTTGGTTATGAAAGAGTTGGGTGTGCGCACCCACCTCATCGATGCGCACGCCGGGTGGCGTAGCATTCTAAGGGGGAAACGGCTCCTGCGGCTGCTTGGGTGGAAGAAAAAGAAGTCCCGGAGGAACCTCGCGCCGCACCACACCACACCGCCGGTCCTTCCGGCAAAGCCAACCACGGATCCTCGCGTCGAGGTTTTCTAGTGACATTTCTGAGTACCGGGGTAGCCGTGGTGACCGGGGCGGGATCCGGCATCGGCCGCTCCTTGGCGCAACGACTGGCTGCCGCGGGCTCAGCGCTGGCCCTAGCCGATATAGACGAGGCCGGCCTCCTCGAGACTCTCGCATCGCTCGGGAGCAAGAGCGCAGCGGTCAGCACTCACGTGATGGACGTCGCTGAGGAAGCCAGCGTGAGCGTTTTCGCCGAAGACGTCAGCAGGCGGCACGGACGCGTCACGCTGCTCATCAATAATGCCGGCGTTTCACTGCATGGCGATTTTGAGGAAATTTCGCTGCATGATTTTCGTTGGGTCATGAGTATCAATTTCTGGGGCACGGTTTATGGCGTGAAGTATTTCCTGCCAATGCTGAAACGCGAGCGGCGCGCGCACATCGTGAACCTTTCGAGCGTTTTCGGAATTATTGCTCCGGCGGGACAATGCGCTTACGCGGCGAGCAAATTTGCGGTGCGCAGATTCACGGAGGCGCTGCGTCACGAACTGGAGGGCAGCAACGTGGGCGTCTCCAGCGTTCATCCGGGGGGCATCCGGACGCCTATCGCGCGTCGCTCGCGGATTGGCGCCGGGGCTTCGGCATCCAAGAGAGAAAAGAATATTGCGTGTTTTGAGAAGCTGGCGCGGACTTCGCCGGAAACGGCAGCGGCTCGAATCTTGCGCGGTGTGCAGCGCTACGAGCCGCGCATCCTGATCGGCATGGATGCGTATCAGATTGACATTCTGCAGCGTCTGCGGCCCACAACGTACTGGAAGACACTTTCCCGGAGGTTTGAACAGCTGGCGGCAAAAGCGAGATGAGGTTGCTACACTTGCCTCGCACTGGCCGCCCAGACAGTTTTTGACTCCACGGGGAACGGTGAATATACTCGGCGTTAGCTGGAAAGGACCGACCAATGGGCGTACTGGATCAAAGATTCGAAAAGAACTTCATGATTACCTCGGTGGACTATGTGTTCAACTGGGCGCGGAAGAGCGCGATCTGGCCGCTGACATTTGGACTGGCGTGCTGTGCGATCGAAATGATCGCGTCGACGACTTCGCGGTTTGATATGGCGAGGTTTGGAGCGGAAGTGTTCCGGCCGTCGCCGCGCCAGGCCGACTTGATGATCGTGGCGGGCACGGTCACGCTGAAGATGGCACCAGTGCTGAAGCGCGTGTGGGAACAGATGCCGGACCCGAAGTGGTGCATTTCGATGGGAGCATGCTCCAGCGTCGGTGGACCCTTTAACGCTTATTCGGTTTTGCAAGGTGTGGATCGCATCGTACCGGTAGACGTGTACGTTGTAGGATGCCCGCCGCGGCCCGAAGGCCTCTTCTTCGCGCTCTTGAAGCTGCAGGACAAGATCGACCAGATGACACTAGCGAAGCGACCCACGGAAGTGCGCTTGCGGCCGCAGATGGTGGAAGAATTCAAACGCGGAGTCATGGTGGCGCAAACGCCGGAGCCACGATAGGGAAGAGAAAAAGCCAACCAGGAAACTAGATGAAAAGACAGTAAAGGATTCTAACACCGAGGACGCGGACTGCGCAGTGACGGAGGGAAAGAAGAAAAAGGAGAGAGAAGAAAGATGGCGTTTGCGCGAGCAGCGAAGACGAATGAGATCACGCCCGGAACGATCCGAGAGTTTCACGTGGAGGGCAAAGCAATTGCCCTGGCAAATGTAGGCGGCAAGTTCTATGCCATCAATAATACCTGTCTGCATCGTGGCGGGCCGCTGGGGCAAGGTGTTATGGACGGAAACATGGTGACGTGTCCGTGGCATGGCTGGCAGTATGATGTTACCACCGGCAAGATTGGGCAGAATCCAACGGTGGGGGTGGATTGCTACACCATTGAGGTCCGCGGAGAAGACATTTTCGTGGATGCCGGTTAACTTCTGTAATATATTGAAAACAAAGTTGTTATTGTGATTTTGCCAAGATATGGCTACCTCGGCTTGGCCTCGCCAGCAATGCCCGGTTTCCTCTAAGCCACATATTTTGTTTCGCTTTTTGAATGCCAGCGTGTATATTGCTGCCCACTCGAAGCCTCGATGTCAACAACGACCGCGGAACGACACTACTGGATCTTCAGCGCCGACCCACACCAGTATCACTGGGACACTCTCTTCGTAAAGGGCAAGGAGATGTGGCACGGTGCTGGGGCGAAGCCCGACGCGATTCGCGCCCTGAAACAGGTGCGCAAGGGTGACCGCGTATTATGCTATCACTCAGCCCCGGAGCGCTCGTTGTATTCGATCGCCGAAGTCACGCGAGATCCCTACCCGGATCCGCATGATCACAAGGGAAAAAACCTGGTTGCGGACCTGCGGGCATTCGAAAAGCTGCCCCGGCAGGTGACCCTCGCGGAGCTGCGCGCAAATCCCGCGCTCAAGAAGATGAAATTGCTGAAGAACGTGCGGTTGATCATTTCGCTGCTCACCGACCTGCAGTATCAAGAAATCCTACGCATGGCCGGAATCGTCGCGACGCCAGGAATGCCGTTGCCCTGATGCCGTGCGTAAGGACAGCGGCTGCTCCACAATTGAACTTGGAGCAGCGGGCCGCGTGTCTGACCGAAAGTAAACTGAGGTGAGAGATGGCTGCCTTTGGCCGCTCCGGCACTTTTATCGTTTGTCTTGCTGTCCTTTTTACGCTCCTCCCACAGAACACGCACCACCATACGATGCTCGAAGGCATTCCCTCCGGAAAGACGCGGGTGCTCGACCTGAGTTACGCGATTAGCGACAAGCTGGTGCCGTGGCCTGGAGATGAAAAGTTCTTCGAGGCCAAGGTCAACGCCAGCATTGAGAAAAACGGCTACTTCACGAGGAGCTTCTGGATGCTGGAGCACTATGGGACGCATCTGGATGCGCCGGCACATTTTCCGCCGGGGAAGGCGACGGTGGACCAAATTCCGGCCAAACAATTGTTTGGGCCGGCGGTGGTGATCGATGTCCGCGCCGAGAGTGGCAAGGATGCAGACTACCAGCTTGGCGCCGCACGCGTCGAAGCATGGGAGAAGGGGCACGGGCGGATTCCCGAAGAAGCGATTGTGCTGCTTAGGACCGGGTGGGCGTCGCGGTGGCCGGACGTGCGGAAGTACCGGAATCAGGATGAAAAGGGCAAGATGCATTTTCCGGGGTTCTCGGCGGAGGCTGCCAAGCTGTTGATTGATCGGAAGGTGAGCGGGCTCGGGTGCGATACGCTGAGCATCGACCATGGTGCGTCGAGCGACTATTCCGTGCATCACCTGGCGTTGGGGGCAGGTCTGTATCAGCTTGAAAACCTGGCGGACCTGAGCGAATTACCAGAAACGGGTGCGTTCTTGATCGTGGCGCCGATCAAGCTGGAGGGTGGCTCGGGTGGACCGGTGCGAGTATTCGCGCTCCTGCCGTGAATAGTCCTATTTGTTTTGGCTGCCTACGTCTGGCAAGGTGGTTTCTGCGCGGTGGTGAGAGCCAAAGAACTTAATTTTGAAGTACGGCGGCGCGGTTGGCTCTTGCATCAATTGGTGAGTCACGATGGAATCTTCTCCCGGGAGGAAGCATGCGTTTTCGAATCACAATGCTCATAGGAATTTTACTGGCTCTTGCGGCAGTGTCCGGCGCAACGGAAGAGACGCCGCTGCTGGCGCATTCGCCGACGGCAAGCAAGACCCAGGTGGCTTTTGCGTACGGCGGCTACCTCTGGAGCGTGCCGCGCGACGGGGGCGATGCCCGGCAGTTGACCACCGGCGGACATGAAGGGTTGCCGGTGTTTTCGCCTGACGGAAAATGGATCGCGTTTACAGGCCAGTACGACGGGAATGTCGACGTATTCGTCATTCCCGCGGAAGGGGGCGAGCCGAAGCGGCTTACCTGGCACCCGGCGGCGGACGTTGCTGTGGGATGGACTCCGGACGGGAAGCGAGTGCTTTTTTATTCCGGGCGCGAGGCCTATGCGGACTTCGACCGCCTTTACACCGTTCCTGTCGATGGCGGCCCGGCAGATATTCTGCCTATGTGGCGGGGAGAACAAGCGTGGTTTTCTCCAGACGGAACACGGATTGCCTACGTGCCAAACTTGCTCTGGCAGACCTCCTGGAAGCGCTATCGCGGAGGGCAAACCACGCCAATCTATATCGTGCGTTTGAGCGACCTGGCGCTGGAGAAAGTGCCGCGCGAGAATTCGAATGATTCGCATCCCATTTGGTTCAACGACACCGTCTATTTTCTCTCCGACCGCAACGGAGCGGTGACTCTGTTCGCGTACGACACCAAGGCAAAGACCGTAAAACAGGTGGTGGAGAACAAAGGGCTCGATTTCAAGTCGCTTTCAGCGGGGCCGGACGCGCTGGTCTATGAACAGTTTGGCGGGATCTATCTTTTTGATCCCGCGAGCGGCAAATCGAAAAAGGTAAGCATTCGAATCGCCGGCGACCTGCCAGCAACGCGGCCGCACTACGAGAAGGTTGGCGACAAGATTAAGAATGCCGCGATTTCGCCGACCGGCGCGCGAGCCGTGTTCGAAGCCCGGGGTGAAATTCTTACCGTTCCTGAAGAGAAAGGCGATATCCGCAATTTGACGCGGACGGCGGCCGTGGCCGAGCGCGATCCGGCGTGGTCGCCCGACGGGAAATCGATCGCCTATTTTTCGGATGAGTCCGGCGAGTATGCCCTGCACGTGGCCGATCAATCGGGCTCTAAGACGGTGAAGAAGATCAATCTGGGCAATCCTCCGTCTTATTTCTACACACCCTTGTGGTCGCCGGACAGCAAGAAGATTGCTTACACGGACAAACGGCTGAACTTGTGGTACGTCGACGTGGACGGGCGTACGCCGGTGAAGGTGACGACCGACCGCTACGATGATCCGACGTCTGGTTTCGGTCAGACCTGGTCACCGGACAGCAAGTGGCTGACGTACGCCAAGCTGCTCGAGAATCATCTGCGGACCATTTTCGTGTACTCGTTGGAAAGCGGAAAAGAATCGCAAATCACAGACGGAATCAGCGACGCGCGATATCCGGTATTCGATAAAGGTGGGAAATCGCTGTTCTTCGCGGTAAGCACGGATGTGGGACTCTCCGCGGGCTGGCTGGATTTGTCCAGCTTCCAGCACCCGGTTCTGCGAAGTGTATACGCGGCGGTGCTCAAGAAGGGCGACCCTTCGCCGGTGGAGCCGCAGAGCGACGAAGAAAAAGCGGCGGAAGAAAAGAAAGATTCGGCCAGTGGAGACAAAGGCAAAGAAGCCGACAAGAACAAAGAGGGTGAGAAGGGCAAAGAAAGCGAGAAGAAGGTGGAGCCCGTCAAGGTCACTATCGATCTCGATGGTATCGGACAGCGAATCGTCTCCCTGCCGATCAAGGCCGCCAATTATGTAAGCCTTGATGTTGGCAAGGCTGGAACGCTGTTCCTTTCCGAGATCGTCGATGTGCCGCGATTCGAGGGAGCGACCCCGGTAACGGTGTCAAAGTTTGATCTGACCACTCGCAAGACCGAGGCGTTCGTAAGCGGGATCAGCGGATTCGCGGTTTCCGCCAACGGTGAAAAGGCGCTGTACCACTTGGGGCCCGGATGGTTTATCGCCGGCACGGCGGTAGTAGTGAAGCCCGGCGACGGAGCCCTGAAGCTGGACGAAATGGAGGTTTACGTTGACCCGCGCGCCGAATGGAACCAGATGTACCACGAGGTATGGCGCATCGAGCGCGACTTTCTCTACGATCCGCGTCATCACGGATTGGACATCCACGCCGCAGAGAAGAAATACGCTCCTTATCTGAAGGGTGTGGCAGGACGTGGGGACCTGAACTATCTGTTCGACGAAATGCTTGGAGAGATCACCATCGGCCACATGTTCATCGGTGGTGGCGACGTTCCCAAACCGAGGGAGGTGAAAGGCGGATTGCTCGGTGCGGATTACAAGATCGAGAACGGGCGCTACCGCTTTGCCCGGGTGTACAACGGCGAGAATTGGAACCCCGATCTGCGCGCGCCGCTGACGCAGCCGGGGGTGGATGTGAAGGCGGGCGAATATTTGCTTGAAGTGGAAGGACGCTCGGTGGAGCCTCCGGCAGAGGTTTACAGCTTCTTTGAAAACACCGCTGGGAAACAGATCAAGATCAAGGTGGGCCCGAACGCGGATGGCAAGGACGCGCGGGAAGTCACGGTGGTGCCGCTGCCAAGCGAATTCGCGCTGCGCAACCGCGCTTGGGAAGAAGATAGCCGGCGGAAGGTGGACGAACTAAGCGGAGGAAAACTCGCCTACGTGCACGTTCCCGACACGGCGGTCGGCGGTTACCTCAATTTCAACCGGTTCTACTTTGCGCAAGTTGGCAAGCGAGGCGCGGTCATCGACGAGCGCTACAACCATGGCGGCGAAGTGGCGGACTATATCATCGACATGCTGAAGCGTCCGCTGCGAAACTGCGCGATTTCGCGGGAAGGCGAAGCGTTCTGCTCGCCGCTTGCGCAGATCTACGGTCCGAAAACGATGGTCATCAACGAAATGTCCGGATCGGGTGGTGATGCGCTGCCGTGGATGTTCAAGCAGGACAAGATTGGAGCGCTGGTCGGCAAGCGCACCTGGGGCGGATTGGTGGGCATTTATGGCTATCCGCCGCTGCTGGACGGAGGTTTCGTTACCGCGCCACGCGTGGCCATCTACGGTCTGCAAGGCGAATGGGAAGTGGAGAACCGCGGAATCGCGCCGGATATTGAAGTGGAAAACGATCCGGCGTCGGTTGCCGCGGGGCACGACCGGCAACTCGAAAAGGCCGTGGAAGTCACACTCGAAGTGCTGAAGAAGAATCCAGTGGTGATCCCGGAGCATCCGCCTTATCCGAATTACCACAAGAAGTAGCTGAGGCGAGAGTGCGGCGTAGGGGCGCCCGCCGCGGCAGGCTGCCCCCACACCGATGTCGATTTCCAGCATAATCACAAAAAGCACTTCGCCCTGAGCTACCAGGGTTGGCCCCTTGCCCGAAGAGCATTGGATGTGGCGCTGTGCTATTTTGAAGGTTCTTTCTTCCTTATGCCGGAACTTCCCGAAGTCGAAACGGTAGCGCGAGGATTGCGGCAAGCAATTCTCGGGCGGCGGATACTTTCGGTCAGGTTCGGTAAGACTGATTTTATCGATGATCCTGCCGCGCTGGAGCAGCACTTGCCCGGGCGCCAGATCGAGGCGGTGGAACGCTATGGGAAATTCATATTGTTGCGACTGTCGGCGGTGAGTAGAGAGACCCGCGTTGCCGCAAATGGCGATGCGGCGCAGGCGTCGTTGCTGGTACATCTGGGAATGACCGGCCAGATCGCGCCGAGTCCGGCGGGACGAGCTCTTGAGAAGCACACTCACGTTTGCATACTTCTGGATGATGGGCGGGAACTGCGCTACACCGATGCGCGGCGTTTTGGGCGCATTGCTTACCTGACGAAAGCATTGCTTGCCGAAGAGCTGACCGGATTCGGCACCGATCCGCTCGAAGTGAGCGAGATGGAATTCGCGAACAGGATTTGCGGGCGACGCGCGCGGATCAAGGCGCTGCTGCTGGACCAGAGCGTGCTGCGCGGCATCGGAAATATCTATGCGGATGAGAGCCTGTGGAAAGCGAAGATTCATCCGGCGCGGCTAGGAGCCAAGCTGAGCAGGAAACAAGCGGAAACATTGCGCCGCGTGCTGCGACACATTCTGCAGAAAGCGATTGTGTTGCGTGGATCCTCGATTTCCGATTTTCTTGACGCGAAAGGCGAGCCAGGAGAATATCAGCGGCACCATCGGGCCTACGGACGCGAGGGGAAAAGCTGTTATCGTTGCAAAACGCGCATCCGCAGGGCGATGGTAGCGGGGCGAAGCAGCTATTTTTGTCCAACCTGCCAGCACTCACCGCGCGGCTTCGCGGCGTTGCCGCTGCTCGGGAAAAACGGAAGGAAGAATAAACGCACAGAGGGCTCGACCGGGTCAGGAAAGCGCCGGGCGCAGAGAAATCGCAGAGAAGAGATGGGAAATCACCTCTGAGAGCTGAGAGTCACGGCAAAAGGACGGCGCGAAGCGAGAGGTTCGGCATATCCATCAGAACAAGTCCAGATATTGGAGCTGCCAGGCCAAGACGGGAACGTGGTGGAATTGGCTGCGCGGGGATGACACTGTTTTGATGAGCTCTTGTTGAGGACCGAGGGACATGGCATGAACTTACGTGGCCTGGTAACTCTTGCGGGGCTCGCGGTGCTTGTCCTGTTCGCAGTGCGAGTGGGGTCGGCGAGGCCTGCGGTGGACGCGCAGATCTTAGGTGAAATCCGCCAACACAGTCAGGCAATGCCAAAGCTGGGTGTGAAGCCGAAGCGAACGATCCGATTCGTGCTGTTCACCGGCGAAGAGCAGGGCTTGAACGGTTTGAAAGTGTACGTGAAAGTGCATGAGAAAGAACTGGAGAAAATCTCCGGCGTGCTGGTGCACGACAGCGGCACCGGAAAAGTTCCGACCATCGGCCTCATGGGAAACTACGCGGTGAGAGAGACGATCGATCGCGCGCTTTATTCGCTGGCGCGGGCCAAGGATGTCGGATTGGCAGAGCCGACGGTACGGTCCGAAGGTGGGAGCGATCATGTGCCGTTAGACGCCGCCAGCGTGCCGGGATTCTGGCGCGTGCAGGAGGACGTGGATTACGACCAGACGCACCATGCCCAGGCGGACACGCTGGATCGCGTGCGGTGGGATGACCTGACGCAAGGGGCCCAAATGCTGGCTGTGTTTGCCTACAACGTTGCCCAACTGCCGGAAATGCTACCACGCAAAACCGCCAAGCGGGGCGGCGACTGAGCCGGCCGCATGCGAGCTGTTCTCCAGAGAGTCAGCCGCGCGAAAGTAACGGTCGATGGACGCGTGACAGGGGAGGTGGGCGCCGGGCTGATGATCCTCGTCGGCGTGGGCCGCGCAGATACGTCCGCGGTGGCCACAACGATGGCAGAAAAGTGCGCGAATCTGCGCATCTTCGAAGATCATCAGGGTAAGATGAACCGGTCGCTGCTGGAGGTGAAAGGCAGCGCGCTGGTGGTCTCGCAGTTCACGCTGTACGGCGATGCGCGCGGGCAGCGGCGGCCCAGCTTTATTTCGGCTGCGCCGTCGGAACAAGCCAAAGCTCTCTACGAAGAATTTTGCGAAGCGCTTCGCAAGCTGGGCGTGAGCGTCGCAACCGGCATTTTTCAGGCGATGATGTCCGTGGAGCTGGTCAATGAAGGCCCGGTTACGATCCTCCTCGATTCCGACAAGACGTTTTAGGCCTAGGGGCACTCAAAAGAACGCCCCGCCGTGGACCAAGACTGCAGTGTTGCGCGAACTCAAAGAGTTGGCGGATCCAAAAGTGAGGGCAAAGATGGCATACTTTGGCGTTCATGCGCCGAAGGCTCATGGAATTTCCGCGCCGCTGTTGCACCAATTCGCGAAACAGATCGGTAAGGATCATCGGCTCGCGCAGCAGCTCTGGACCACCGGGATCCATGAAGCCCAGGTTCTCGCCACATTGATCGGTGAACCCGAAAAAATAACGGCCGCCGAGATGGATCGATGGGCTCGGGATTTCGACTCTTGGGACGTCGTTGATGCGGCGTGCCGCTATCTTTATTCGGATGCAAAACCAGCCTGGGAGAAGATTTATTCCTGGAGCAGTCGGCCGGAGGAGTTCGTGAAACGTGCCGCATTTTCATTGGCCGCCTATTTGAGTTACCGAGACAAAGAAGCGCAAGACGCGCAATTCGTGAAGTTTCTGGGGGTCGTCGAGCGTGAGGCCCACGACGAACGAAATTTTGTGAGGAAAGCGGTGAACTGGGCCTTACGCCAGATCGGCAAGAGGAATTTGAATTTGAACCAATCAGCCATCCGCGCGGGGGAGCGAATCCGGCGGCAAGGCTCACGCGCGGCGCGCTGGATCGCCGCTGATGCGCTGCGCGAGCTGAAGAGCACCGCCGTACAGACGCGACTGCGACGGAAAGCAACTTGAGGTCAACGGTCGTGGCGGCCAAAAATGAATTGAAGATTCGGAGGGCGACGACCGACGATGTGCCGCAGATTGCCGTGCTCGCCGGACAGCTCGGGTATCCAGCGACGGCAGTGCAGATACACAAGAGGCTGCACGGAATCAAGCCCGCATCGCAGCATGCCGTATTCGTGGCGGACTCTGTGGCAGAGGGAGTGATCGGGTGGGTGCATGTTAGCAAACAGCCACTGTTGGAGGTGGACATCCGCGCGGAAGTGAATGGGCTTGTGGTGGCCGAAGGGCAGCGCAGCGTCGGAGCGGGTGCGCGATTGCTGGGGGCTGCCGAAGATTGGGCACGCCAGCACGGCTGCAAAAGCATGTCGGTGCGTTCGAATGTAATTCGCGAGCGCGCGCACAAGTTTTACGAACGCAACGGCTACGAGCACTACAAGACCCAGAAATCGTTTCGCAAACCGCTGTAACTCCGGCAATTCCCCATCTCCGGTTGCTTCCGAGAATGGCTTCATGCCCTTGAGTGGAAATATATATCGCATTGCGATATAGTTAATCAGTGGCCAAAGAAGTTAGCACCGCGGAGTACCAGGCTCTCGCAGAGCTGCGCTATCGTCTTCGCAAGTTCGTTAGGGAAGGAGACGCCGTGGCGCGCGCCGCAGGCCTGGAGCCGCAGCAGTATCTGCTCTTGCTGGCGCTTCGCGGGCTCCCCGAAGGCGTGGAAGCGACGATCCGCACGCTGGCGGACCGGCTGGCGCTGAAGCATCACAGTGTGGTTGAACTGGTCGACAGACTGGAGGCCCATGGCTACGTGCGCCGGAGCCGCAGCCGGGACGACCGCAGGCGCGTCTTGGTGGCACTGCTGCAGCGGGGAGAAAAGCTGCTCGAGCAGGTGGCGCGAGACCGCATCGGCGAGTTACGCGCGAGTGGCGCGGCGCTTGTGAATGCCATCAGCGCTTTGCTGGAAAACGGCGGCTCACGGCACGGGAAACACGCAGTGAATTCGTCCAAGAAGGGGAGAAAGAAAGGTGCGTAACGGCAGCAGGGTAGATTTGGCGAGCAACAACGGAAACACCCGGAACCGCGACGGTCACGAAGAGTTGGGAGATTTCTCGACAACTTCGAGGACTCTTCCGATCTCCGCATTGGCGATGGGAATCGGCGCGCTCTGCGCGTTCGTCGCCCTGGTGCTGTTGCGCTTGATCGGGTTGTTCACGAATCTGTTTTACTTCGGCCGATGGAGTACCACGATGGTTTCGCCGATCGGCAACCACCTGGGCGTCTACAGCGTTCTCGTCCCCGTCGCCGGTGCACTGATCATCGGGGTCATGGCGCGATACGGTTCGGAGCGCATTCGAGGCCACGGAATACCAGAAGCCATCGAGGCCATTTTGATCAATGGCAGCCGCGTGGAGCCAAAGGTTGCGCTCCTCAAGCCGCTGTCTTCCGCAATCTCCATCGGCTCCGGTGGACCATTCGGAGCCGAAGGTCCGATTATCATGACCGGCGGCGCCTTTGGCTCGATGATCGCCCAACTTTTTCACCTTACGAGCGCGGAGCGAAAGACGCTGCTCGTGGCGGGTGCGGCGGGAGGAATGTCCGCGACGTTTGCTTCGCCGGTCGCGGCCGTCTTGCTCGCCGTCGAATTGTTACTCTTCGAATGGAAGCCGCGAAGTTTGATCCCCGTTGCGCTGGCCAGTGCCGTTGCCGCAGTGGTACGACGCTACATTTTGGGTTTCGGGCCGCTGTTCCCGGTGCCTGCACACCCGCTCTTCATAGGGCCGAAGGGTTTGCTCGGCTGCGCACTTGTCGGTCTCTTGGCGGGCGCCCTTTCGGCGCTGCTTACGCTTTCAGTGTATGCGGCCGAAGATGCCTTTCAAAAGTTGCCGGTGCACTGGATGTGGTGGCCGACGATCGGCGGAGCGGCGATCGGTTTGGGAGGCTTGATCTTTCCGCAGGCGCTGGGCGTCGGCTACGACACTATCGGCGCGCTCTTACAGGGAAGCGTAACAACAAAGGTGATCCTGGGCGTGCTGCTGGTCAAATGGTTTATCTGGGCCGTGTCTCTCGGTTCGGGCACATCGGGTGGCGTACTGGCGCCGCTGTTGATGATGGGCGGCGCGCTCGGCGGTCTGGAGGCCATGTTTCTGCCCAACGAAGGCGCGGGCTTCTGGCCGCTGATCAGCATGGGCGCGATCCTCGGGGGCACCATGCGTTCTCCGTTTACGAGCATCATATTTGCGTTTGAGCTGACGCACGACACCAACGTGTTTTTGCCGTTACTCGTAGGGAGCGTGATCGCGCACGCATTCACAGTGTTGACGCTCAAGCGGTCCATCCTGACGGAAAAGGTCGCCAGACGGGGCTATCATCTGAGCCGTGAATATGCGGTCGATCCTCTTGAAATCTTGTTTGTGCGAGAAGTCATGCGTGCCAATATCGTGGTGCTGCCGGCGGCGGGCGCGCTTCGGGAATTCCAGCACTCCCTCCGCGCCGATCGCCGTCAAAGCCAGCGGCTGCTCCCGGTGGTAAACGCCGAGGGCCGGTTTGTTGGGGTGCTGACGCGCGGCGACCTTCTCGAGCGCATAGAGCAAGAAGGCGAAGCCGCGTTGCGGCGGACGCTTGGTGAACTGGTGCGCCAGCAAACAGTAAAGGCGTTCCCGGACGAACCGTTGCGCGCGGTGGTATATCGCATGGCGGAGAAGGGGATTACGCGAATGCCGGTGGTGGAGCCCTCATCCGGGAGATTACTTGGGCTCATCTCATTGACTGACTTATTGAAAGCACGCGCACGGCATCTCGAAGAAGAGCGCCGGCGCGAGCAGGTGCTGAGTTTGAGATTCTTCCTGCCCGGCGATCAAGGGAAGCACGAGACGGCAACGCCCGCAGCTCGGTAAGAACCCCATGACCCCGTCGAGAGATCGCCAATAGAACAGGAGCGCCCCAATGAACAGTGCCGGTGCGCGAGCCGGAAAAGCATGTTGGGATGCTTCTTCGCGGGAGTGGAATAGGTTCATGCGCGAACGAGAGGAGCAGGTTTTCTTAGTTCTGGCGCTGCTTATCGGCGCTCTGGTGGGCATGGTGGTTGTCGCGTTTCATTCTCTTGACGGAGCGATTCGGGGCCAGGCTCTATCCCGCGGGTGGGTCGGCATGGCGAAGGCTGCTCGTTTCCGTAGCTGGGTCCGCCATCATGGGCTATTTGCTCTATCGCTTTTTCCCGATGCTCGGGGGAGTGGAGTTCCGCAAACGAAAGCCGCCCCTTATGCACGGGGTGGCCGAATCTCGCTGGGCACCGTGTTCGCTCCCGCTGGGCCCGAGGCTCAACTCGCCTTTTCATCTTCGATGGTCAGCCGGCGTCCACCATGCGGCGGTTGCTTTTTTGCCGCACTACGCATCTTAAGTACATGGGAGAAATCCGCGCTGCTCCATTGACTCCCTTTCCGCTGCTATGTTACCCATAAAGCGCTCACATTAGGGGCTCCCAGGGCGGCAGCAACGCAAAAGATGGCCTCCGACACCAAGCACCTCGAAATTACGCTGGAGACGCAAGTCGAAAGCGTCAATCTCGCCGAAGAGATGTGTCTCCGGGTGGCTGAAGCGGCGGGGTTTGGCGAGGACGATTGCTACCGCATCGGAATGAGCGTGCGCGAGGGGGTAATCAACGCCTTTCACTATGGGAACAAGGAACGCCGCGACAAGAAAATCCACCTCGCCGTGGATCTCACCGCCGACAAGATGATTATTCACGTACTGGACGAGGGCGCGGGTTTCAAGCTTTCCGATGTTCCGGACCCGCTCGCCGAGGAAAATCTGCTCAGTACTTCTGGTCGTGGGATCTTTCTGATGCGTGCTTTCATGGACGAGTTCGATGTGGTTTCCGGCAGAACTGGTGGCGCGGAAATCGTGATGTCAAAAAAACTGCCCGCCCCGGGGAGTACATCCCCCAATGGCCAAGGCGGACAAAGCGCCACACCCCAACAGGAAGCGTAAAGGAACAGATGTCACTACATGCGACACACCGCGATGCCGGCCCAGTCACTGTCGTGGACCTGAGCGGCCGGATCGTCCTCGGAGACGGTAGCGCGTTGTTGCGCAAGACGATTCGCGGGCTGCTGGATGATCAGAGAAAAAAAATTCTTCTGAATCTCGCCGACGTCGACTACATCGACAGCTCGGGGATCGGCGAATTGGTTAGCGGGTTCACGGCGGTGAAGAATCAAAGCGGGGACCTGAAGTTGCTGCATCTGACGAAGAAAGTCCGCGATCTTCTTCAGATCACCAAGCTGTACACTGTCTTCGATGTGTTTACAGACGAGAACACTGCTGTTCGGAGTTTTGGCTGAGCACACCCGGCCGGTTGTCGCGTAACATCGGAATTCTCCTCCGGCTGGCGTGCGCTCACAAGGCCGAACAGGGCTTGGCACTGCCGGCCAGCGGGCCCTCCAGTCTGAGGCTCGCTTGGTTCGCTCCAGTACGCCACAATCTCTTTGATGAGGCCCCTCACCGATACTTTGTGGGTTGTTGACGAGGCGAAATCGCTGGGTTTCGACCTCTGCGGCGTAGTCCGCTTGGAAAAATTTACTGAACTGAGTCGGATGCCCGAGTGGCTCGCCCGTGGATACGCTGGCGAAATGAAGTACCTCGCGGATCCCCGACGATCGGATCCCTCAACTGCTATGCCGGGGATCCGCAGCGCCATCGTCGGCTTGCTCAACTACAACGGAGAGCAGCCGCTTTCCACCGATCCGGCGCCGCCCGGCGATGATCGCAAGCCGAATGGTTGGATTTCCCGCTATGCCTGGGGCGACGACTATCATGATGTATTGCGGGAGAGACTCGACGCACTCATTGAATCCCTGCGCGAACGGTTTACCGCTCCATTCGACGCGCGCGCTTACGTGGACACGGGACCGGTTCAGGAGCGCGTGCTCGCGAAATACGCTGGTTTGGGATGGCTGGGAAAAAACACGCTGCTGCTGAACCAGGTGCTCGGGTCCTTCTTTTTTCTCGGCGTCATTCTTACCACTCTTGATCTCCAACCGACGCTCGGGGCGAACCAGTTGCCGCCGCCGGATTTATGTGGAACCTGCCGGCGTTGCCTCGACGCTTGTCCAACGCAAGCGTTCGTCGAGCCCTACGTCATGGACGCGAGAAAGTGCATTTCCTATCTGACGATCGAACTGCATGGTCCCATTCCGGAGGAGTTCCGTGAGCCGATGGGCAACCATCTTTTCGGCTGCGACATCTGTCAGGACGTTTGCCCGTGGAACCGGCGCGCGCCGATTACCGTGATACCGCAGTTCCAGCCAAGAGTTTTTTCTCCGTCAAAGGAAAAGCTCACCTCGACGTCCTGCTCCCCGCAAGACGAATCGCTCTATCTGCCGAAACTAGAATGGCTGCTCGGACTGAGTGAAGCTGATTTCCGCGAGCTCTTCTGCGGAAGCGCCGTCAAACGTACCAAATGGCGCGGTCTGATGCGCAATGCCTGCATCGCGCTCGGGAACTCCGGCGAACGGCTAGGTACGGCGGAGCACGGTCGAATCAGCGAGCTCTTGAATCGACTCGTGGATTCAGGCGATCTGGTTCTCGCCGAATCTGCCCGATGGGCACTTTCGCGCATCCAATAAGCGCGCAAGTGGAAAAGTTGAGACAGACACCGGTAAGTTTCCGGCATACTGCTGAGACGTGCGGGATCGCCGTGTTCTCAAACCGCGGGCACTAGCGGTATAATCTCATCCGCAGGTCGACTCACTCTCCGCGGCGCTGAGGTTGCCATGAATCGTCGTAACTTCTTGTTGAATACGGGTATCGTCGGCGCAGGATTGCTTGGAGCAGGAAATGCTGCACCTGGCCTTTTGCGCGCCGGCACTGCTACCAATTCGGATTCAAATCTTACTCTGGAGGAAACACCCGTGGCTTTTACCGTGCCCCCGTTGCCGTATTCGTTCGACGCACTCGAGCCTTACATCGACGCCAAGACGATGGAGATCCATCACGACAAACATCATGGCGCCTACGTCACCAACCTCAACAAGGCCCTGGATGGTCAAGCCGGTCTGCAAGCCAAATCGCTCGACGATCTTTTAAGAGGTCTCGATTCGATCCCCGAGAATATCCGCAACGCGGTCCGCAACAACGGTGGCGGCCACTGGAACCACTCACTCTTCTGGACGTTGATGAAAAAGGGCGGAGGTGGGGAGCCCAAGGGAAACCTGGCCGCGGCGATCAACTCCACGTTTGGGTCGCTGGCTGGATTTCAGGAAAAACTCGCGGCTGCCGGCCTAGGCCGTTTTGGTTCCGGCTGGGCGTGGTTGGTTGTGCGAGATGGGAAACTGGCTATCGACTCCACTGCAAATCAGGACACCCCCTATCTGCTCACCGGAGGCGGCAAGGCCGTCCTTGGCCTGGACGTATGGGAACATGCCTACTACCTGAAGTATCAAAATGTGCGTGCTGATTACATCAAGGCTTGGTGGAACGTTGTCAATTGGGACAAAGCCGCGGAGCTTTACGATGCGGCGAAGAAATAGTTTCTTCCTTTCGTTTCCAAAAAGAAAAGGCCCCGAGTGGGGCCTTTTCTTTTTTTCTCAAGAAGCGGGATTGAATCCGAATTAGGCCATCAATTGCCGTTTAGCCAGGGGAACCATTGACACTGCCCGCCGTGGCGGTGGATAGGTTTTTGCCACTGGCGCGTATGTATGCACGTCCCGTGTGGCCACCGGCATCGGCGTTGGCAGGCCACCAGCAGTCTGCCTCGAAGCCTCACGAACCAACTCCATGCGGCCGCGCACGCGGAACTTCGCAAGCAGCGATGAGACATGGAATTTTACGGTGCGCTCGGACAGATTCAGGTTGGCGGCGATTTCTTTGTTTGCGAGGCTCTTCATTAGGCCGGAAAGAACTTCTTCCTCCCGGCGTGTCAACTTCACTTGGCTGCGGACCGATTTCCCGGCCTCCAAGAGCTTGTTTGCTTTCTCATTGAGGCCTTCCAGGACTTCTTCATCGGCCTGGACCATCACAACGTAATCGCTCGTTAACTGCCCCCGCACCATGCAGTGCATGGCCAGCAGTCCGGCGGCCTGGTCTACCGGAAACCTGCCGTCTGGTCCGGCTTCGACTTGAAAGTGGGCCACTCCCGTGCTCTTTTCGTAGAAAAAGAAAACATCGCGGGGAAAAACTGGCTGAGAATTTGTTAATTGCTGCGGATGATCACTTCTGCGAATCACCTTCACATGCACCCCCTCCGAATGCAGCCTCGTGACGGATCGAAGCGTATTGAGTTTTTTCTTCTTCGCCTCTCGACGAGGCGTATCCCCCCGTGGGGTCGACAGGTAGGCAAGAAGCCCAAAAAACGGTTGCGGCTCGGGAACCCTTACCCACTGAACGGCAACCACCAGGCAGGAGCGGGGACTCCATGAAAGTCCGCCTGAGATGCCGAACCATTCGTTCCTGCAAACATTCTTCCGAATGGAAGGCTTATGCAACTTACTCAAGAATTGGGGACTTACGCCAGGTTTCGGACGCCCTGGAATTCATTTGATGGTAGGAATTGCACGGTTGGCGAAATATTTCCCTCTTATCCACGGAAGGTCGGGAGAGTCGGTAATGCCAGGAACTTGTTCTACCGCAATTGAGGATCTCACAATGGAACTATGCGCGTTTGCTCCGGGCTAATCAATTCGTATGCCATACTCCGCCAGCGAATTTTGCGTGTGATCAGAGAGTTCACAAAATTTACGGCGTAGAGGAACGGGATAAAGACCGCTAGCATGACGTACATCCAGGCCTGCCCGGTGATCTGGGATCGCTCGGCGGGGAGGGCCTCCGTCACACCCGTGAGCCGGATGGAGCTCCGGATCGCGGAAAGTAGAACAGGAAGAACAGTCAGCGTGGCGATGTGAAAGGCGGGGCGCTGCTCGAGAAAATCACTCAAGATCAGAAGCAAGCCGAGCGAAAGCGTCACGCAGTACAGAAGATGCGTGGCGGCTGCAGGCGCCCAGACCCTCTGTGCGTAAACGCGCGTGATCAGGATTTGCCGGTTCGTGAATTCCAGCAACCCGCGGAAATCGGTTTCGACGTAAGAAAGCGTTAAGCACTCCGGTAAGAAAACAATCGAGCGATTGTTACGCTCCAGCGCGCGCGTCAGGGAATAATCGTCGCTGACCGAGTTTCTCCACTCGTTCATGACACCCGACTGTTCGAAGATGCCCCGGCGAATCGCCGTGCCGCCGCCCCAGCAGAGATTCTTCCCTTTCTCGCTCAGCATGGTGACCACCGGCGCATTCCACGCGGCGAGGAGCGCGGTCGGGAGATTGCTCCGATTGGGCATCAGCCAGCGCATGGTGGTCGTCGCACCGATCCTTACATCACCCAGCGGCGCCACGAGGCGATACAGCCAGCTTTTACCGGGACGTCCATCGGAATCGGTGAAGACCAGTACTTCAAATTCCGGCGGCAGTTGTTCTACGGCAACCCGCAAATTGTTCACTTTCTCGCCGGAGTTGCTGGGAATCCCTGCGATGATCACATGGGCTTTCACCCTCGAATTCGCGGCTATCCGTTCGACCATGGTGCGCGCTGCATCGGAGCCCGAGGCGAGAATAAAGAATATCTCGTAATTCTGGCGTTCGAATTCGGTAAGCGACAAAAGATTACGCTCCAGCCCGGGCTCCATGCCTTGGCAGGGACAAAGCACGGCTACACGCGGCGCGTAGAATCCTGGATCCATGCGCAGGCGCCGCCGCAGGTAGTCGAGCCACTGCAAACCTTGCCCGATGAGGTAGACCCCAAGTAGGACCTGCAAAAACGCCAGTAAATAGAATAGTGTCTCCACGCTCCTTGAGAATAGCAGAGGAACATTGTTCGCCGAGCGCCGTTTGAACGGTTAGAATCGCAGCGGTAAACGTCCGTTCAAAGGAGAACAAAAATGCCGCGAGTCGATTCTGGAATGGTGACATCAGCGCTTGAACTGCCCGGCTATCGGATTGTCCGGAATTTTGGAATCGTTCGCGGAATTATCGTGCGCTCGCGCAGCGTGATCGGGAATCTGGGCGCTGCGCTCCAGACTATTGTGGGGGGAAACATCACCATTCTCACCAAGCTCTGCGAGAAGACGCGCGAGGATGCTTTTGAACTTCTGTTGCAGCACGCCGGCGAACACGGCGCCAACGCCGTGATCGGGATGCGCTATGACGCCACCGAAGTGATGCAAGGCGTCACCGAAGTGCTCGCCTATGGCACGGCCGTCCAGGTTGAGCGCATTTCCTAGCCCCTCCTACAGCCTTTCGCGGTGGGCCCCGCACCAGTGGTAAAATCCCCTTCTCCCATGTTCTGCACAAAATGCGGCGCACCGGTTTCCGCGAGCGGAAGGTTCTGCTCCTCGTGTGGAGAAGCGGTCAATCCGGACACGGGCGCAACTTTGTCGGGGGATGAAGCCAGCCTCGAGGGTGCAACCATTGCACCCTCGAGCCCCGCCCCGCGAAAAACACCGCCACCACCTTATTCCCTGCGAACTCCAAGGACGCCCTCAAGCAGCAATCCAATTTCAAGCTCAGACCCCATCGGCGGCGGCCGCTTTACACCAGGCCAGATCATTGCGGAGCGCTATCGCGTTGTGGCACTGGCGGGCCGCGGCGGAATGGGTGAGGTGTACCGCGCTGAAGATTTAACCCTTGGCCAGGTGGTGGCATTGAAATTTCTTCCCAAAATCCTCTCCCAGGATGCCGCCGCGCTCACCCGGTTTCATGCCGAAGTACGCACCGCGCGGCAGGTCTCTCACCCCAATGTCTGCCGCGTGTTTGACATCGGTGAAGCCGACAGAACACTCTTCCTGACAATGGAGTATGTCGATGGCGAAGATCTCGCTTCGGTCGTCCGCAGAATCGGCAGGCTTTCCCCGGACAAGGCTACCGAGATCGCGCGCCAAATCTGCGCGGGTCTGGCCGCAGCGCACGAACGCGGGGTGATCCACCGCGATCTGAAGCCGGCCAATGTCATGCTTGATGGAGCCGGGAAGATTCGCCTCACGGATTTTGGCCTTGCCGGCATCGCCGCGAGCATCAAAGGCGCGGAAGTCCGCGCGGGGACACCGGCGTACATGGCCCCTGAGCAACTGGCCGGCCGCGATGTCAGCACCAAAAGCGATCTATATTCACTCGGCCTCATCCTCTACGAAATTCTGACGGGCAAACGCGCCTTCGAAGCCTCCACGCTCCCGGAGTTAATGAAGCTGCGTGAGCAAGCCACCATCACCAATCCTTCAACGCTGGTCCGCGACCTCGACCCTTTGATCGAACGCGTCATCTTCCGTTGCCTGGAAAATGATCCGGACAAACGGCCGGCTTCCGCCCTGCAAGTGGCTGCCGCTTTGCCTGGCGGTGACCCACTGGCGGCCGCTCTGGCCGCGGGAGAGACGCCTTCGCCGGAAATGGTGGCCGCCGCCGGCGAAACGGAGGGCCTGCAGCCGCGCCTGGCCGTGTCTCTACTGGCCCCGATTGTTCTTGGCTTGATTGCTTTGCTTTTCGTTTCGGATCACAACAAGCTCCACAACCGCACGCCCCTGGATAACCCCCCCGAGGTGCTCGCCGCTCGGGCACGCGAAATCATCCAGCAGTTGGGCTTCACCGATGTCTCCGCGGACGAAGCCTACTCCTTCGAGGTGCAATTCGAGTATCTCGATTATCTGCAGGATCATGACAAGACCGAGAACCGCTGGGCTCCGCTCCAGGACGGGCGTCCCCCCTCCCTCGCTTTCTGGTATCGGCAGAGCCCGCGCGAGATGCGTCCAGAGCGCTTCTATTCCTCGACCGGCGCAGGCGAGGTAACCAGAACCGATCCAGGAATGAATCTCCCAGGCATGGTTTCGGTGATCCTCGACATGCGCGGACGCCTCCTGCACCTGGAGGTTGTTCCGCCGCAAAAAGACTCGCCCATCCAATCTATACCCTCCACCAATTGGCCGGCTCTCTTCGCGCTCGCCGGTGTGGATGTCTCGGCCTACCACAGCGCTGAACCGGAGTGGATGCCGCTGGCGTGGAGTGATTCACGGGCGGCTTGGCTGGGCACCGTCGCCGGGCACGCGGACATCTCCGAGCGCATCGAAGCCGCCGCCTATCGCGGCAGGCCCATTTATTTCGACGTCATCTACCCCTGGTCCAAGCCGGAGCGCTCCCTGCCTTACACCCCCAAGTCGCACGAGAAGATTGCCAACATCATCGGGGTAACTTTATTTTTGGCTCTGGCCCTCAGCGGAGTCCTGGTGATGCGCCGCAATCTCCGCCTGAAGCGCTCCGACACGCGGGGAGCAATGCGGCTCGGAACCTTTGTTTTGTTCTCGTATCTGGCGATGTGGCTGCTTCGCTCCCATCACCTCGCTTCCATCGAGGAGTTCTATCTCTTCTTGATTACCCTCAGCTGGGCGCTGCTGGCCACCGCGCTAGTCACCGTGATGTACCTTGCTTTGGAGCCCTTCGTGCGCCGGCGCGATCCTCATACTTTGATTTCCTGGAGCCGGCTGCTGGCAGGGCAATTCCGCGACCCGCTCGTCGGAAGGGATTTTCTGATCGGCGCCCTGTACGGCGTCTGGCTAGCGCTTTACGAAGATGCTGACAGCTATGTGCTCCCGCTGTTCGGCAAGCTGCCGCCCTACCCGGGCACTCTCAGCCCGGATGCGCTTCTCGGGATTCGCTCTGCCATGGGAGATCTTCTCTTCTACGTCCTGATTTATGTTTTGTACAGCCTGATGATTTTCTTTTTTCTCTTTCTCTTGCGGTTGGCGATGAAGAAGGAGTGGCTTGCGGCGATTGTGGTTGTGCTGGTCGCTGCCAGCACGAATACCGGCGGAGATTATCCGATGGTGACCTTCGCAGCGGCAGCCCTCATCTGGTTGTCGATCGTGCTGATCCTGAGGCGCTACGGGTTGCTTGCGCTGGTCGTTGGCCTCGTCGTTCAAAATGTTCTTCTGGTATTTCCCCTCACGTCCCACCTCTCGCGGTGGTATGCGCCGGTCGGACTGGCGGGTATTTTTGTCATTGCCGCCGTCGGCGTCTATGGCTTCTACACCAGTCTGGGGGGCAAACCGCTCCTCTCAGGGGCCGCGCTCGATAATTAGACCGCGCCGGCCTCTTGCGGTGCTCAGCCTGTCCGGCGATCCTTTCCCGGCGCGAGTTTCGGGGGCACAAGTTGCGTCGCCAATTCCTCCAGGCTCGACAGTGTCTTGCTGGCAGCCAGCCGGGCCTTCTCCATGAATGACGAATCCAGCAAGAAGGCGCAACGGTCGACGAAGGGATGGTCCGCCGCTTCAAAGGGCTTGCGGCGGCGTTGCGTCTCGGCGGCGCGCGCTAGCAACTCTTCGTACATTTGCAGGTCCCGCTGAAAATCGAGCGCGTCTCCCGCGGTCCAGCCCTGCTGCCGCGTCAGTGCGGCCAGAAACTTTCTGCGGAACACCGTGGCATCCCGCCGCAGCATGGGACGCGGTTTGGATCTGCCCGCAGTCTGCGGCTCGTTGCAAACGATCGCCAGCGTCCGCACCGTCAAGGCCAGCAGCGCCTCTCGTTGCAACAGAGCCAGGAGATCACGGTAGAGCGAGGCGTGAACCTGTAGCGCCTGGCGCCCGTTCTCGACAACATAAGAATCCACAAAACGCGGCACGACGCGCTCGTGCAGCAGAGCGTCGGTAATGCGCCGAGCGAGTTGCCCGGGCGCTTCTGTTGAATTCTGTTTCTCAAGCGACATGTTCAACGGAACATGTTAGCAGGAGTCTCGTTCCAGGCCGCCCGGTGCCGGTGGAAAATAAAAAAGGCCCCGGCCGGGGGGGGCCTGCATTGATTTTGGAGGGGCGCCCGCGCGTCTTCCCTCACGCTCCATCTGTTGTTCAGTGAATCGCCCTGGGGCCCTCCGGGCCAACGCGCTTTTGTTTTGGCTCAGGCTGCGGCACGATCGGCGGTGTCAGTGCCTCCGTTTGGAGCGCGTGCTCGAGCACTTCGTCGAGTGTGCGGACATAGGTGATCTTAATGTCGCCGAGGATCTCCGGAGTGAGATCCGCCACGACATTCGGCTCATTGTCTGCAGGCAACAGGACTTCTGTGATCCCCGCCCGCTTCGCCCCGAGCACTTTTTCCTTCACGCCTCCGATCGGCAGGACCACGCCCGAGAGCGTCATCTCGCCGGTCATCGCCAGGCGGTTTTTCACCGGGCGCCCGCTGAGCAGGCTGACCAGCGCCGTCACCATTGCCGCGCCCGCAGACGGACCGTCCTTCGGCACCGCGCCCGACGGCACATGGATGTGAATGTCCTGTTTGCGGAAGAAGTCCGGATCGATGCCGTAACGCTCGCCATTCGCGCGTGTCCAGGTCAGCGCTGCGGTCATCGATTCCTGCATGACTTCACCTAGATGCCCGGTCATGGTGAACTGCTTACCGCCGCGCATCCGCGTAGCCTCGATGAAGATGATGTCGCCTCCCACCGGCGTCCACACCAGCCCCACGGCGACTCCCGGCCTCTTGACGCGTTCTTCGACTTCCTTCTCCGTGCGAAATTTTGGCACACCCAGGAACTCGCGAACAATTTCCGGCGTGACGACCATTTTCTCGGTCTTGTCTTCGGCGATGCGCCGCGCCTGTTTGCGCGTGATCGTGGCGATCTCGCGCTCCAGGTTGCGCACGCCCGCTTCCCGCGTGAAGCTGTGAATGATTTCCCGGAGCCCCTCGTCGGTGAAGGCGATTTGCTCGTCGACTCTGAGGCCGTGCTCCGCGGCCTGCTTCGGGATCAGGTACTTGTGGGCAATGTGCAGTTTCTCTTCTCCCGTGTAGCCGGGCAATTCGATGATTTCCATGCGGTCCCGCAGCGGCTCGGGGATGGGATCCATCCAGTTCGCCGTGGCGATGAACAGGACCTTCGAAAGATCAAACGGCACATCTAGATAGTGATCACGGAAGGCGTTGTTTTGCTCCGGGTCGAGAACTTCCATCAGCGCCGAAGAGGGATCGCCCCGGAAGTCGCGGCCGAGTTTGTCGACCTCGTCAAGCATCATGACCGGGTCGTTCGTTTCTCCGCGCTTCAAACCTTGAATAATTTGTCCGGGCAACGCGCCGATGTAAGTCCGCCGATGGCCGCGGATCTCCGCCTCGTCGTGCATACCGCCAAGGGCGATGCGCACAAACTTGCGTCCCAACGACCTGGCGATAGACTTACCAAGTGAAGTCTTGCCCACGCCTGGAGGTCCCACGAAGCAAAGGATTGGCCCTTTCATGCCTGGCTGAAGCTTCTTCACCGCCAGGTAATCGAGGATGCGCTCCTTCACCTTCTGCAGATCGTAGTGGTCTTCGTCGAGGATCTCGCGCCCCTTGGCAATATCAATTTCCGAGCTACCCGAGGACTTGCTCCACGGCAGCGAGGTCATCCACTCCAGATAGGTCCGCGAAACCATGTACTCCGCGGAAGCCGGTGTCATTTTTGACAGCCGCTTCAGCTCCCGGTCGCACTCTTTCTTGGCTTCGGCGGTCATGCCGGCTTCTTCGACCTTCTTGCGGAGCTCGTCGATCTCCTGCATCGAGTCGTCGGATTCGCCAAGTTCCTTTTGGATCGCTTTCATCTGCTCGCGCAGGAGGTATTCGCGTTGGTTCTGGCTGACCTGCTCCTGCACCTGCTCGTGTATTTTCGAACGCAGCTCCAGGACTTCCAGCTCCTTCGAGAGCTCGCGGATCAATGATTCCAGCCTCTTACGCACGCTGGGAGTTTCGATTAATTCCTGCCGCAGCAGCGTCGAAAGTGACGGCAAGGTACCGGCGATGAAATCGGTCAGCCGGCCGGGATCGTCGATATTCATGGCCACCGATTGCAGATCGTCGGAAAGTTGCGGAGAATGACTGACGACATCGCGGAAAAGGTCCTGTGCATTGCGCTGCAGCGCTTCGAGTTCCGTATCGGCTTCACCGATGATGTCCGGTTCAGCTTGCACGCGAGCCCGCAGAAACGGGCGCAAGCCCACAAGATCAACCATCTGGATGCGTTGCAGTCCTTCGAGGAAGATGACCACGTTGCCATTGGGCATTTTCACCGTCTTGTGCACTTTTGCCAGCGTGCCGACCTTGTGCAGGTCAGCCGCGGCTGGATCCTCTACGCGCGGATCGAGCTGCGCGACCACTCCCAACATCTTCTCTTCGCCTTGCAAAGCATTCACCAGCGCCAAAGAGCTTTCCCGGCCCACGGTCAGTGGCAGGACGGCACCCGGAAACAGGACGGTGTCCCGAACCGGCAAGATCGGTAGAATCTCCGGTACTACAAACTTTTTCTCAGCCATGCGCTCCTCCAGAGCCGGGCGCACCCAAACGCCTGGCGCTCTCCCATCTTAGATGCTGCCAGGCCAGAAAGGGTGTAAAAAAGTATCGTTGTTGCTAGCATAAAATCTTAGCACCTTACGCTCATATTTATACCTCACTTCAAACTCTCTTTCCATTCCAATATAAATATTGTGTATTCAATCTGTTACGAGCTGTCGTGAGAACCCTCCTAGCTAATCTCGCATCCGCTACCGGTCGAAAGCTAATTTCTTCAGCCGTGCCTTCCCTTCGGCAGAAACCTCTCTTGCACGAATGTTTCCGCTTCTGCGCGCGTCTTGACCTCACCCTCCAGTTGCGCGTCCTCCAGGGCCTCCAGGATCTTGCTGAAAAGTGGACCCGGCCTGAAACCCATATCCTGCAAATCGTCTCCCGTCAGCAAGCGCTCCGGCCGAACCCGCTCGGGCGGGGTCTCGGCAAGGAATCGTCGGACGAACTCATAGGAATCGAGGTGCCCGTGGCTGGCAAGACAGTCGAGCCGGTGCAAGGCCAGGTGTTCCTCGAAGCGAGGGAGCCGCACAAACTTCTTCAGCGTGGAGGTGCGCATCTCCTCGACCGCCCCGAACTTCATGTGATTGTCCACCAGCGCCAGGATCTGCTCGGTGTCCTCGTTGGAGAAGCGCAAGCGCCGGCAGATGGCCTCGGCCATGCGCACGCCGACTTCTACGTGATTGTTGAAACGAATGCGGTCCCCGGTCTCGGCGGCGGATTGGAATGTCGGAGGCTTGCCAACGTCATGAAGAAGGACGCCCCAAGCTAAGGTCGGTGCAGTGCCGGCCGGAAGTCCTTCGAGCATCATGAGGGTGTGAATCCACACGTCCCCTTCTGGATGATATTCGGAAGGCTGCTGGACGCCTTTCATCGCCCCGATTTCGGGAAGAACTCTCTCTAGAAGCCAGGTTTCCTCCAGTAGTTCGAACGCCCGCTTGGCTGCGCCCTCGGTGAGAAGTTTGGTGAGTTCCTCGCGGAGGCGCTCTGGAGAAATTTGGTGTATCTCCTCGACGTGGCGGCGTACCGCCCGAAACGTTTCGGTTTCGATTTCGAATCCGAAACGCGCCGCGAAGCGTACCGCGCGCATCATGCGGAGTTTGTCTTCCGCAAAACGACGGTCGGGCGGGCCGATGGCGCGGATGACTTTTGCTTGGAGGTCGGCCTGCCCGCCCACGAAATCGAGCACTTCTCCCGTGTCATGCGGCATCAGCAAGCCGTTGATCGTAAAGTCGCGGCGCCGCACATCTTCCTGCGGGGTACTTGCGTAGACCACACGGTCCGGGTGGCGGCCATCACTGTGGCCCACGTCCGAGCGGAACGTGGCAACTTCGACCTTCAGACCATCACGCGGAATCAAGATCACTCCGAATTGTGCCCCGACTGAAACGCTCTCAGGGAACAGGCTCGCCACCTGTTCCGGCGTGGCATCGGTGGTCAAGTCGTAATCGGCGGGCTCCCGGCCGAGCAGCAAGTCGCGCACACACCCTCCGACAAGCAGGGCCTGATAGCCGTTGCGGCGAAGGGTGTCGCCGATCGAGTTGGCCAGTTGGCGTGGCGTCACGCTGTGATTATGCGACAGTCGGGCCACCAAGGGGGACTGTGTGTTAGAGAGTTTCGGCCCGGCTGCGAAACACCAGGCAGGTAATGTCGTCGGACTGGCGCGTGACGCCCACGAATTCATCCACTCGTTTCATGAGCAACTGCAGGGTTTGTTGAGCATCCCAATCCGGCAGATTGCGAATGGCGTCGAGCCAGCGAGCGTTCCCAAATTCTTCTCCCCCTCCATTGAAGGCCTCCACAACGCCATCGGTAAAAAAAATCAAAGCGTCACCCGGTTTGAGCTCCAGGGACGCGGTCTCGTAATTGGTGGCCGGTCGAATGCCCAGGGGCAGGCCGCCGGCTTCCAGGGTTTCCAGAGTGCCATTAGCGCGGCGGAGAATCGGTGCGTTGTGACCGGCGTTCACATAGTTAAGACGCCGTGAATTGGGATTATATTCACAGAGAACCGCGGTGGTGAAGCGCAGGCCGTTTAGACTATGCGCGCAGGCATAGTAATTCAGCCGCGCCACGAGATCCACCAGCGGAACATTTTCTTCCACGATCGTCCGCAGGCTGGCTTGCAGTGTCGCCATGAGCAGCGCGGCAGGAACGCTCTTGCCGGCAACATCGGCGATAACCACCATCAACCTATCCAGTGCGGACGGATTGGGATAAAAGGCGTCGTAGTAGTCGCCCGCCACGGAATTTTGCGGGCGTGTCGCGAAAGCAATGTCCGCGCCCACCACTTTTGGCGGTTCCGAAGGTACCAGCCAGCTCTGAATCTCTCGTGCGATCTCCAAGTCACGCTTCATCGTGACCTTGTCGGCCAGTTCCAGGGAAAGAAGCAGCAAAAAGAGAAGCGCCGCCATGACTTCGAAATTCATGTCGAGCGCGGCATTTTTTTCAGAGTGAAATTTGAGTCCCGACATCACCAGCATCGCGAACGCCACCAGCAACAAGACGCGCCGGGCCGGTGTCAGCTTCATCAGCAGGGACCAGAAGAGTGTCTTGGCAATGCCGTACAAGCGGCGGAGTCCCCGCTGGCTTTCGAGCCCTTCGGCCTCTTTCATGTAGAAGCCGTAGCTCGCGCGTGTATCGGCCGTGAATTGCGACCACAACTCGTCAAGCTGACGGCCTTCGCTGATGCGTTGCCAGAAGGAGCGCATGCGGTCCAGCAGGCCCTCGCTCGAACGGGAAGATGACACACCGGGAGTAAGAGGCGCGCTCATGGAATGGGTCGCAAGGAAGATAGATTATAGGACATTCGGGAGTCGTTTCGCCGTTGGTTAGAAATCGTCGCCGTCTTTCCGCGGCTGTTCCTCCCGCGACGAAGAAGCGCCCTGGCCTGCTTGGCAGGAAATCATATCAGGAGTCTTCACGGTCGTCGCCCGATTGATCCCGATGAAGCGATGCGCCAAATTGCAACTTTCCAAAACCGAAGCGGTCACGGAGCCGATCCGCGGCGCTGGTGAGTTTTTCCTGTTTTTTTCTGCGCTCCGCATCCAGCAAACCGAGTTGCTCGCCGCCGTGAGCGAGTCCGCTGAGGCTGACGCCCAGCAGTCGGACTTTTCTTTTTGCATCGCGGTTCAGTCGAAACAGTCCTTGAAACACGGCAAAAATGTCGGAATCGAGCCGCAGCGGTTCCGCGAGCGTTTTCGAACGCGTGTGCGTTTCGAATCCCGCATAACGGATGGTCAGCGTGAGTGTCCGGGCCGCCAGACCCGCTTCGCGGAGCCTCTTGCATGCTTTCTGCGATAAATGGCTGAGCATCGCGGACATCGCGTTCGAATCGTCCGTGTCTTCGCCGAACGTGTGATTGTGCGAAATCGACTTCGGCTCGGCATCAATCACGAATTCGTAGGAATCGCCGCCGCGTGCTTTGCGGTAAAGCGCCGTCCCCCACTGGCCAAAAATCTTCTCCAGTTTTTCCTGCGGAACGGCGGCGATCTGCTCGACCGTTTCAATTCCCAGCACTCGGAGCGCGCTCTCGGTGACTTCGCCAATGCCGGGAATCTTTCGAACCGGAAGTGGCGCAAGAAACCGTTCTTCACGGCCGGGTGCAACCCAGAGCAAACCGCGCGGCTTGGCTTGATCCGACGCAACTTTCGCTACCAGCCGCGTGGTAGCCAGTCCGCCGGAACACGGCAGCGCCGTCGTGCGCGCGATGGTTCGAAGCAACTTGTCGGCGGCGGCGAGAGGTGGGCCGTGCAGGCGCCCGGTGCCCGCGAGATCGAGATAAGCCTCGTCAATCGAAACCATCTCGACGGTCGGAGAAAATTCTCCGAGGATGGTCGCAATTCGGTCGCTCCACTCCGAATATTTTTCGTGGTGGCCGTCAAGGAAAATGGCGTGCGGACACAGCCGCCCCGCCGTTCGAAGCGGCATCGCGGAGTGAATCCCGAATTTCCGCGCTTCGTAACTGGCGGCAGAAACCACGCCGCGCTGGCCCGGCCGCCCTCCGACCACCACCGGCTTGCCGCGAAGCTCCGGCCGCTCCAGCAATTCCACCGAAACGAAAAACGCGTCCATGTCCACGTGCAGAATGCACGATGGCTCTTCATTCGAGGCCGATTCGATGGGGTCGTGCTTGGCGCGGAATCGCGCGAGGTCCGGCATGCCCCTAGCCTACGCTGTGGCTTGGTGCGCTACAACCGTTCGGCAGCCAGGACCCGAGGGATTCCCGCGAGGTCGTTGGTTACCCCTACATTTGTCCAGGCGGGTGCGTCGAGGAGTGGTTGGACAGCGGGTAGGCTGCTGTGGCCGAGTTCCAGGACCAGGATTCCGGCTGGCTTGAGATGCGCGGCGGCTTGCGCGATGAGATCGGCGTAGAGTTCGTATCCTTCTTCGCCGCCATAGAGAGCGATTTCTGGTTCATGATCGCGTACCTCGCGCATGAGCGTTGCGGCTTCGCGCCGGCCGATGTAGGGAGGATTACTGGCGATCAGATGGAAGGAAGCTGATTCGTGGGGGGCGGCCTTGCCGAGCAGGTGTGCAGCCTGCTGCGGACCTGCAATGGACACTCGTTCGAGCAAGTTGGATTCGATGAAATGGATGCGCTGGGAGACGGAGTGATGTTGGGCGTTGCGTTGCGCGACGCTAAGGGCGGCACTCGAAATGTCCGTCGCGTAAATCGTCGCGCTGGGCAATTCCTTGGCAAGCGCGATGGCGATGCAGCCGGAGCCAGTCCCGATATCGGCGATTTGCAGGCCCTCGCCGGTGAGCGCCTGTTTGCGGCCGGCGCGGCGCTGGCCGACCGCGAGGCGGTCGAGGGCGACTTCGATGACGTGCTCGGTTTCGGGGCGAGGAATCAAGACATCGGGCGTGACTTCGAGCTGAAGTCCCCAAAATTCCTGCTGGCCGGTGAGGTGTTGCGTCGGTTCGCCTCGCGCGCGGCGGGCAATGAGTGCGAAGAAGCGATCGGCGTCCACGCAGGAGACTTGCTCTTCGGCATGGGCGTAGAGCCAGGTACGGTCGCGGCCCAGGGCATGAAGCAGCAGGAGTTCTGCGGCGAGCGTGAAAGAGGGCACCTTGGCCTCGCGAAGTTGGGCAAGCCCTTGCCTCAGCGCGGTGCGAACATCCATCTGTTTTTCGCCGCCACTCATTGCGGCACGCGGTTAGAAAGAACGGAAAGAATCAGCCTGGAGGGCCTCCCGACTAGGTCGGGACGGGCGCCGACCGATAGGGGAGGAAGAAGAAAAAACAGCAGAAATAAGAAAGAATCCTGCATCGCTTGCCAATTCACAGAGAGGCGCAACATTATGCGCTGGCGAGCTCCTGCTGGAGGCGCTCCGATTCATAGTGCGAGACCAGACCATCTACAAGCGGGGCGAGCTTTCCATCCATCACGTCGGTTAGCTGGTGGAGCGTCAAGCTGATGCGGTGATCGGTGACGCGGTTTTGCGGGAAATTGTAGGTACGGATCTTTTCGGAGCGGTCGCCAGTTTTGATCTGCCCGCGGCGCTCGGCGGAGAGAGCGGCCTGGCGCTTCTCCTGTTCCTGCTCGTACAAGCGGGCGCGGAGAACGCGCATGGCTTTGGCGCGATTCTTGATCTGCGACTTTTCGTCCTGTTGGGAAACGACTAGTCCGCTGGGGATATGCGTGATGCGCACAGCCGAATACGTGGTGTTGACCGACTGTCCGCCGGGGCCGGAGGAGCAGAAGGTATCGACGCGCAGGTCTTTCGCTTCGATTTTGATGTCGATTTCGTCGGCTTCGGGGAGAACCGCGACGGTCGCGGCCGAGGTGTGAATGCGGCCCTGCGTTTCCGTGGCGGGAACGCGCTGGACGCGGTGCACGCCGCTTTCGTACTTCAGTTTGGAATAAACCTTTTGCCCTTGAATCGCGGCGACGACTTCCTTGAGGCCGCCGAGCGAAGAAGGAGAGCTTGCGAGGACTTCGACTTTCCAGCCCTGCGTCTCCGCGTAGCGGGAATACATGCGGAAGAGCTCCGCGGCAAAGAGCGCGGCTTCATCGCCTCCGGTGCCGGCGCGGATTTCCACGATGACGCTCTTTTCGTCGTTGGGATCTTTCGGGAGGAGCAGGAGTTTCAATTCGCGCTCGACCACTTCCTTGCGCGCGGTGAGTTCCTTTTCTTCCTCTTGCGCCATCTGCTTCATCTCGGAGTCTTCCGCCTCGAGAAACATCTGGTGGGCGCCGGCCAGATCTTTTTCAATGTGTTTGAATTCGCGGTGCTTGGCGACGATCTCGCCGAGCTCGGATTGCTGCTTGGCAATCTTCTGGAAACGCGAGGAGTCCGAGACGATCTCCGCAGAGGAGAGTTCGTGCGTGAGCTCGTCGTAGCGAGTGCCGAGCTGATCCAACTTTTCAGATAACGTCAATGCGGCCATGGAAAATCCTCAGGAAAATCTAAATTGGAAAGGAAGAATCGCGGCGTTCCAGAGTTGGAGCGGCGGGGAGTCAGCTAATAAAAGGTGGCGTACATCGATTTGCTCAACTATAAGAATAACCCCGATGTCAAATTCACGCAAATCGACCGCCTAGGCGATTGCTCTGCCATGAGGCGGTATACTACGATGCGGCTGGGTTGTCGGTGCCGTCTGGATCCGCGGTTTCTCTCGGGCTAAAAGGCGGCGCTGCACGGTTCCATATCGAGTCGATCATGAGCGAAGCGGTGCGAACCACTTTGCAGACGGACGCAGAGCCAACGCAAGAGACTGCACCAGCGATTGATGCCGGATTTTTGTGGGATTTCTGGTATCCGGCGGTGCGGAGCTCGCAGATCACGGGGCAGAAACTCGTGACCGCCATGCTGCTGGAAGTGCCACTGGTGCTGGGACGCACGTCGGAGGGGAAAGTGTTCGCGATGCGGGATGCTTGCCCACACCGCGGGATTCCGCTCTCGTACGGACGACTCGACGGAAAAGTAGTGGAATGCTGCTACCACGGGTGGCGGTTCGAGGCGTGCACCGGGCAGTGTGTCGAGATTCCATCGCTTTCCGGCCAGGACAAACTGAAAGTGGAACGCATCTTTGCGGGGCATTGTCCTTGCGAAGAACGCGACGGCTACGTTTGGGTTTATATGAATTCGCCGGGGACGCGGCTGCCGGAGACCATTCCAGCGGCGCCGGCGCTTACCGTTTTCAGCGGCAAATACACAATCACGCATCTTTCTTGCGAGCTGCCTTCGCATATCGACCACGGGATTATTGGATTGATGGACCCGGCGCATGGGCCGTTCGTGCACCAGTCTTGGTTCTGGCGGAAACGCGGAAGCATTCACGAGAAAGCCAAGCGGTTCGAGCCGATACCCAACGGTTTCCGGATGAGCCCGCATTCGCCGAGCACCAACAGCGCACCTTACCGGTTGCTCAAGAAAATCACCGGGGAGCCAGTAACGACGACGATCGATTTCGTGCTGCCGAACATCCGCACGGAGGAGGATCGCAGCGGGAAGCTGTGGTTCTCCAGCCGTGCGACGGTGACGCCGGTGCGGCGGGACTTGTGCCGGATCGATTTCGTGGCGGCGTGGAATTTGTTCTTCCTGCCTGCCTCGATTTTCCGAATGTTTGGTAGGGTTTTTCTCCGTCAGGATCAGCAAACCATGATCCGGCAGGCGGAAGGATTGAAACACAATCCGCGGTTGATGCTCATCGATGACGCGGACAGGCCGGCGAAATGGTATTTCGCGCTGAAGGCCAACCTGATCGAGTCGCGGCGAACGGGCGCGCCGATGGTGCATCCCATGAACGGGCCGGTAATGCTGCGGTGGCGGTCCTAAATAGCTCTCAGTGGTTATGCATAAGTCGTCAGTAAGCTTCCCTGGAGGAAGGCTCCTTGCCTTGGAATCCGCATGTGATTTGATTCATCGAGGGTCGGGACCAACCGCGCGAGGGAAGCACGCGTGCCTTCAAGCGGACTATAGGTACCGCACCGGTCAGCGGAGATGGTCGAGGTCGAAGTCCAGCGTGACGGGATCACCCTCCGGCGGAAGCACGTCAACGGTGGCGGAGCCGGAGGCAAAGGGTTCGACCGAGAAATCGAACTGGAGAGTGGCGCCGGTGAGGATGCAGCCGCCCTCCTCGGAGCAGCCGAAATTGGGCCGGCCGTAAGAAGAGATGGGCCGGAGCTTCTGATCCCCGCTGGACACCTGCACGTCGAAATCTTTCCAGAAATCATAAGGGCGCGGGACGAAGCCTTTTGGAGAACCGGAGCGGGAACCGGTAGGGCGAATGATGTAGGGACCATACGAATTCGTGAACTGGATTTGAACGACGATTCTCACAAATTCGGGCTGATCGCGATGATCGAGAGCGGCTTGCTAGGCGCTGTAACCGGCGGCGTGCTGGCTGGATTGCTGGACGAGTACAGCGAAAGGAGTGAAGAAAGTGACCGAGACAATGTCCGGACCGGTTTTCGGCGGCTCCAGAAACCTTGTGTATTTGTTGAGGAAAGTGGCCATGGATTCGTCACGGCGCTGGCCGAGGAAATAGGCTTCGCGGACGGCCTGATCGGACAAGGGAGTGTCGAAGGCGAAGGAGGAGGGCGAAAGCAGCAAGAGCGCCAAGAGTATGGAAAACAGAGGTTGGTTAGAAACGCGCACGTGGAACCCCTCTGCTGATTGGACGGGTAACTATGCGTTTCGGTTTCGAGCGTTCTCGAGAGAGCTTGGAGGGCTGCTGTTAGGTATTCCGGTGAGACCGTAGACTCATTAGCATCAGATCCGTCGCTGGATGTTGGGAAAATCGAGCCAGACTTTGATGCCGCAGAAGTGGGAGCCTTCGGTGCAGATGGGGGTGGTGATGCCGGCGCGGATATGGCAAGGAGGGCCGACGTAGCATGCGAGTTCGGGCTGCACTTCGCGAAGTTGGGCAATTTCGTCCATGGAGGCCTGATAGATTTCTTCCTGGGCGTTGAAGCAGGTGCGCATGGTCCACTTGTGGATGAGATGGAGGAGTGAGCCGGATTCGTAGAGGCGGATGGACTTGGCGTTGGGGACAAGATAGAGCGCGATTTCCGGAGAGACGCCGCGATCGAGGAGTTCGTTTTTTGCCGTCCAGGCGTCGCGCATGGCGCAGTCGTAGATTTCTCTGGCACGAGGATTATTGGCGAGGAGCTGGGGCGTGATGTAGTCCGGCTCGCGGGTGTCGGCGAGGGTGAGCAGAGGGCGCGAGCCTGGAACCATGCGATGGCGCTGGTCCTGGCTGTCGGCGGTGTGACTGATTTTTTTTGCGAAAGTGTAGTTGGCGTGCTGAAGAACACGCATGATCGGCGCGTGGACGCCAACGTTCAGGGTTTCCAGACGATAGACATTGCGCGCGGGATTCAAGAGCCGATCGATGGCTTCGGCGTCGGGGCATTGCGACGCGCTGAGGCCAGCGACGGCGCGATAGGCTTCGGCCATCACCCGAACGGCGTTCGGTGAGTAATCGACGAGTATTGAAGTCTTGCCGTTGAGCTTGGCGTCAAATTCTCGGGCAAAGGCTTCGCCAGCGTTTACATTCGTCTGCGCGTTCTTCCATTCGGGCAATTCTTCGAGCGGCTCAGTACCGAAGCGATCGAAAAACTGGACGTCGATTTCCTTTACGCGCGCGACCATCGCGCCGATGACGGCGCGGGCTTCGCTGGGCGTATCCGAGGCGGCGCTCATGCGCCACAAACGGTGGAGGACGATGCCGGAGACGGTGTGCACCATGGTGGTGAAGGCGGCGACAGGCAAAACGTAGCGGGCGATTTCGATGGCGCGCTTTTCGGCGGAGCGCTCGATTCTCTGGAGGCGCTTGGGGTGGGACATCGGGCCGATGTGCCAGATGTCGTTGAGGATGGTGCGGGCGTCGGCGATCAGAAGAGAGGAAAGTTCGCGGTAGTAGTTCCAAGCGCGGGCGATGGCGGCTTCGTAGAGCTCCTTACAGCTTTCATCGAAGAAGAGCGACGTGGGCGGAACGTAGGCTTGGGCGCGATCGAGGCGGACGTAACGCTGGCTTTGCTGCTCGGAATTGTAAAAGGGATGGGCGTGAAGGGAGGACCAGACGAACTGGCGGCTGACGTTTTCGAGGCCAAATTCGAAATGGGCGTGCTGGTAGACGGTGTGATGGCCGCTGTAGAAGGTGGCTGCGCCAATGTTGAGGCGCTGCTTGTCGGTGATTTCTTCCGGGCCGATGAGGCGGGGCGCATAGCAGGTGCGCGCCGCGGCAATGGCGGAATCGAAAGGATGAGCGAAGGCATTGCGGAGAGTGACGCGCGGCGGGGCGGTTTCGATTAGTTCGCCGGGGCGCGCGCCATCAAACATGCGGGATTGAATAGCCACGATGGAACTTCATTGTACACGGGTGGAAGAGAGAGAGAAGTCGAAAGTCGAGAGCCAAGAGTGGTTTACTTCTTAGCGGCTTCGGCCCTAGCGGCGGCGTCCGCATATTTCTTGGTGAAGCGCTCGACGCGGCCGGCGGTGTCAATCAGCTTCTGCTTGCCGGTGAAGAAGGGGTGGCAATTCGAGCAAATTTCAACATTCAGCCTGTCGCCCTTGATGGTCGAACGAGTCGTGAAATTGTGGCCGCAGGCGCAATGCACGGTTACGGTGTGATAGTCGGGGTGAATGCCGGGTTTCATGAGGCTCCATTCCTCGCGTCCGATCTGCACGGCTCTCTGGCAAGGCCAGAAGACTACAGCCGCGTCGCTAGGTCGCCAGGCAATTCTTAATCATACGCGAAGTGTCAAATTCTGCCAACCAGGCGGGGGGTCGGAGGGGTCGGACAGGAGTCTCGTAAGTCTGGAAGCACGATCGGTGTGCGGGGCAAATTTGGCGTGCCTGGGCTGTCTTCCGAGGGGGGTGAGCTACATGCGCCTATTTTCGAGTGACGGGATCCTGCGGCGGAGCGCCTTGGCGGGGGAGCGTCGACGTGTGAGTCACGACAGCAGGTCGGGTGGAGGGCGCGGAGAATTTCTGAGTCAGCTGCTATCGTGGGATGTAGGTTGGGACAAGCTGAGCCAAAGCAGTTGAACGAAATCCATGGCGGTGCGCGGGGGATGCTTGCCGCGGCGCAGATAACGCAGGCGGTACAGCCGCTCGATGGTGAGCGCCAAGCTGGTGAGCAGCCAAGTGATCAACAAGCTGTTGGGGTGATGATGGCAGATATGTTCGAGGCCGTGGCGGTTTTTGGCGTCATTAAACCCTTGATTCTCGATCTCCCATCGGCTCTTGGCTCGGTGATAGAGCACTCGACTGCTGACTTTTGCGATCGGGGAATCGGTGAGCCAGAATGCTTCGATGACCTCGCCGTCCGGTTTCTGCTGTCGGTAGAACAGCACGCGTACGGTTTCCCCATGCAAGTTTTCCCAAGGATCGAAGTCTTCGGCATCCCAAAGCTCGACACGATCGGAGCCGTGAGGAAAGGTGAGTTTGGGAGGCTGGGAACGAAATCGCTTTTGTGCCGCTGCCAGCAACTCGGGCAAGTTGGCTTTCAGGCGAGCCACGATGGGCAAGCCTAGATCGCCAGCCGTATGGAGAAAGGGAGCCGTGGCAAATTCCCCATCCACGACAACGTAGGCCGCGAAACGGACGCCCAGCCGTTCGATAGCCCGACGCAGCAGACGTTGCCCGGCGGCATATTCGCTGTCGCCTGTTCCATAGGGCTCGACATCAAAAGGGAGCGACAGCCCCGTCCCCACAACACTGGCCAGGACCACATGGTGCCGATAACCGGCAATCTCCTGGTCCGCATTCCGGTAAGGACGGCAGAGCGAACAACCCGAGCTCGCCCACCATCCCACGGTAGTTCCATCCACGGCCAGACCGATGCCGCCGCTGCTTTCGAAAGCCTTGTTGCGCTTGGCCTGGTGCAGCACGTGCGCCAGGGCCGCCCGCGTGAAAGTGGGATCTAAACGTTCGGTGAAGTAGTCGAGAGCATCGTCGCTGAAGGGCCGGCTCACAGCCAGTGCGCGACGTGCCGAGGAGCGCACCAACCTTTCCACGGCAAGGAAAGAGCAGGCGCGAAGCACTTGGCCGATCAGCAAAGACCAGAGCAAAGCTTTGGCGGGAATTTGGGGCTGCCGCCGACCGTCTCCCGGATCCCGCAGATAGCGCTGGAGTCGAAGACGCCTCGTCACAAAGTCCAGCAGACGACGTGGCGTCGAACGGTTCATTTCTTCTTTTTCTTGGGCTTCTTACGATGTTGGCGCTCCTGCACCAGAAGTTGTGCATTGGCCGCCAACACTTCACGGACAGCATCTTGAAACTCCCGTCCCTGCTCGACCCGGCGCCGCACCTCTTCGACCAACTCCTTGGGGATGTGCTGGACGCGTTTTTCCCCCTGCACCATATAGGTCAGCGACCAGACAGGATGGCCTCGGTCATCGGCACAATGACAGGTGGGCTTCCCGCAGCGTAGATGCGACAGAGAGAGTGAGCCAGGGAGGGCATCTGCAGGGATAGCGAAGCGGCGCAGCAGCTGGAACTTACGTTGGCGCAATCGGGAAGCGATTGGTCCATTATTTCGATGAATCATCTTAATGTATAACTACCATAAGAAACAAAATAAAGCAAGCAATGTCTACGAATGCGAAAATAGGAGTCTACTGCGGAAGGCTGTCAAGGTGATAAAAGCGCGCTCCGGCGGGCATCGAACAGGCTATACAGGTGCGCATAAATAAAGGGACATAGCGACTCGCACTATGGCATACTTCCATCGGAGGACTGCCATGCTCCCTCGATTGCTGCACCTGCGCCCGAATACTTCTCGCCGTTTGATCCGATTG